>Ga0308392_1000166_pt1 | contig 26341 bp, 21 predicted proteins | sample Hotspr20Samplem2_FD_202361 | JGI IMG/M metagenome (GOLD analysis project Ga0308392, IMG submission 202361) | Hot spring phototrophic mat microbial communities from Octopus Spring, Yellowstone National Park, Wyoming, United States - 20050624_m2 ... | reverse complement strand
AGCGCGGCCAGTTCCCGTTGCGTCCGGTGCAACTCCATGAAGTCCGGGCGGAAATGCACCCAGAGCCAGTCCCCCTTCGGGCCGAGGAGTTCGTAGAGACCGGACTGCCCGTCTTCGCGCGCTTCAGCCGCCGCCAGCCACTCGCTCGCCGCGGCCACGATTCGCCCGCGCTCGCTTGCCGCCATCCGGCGCCAGGCAGCGCGACGCCAGCGCACGATCTGGTGCAAGACGGCGCCGCCCTCGAGCGTCAGGGGCGCCTGGGGAAGCGCGGACCAGACGATCTCATGCGCAGCCTGTCCGGCCTCCGTAGTCGGAGCCGGCTGATGCGCGTCCTTGCTCGTCACCGGATCCATCCTCCTCCGAGAACCACATCCCCGTCATAAAACACCGCGGCCTGTCCGGGAGTGATGGCGCGCTGCGCTTGCTCGAAGCGCACTTCGACCGCATCCTGACCCGGCAAGGGCCGAACTTCCGCCCAGGCGGGCTCATGCTTGTGCCGGATCTTGACTTGCGCCCGTAAAGGCTCCGCAGGGCGCTCGAAGGCAATCCAGTTGACCTGCTCGGCGACCAGCCGATCACCCAGCAGATCGTGGTGGCTGCCTACCGTCACCTTGCCTTCCGCCGGGTCCGTAGCGACCACGTACAGCGGCTCGCCGGCGGCTACGCCCAGCCCGCGACGCTGCCCGATGGTGAAACGGTGCACGCCCGCGTGTTCACCCAGCACGCGTCCCTCGCGGTCCACGATCGGCCCGCGCCGCGGCTGGAACGCCTCGCCGCGTAGGCGGAAGTACGCCTCGATGAAGGCGGCGTAGTCGCCGTCGGGAACGAAGCAGATTTCCTGGCTGTCCGGTTTGGCGGCCACGGGCAGCCCCCTGCGACGCGCCGCCTCGCGCACCTGGTCCTTGGTCAGATCGGCTAACGGAAACAAAGTGTAGGCTAATTGTTCTTGTCGGAGGCCGAACAGGAAGTAACTCTGATCGCGCGCCGCATCCACGCCTCGCAGCAGCAGCCAGCGCCCCGAAGCAGGATCCCGGCGAATGCGGGCGTAATGCCCGGTGGCGATCTTCTCGGCGCCCAGCGAACGCGCCAGACGCAGGAACTCGTCGAACTTCAAGTAGGTATTGCAATGCGTGCAAGGGATGGGCGTGCGCCCCGCCAGATAGTCGCGGACGAACGGTTCGACCACGCGCTGCTCGAACGCCTGCTCGAAGTTGACCACATAATACGGGATGCCGAGAAACTCGGCCACGCGCCGGGCGTCGTAAACGTCTTCCAAGGAACAGCAGCGGCCTACGGCGGGATGGCCGCCGGCCGGCTCAGGCAGCCGCCGCTGATTCCAGAGCTGCATGGTCAGGCCGATGACGCGGTAGCCCGCCTCCAGCAGCAACGCCGCTGCGGTGGAACTGTCCACGCCGCCGCTCATGGCGACGGCGATCGTCATGGGCTCAGACACGGTCCCCCGCCGGCGCCAGCGCGCGCAGGCGCGCCACGGCTTCCGCCACGGCCTCGATCAGGCGCTCGATCTGATCCTCCGTATTCAGCCGGCCCAGCGAGAATCGCAGGCTGCTGCGGGCATCCTTGCGCTCCAGGCCGATGGCCGTCAGCACATGCGAGGGCTCGGAAGCGCCGCTGGAGCACGCCGCGCCGCTGGATACCGCGAACCCGGCCAGATCCAGCGCGATCAGCAGAGCTTCGCCGTCCACGCCGTGGAAACAGAGGCTGCTGGTATTCGGTACGCGAGGCGCGCCGCGGCCGTTCACGCTGACGTTCGGAACTCGCTCCAGGATTCCTTGTTCCAGCCGGTCGCGCAGGCCGGCGAGACGCGCCGCCTCCTGCTCGAAATCGCTCTGCATCAGGGAAACGGCCGCGGCCAGCCCGACCGCGCCGGGAACGTTCTCCGTGCCGGGACGGCGATCCCGCTCGTGATGTCCGCCGAACTGGATGCGCCCCAGCGGAACGCCCTGGCGCACGAAAAGCGCTCCCACTCCTTTGGGCCCGTAAATCTTGTGCGCGCTGATGGAGTACAGGTCCACGCCCAGATCGGCGACGTGAACACGGATTTTACCCAGAGCCTGCACGCCGTCCGAGTGCATCCAGACGCCGGCTTCCCGGGCCAGCCGCGCGATGTCCGCGATGGGCTGGATCGTCCCCAGTTCGTTGTTGGCGTGCATGATGGAAACCAACACGGTGTGCCGGCGCAGCGCCCGGCGCACGTCGTCCGGATCCACCAGGCCTTGCGAATTGACGGGCAGGCGCGTTACCTCCACGCCCTCGCGCTCCAGTTGGGCGCAGGTTTCCAACACCGCGGGGTGCTCGATGGCGCTGGTGATGACGTGCTTGACCGGACGCGTGTCGTAGCGGACCAGCCCGAGGATCGCCAAATTGTCCGCTTCGGTGCCGCCGCTGGTGAAAACGATCTCGTTCGGCTGCGCGCCCAGGATGCGGGCCACCTGGCGGCGCGCCTCCTCCAGACGCCGTTTGGCCGCCTGCCCGAAGGCGTGAACGCTGGAGGCGTTGCCGAAGTCCTCCCGGAAGACGCTGGTCATGGCCTCCAGGACGGCAGGCATGACGGGCGTAGTGGCGTTGTGATCCAGGTAAGCGTGCATCCCGAAGCCTCGCTGTCGCGCGGCTGTTTCTCTTTCTATTCTAGTTCCATGAGTCGCGGAATCATAACCCTGACCACCGACTTCGGATCAGCGGATCCCTATGTCGGGATCATGAAAGGCGTCATCCTGGGAATCGCTCCGGCTGCACGCCTCGTGGACCTCACCCACCAGATCAAGCCCTTCGAGATCAGCGAAGCAGGCTTCGTTCTCTGGCAATCCTGGCGGTACTTTCCTAAGGGCACGATTCACGTGGCGGTCGTGGATCCGGGCGTGGGCACGCTGCGGCGACCCATTCTGGCCGAAGCGGGCGGCCATTACTTCCTCGCGCCGGACAACGGACTGCTCTCGATGATCTTCGACGAGCTGCCGCACAAGGTGCGGGCGATCACGGCGGAGCGCTACTTCCTGAAGCCGGTGAGCAAAACATTTCATGGGCGGGATGTTTTCGCTCCGGCGGCCGCCCGTCTCGTCCGGGGGCTCGCCCCCGCGCGCCTGGGCAGGCTTATCCGCGACTACGCACGGCTGGATTTTTTCAAGCCGGTGCGCTCGGGCAAGCGCATCTGGACCGGCGCGGTCATGCGGGTGGACCGCTTCGGAAACATGATCACCAATTTTCGTTTGAGCGAATTCCCCACCGTAGCCACCCGTCCTTTCCTGCTTCGCGCCGGCCTGGAATCCATCACCCGCTTCGCGTCCACGTTTGCCGACTGCCCGGCGGGCGAGCCGGCGGTGCTGGAGGGCAGTACCGGGTATCTGGAGATCGTCATGAACCAGGATTCGGCCGCCAGGCGGCTGGGTTGCGGTCCGGGCAGTCCCCTGGAGCTGACGGTTTACTGAAACGACGAGCCTTCAGATAAGCGGGCCGACCCGAGCCTGATGATGGCGGCTTCCGCGGCCGCGACGCCGCGGGTTTCGCGCGGCCGACCGCGGACCATCGCCCGCGCAATGGACGGGGAGTGCCGCCCGATGGGCGTGACAGGCGCCCCGCAGAGCGAGGTCCAAAGCGCCCGGTCACCGCTGCCGGTTTCAGCCGCCGCCCGGGCGGCGGCCGTCAGCTCCGGCGGCCGGCCTCACCTTCACCTTGCAGCAGCCGCTTCGGCTATGATGACGGCTTGCGGCCCGCGCGCACGCGATCCGCGGGCACAACGGGCTGCGCGGCTGTTTCGCGGATCATGCCGGTTCAACACGACGCACGACCAACCGCCATCGTTACGGGCGCCAGCCGAGGCATCGGGCGGGCCATCGCCCTGGAGCTGGCGCGCACCCATCGGGTGCTGGGCACTTACCGCGGCCGGCGCGACGCCGCCGAGTCCCTCCAGGCCGAGGCCGGCGTGGAAATCTTCCGGTGCGACGTAAGCTCGGCCGCGGATCGCACTGCGTTGATCGAGTTCGCGCGCCAGAAGCTGGGGCGACTCGACCTGCTGGTCAATAACGCCGGCGTGGCGCCTCGCGAACGCCGTGACATCCTGGAAGCCACCGAGGAGAGCTTCGACGAGGTTCTGGCCACGAATCTGAAGGGACCGTACTTTCTCACCCAAGCCGCGGCGCGCTGGATGCGCGAGCAGAACGGCCGAGGCCGCATCGTCTTCGTGACCTCGATTTCGGCCTACGCCGCTTCGGTGAACCGCGGCGAGTACTGCATCTCGAAAGCGGGCCTGAGCATGGCCGCAGCCCTCTGGGCCCAAAGGCTCGCCGCGGACGGGATTCTGGTTTTCGAGATCCGGCCCGGCATCATTCGCACCGACATGATTGCCGCGGTGCAGAAAATGTACGAGGAAAGAATCGCCGGCGGGCTTCTGCCCCAGAGACGGATGGGCGAGCCGGCGGACGTGGCGCGGGCCGTGCGCGCCATCGCCGAGGGGTTGCTGGATTATTCCACCGGACAGGTGCTCAACGTGGACGGCGGGTTTCACCTGCGAGCGTTATGAGACCAGGCACGCATGGGCCGGCGCCGCCGGACCCCGGGCAGCGGCTGAACACACAAGGAGTTGACCCATGAAGAAACCTTTTTACGGCTGGTGGGTAGTTGCCGCCTGTTTCCTTACTTTCGGCATCTCTACCGGTTTTCCTTACTATAACATCGCTTTCTTTTTCGATTATTTCCGCGACGACCATAGCTGGCCCGTCAGTTTCATCACGCTGGGCGCGCCGGTCGCCGTTTTGTTGACCATCTGGACCGGCCCCCTGATCGTCCCCCGGGTGAGCCCGCGGAAGTTGATCCTGATCGGCACGGGCCTTACTTTTCTGGCGTTCCAATGGTTCGCGCGACTTAGCGGGGCGCAGTGGGAATATTACCTGGCCTGGTGCGTGTACATGATGGGGTATTTCCTTTCCGGTCCCATTCCGCATCAGGTCATCATTTCCAACTGGTTCAAGCGCAAGCGGGGCCGGGCGATGGGAATCACTTACGTGGGTGTGGCTGTCGTGGGCTCCATCGGAAACAAGCTCGGTCCCTACCTGGCTTCCCAGATGCACTACACCGAGGCTCTCAAGTACATGAGCCTGATCATGCTGGTCGCATGGCCCCTGGCGCTGTTTGTGATCCGCGACAAGCCGCAGGACAAGGGCCTGCTCCCGGACGGCGCCCCGGCGCCCGAGCACGGCGGCACGGACGCGCCCGCCGAGCCGCCTAAGACATTTCGCTACTTGCTCCGCCAGGCGCCCTTCTGGCTGTTGCTGGTGGGCAGCGCCGCCTCGATCGGGTCCATCGCCGCCGTCAATTTCCATATGAAGTTCGTTTTCGAGGCGCAGGGATTCGTGGACCAGGCGGCGCGCGACCGCATCTGGGGCACGGCCTCGTTCTGGGTGCTGTGGTCGAGCATCGCCGGGCGCTTGCTGGCCGGATACCTCGCGGACAAACTGCCGCGCAAGTACGTCATGCTCGTCACCTATCTGGTCGTAGCCTTTGCGATCCCGACTTTGTTCCTGGTTACGCCGCAGTCGAGCGGCTTCGTGTACCTGTTCGCCCTGGTGTTCGGTTTTGCCATGGGCGCCGACTACATGCTGATTCCCTTGATGGCGGCCGATCAGTTCGGGCTGAGCACGCTGGCCAGGGCGATGTCGGCCATTCTGCCGACCGATACCATCACCCAGTTCTGGTTCCCCAACTTCGTGGCGCGTCTGCGCGACTTCCTCCACGGGGATTACTACACCGCCATGATGGCGGTGTTCGGGACGGCCTTCCTCGGCGCGATGGCCATCGCGTTGCTGCCCAAGCACCCGCGGCGTGAACCTGCCCCCGCGCCGCCGGTGCAGGCCGAACGCGGTGCAGCCGGGTGAGAAGCCTGTGAATCCGATGGGCCGCTGCTGTCCGACAAAACGTTCCCCGGCCGCAGCCGTCGGGGACCGGGATCTCGTCGTCCAGCGGCGGCCCGGCGCAGGCGCGCCATGACGGCTTGCAAGTTCTGTCAGATCGCGGACGGCGAGCTGGCTGCCGAGGTGGTCTTCGCCGACGAATCGGTGCTCGCTTTTTTGGATTACCGGCCCTTGCGCCTGGGCCATTGCCTCGTCATTCCGAGAATCCACTACGAGACGTTGTTCGACGTGCCGCGCGAGGAATTGCCGGAGCTGTTCGCCACCGTTCAGCTCGTCGGCCGGGCCATGGAAGCCGCTCTGGGCGCCGAGGGAGTGTTCGTGGCCATCAACAACCGCGTCAGCCAGAGCGTTCCCCACCTGCACGTTCACGTCGTTCCGCGCCGGCGCAAGGACGGACTGAAAGGTTTCTTCTGGCCGCGCGAAGCCTACCGCAGTCCGGAGGAACAGCAGCGTTACGCCGGCTGGCTGCGTGAGGCGATCGAGCGGTTGCGTTCGCCGCAACCGGCCGCGCCGGGTCTCCCGCCTGAAGACCCCGCCCCCCGGCAGGAAAACAGGCCGCAAGGAGGAGGATCGTAGCCGCCGGCTCCCCCTCGGGCCTGTCCTCGGCCGCGGAACTCGACCTGCTCAGCGCACGAATTCCACCTGCACCCGTTGCGGGATCAGACCCGCTTCCCAGCCCAGATCGAACAATTTCTGCGCAGCTTGCGCGACCGGTTCACCGGCTTCCACGGTGTACTCGTTCACGTACATGCCCACGAACTTTTCCGCCAGCGCGCCGTCCATGTCGCGCGCGAATTGCATGGCGTAATTGAGCGCCTCCTCGTGGTGCTCGAAGGCGTACCGGATGCTTTCGCGCAGCAGCCGGCAGCACTCGGCCTGAATCGCTGCGGGCAGAGACCGCAGCAGGGCGGTTGCTCCCAACGGCAGCGGCAACTGGTAGCGCTGCTTCCACCAGGCCCCGAGGTCCACGATGCGATGGAACCCGCCACGCGCATACGTGAGCTGGCCCTCGTGAATGACGAGAGCGGCGTCCGCCGCGCGCTGGCGAACGGCCTCCAGAACCTTGTCGAAGGCGACGACGAGCGGTTCGATGTCCGGCTCCATCAGTTTCAGCACCAGGTACGCGGTGGTCAGCGTGCCGGGAACGGCGATCCGCTTGCCGCGAATTTCAGCGGGCGAGAAAGGAGAGCTGGCTGCCAGGAGCGGGCCGTAGCCGTCGCCCACGCTGGAACCGCACGCCATGAGTACGTACCGATCGGCGACGTAAGGCCAGGCGTGATAGGAGATGGCCGTCATGTGGTAGGCGTTCTCGCGGGCGCGCAGGTTCAGCGTTTCGATGTCGGCGAGCACGTGTTCGAACGCCACCAGCGGGGAGCGGATCTTGCGCGTCGCCAGCCCATAGAACATGTAGGCGTCATCGGAATCCGGACTGTGGGCGCACACCAACGAAACGGGGGAAGAGGCCGACATGCGCGATCTGATCCCAACAATATAGCAGGCTCGCTCCGGCGTGCGCGTTTCAGGCGCGGTTGAGTTCTTCAGCCAGGCGCAGCAGAGCGCGTTCGAAGCGTGTTACTTCCTGCTCGAGTCGGGGCGCGGCCTCGCGGGCTTCGTTCAACCGGCCGTTGCGAGCCAGAGTCTCGAGCCGGCGGGCCGCTTCAAACGCAAGGCTCCCGCCCAGATTGCCGACGCAGCCTTTCAACGTATGCGCGGCTCGAGCCAGGGCTGCGGCATCGCCCGCCTGCATGGCGGCGCGGATTTCACTCATCAGGCGGTCGCGTTGCTCGGAAAACATGGCGGCGAGTTCGAGCAGGAAGGGGGCGTCGTCGCCCACGCGATCGAGCAACGCCACCCGGTCCAGGATCTCGGCCGCAAAGTGCTCGTTCACGTTTCCCCGCAGGTCTCATCGGACACAAGCCCTCTCTTCTTGAGCGTCGCCCGGCGCCGGCTCACTGGGTGCGGCGTTCCAGAAGGAAACGAATCTGCTCGAGCATGTTCTTTATCCGGCGGGTCTCATTTTCGATGCGGATGACCTTCCAGATGACGATCGCCATGATGGCGTAGAAAATCACCGCCTGAACCGCAGTCATGAGCAAACCGATCATTTCGCTCGGGGCCATCCTCCGCTCGCTCCTGCAACAGGTCTCGAGGCGCCGGTGCGGCGCCATCACGGCATTATCGCCCAAAACCGCGCGCCCGGGCGCCGGATGCGATCTTTCGTTTTGACCCGAAAATGCCCGGGCTCAGGCGACGCCCAGATGCAAGCACACCACCCCGCCGCTCATGCGCTCGAAGGTGACCCGGGAAAAACCCTCCTCGCGCATCCAGCGCGCCAGTTCCTCGGGCGTGGGGAAACGGTGCACCGACTCGGGGAGATAGCGGTAGGCCTCCGGATGACCGGAGATCCAGCCGCCGATTCGGGGCAGCACACGGGCGGCATACCAGCGGTAAAGCGGCCCCAGCAAGCGGCCGCCAGGCTGGGAAAATTCCAGGATGGCGGCCGCACCACCGCGCCGCAGCACTCGGCGCATTTCGGCCAGCCCCGCCCGGTAATCGGCCAGGTTGCGAAATCCGAAGGCGACGGCGAGCAGGTCGAGCGATGCTGCGGGCAGGGGCAATCGCAACGCGTCCGCTTCGATCAAGCAGGCCCAAGGCAACTTGCGCCGGGCGAGCAGGAGCATGGGATGGCAAAAGTCGCAGCCGGCCAGAAAACCGGCCGCTCCGGCGCGGCGTGCTTCGCGGAGGAGCGCGCGCAGCAGATCGCCGGTGCCGCAGCACAGATCGAGCACGCGGGCGCCGGGACGTCCCAGCCAGGGCCGCACTCGACGCGCCGTGCGTCGGCGCCAGCTCGCATCCATCCCGAAGGAAAGCAGGTGATTGAGCAGATCGTAGCGCGGGGCGATGCGGCCGAACATTCGGCGCACCCACTGCGCCGCCTGGTCCGGCCCGCCGGCGCCGGTCGGTGCAGATCCCGCAATCACGAGAACGCGGCCTCGATGGCTTCGCCCACCAGCCGCTCGTCCACCCCGGCCAGGATGCGAACGCGGCCGATGGCCTCGGGCAGCACGAAATGAACTTCGCCGCGGACGGTCTTTTTGTCGCTGCGCAAGCGCAGCAGCAGCGCCTGCACCGGGACATCGGAAACGGGCGGGATGGGCCCGTAAGCGTCGAGCAGGGCCAGGATGCGGTCGGCGTCGCCTGCCGCCACCAGCCCGAGACGCCGCGCCAGCAGTGTGGCGGCGCGCATGCCGAAACCGACAGCTTCTCCGTGCAGCAGGCGCGCGTAGCCGGTCTCGGCCTCGAGCGCGTGACCAAAGGTGTGTCCGAAGTTGAGGATGCGCCGCAAGTCCCGTTCCCGCTCGTCGGCCGTCACCACTTCGGCTTTGACGCGCACGCACTCGGCGATCATGGGTTCCACCACCTCGGGCCGCCGCGCCAGCACGTCGCTGCGGTGCGCTTCCAGCAGTGTGAACAGTTCGGGACTGCGGATGATGGCGCACTTGATCACTTCGAAGAGGCCGGCCCGGTACTCGCGTTCCGGCAGCGTCTCCAGCACCTCGGGATCTATAAGGACGGCGAGGGGCTGATGAAAGGCGCCCACCAGGTTCTTGCCCGACTCGAGATTGACGCCGGTCTTGCCGCCCACCCCCGAGTCCACCTGCGCCAGCAGCGTGGTGGGAAGTTGCACGACGGGAACGCCGCGCATGAAGATCGCAGCCAGAAAACCGCCCACATCGTTCACGATACCGCCGCCAAAGGCAAGCACGAGGCTCGAGCGGTCACCGCCGCGCAGGACCATCTCTTCGGCCAGGGCCTCCACCGTCGCCAGGCGCTTGCGCTCCTCGCCGCCCGGAAAAAACAAAATCTCGTGGGAACGTCCTGCCAGACCGGGCGCCAGCCGGGCCGAATGGGGCTGCCAGACATCCGTGGTTGTCACCACGAAAATCTTGCCCGTCCGCTGCGGCAGGAACTCGCCGAGACGCGCCAGGCAGCCGCGCTCGACCACCGCCGGATAGCTGCGCTGCGGGGTCGTCACCACGAACGTGGGCATAACATCCTTTTGTACCATGCGAGGCCGCCCGCGTCGGCATTGGCGATAATGGTCGGCTATGAGAGTCCTCGCTCTGCTTGTCTGTCTCCTGGCGCCATGGACCGCGCAGGGCGCCGACCCGCTGGCCACGCTGCGGCCCTCCCATCCGCGCCTCATCGCGTTGAACGAAGATATCGCCCGGATCCGCGAGATCATCCGTCGCTCGGCGCAGGCCCGCAAGGTTTACGAGGCCCTCGTCGAGGAAGCCGGCCGCATTCAGACGGCTGCACCGGTGGAACACATTCTGGTCGGCCCCCGCCTGCTGGCGCAGAGCCGACGTTGCCTGGATCGCATTTACACGCTGGCGCTTCTTTACCGGCTCGACGGGAAACGCGAATATCTGGAGCGCGCCCTGCGCGAGCTGCGCGCCGCGGCTGATTTTCCCGACTGGAATCCTTCCCACTTTCTCGACACGGCGGAGATGACCCACGCCTTCGCCATCGGCTACGACTGGTTCTATCCGGCTCTCAGCGATGAAGACCGGCGCTGGATCCGCCAGGCGATTCTGGAAAAGGGCATCCGCCGCGCGATCCCGTTCTATGAGAAGCAACGGGGTTGGGTCATCAACCGCTTCAACTGGAATCAGGTCTGCAACGGCGGCATCGGATTGGGCGCCTTGGCCATCGCAGACGAAGAGCCCGAGCTCTGTCGGCGCGTGCTCTCCTGGGCGGTGGAATCGCTGCCGCGCGCGCTGGCTTCCTATGCCCCGGACGGCGGTTGGCCGGAGGGTCCCGGTTACTGGCATTACGCCACTCGCTACACTGTCTATTTCCTGGCCGGCCTGGAAACCGCGTTGGGCCACGACTTCTCTCTTTCCGGCCGTCCGGGTTTCCGCGAAGCGGGGCGCTTCCGCGTCTACTTCAGCAGTCCCGCGAACAAGACTTTCAATTACGGCGACGGCAGTGACGTATTGGGCGGCGCCGCCGAAATGTTCTGGCTGGCTCGCAAGTTCAACCAGCCTGTGTCTGCCTGGCACCAGCAGCGGCGGCTGGAGGACCCCAAAGTCAGGCCCGCACCGCTCGACCTTGTCTGGTTCCAGGAGGAATCGCGCAGCCCGCAGCAGGCTCGATGGCCGCTGGATGCGCTCTTCCACGGCGTGGAAGTGGCCTTCATGCGCAGCTCCTGGGAGGACCCGGACGCGATTTTTCTCGGGGTCAAAGCCGGTGATTTGAAAGTCGGCCACAGCCAGCTTGACCTGGGAAGCTTCGTACTGGACGCGGGCGCCATGCGCTGGGCCATGGACCTGGGGGCGGACGACTATAACTTGCCCGGTTACTTCGGCAAAGAGCGATGGACTTACTACCGCAACCGCACCGAGTCTCACAACACGTTGTTGATTGACGGAGAAAATCAGGACCCCAAGGCCGAAGCGCCCATCATCGCCCACCGCTTCCGGCCGGAGCTGGCTTGGGTAGTGATGGATCTGACCAAAGCGTATCCGGGCAAACTCCAGCGGCACTGGCGCGGATTCGCACTGGCGGAACGCCGCCACGTCGTCGTGCAGGACGAACTGGAAGCGCCCCAGCCGGTCGAAGTCCTGTGGGGTATGGTGACCGACGCGGAGATCAAAACCGACGGCAGTCGGGTCGAGCTGAGCAAGCCGGGCTGGAAGCTCTCCGCTCGCATTCTGGCCCCGGAAGGCGCTGTCTTCGATGTGGTCTCGACCACGCCGCCACCGCCGCAAAATCCCAATCCTGGCTGCCGAAAACTGGTCGCGCGATTGCCCGATAAAACCGCCAGCCTGAGATTGGTGATCGCCATGACGCCGCACCGCGCCGGCGAGCCGGCGCCTCGGCTTTCCTGGCCCGGGCGCCCGCTTGCCGAGTGGTGATGTCGTCCGGTGCATTGCCGGCTCGCGTGGCGGTACCGTAGGAATTATGGGGCCAGCGGTGCTCTTGCTCGGACTGGCGGCGTCCTGGGGGCAAGGTGAAGATCTTCACCGCGCGATCAGGAGCGGGGACCGGGCCGCCGTAGAGAGCTTATTGAAAGCGGGCGCCGACGTCAATGCGCGGGACTCGCTGGGCGGAACGCCCCTGCATGATGCGGCCTGGGCAGGCCACGAGGAGATTGTCGCCCTCTTGCTCGACTACGGAGCCGAAGTCAACGCCCGCCACCGCGAGGGAGGCTCCACGCCGCTGCATTACGCCGTCATCACGAACCGGCGAAGCGTCGTGGAATTGCTGCTCCGGCGCGGCGCCGACGTCCACGCGCGCCACCGCGCGGGCGCAACCGCCTTGCACCTGGCCGCCGCACGCGGCTATCGCGCCGTCTTGGAGGCGCTGCTGGAGCACGGAGCCCGCATCACCGAGGCCGACGAAACCGGCGCCACGGCGCTGGACGAAGCGGTCTGGAAAGGACACGCGGAAATCGTCGAGTTGCTCATCGCGCGCGGAGCCGATTTCCGGCGCCGGCATCCCGAATCGGGCGCCACCCTGTTGCACGCGGCCGCCGCCAAAGGCCACGTCGAAGTAGTGCGGGTCCTGCTGGCGGCGGGAGCGGACCCGGAGGCCCGGGACAATTACGGCGCGACCCCGCTCGATGAGGCGTTGCGCTACCGCCACGGGCCGGTCGTCGAATTTCTGCTCCGGCAGGGCGCGCGCTTGCAGGGCAGCAGCGCTTTGCTGCGTCGTTTGCAAGAAGCCGTCCTGCGGGGCCAGCCGGACGTGGTCCGCATGCTCCTGGAGGCGGGCGCGGACCCCGCCATGAGCACGCCTCAAGGTTCGACCCTTCTGCACGACGCAGCCCTCAAAGGCCACACCGAAATCGTCTCCCTGTTGCTGGATCGCGGCGCTCCTGTGAACCTTGCCAACAGCACGGGCGCGACCCCATTGCACGACGCCGCCCTGGCGGGCCAGGCCGCCGTTGCCCGGCTGCTGCTTGCGCGCGGCGCCGACGTCAATGCCCGCGAGCGGCAGAGGGGCGCCACGCCCTTGCATCTGGCGGCCTCCTGGGGGCGATGCCAGGTGCTCGCCGTTTTGCTGGAGAACGGAGCGGATCTCAACTCGCGCGATCACCGGGGGCAGACGCCGCTGGCCGCAGCGCTCGAAAACAATCAGGAAGAAGCGGCGGCCCTGCTGCGGGCGCGCGGAGCCCGCTAGGAGACCAGCGGCGGCCGCCGCGATCAGAAAACCTCAATGTTATGATCGAATCAAGTGGATGCCTCCGGGATGCAACGCTGTGCGATCCTGGCTGCCGGGCTGGCTTTCCTGGCGCCTGCTTCACTGCCGGGCGCGGACGAACCCCGCCTGGTGGTAAGGCAAATCCGGTTCGTGCCCGAGCAGCAACCGTTCGCGCGCCAGCGCATGCTGGAATGGCTCCCTTTCAAAGTCGGCGAGCCTGTATCCGCCGGGCAGGTGCGAGCCGCCATCGAACGGCTTTACGCCACGGGCCGCTACGCGGACATCCAGGTCGAAGCCTGGCCGGCCGAAGACGGCTGGGAGATTCGCGTGCTCACCGAGCCGGCGCGCTTTGTGGGGCGCGTGAGCGCAGAAGGCGCCCCCAACCCCCCGAACGCCGGAACCATGGCCGCCGCTGCACGACTGGAGCTGGGTGCGCCTTTCGACGAGGCGGACCTGAGCACTGCCGCCGAGTACGTCCGTCGCACGCTTCAGAATCACGGGTTCTTCGAACCGCGCATCCGCCACCGGCTCGAGCATGATCCTCGCACCCAGCAAGTGAACATTATTTTTGAAATTGATAGCGGACCACGGGCCCGTTACGCTGCCCCCGACATCCGCGGCGACCCGGCGCGCTCGCTCAGTGACCTCGTCAAGACCACGCGCTGGAAGGGATGGTTCCGCTGGAAGCCGGTGACCGAAAGCCGAACCCAGGACGGCCTGGAAAGATTGCGCCGTTCCTACCAGAAGCAGGACCGGTTGGCGGCCAGCGTGACGCTCATGGGATTGAAGTACCGGCCCGAATCCCAGAGCGTGCAACCGGCCCTGGAAATCGTGGCCGGCCCCAGGATCCGTGTCGAGCTGGAAGGCGCCAGGCTGTCGCGGACCCGGCTGCGCGAGCTGGTGCCCGTCTACCAGGAGGGATCGGTGGATCGCGACTTGCTGCTGGAAGGCGCGCGCGAGCTTACCGATTACTTTCAGGCCAAGGGTTACTTCCACACCAAAGTGGATTTCAAAGCGCGACCCGACCGCGATCGCCAGCTCATCGTCTTCGATGTAGACCGCGGACCGCGCGAAAAGCTGGCGAAGGTCACCATCACGGGCAACCGCTATTTCGACGAGGCCACCATCCGCGAGCGTATGGCCGTGCGCCCGGCGGCTTTTCCTTACCTGCGCTTCGGCCGCTTCAGCGATCAGATGCTGCGCGATGATCTGGAAGCCATCGCCGCCCTGTACCGGGCCAACGGATTCCGCGAAGTCCAGGTTCGTTCCCGCCTCGAGCACAATTACCGCGGCAAGCGCGATCACATGGCCGTGCACATCGAAATCGAAGAAGGGCCGCAGTGGCTCGTAAGTTCCCTGACCCTGCTGGGAGCAAGCGCCGAGCACGAAGCGGCGATTCAGGGCCTGCTCCAGTCGGGCCAGGGACAGCCTTTCAGCGAGGCCAACGTGGCCATTGATCGCGAAAACATTCTCGATTATTACAACGACCAGGGTTACATGGACGCCGCCTTCCAGTGGAGCTGGCGACCCGCGGTCGAACCCCATCGCGTAGAGCTTACTTTCACCATCCAGGAAGGCGAACGCAAGTACGTACGCGACATCCTGCTGAGCGGGATGCGCATCACCAGGCCCGAGTTGGTGCGCCCGCGGCTGTTGCTGGCGCCCGGCGACCCGCTGTCGCGCAGCGCGCTGCTGGAGACCCAGCGGAGACTTTATAATTTGCAGATCTTCGCCCGGGTGGACGCCGCCCTGCAAAACCCTGGGGGCCGGGAGCGGGACAAATACGTCTTGCTCGATTTCGATGAGTCCCGGCGTTATTCGCTGACCACCGGCTTCGGAGCCCAGATCGAAAAGATCGGCGGCGATCCGCTGAGTTTCGAAGCCCCGGCGGGCAAGCCTGGCTTCAGCCCGCGAATTTCTTTCGACGTCGTGCGGAACAATCTCTGGGGCCAGGCTCACAACCTGAGTTTGCGCACCCGCGTCTCCACGGTGCAAAAGCGCGGAATCGTGGGCTACGAAGTGCCCCAGTTCCGCAGCAGCCTGAACTGGAATCTCCTCCTCACGGCCATGTACGACGATTCCCGGGACGTGCGCACCTTCTCGGCGCGGCGCCAGGAGGGATCCGTCCAGCTCGGCCAGCGCCTGTCAAGGGCCAACACCTTGCTGTATCGCTTCACTTACCGCCGGGTCACCGTGGACCCGGAGACTCTGAAGATCAGCCCCCTGCTGATCCCGTTGTACTCCCAGCCCGCCCGCCTGGGGATCCTGGCCGGTAACTTCGTCGCCGACCGTCGCGACGATCCCACCAACGCGACCCGAGGCCTTTATACGACTCTGGACGTCGGCTGGGCCTCGCGCGTTTTCGGATCGCAAGCCGACTTCACGCGCGTCCTGGGTCAAAACGCCACCTATCATCCCTTCGGCCTGGGACGCCGCTATGTGGTGGCGCGCTCTTTGACTTTCGGCTGGTTGTACAATTTGAGCGACCAGGCCGAAATCCCGCTGCCCGAACGTTTCTTCGCGGGCGGCGCCGAATCGCACCGCGGCTTCCCGCAAAACCAGGCCGGCCCGCGGGATCTGCTGACCGGGTTCCCCCTGGGAGGCCGGGCGCTCCTGTTGCACCGGCTCGAGTTGCGTTTCCCTCTGCTGGGCGATAACCTCGGGGGCGTGCTCTTCCAGGACGCGGGCAATCTGTATTCGAGCCTCGACTCGGTATCTTTGCGGGCCCGCCAGCGGGACGTCACCGACTTCGACTACATGGTGCATGCTCTCGGCTTCGGCTTTCGTTATCGGACGCCCATCGGCCCGATCCGCGTAGACCTGGCTTACACGTTCAATCCACCCCGTTTCGTAGGCTTCAAGGGCACCCGCGAGGAACTGCTGTTCGGCGGCGGGGTGCGCACCTTGCAACAGATCGGTCACTTTCAATTTCATTTTTCTTTGGGGCAGGCGTTTTGATCGCGGGCATCACAGCGCTTTGGCTTGCCGCAACCCTGGCGCAGGGCAAGCTGCTGGACCGCATCGCCGTGACCGTGGACGATCACGTGATCGCGCTGAGCGACGTCCTGGAGGAGATCCGACTGGTGGCTTTGCTGGATGGGGTCGCTCCCGAGTTCACGCCCGAGCGCAAGCGCCAGGCGGCTGAACGGCTGGTCGAACACGTCTTGTTGAGCCGTGACATGGAACTTACCCGCTTCCCCCTGCCCTCGGATGACGAACTGGCGGACTTCATACGGCAGATCCGCCAGGCCCGTGGTCTGGACGAGGCGGGCTGGCAGGCAGAGTTGCGGCGCTGCGAGCTCCCGCCCGAACGCGTGCGGGAACACCTGCGACGCAGGCTCGGAATCCTGCGCTACATCGAGTTCCGCTTCCGGCCCGAAGTCCAGTCGGGCGCGACGGAAGGCCAGCGCTCCGCCGGGGAGCTTCCCGGCTCGAGCGACTCGCGCAGATCCGGCTCCCAGGACCGGCTCATCGAGCTGGCACGGCAAGTGGCGGAGTCGGCCCTGGCGGCCAGGCAAGTGGACGAACTGGTGGACGCCTGGCTGCGCGAAGCCAGGCAGCGGGCGCGCATCCGCTGGCGGGAGGCAGCCTTCCAATGAAACGCAAACCGAGGTATTTGTTCTGGTTCGGCGCCGCGGCCGCCGCGCTGCTGCTTTTCGCGGCTGGAGTGGCTCTGCTGGTGAACTCGGAACGCTTTCACCGTTGGATTCGGGCGCAGGTGGTGACAGGAATCGAAAAAGCCACGGGAGCGCGGGTCGAGATGGCGGGCTTCGAGTTCCGTTTCCCGCAGATGCAGGCGCGCCTGCGCGACCTCGTGCTGCACGGCAAGGAAGATCCCGGGCAACCGCCGTTGTTCCGTGCCTCGGCTATCGAGTTGCGCTTGAAGCTGCTCTCCTGGCTGCGGCCCTCGGTGGACTTGCGCTCGCTCGTCCTGGTCCGACCCGAGTTCCATGTGATCGTCTATCCCGACGGCAGCACCAACCTTCCCTCGCCGCCTGAGCCCCGCATCAGGCCGAAGCATCCGGCGGTGCAAATCCTCGATCTTGCGGTGGATCGCCTGGATCTCGAGCAAGGTGTCTTGCTCTTTCGGGAAGAACGGATTCCGCTGGCGGTGCGTGCCCAGGACTTTCGTTTTTATTGGAGTTACGATTTTGTCCGGTCCGCTTACCAGGGTCGTTTTACGGCCGCTTCGCTTGCACTTGCTGTCGCCCGCCTGAGAACGCTTCCGCTGGCCTGGGAGACCGGCTTCCGCCTGGACCGGCAGCGCCTGGAGTTGACCCCGGTCAAGCTGGGTTATCGCAGTTCCTGGTGCGAGGCGTCGGTTGTTATCGAACCGTGGGAATCGCCACAGGCTCGGGTACGCTACACCGCGTATCTGCGGCTGCACGAACTCAGGCCCGCACTTGCCTGGCGTGAACTGCCGGCTCGCGGCGACGTCTCCGTGCAGGGGCAGGCCGAGCTCGGTTCCGTCGGCGCGCAGGCATCGGGGCGCGTGCGGGCCTTCAACCTGGCGGTGGAAACTCGCGGCGTTCGTGTTGAAGGGGTGCGTGCGCAGGCTGATTATGCCGTCGGACGCGATGGCCTGCAATGGAACAATCTTGCGGCTACGTTGTGGGGCGGGCGGATCAGAGGCAACGGACGCTGGTCCCGCGGGAACGATCTCCATTTCGAAGGCAGGGTGGAAAGCCTGGCCTTACAGGCGATGCTCGAGAGTATCCGGCAGGCGGACATTCCGGGAATCGGGCGCATGCGCATCCCGTACGCAGCCAGGCTCAGCGGGCCCTTGGGCCTGTCGGCTCGCATCCGTGGCGCCGGCCTTTCGATTTCGCGCGCGAGAGCTGCACTCGAGTTGGCGCCCGAGCCCGGCGAACACCCTCTGGGTGGCAGGATCGAAGCCGAATACGATGCTCGCGCGAACAGGTTGAATCTGGCGCCATCTTCCTTTCTGTTTACGCGTTCGACTCGGCTGGATTTCCATGGCGTTTTGGGAGACCAGCTTGTCGTCAATGCTCACAGCAGCGACCTTGCGGACCTGAAGCCGTGGTTGCCGGCCGACTGGCTCCCGTCGGGTCAGCTCCCCGTGGAGTTGGCGCCGGGTGGCTCCGCGGCATTTCGCGGAGTGGTTCGCGGAGGACTTGACGAAGCCGAGCTGGAAGGCCGCCTTTCCATGAACGCATTCCGGGCCGTGCAATTGGCCTTCGATTCGGTGGAGACCGACGTCGAAGCCTCGTCATCCTCGCTGGTCTTGCGCAAGTTCCAGCTTCGCGGGCGGGATCTTTCGGCCTCCGGCGCCGTTCGTCTTCCGTTGCAGAACTGGAAGCCCTCGACTGACGGCGAGCTGAGCGCCGCCGTGTCGCTCGAAGCCGCCGACGCAGCCTCTATCGTGGAGCGCCTCGGCCGCAAGCTTCCGGTTTCCGGGCGCTTGAAAGCCGCCATCAGCGCGTCGGGCACAACCGCAGCGCCTCAAATCAAAGGCCACTGGGAGCTGACGCGCGGCGCATTCTTCGGCGAGGTCGTCGAGCGCTTCACCGCCGAGACCAGCTACCGCCAAGGCTCGCTTGCCATCACGCGTCTGGAGGCGGAAGCCGCCGGGGGGCGCGCCAAGATGCTCGGCGTTTATAACCACGAGAAGGATCGAGTGAGCCGCGGCCGGCTGTCTTTCGATCTCACGCTCAGTGGCATCGAGGCCGGTGCGCTCAACCTCGTCCGGCAGGCTCTGCCGGGCGCTGAAGCCAAGGTGGCGGCGCAACTCAAAGGCGAGATCCGAGTCACGGACGCTCAGGCTGAGCTGTCGGCTCTCTTCGGCAAGGCCACGCTTGCGGGGCTCTCCTGGCAGGATGTGGCGCTGGGGAGTCTCACGCTGGAAGCCTCCACGGCCGGGTCCCGGCTCGATGTGGCGGCGCGCGGCAAGCTGCTGGGCGCCGATGTGCGAGCCGAGAGTCAGTGGAACCTGGAGACCACTTACCCGGGCCGCGGCGCGGTAAAGTTTGGCCGGATGCATATATCGGACTGGCTGGCGCGACTGGGCGCCGCCGCAAAGCAGCCCGCAGCCGCATCTCGGTCGCAGCTTCCGCTGGAAATCGTCACCCAGGGCGATCTGACCTTCGAGGCGGCGTTGCGCGCCCCCGGCGCCTGGAAGGCCGGTCTGGGGCTGGGCGCGGTCGAAATCGCACCACGCAACGCGGGACCCAACGGCGCGGCGTTCTCGTTGCGGAACCAGGGAACATGGCTCATCACCGTAAATGGTCAGGAGGCGCGCATTCGGCAGGCGCGACTGGCAGGTAAAGGCGGCGAGCTGGAGCTTTCAGGAAGCTGGCGCTTCGCTTCCCGATATCCGCTCAATTTGAGGTGCCGCGGAAGCCTCGATCTCGGCTTGCTGGGCGTCCTCGACCCGGAGCTGCGCATCGGCGGCGGGGTTCTGCTGGATGCATCGGTTCGGGGCGTGCCAGTCCGACCCGACCTTTACGGCCGCATCGAGGTGCGCGACGCCTTCTTGAATTACGGGAATCTCCCGAACGGCCTCGACAAGCTCAACGGCGTGGTCTTCCTGTATCGCGACCGTGCCACCATCGAGAAACTTACGGCCGAGAGCGGAGGAGGCAAAGTCAATCTGCGAGGTTTTGTAGCTTTCGCCGAGGTGCTGACTTACTGGTTTCAGTTACAGGCTTCCGAAGTGCGCGTTCGTTACCCGGAAGGGGTAAGTTCGACCATGGATGCGCTGCTGACCTACACCGGCAGTCCGTCCCAGAGCGTTCTCAGCGGCGAGTTGACCCTGCGGCGCGCGGCTTTTCATCCGCAGACGGACCTGGGCTCCCTGTTGGTGCGCAGCGCCCAGCGGCCCGAGCCGCCTTCCCACCCGGCTCTGGAAAACGTGCGGCTCGACGTGCGCATCCGGACGGCGCCGCAGGTCCGCCTGGAGACCTCGCTCACGCGCAGTTTGCAGGCGGAGGCCGACCTCAGGCTGCGCGGGTCGGCGCTGCGTCCCGCTTTGCTGGGCCGCGTGCTCATCAGTCAAGGCGAGATCCTGTTTTTCGGCAACCGTTACACGATCGACTCGGGTGAGGTTCTTTTCGTCAACCCAGGCCGCATCGAACCGGTCGTCAATTTGAACCTGGCGACGCGTGTGCGCGGGGTGGAAGTCAACTTGAACATCAACGGCCCCCTCAACAAGACCGCGGTCACGTATCGTTCGGACCCGCCTCTGCCCTTCTCCGACATCATCGCCCTGTTGGCCACCGGGCGTACGCCGACCACAGCGCCCGGCCTGGTCGGGGCGCGCTCGGAGTTCGCTCAGAGCTGGGAGCAGGCAGGGGCCACTGCGCTGGTCAGCCAGGCCATCACCAGCCCGCTGGCAGGGCGGCTCCAGCGCTTCCTCGGAGTCAGCCGGCTCAAGATTGATCCCACGGTCCGCGGCATCGAAAACACCCCTGAAGCGCACCTCACCCTCGAACAGCAGATCACACCCGACGTGACGCTGGTCTACATCACCAACCTGGCCCGGGCACAGCAGCAAACCATCCGCCTGGAATGGGATTTCACGCGCAACTTCTCGGCGGTGGCCGTGCGCGAGGCCAACGGACTTTTCGGCGTGGATTTTCTGTACAAGAAACGATTCAAGTAGAGGTCCGCCGGGACGGGCGCCGAGAGAACCGGGCTCACACGATTGCTCCGTTAAAATGGGAAATTTGCCTGCATGCCGGGGCTGCTGGAAGGAAAACACGCGCTTGTGCTCGGCGTAGCGAACCGCTGGAGCCTGGCCTACGCCATAGCGGAGGCGTTCCGTCGCGAGGGCGCCTCGCTGACGCTGACGTATCAAGGCGAGCGCCAGCGACAGACCGTGGAAGCGCTGGGCGCGGAACTCTGCGCCGAGCGCATCCTGGCTTGCGACGTGACCCAGGCCGAGGACTTGGAGCGGCTGGCGGATCTGCTGAGGCACAGCGAGCGTCCGCTGGATGCGATCGTCCACAGCATCGCTTACGCCCCGCGCGAAGATCTTTCGCGCCCGTTCCTGGAAACATCCGAAACCGGTTTCCTGATTGCGCACCGGGTCAGCGCCTACTCGCTGCTGGCCGTGGCCCGCGTGGCCGCGCCCTACATGACGCGCGGCGGCTCCATCACTACGCTTACTTACCTGGGCGCCGCGCGAGTCGTGCCCAATTACAACGTGATGGGAGTCGCCAAAGCAGCTCTGGAAGCATGCGTCCGGTACCTGGCGAGCGACCTGGGACCTCGGCAGATCCGGGTCAACGCCATTTCCGCCGGGCCCATCAAGACCGCTTCAGCACGGGCCATCAAGGATTTCTCAGCCGTGCTGGACACGGTCGCCGAGCGGGCGCCGTTGCGCCGAAACGCGGAGCCCGGCGAAGTCGCCGACGCCGCCGTCTTCCTGGCGAGCGATTTGGGCAGGGGCGTCACCGGCAACATCCTCTTCGTAGACGCGGGCTTCCAGATCATGGGCCTCTGAGGCCGGCACACTCCAGGCACACCTGCCGCCGGACCACGCAGTCCACGCACTCGACAAGCCCGCCGTAACCGATTGATTCCAGAGTGCCCGGGGCGGGATTCGAACCCGCACGGGAGTCGCCTCCCAGAGGATTTTAAGTCCTCTGCGTCTGCCGGTTTCGCCACCCGGGCGCCATCGCGGATCGCACGCCCGGCGACACCTGCCAGGCCGCCGGGCGGCGGGGGGATGCTCCCCGCCTATGCCTGCGCAGAGAAACCCGTACTTTCAGCCCTGTCACTGCGGTCACCACCGCTGAGTTACTCTACGCCACCGCGGTTGACCCCTTCTAGGATACCGCCGGGGCCCCGTTGCGCGTAACGTCCCCACCAGACCCAAGAAGTCGCCAACCCGCCTTCCCAGCCGATCCCGGCCCGCGGCCAGGGTAAGAGCTCACCCCGCTCGAGCGACACACACGAGCCGATTCCGGCGCTTTTGCACTCCCGCTGTATGCGCCAGATCAACCGCCTTCCTGACCAGTCGAGGGTTTGATGCTGAGCTGGAGGCGTGACCGAAGAACCTGTCAACTCAACTCCCGGGCGCAGCAGCGGCGGCGAAGTAACTTGCCTCGTTGATGAGCGCCTCAGGACCGGTCTGGGCCCCAAGACGTCCCGTCAGCGGTCGGGGACCTATCCAAACGCATCAGGACGTGCAACAGGCCGGCAGTGGCCGTGGGCGCTTGCCCGCCGGACGTCTTGCCGCGGCAGGCGGCGACGAGCATTCAACTCTTGGGGGAACTTACTCCTGCTCGTTGGGTGGCGTCTCGCGGCGGAGGAGAGGCGCCGGCTCACTTACCGCAAAACCTTCCGCCCGTCAAGAATGCGGTTGGCCTGACGCGCACTGCGCTTTCGCCTCAGGCGCCGGCGTTCTTGCCGGGTAAGCGCGTCAGCGCGTCGCAACCGGCTCGATGCTCGTCCGCGTGATGATCGTGGTGGCGATGGTGGGGCTGCCCGCCCGCTGGTGTAACTCGCTTCGCATCAATCGCCGGCTTTCCAGATGAATTTACAGATCCTCAACGCCGCCCTCCGGAGCTCGCGCCGCCGGGCTCTTGATCCTGATGACCGCGGGGTCGGTCCGTCTAAGGTCGCCAAGCAAGCCAGGGCGCCACAGTAACATCGGCCGCGCGCCGCAGTAACCGCAGACCGCGGCGCTTGCAGCCAATGCTTGCCGGAAGTCAGGGCCGTATTTCATGGCCGGGGCGCCGGCGTGAGACGGAGCGGCTGCCGCAGGCTGCGCCGGAGGCCCCGCGTACCGGTGGGTCTGCGCGTCGCAGCCCGTGGATACAGTCGCCCGGACCGCGCCGCTAAAACATATTGGCCGCAGAATGTTTTACTTCGACAAGGACGAGAGTATGGCGCTCTGCAAGCGCAAAACCAATCAGAACTCCCTGTGGGTGGAGGCCCGCCATTTGCGCCCGCACGGCTCTCACCCCTTCGATCGCCGGCTGAACGAGATCCTGGAACGGGCCAAATACGATCGCTACCGGGAGTGGCTCTGCCGCAAGTACAACGCCCCAACCCGGGGCCGCCCGTCCATGGCGCCGGGAGTCTGTTTCCGCTGCTTTCCGGTGGGCTCCCTCGAGGACAGCGACTTCGAGCGCGGGATCGCCTCCCGGATTCTCGGACTCGCTCCTTCTGCGGGAGTACTTGGGGCTGAGTCTGGAGGAGCTGTCCCCCGCCGAGCGGCAAGGCGCTGATGCGACGGTGTCGGGAACGCATCGAGACAAGCTTCGCCCATCTCTACGACACGGGGGCCTGCGGCGGATGCACTTGCGCGGCAAGGACAAAATCGCCAGGCGGTTGCTGATTCACGCTGCGGCCTTCCATCTGAGCCTCCTCCAACCGCTGGGGTTGGCCGCGGCTCGGCAGGCCGCGGAGCTGCTGAGATCGCTTTGTTTTTGCGCCGCCTGTACGCCGCAACCCGCGGGGCCTTGGTGGTTGAACCTCGCCGGCTCACCGCCCGGATGGCCCACCCGCCGCGGTACCGCCATCCCTCGCCGAACCGTCAAGACCTTTTGTCCACCGGCTGCTAGGGTTCCCGGCGAAGCCCTCGTCTGTTTGTGTTACACTTCCTAGTGGACGCCATGCGGACCCGTTCAGGGGAAGCAGGGCTCGATGCCTTTACGATCATGAGGGTCGCACGGCATAGCTCCGCCACGATCTCCCCCGACTGCGTGTGTCCCGCTCCGCAGGCGGTCAAGCGGGCTTTTGAGCGGCTCGAGGTTTGCGCTGGGACGCAAAAGGCAGCCGAAGAAGTGTCCAAAGTGAACTTCCAGGGGCCTCGGGCAAATGGAGCAAGGGTCGTGCACGAGTGTGACTTGGGCGCGTAGCTCAACTGGTAGAGCAACTGACTCTTAATCAGTAGGTTGGAGGTTCGACTCCTCCCGCGCTCACCACTGAGAATCAATCGCTTACAGGCTTCAGCCCGGGCGCTGAGGGATACGGCAGGGGATACAGTTTGACCCCTTCTCTCGCCGGTTCCGGTTCGGCTCGAGCTCCAATTCAGCCGTCCTCTCTGCATGGATCATGGATCCAGGCCCTTGCAATCCCCTCGCCCTCCCGCCAGGTATGCGACAACGGCTTCTGCTGCCCAACCCGATCCCACTGCCGACGCCGTGATCCCCGACGGTCGAGTGGGAACGCCGCGCTCGGGTGCTCGGACCGTTCGGTTCATCCGTTTTCTGATCCGACTCCCGGCCTCGAATTTCACCGCGATCGCTCCCACGGTCCTGCGTTTTCCGCCTGCCGCAACAGGCATTTCCCGGTTTTTGGCATAATTGCCTCAGCATGAGCGAGCCGAGCCAGAATTGCCCCGCGGCGCGTTACCAGCGCCCGGCTTGCCCTGCCCACGTCATGCTTCCATTGCCTGTGACCCCTCGTACCTTTGACCTGTGGATTTTGATCGCAAGGTGATTGGCTTCCGGGTGGCGAAGGGTGGGCGCTCCTACCGGGTGCCCATGAGTGAGCGGCTGGTGCGCATTCTGGCGTGGTGGCGGGAGCAGGCGCTGGCTGCAGCGGGCACGCCAGTACCACGGGGATGCTGACGAGCCGGCGTGGCGGTCGGGCGGGAAGAGAGAGTCCGCGGTGAGACCTCCCGGCCAATAAAACAGAACGCCCCCATCTTGTTGTTTCCCTGCGAATCCCCGCAGTCGGTCAAGAGAATGCACATTTTCGTGACTGGACGGCCTTGCGCCGGCGTGGTGAACTGCGATCAGGACAACCCATGAACGTGGTCGAGAAGGGAGCAAGGCGTGAGCCGATCCGGTCAGGGGGGATCTGGGTGACCCCGCGCGAGTTGGCCCGTCGGTTCGGGCTGAACGAGCACACGCTGGCCAACCAGAGGTCCTAGGAAAGGCGCCGTGGGCGCCGCCTGCCGGACGCACCGGTGTGGAGGCGTTTTGGCCGTTCGGTGCGCTACTGGGTGCCGGCGGAGCTGCTAGCGCCGAACCAGCCCGTGCCGCGAACCGATTCCCAGCCCATCCCTCGATGAAAGACAAGCTCTGCGTTGAAGACCGCAGAGCTGAAGAGGTTCGGTATGCGGCTCGACTTACATGCCGACCCTGGCAGCCCGTGGATAAAGTCACAGGGGGGTGCTCCGTTGAAACATCCTCACCACAGAATGTCTTAGCCCGGCAATGCGAGCATGACGCTCGGCAAGCGCAAGCCCAGGCAGAACTCCCTGTGGGTGGACGCCCGCCATTTCCAAGCTCACGCTGCCCACCCCTTCTATCGCCGGCTCGATGAGATCCTGCAGCGGGCCAAGTTCAATCTCGAAGTGGAGCAGCTCGGCCGCAAGGATTACGCCCCGATCATGGGCCGCCCGTCCCTTCCGCCGGGGGTCTATTTCCGCTGCATTCGGGTAGCTTACTTCGAAGGGATTGACCCGGAGCGCGGGATCGCCTGCCGCATCGCGGACTGGCTCCGCCTGCGGGGGTTTTTGGGTCTGAGCCTGCAGGAATCCACGCCGCACCACTCGATGCGGTCGAAAACGCGACGGCGCTTGCGCTTGGGCCCACACCAAGCGGTCCTCCGCTGGGTGTTGCGGCGGCTGGCACGAGAAGGCTTGCTGAGCGGCAAGAACCCGAGGGTGGACGCCGCCACGCGGCAAGCCCACGCGGCCCTGAAAGCGATCGGGCGGCGGGACAACGGCGCCGGCTATGACGAGTCCGTGGCGCCACTGATGCCCAATGACGCAGGGTAGGAGACCACCTCCGCCCAGCGGCAACGCTGGGATCGAAGGCGCCAGAAGTCGCTGTCGAACCGCGAGTGGGTGAATCCGCACGATCCGGAAGCGCGGATCACCCTACTGAAGGACGGGCGGACGCAGTTGGCCTGCCAGGCGAGCACGCGATGGATCTGGACACGGGGGCGGTGGTGGCGCTGACCGAGCAGTGGTCGACCGCGGCGACGCGGTGAGTCTGAGAATGACCTTGGGAGAAGCGGGCAGCGTGCTGACGCAGAGAGCGGGCCAGGCGTCTGTAGCCGAGGCGGTGGGGCCGGTGAAGGCGGTGAGCCAGGTGGGCCTGAGAGGGGTGGTGGCCGACAAGGGCTATTACAGCACGCAGGTGTTGCAAGAGCTGGCCGAGGTGGGCGTGCGCACTCGGATCGCCGAGCCGGAACGGAGGCGGCAACGCTGGGCGGGGCAGAGGGCGGCGCAGGCGGCGGTATACGCCAACCGGCGGCTGAAGACCGAAAGTGGCAGGGCGCGGATG
>Ga0308392_1000165_pt1 | contig 26356 bp, 26 predicted proteins | sample Hotspr20Samplem2_FD_202361 | JGI IMG/M metagenome (GOLD analysis project Ga0308392, IMG submission 202361) | Hot spring phototrophic mat microbial communities from Octopus Spring, Yellowstone National Park, Wyoming, United States - 20050624_m2 ... | reverse complement strand
TCGCAATGATGACCGACCGCAGGCCCGGCCCCAGCCACGTGGCCACCACCAGCCCAAACAGGATCGCCGGGAACGACAGCAGCACCTCCGCCAGCCGGCTGATCAGCGTATCCACAAACCTTCCGAGGTAGCCGGCCAGCAGCCCCAGCACCGTCCCGCCGACCACGCTGATCAGCACCGTCGCAACCCCGACCATCAGCGAAGGCCGCGCCCCGTACACCACCCGCGAATACAGGTCCTGCCCGTTCCGGTTCGTCCCGAACCAGTGGTCCGCACTCGGTCCAACGAGGATGTCTGACCCGAACTCCTTCGGGTCCGTCGTCCGCATGAACGGCGCATCGGCGAACACCGCCGCCAGCACCAGCCCGGCAATCACCAGTGCCGAGACTGCCCCCAGCGGCTGCCGCCGGACAAACCGCCGGACCTTCCCAACGCCGAAGTCGAACCGCTGCCCGGGGACTGCCAGCACGCCAGCCTGCGCTTCCGTCGCCATCGTTGCCTTCCTCCCGCGCCGTTACACCCGCAGCCGCGGGTCGGCCCACGCGTACAGCACGTCGACAATCAGCGTCACCGTCAGGAACGACGCTGCGATCACCACCGTCACCGCCTGGATCGTCTGGTGGTCCCGGTCGGCCACCGCCTTCGCCGCCATCGACCCCATCCCCGGGATGCCGAACAGCTGCTCAATCACAATCGACCCGCCGAGGATGAGCCCGAACTGCAGGCCGATCACCGTGAGCAGCGTCAGCACCGCGTTGCGGAACACGTGCACCCAGACAACGCTCTGCTCCTTCAGCCCCTTCGCCCGAGCCGTCCGAACGTAATCCGCGTAGAGCGCCTCAATCATGCTCGAGCGCACGATCCGCGCCACGTAGGCCGAGGCCCCGATCGCCAGAACCAGCGCCGGCAGGACGAGCAGCCCGAAATGTGTAACCGGGTCTTCCGTCAGCCCGCGCCACTGCTTCACCGGCGTCCACCCCCACCAGTAGGCAGGCAGGTAGATCACCAGCGTCCCCAGCCAGAAGTTCGGCACCGAAAGCCCCAGGATCGAAAAGAACCGCGCCGTGTAGTCGCTCACGGAGTGCGCCCGGACCGCCGAAAGCGCCCCGATCGGCACCCCAATCGCCAGCGTGAAGAAAATGGTCACCAGCCCGAGCTGCAGCGTCGTGAAGAACCGGTCGCGCAGCTCCGGGGTGATCTCCCGGCGCGTCGCCGTCGAAAGCCCGAAGTCGCCGCGGAGCGCATTCCCCAGCCAGATCAGGTACTGCTCCGGCTTCGACTTATCCAGGCCCAGCTCCTTCTTGACGACCGCAATGCACTCTTCGCAGGCCGACCCCGAAGAGCCGAGCCGGATCGTCGCCGCATCGGCCGGCAGCGCCCGGATCAGCGCGAACGAAAGGATCGAGACGCCCAGCAATGTCACCGGAAAGAGCGCCAGCCGCCGCAGGATGTACGTCCGCATCGCATGCTTCTCCCATCGCGAATGGGGGAAGGCCGGAACGGGGCGGTCCCGCCTTCCCCCCGCGGTGTCAGGCGTCCAGCCAGATGTCGTGGACGCGGAACAGCCCCGTGCCCGCGTTCGCGTACATGAAGTCCTTCTCCGGGTAGTTCTTCACCCGGTCGCGGAAGGCCGCATACGCGAACTCCGGCACCGGCAGCGGGACCGCCGGCCCGTACTCCTGGTGGATGACCCGCACGATCTCCTGGACCTTCTGCTTGCGCGCCTCCGGGTTCAGCTCCTGCGCCTGCGCGTTCCAGAGCTGCTGCATCCGCCCCGCGAACGCCGCCGTGTCCGACTTCGGCGAATCCGGCCGCAGGTTCCCGAAGATCGCGCCGTAGCCCACCGGCACGTAGTGCGCCAGCGCGTTGTAGTCCGGGATCGTCTGGAGCGAAAGCTCCCACGCAATGAACAGGTCCCACGGCTTCGGCGCCTTCTCCGCAAAGCCGGCCACCGCCCGCGCCACGTAGGTCGCCGGGTCCACCACCTCCACCTCCACCTTCACGCCGAGGTTCTGCTCCAGCTGCTTCGCGACGAACTCCGTGGCCGTCGCGAAGATCGGGATCGCCCGCTGCGTCACCATCTTGATCGTCGGGAACGTCTGCGACCCGCTCGCCTCCTGCCACAGCTTCTTCGCATCCCCCGGGTTGAACGCCTGGAGCTTCTTTAGCTCCTCCTGCGAAAGGCCGTACCCCTCCTTCGCAAACTCCGAGGCCGTCGGCCCGCCGTACAGCCCTTCGCCCAGGTAGAGATTCTTGATGAACGCATCCCGGTCGATCGCCAGCCAGATCGCCTGGCGCAGCCGCTTGTCCGTCCACTTGAAATTGTCAAACTGCATGATCAGGTGGCCGTTGGCCGGGCCCTTCACCACCTTGATCCCCTTCTCCCGCCCCAGCTCGTCGGCCACCAGCCGGTCGATGTTCACGACCGTCAGCACGTCCAGCTCGCCGGCGATGAACTTCGCCTTGATCGTCGCCGGGTCCGGGATGATCGACTCCTCCCAGGCGTCGATGTACGGCCCTTCCTTCACATAAGTCGGTGAGGGCGGGTCGTGTTCGAAGTAGTTCGGGTTCCGCTCGTACCGAGTGCCCGTCGGCTCCCGCTTCACCATCCGGTACGGCCCGCTCCCCGCGTTCATCACCTTCATCAGGTCGCCGCCGTTCGCCTCCACCACCTCCTTCGCCACCACCGCGAAGGCGCTCGACCCCAGCGAAATCACGTTCGAGGCGAACGGGTTCTTCTGCTTGATCACGACCGTGTACTTGTCCGGCGTCTCAATCTTGTCGATCCAGCCCCACTGGATCTGGTTCACCTGCGACCCCTTCGTCAGGGCCACCGGGAAGCGCGTGTACGAGTAGGCGATGTCCTCCGCCGTCAGCTCCCGGCCGTTCGCGACGTCCGCCTGGAACTTCACCCCCTGGCGGATCTTCACCCGCAGCGTCAGCGGGTCCACCTGCTCGTGTTCGAGCGCCAGGTCGTAGCACACCGTCTTGGTGGACGGCTGGTAGGTCCAGAGGTGCGAGTACGCCTTCGCCGGGTGGATCGGGTTCGTCACGATGATGTGCGGGTCGAGCCCGGTGTCCGGCGAGGCCTTGGCGATGCGCATCGTCCCGCCCCGCTTGCCGGCCGGCGCCGGCGTCGGGCTGCCCGCCGGCTGCGTGGCGCCCCCTTGCGGCGCCGTGGCCGTCGCCTTGCCCCCCTTGTCGTCATCGCCGCCGCCGCAGCCGACGCTCAGGCCGGCCGCGCCGAGGGCCGCCATCCCGGTCCCTGCCAGGAAGGCGCGCCGCCGGATGCGTGCGCGCCAGTAGCGGCTCCAGTAGGTGGATTCCATCGCAGTCCCTCCCCTGTTGGTCGCCCGGCAAACGCTTCGGTCCAAAACTTTGGCCATCTGGCCAATCGCCGGGTCACCGGTAGTATAGGTGCGGCGGCGTCCATTGCAAGCATTGACGCCGCCGATACCACCCCTTCACGAACCGCCCCGCGGGCGCTACACTTCTCGCCGCTGGACGAGCGGCCAAATCCTTGAGGTGGTAGCCAAATGCCGAGCCTCGCCGAAATCAACCCCCTCGCACCCGAAACGGCCGAGTGCCCCTTCCCCTTCTACGAAGCCATGCGGCGCGAATGCCCCGTCTACCAGGTCCCCGGCGCAGGCTTCTTCATCGTCTCCCGCTTCGAAGACGTCCTCCACGTCCTCCGCCACCCCGAGATCTTCTCCTCCAAATCCGGCCCCGGCCTCCGGCCCGTTCCCGATGAAGAGATCCTCGCCATCATGCGCCAGGGCTGGATGCCCGTGAACACCCTCCTCACCCAGGACCCGCCCGCCCACTCCCGCTACCGGGCGCTTGTCAACAAGGCCTTCTCCGCCCGGCGCGTCGCCAGCCTCGAACCCTCCATCACCGCCATCGCCAACCACCTCATCGACCGCTTCATCAACGACGGCGAGGTCGAGCTCGTCCGCCAGTTCGCCGTCCCGCTCCCCCTCACGGTTATCGCCGACGCCCTCGGCGTCGACCGCGCCGATATGGACCGCTTCAAGCGCTGGTCCGACGACTCCGTCGCACCCCTCGGCGGCTTCCTCACCCGCGAACGCGAAATCGAGTGCGCGAAGTCGATCGTCGAGTTCCAGCACTATTTCGCCGAGCGGCTCGAAGAGCGGCGCACCAGCCCGCGCGACGACATCCTTACCGACCTCCTCAACGCCCACATCGGCCTCGAGGGCGAGGAATCCCGCCCCCTCGATATGGCCGAGATGCTCAGCATCCTCCAGCAGATCCTCGTCGCCGGGAACGAAACCACCACAAACCTCATTGCCTCCGGCATGATGCTCCTCATCCATCATCCGGAGGTCATGGAGCGGCTCCGCGCGCAGCCCGACCTCATCCCCAACTTCGTCGAAGAAGCCCTCCGCCTCGAATCGCCGGTCCAGGGCCTCTTCCGCCAGGCCGTCGTCGATACCGAGATCGGCGGCACGCCCATCCCTGCCGGCGCCCGCATCCTCCTCTCCTACGCCTCGGCCAACCGCGACGAAGCCGAGTTCCCGCACGCCGACCAGATCGACCTCGAGCGCGAGGCACCCGAAGGCCACCTCGCCTTCGGCCGCGGCATCCACTACTGCCTCGGCGCCGCCCTCGCCCGCCTCGAAGCGCGCGTCGCCTTCACCCTCCTCCTCAGCCGGCTCAAGAACATCCGCGCCGCCGAGGGCAAGAACGACTACACCCACGTGCCCAGCGTGATCCTCCGTGGGCTCAAGGCCCTCTACCTCGAGTTCGAATCCGCCTGAGGAGACCCCGTCCCCGATGCAGCTCCGCGATACCCCCGAACAGGCCGCCTGGCGCGAGGAAGTCCGCGCCTTCATCCGCGACAACCTCCCCGCAGAAATCCGCGGCGTCACCGGCTTCTTCTACGACCCGCGCACCAACCCTGCCTTCGGCCAGTGGCGCGACGCCCTCGTCCGCCGCGGCTGGATCGCCCCAGCCTGGCCGAAGGAGTACGGCGGCGCCGGAATGACCGTGGTCGAGCAGTTCATCCTCAACCAGGAGTTCGCCGAAGCCGGCGCCCCCCAGCCCGGCGGCCTCGGGGTCATGATGCTCGGCCCCACCCTCATCACCCACGGCACCGAAGAGCAGAAGCGCGAACACCTCCCCCGCATCCTCAGCGGCGAAGTCATCTGGTGCCAGGGCTACTCCGAACCCGGCGCCGGCTCCGACCTCGCCGGCCTCCAGACCCGCGCTGTCCGCGACGGCGACGACTTCATCATCAACGGCCAGAAAATCTGGACCTCCTTCGCCCATTTCGCCGACTGGTGCTTCCTCCTCGCCCGCACCGACCCCGACGCCCCCAAGCACCGCGGGATCACCTACTTCCTCGTCGATATGAAGTCGCCGGGGATCACCGTCCGCCCCCTGGTCAACATGGCCGGCGGCCACGACTTCAACGAGGTCTTCTTCGAAGACGTCCGCGTCCCCGCGCGCAACGTCGTCGGCGAGGTCAACCGCGGCTGGTACGTCGGCGCCACCACCCTCGACTTCGAGCGCTCCTCCATCGGCACCGCCGTCGGCCAGCGGAAGAGCATCGAACGGTACACTGCCTGGCTCCGCGACCACCGCGCCCAGCTCCCGCCCTCCACCGTCGCGGCCATACGCCTCGCCTGGGCCGACCGCGCTGTCGAGGTGCAGGTCCTCACCCTCCTCGCCTACCGCATCATCAGCATGCAGGCCGCCGGCAAGATTCCTAACGCCGAAGCCTCCATCGCCAAGCTCTTCACCTCCGAGACCGGCCAGCGGATCGCGCATACCGCCCTCCGCATGCTCGGCACCGCCGGCTGCCTCATGGACCGCTCTGCACCGTTCAAAGGCGAAGCCGCCCGCGCCTACCTCAACGCCGTTTCGCTCACCATTGCCGGCGGCACCAGCGAAATCCAGCGGAACATCATCGCTCAGCGCGGCCTCGGCCTCCCGCGCGACTGATTCCGGCCTCTCCGCGGGCAGGGCGCTCCCTCCCGCCCTGCCCGCCTCACAGCAGCGGGTACTCGCCCTTTGCCCAGCGGATGCCCCGCCGCAGCAGCTCCACGTACTCCGGCACTTCCCACGAGCCCGGCTCGAACCGCGGGTACTCCGGGAACTGGAACCGCCCCGCCGCGCTCCCAAACGCCTGCCCGCCCGGCGCCACCAGCATGTCGTACTTCCGGCGCCGGTGCCCCGGCGTCAGGTAGAGCACCGCTCCCTCGCCGAACGGGTGCAGGTACAGCACCGGCCACTCCCGCTCCTCCGGCCACGACGATTCCGCGAAGCCCGGCGCCTCGCCCCCGAACCGCGTCGCCAGGAGCGGCCGCACCTCCCCGTGGTACTCGCAAAGGTAGAGCTCCTCCCCATCGCCGGTCTCCCAGCGTCCCAGCCCCTCGACCAGCGGGTGCTCCGCCACCGGCCACACAGGGTACCGCCCGGTCGGCGGGTGCGCGATGAACTGGCTCCCCAGCGTCTCCATGTACCGGCGCAGAATCCGCGGGCTGTGCACGCCGTCCGGCTCCATCTCGAAGACCGCGTTCGTCCCGTGCAGGGCGAACCACCGCCCGCCCCGCTCCACGAACCGCGCCAGGTTCTCCACCTCGGCCTCGCTCGGGCGCAGGTCGCACGTGTACGTAACCAGGAACCGGCAGCCCGCGATTCCCTCGATGTCCCGGAAATCGCGCCCGACCAGCACCCGCACGTCCTCGTGCTCCGCCAGCAGCTCCAGCAGCCGCAGCCGCGGATAGTCGAAGTCGTGCCAGTTGCCCCCGCACACCAGGTAGCCGTCAATCCGGCCCATCGCGCACCCCTCCTTCGCGCGCCGGCGCCCCGGGCTAGAAGTTCACCCGCTTCGTGAACCCGCCGTCGACGACCAGGTTCACCCCGGTAATCCACGAGGCCGCCGGGCTCGCCAGGAACGCTACCGCCCGCGCCACCTCCTCCGGCGTGCCCATCCGCCCCATCGGCTGCTGCTTCAGCGTCGCCTCGTAGAACTGCGGCATCGCCTGCCTGATCATCGCCCACGGTCCGCCCTCGAAATAAATCGGCCCCGGCGAGACCACGTTCACCCGGATCCCCTTCGGCGCATAGGCCTGCGAGAGCGCATTCGCGTAGTTGATGAGCGCCGCCTTCATCGCCCCGTAGCCGTTCGGCTGCCCGAACGTCTCCACGGCCGCCGTCGTGCTGATGAACACCACCGCCGGCGCCTCCGACTTCTCCAGGAACGGCCGCGCCGCCTCGAACCCGCGGACCGCCCCGAGCATGTCAACCTCGAAGTTCTGCACGAATCCCTGCTCGCCCGGCGCGGCGCCCCCGCTCGTGTTGCTCACGAAGATGTCGATCCCGCCGAGCTGCTCGCCGGCGCGCGCGATCCAGGCGATGTACTCGTCCCGCTTGCCCACGTCGACCGGCTCCGCCGCGACGGTCACGCCATGGCGCCGCAGCGCCTCCGCGGCAGCGTTCAGCCCGTCCGGCGTCCGCGCGCAGATGCCGAGGTGCACGCCCTCAGCCGCCAGCGTCTCCGCGATCGCCCGGCCGATGCCGCGGCTTGCGCCCGTAATCAGCGCACGCTTCCCCTGCAGTCCAAGGTCCATCTCATCGAACTCCTTCCCGGGATTCGCTCCCGAACGATACCGATTGGTTCACGCCAGGGTGACCGTCCCCGTATCCCCGTCGACCGTCACCACCTGGCCGTCGCGGATGACCCGCGTCGCGTCCTTCGCCCCGACGACCGCCGGGATGCCGTACTCCCGCGCCACAATCGCCGCGTGGCTCAGCATGCCGCCGGTCTCCACCACCAGCGCGGCCGCCGGCACGAAGAGCGGCGCCATCGGCGCATCGAACACCGGCAGCACGAGCACCTCGCCCGGCTGGACCTCCGTCTCGAGCGCCGCATCAGCGTTGGCGATGACCCGCGCCGGGCCGGTCGCCTTCCCGGGGCTGACACCCTGCCCGCTCAGCGCCGCCGCGCCCGGGCCAGCCGCCTCGCCCGCGGGGACGAGCTGCGTCGGCAGCTCGAACACGCCCTCCGGCAGCCGGTAGCCCTCCAGCCGGCGGTACTCCTCCTGCCGCTCCCGCACCGCCGCCTTCGCGGCTGCCGGGTCGAGCGTCTCGAACTGGCGCACCTCCGCCAGCCGCAGGAAGAACACGTCCTCCGTCTGCTCCAGCGCGCCCCGCTGCACCAGCCGCCGGCCAATCTCCAAAAGCGGCGGCCGGAAGGCCCGGCAGGCCCGCGCCCAGTTCGCCTTCGTCCCTTCGCGGCCGCGGTTGAGCCGCTGCGCCATCACCAGTGTCTCCCGGAACTGTCGCCGCACGCGGTTCGGCAGCAGGCTCTCCACCCGCGCCTCGAGCCGCTCCCGCGCCGCAGCCGCCCGCGCCTCCTTCCGGTGCGGGTCCGCCGAGGCCGGCGCCGCCATATCGGCCCGGAGCGCCCCCAGCAGGAATCCCGGCGCCTCGTCCCACGTCGGCGTCGACGGGTCGGTCTCCCGCTGCCCGCGGTACCCGTACTCCCGGATCAGCTCCCGGTACCGCGTCGCGAACGCCTCCCACGCCGGCGAAACGGGCGCCGCCAGCCGCGCCAGCAGCGCCTCCGTCGGCAGCTCCGCGAACGCCGCCGCAATCACCGCGCTCTGCCGCCCGGCCCGCGCAAGGTCCCACGTCGCCTTTCCCGGCTTCGCGCTCTCCACATCCCGCAGCGCGCTCGTCAGCGTCGTCACCCAGGTCGGCGGGTGCTTCGGCACGTGCTGGTCCAGCAGCCCGGACAGGATGCCGGTGTACTCCGCACCCCCGACCGAGACAATCACGTGCGAAACGAACAGCCCGGCGACGACCTCGATGTTCTCGTCGATCGCGCGCAGCAGGTCATCGGCCCCCAGCCGCGGATACTCCCGCGCCCACGCCTGCCGGTACGCCTTCGTCGAAATCTCCGCGCCGCGTGCGATCTCCCGCTCGGCGTTCCGCCAGCGCGCCATGATCCGCCGGCGCGCCGCCTTCGCCCGCTCAATGTCCTGCGCCTGGGCGGCCGTCAGCCCCTCGCCTTCGACGAACTGCTGGAGCATGTCCGTCCCGCCGCCCACCTGGTACGTCGAGGTGATCGCCATCGACCACGCCACCCCCAGCGTCCACCGGCCGCCGACCACCCCGAGCACGTTCATCGCCGGCGGCGGCGCCGTCGGCACCAGGTCGAGCACGCCCAGCTCCTCCGCCATCCGCGTCGTGAACCGGTAGTCCCACTGGTTGATCAGGTCCGCCGTGAGGGGCTTGATCACCCCCGGCAGCACCTCCTCAACGTTCCCGGTCGTAACCAGCCGGTAGCGCGGGTTCGGCTCCGCATCCCACGAGCAGAGTTTCTCCGTCATCCGTCCGCCCTCCTCAGTACTGCGCCGTCCCGCAATCGACCGAGATGCACGCGCCCGTGATCCCGGCCCCGGCATCGCTCGCCAGCAGCAGCGCCACAGCCGCCACCTGTTCGACCGTGTTGATCTCCCCCGTCGCCGTCTTCGCTTTGAAGATCTTCTCCACCATCTCGTCGAGCCCCGAGAGCCCCATCGCCTTCGCGGTCGCATCGCCAGAATCCCGCACCGCGTCGGTGATGATCAGCCCCGGGCAGATCGCGTTGCACGTGATCCCCAGCCGCCCGACCTCGAGCGCTGTCGTCTTCGTCAGCCCGTTCACCCCGTGCTTCGCCGCCACGTACCCGGCCATCCCGGCCGCCCCCTGCTTCCCCTCCACCGACGAGATGTTGATGATCCGGCCCCAGCCGCGCGGGATCATCTGCTGGAGCGCCCATTTCGTCCCGTAGAACACCCCGCCCAGGTTCCAGCGGATGTCGTTCTCCCACGCATCGTCATCGAGCTGGGCGATGGGCGCCGGCCGGGTAATCCCCCCCGCGTTGTTCACCATGATGTCGAGCCTGCCCCACCGCTCGACCGCCGTGTCGACCAGCCGCTTCACATCCGCGCTGTTCCGGGCGTCGCCCTGCACGAAGACCGCCCGGTCGCCCGCGCACAGCTCGGCGAGCGCCTGCTCCCCCTTCTTCGCGTCTCGCCCGTTGAAGGCCACCATCGCGCCTTCCCGCAGGAAGGCTTCCACCAGCCCCCTGCCGATCCCGCGGCTGCCGCCAGTGACCGCGGCAACCTTCCCTTCGAGCACCTGCATCTGCGTCCCTCCATCTGCCGCCGGGCGCGCTCAACCCACGCCCTGCGCTGCTGCCGGACGCTTTTACCACATTGCCCGAAAGTTTGGAAGAGCGGCCAAGGAACTGGCCGGGGGCTGGCCCCCGGCCCCGCCGGCTCAGCCGTCGAGGCTCGCCGTCACCGGCGTTGCAGCGCCCGTCATCGGGTCCACCCCCTCCGCCACCAGGTACCGCATCAGCATGTCGACCGTCTGCCGCTCCGTCTCCTCGAAGTCGAACGCCCCCGGCTCGAGCAGCCACTGCAGCGCCACCCCGGTCACTGCGCCGATGTGCCGCGCCGCCGCTGCGTCCGCGTCCAGGTCGGCCCGGAACACCCCGGCCCGCTGGCCGGCCCGGATCGCCGCCGCCGTCGCCCGCCGGAATCCCTCCCACAGCGCGCGCACCTCGTCCCCCAGCCGCGGGTCCCGCTTCGCGCTCGCCGTGAACTGGACGAACACCTCATACGGCACCGGGTTCACCTTCGCCAGCTCGATCCCGATGCGCGTCACCGCCCGCATCGTCTCGACCGGGTTCTGCCCTTCTTCCTGCGCCTGCGCCACCGACTCGTTGAAGATCTCCTGGCAGCGCGCCAGCACCCCCGAGAGGAGGTCGGCCTTGTCCTTGAAGTGGTACGAGACCAGCCCGCGGCTGACCTCCGCACGCCGCGTCGCTTCGTCGATGGAGGTCTCCGCCCAGCCCTTTTCGGCCATGACCGCCACGGCCGCGTCAATGATCTGCCGTCGTCGAATTGCGTTGATGTCCAAGCGTGCCATTCCCGTATCCTCAACAGGGGCTCAGCCCCCCGGTTGTTCCGCTGTCTAACATTCAGGCTAACAGGCCGAAGCCCTGTACGCCCCTTCCGCTCCTCCCCCGGTTTCGCTACAGTTACGCGCGCAGTTGGACGGCCAGCCAAATTCCCTTCCGGTGATGCCAATGACCCCCTCGCCCGAGACCCTCCTCGACCTCCACCGCCGCATGCTCCGCATCCGCCTCTTCGAAGAGGAGGCCGGCAGGCTCTCCGAGGCCGGCCGCATCCCCGGCGCCCTCCACCTCTACGTCGGCGAGGAGGCCGTCGCTGCCGGCGTCGCCGCCCACCTCGGCCAGGGCGACCAGGTCACCTCCACCCACCGCGGCCACGGCCACCTCGTCGCCGTCGGCGGCGACTTCCGCCGCATGTTCGCCGAGCTCTTCGGCCGCGCCACCGGCTACTGCCGCGGCAAGGGAGGCTCCATGCACATCGCCGACATGGACCTCGGCATGCTCGGCGCCAACGGCATCGTCGGCGGCGGCCCGCCCATCGCCGTCGGCGCCGCCTTCTCCAACAAGTACCGCAAAACCCAGAACGTCACCGCCTGCTTCTTCGGCGACGGCGCCTCCAACGAGGGCAGCTTCCACGAAGCCGCCAACATGGCCGGCCTCTACCGCCTCCCCCTCATCTTCGTTTGCGAAAACAACGGCTTCGGCGAGTTCACCCGCCAGGACCGCCACCAGGCTATCCGCGACATCGCCGACCGCGCCGCCGGCTACGGGTTCCCCGGCGTCGTCGTCGACGGCATGGACGTCATTGCGGTCTACGAAGCCGCCGGCGAAGCCATCGCCCGCGCCCGCCGCGGCGAGGGCCCCACCCTCCTCGAGTGCAAAACCTACCGCTTCTACGACCACGTCGGCGTCCGCGGCATGGGCGTCGTCTACCGCTCCGACGACGAAGTCCGCGCCTGGCGCGAACGCGACCCCATCACCCTGCTCGAGCGCCGCCTCGCCGAACTCGGCATCCTCGATGCGCCCGGCGCCGCTGCCGTCCGCGACCAGGTCCAGGCCGAGGTCCGCGAAGCCGTCGCCTTCGCCGAGGCGAGTCCCTTCCCCGACCCGGCGACCCTCACCGAAGACGTCTACGCCAGCTAGCCCCACGGAGCCAGAGCCATGACCACCGCAACCGCCCAGCGCCAGCTCCCCGTTGTGATGGCCATCAACGAGGCCCTCCGCCAGCTCATGCAGGAAGACCCCAACGTCTTCCTCGCCGGCGAGGACGTCGCCCTCTACGGCTCCGTCTTCGGCTTCAGCCGCGGCCTGCTCGATGAATTCGGCCCCGAGCGCGTCGTCGATACCCCCATCTCCGAAGCCGCCCTCGTCGGCCTCGGCGTCGGCGCCGCCGCCACCGGCCTCCGCCCCATCATCGACATCATGTTCATGGACTTCATGGGCGTGGCCATGGACCAGCTCGTCAACCAGGCCGCCAAGATGCGCTACATGTTCGGCGGCAAGGCCCGCCTCCCTCTCACCATCCACACCATGGCGGGCGCCGGCCTCAACCTCGCCGCCCAGCACTCCCAGAGCCTCGAAGCCTGGTTCTGCCACGTCCCCGGCCTCAAGCTCGTCATGGCCTCCGGCCCCTACGAGGCCAAGGGCCTCCTCATCGCCGCCGTCCACGACGACAGCCCCGTCATCGTCGTCAACAACAAGGCGCTCCTCGGCCTCGCCGGCCACGTCCCCGAGGAGATGTACGAAATCCCCCTCGGTCAGGCCGCCGTCGTCCGCCCGGGCACGAACTTCACCATCATCGCCACCGGCCGCATGGTCCAGGAGAGCCTCGCCGCCGCCGAAAAGCTCCTCGAGCACGGCATCGACGCCGAGGTCATCGACCCCCGCTCCCTCGTACCCCTCGATACCGCGACCCTCGTCGAATCCGTCCGCAAGACCCACCGCGCCCTCGTCGTCCACGAGGCCGTCCGCTTCGCCGGCTTCGGCGCCGAAATCGCCGCCCAGCTCCAGGAAGCCGCCTTCGACTACCTGGATGCCCCCATCGGCCGGGTCGGCGCGCCCTTCTCCCCGGTCCCCTTCAGCCCCGCCCTCGAAGCCCACTACGTCCCGAACGCCGACCGCATCGCCGGCGAAGTCCTCCGCCTCCTCGGACGCTCCGGCTGACCATGGAGCCCGGCATCCTCGGGGTCATCGCCAACCCGGCATCCGGCAAGGATATCCGCCGCCTCATCGCCCACGCCGCCGTCGTCAGCGACGCCGCCAGGCGCGGCATCCTCCGCCGCCTGCTCATCGGCGCTGCCGCCGCCGGCGCCCGCCGCGTCCACTACCTGCCCGGCCCGCACCGCCTCGTCGAAGATGCCCTCGACGGCCTCGACCTCCCCCTCGAAGCCGAGGCGCTCCCCGTCGACTTCACCGGTTCGGCGCTCGATACCCGCTCCGCCGCCCGCCTCCTCCGCGAGCGCGGAGCCGCTGCGGTCGTTGTCCTCGGCGGCGACGGTACCTGCCGGGCCGCGGCCGCAGCCTGGCCCGGGCTGCCCATCCTCCCCCTCTCGACGGGCACGAACAACGTCTTCCCCTTCGCCTGCGAGCCCACCGTCGCCGGCCTCGCCGCCGGGCTCGTCGCCGCCGGCCGCGTTCCGCTCGACGATGCCGCCAGCCGGCGCCCGCGCATCCACGTCGAGGTCGAGGGCGAACCGCCCGACCTCGCCCTCGTCGATGCCGCCCTCGTGAACGACCGCTTCACCGGCGCCCGCGCCGTCTGGAAGCCTGCTGAGCTCACGGCCGTCCTCCTCCTGCGCTCCGACCCTGCCGTCACCGGCCTCGCCGCCATCGGTGGCGTGCTCGGCCTGCCCGTGCCCGAAGGGGGTGCCCTCGCACTCGACCTCGGCGAGCCGGGCCGCGTCGTCCGCGTCCCGCTCGCCCCCGGGCTCGTCGTTCCCGTCTCCGTCCGCTCCCACCGCGCTGTGCCGTTCGGCGAGCCGGTCGATTGGCGCGGCCCCGGCATCCTCGCCCTCGACGGCGAGCGCGAGCGTCGCCTCCTCCCCGGCCAGCGCGCCCGCCTCGTCGCCTTCCCCGACGGCCCCCTCGTCCTCGAACCCGGCCGCATCCTCGCCCGCGCCGCCGAGGCCGGGCTCTTTATCGAAGTCCCCTGCGGAGCAGCCCATGCCGACTGACGTCCTCATCCCCAAGCTGGGCATGACGATGACCGAGGGCACCGTCGCCGAGTGGCTCGTGCCCGACGGCGCCCCCGTCCGCGCCGGCGACATCGTCTACCGCCTCGAGACCGAGAAGATTGAGTTCCAGGTCGAAGCCGAGTCCGACGGCATCCTCCGCCACGCCGTCCCTGCGGGCACCACCCTCCCGCCCGGCTCGGTCGTCGGCTACATTCTGGCCCCCGGCGAAGCGCCGCCCGCCGGCGCCTCCGCACCTGCCGCCCCCGCAGCCGCCGCTCCGCAGGGCGCCCCCGGCGCCCCGCCCCCGCCGCCCGAAGCCGGCCGCGTCCCGGCATCGCCGGCCGCCCGCCGCCTCGCTGCTGAACTCGGCGTGGCGCTCGAAACGGTCCTCGGCACCGGCCCCGGCGGCCGCATCACCGAAGAGGACGTGCGCCGCGCCCATGCCGCCGCAGCCCGCCCGGCCGCCCCTTCGGCCCCGCCTCCCGTCCCCGCCGAACCGCCGCCCGCCACCCCGGTCGCCCGCGCGCTCGCCCGCGAACTCGGCATCGACCTCGCCGCCGTCCGCGGCACCGGCCCCGGCGGTCGTATCACGAAAGAGGACGTCGAGGCTGCCGCCGCAGCCCGCCCGGCCGCCTCGCCGCCTTCGGCGCCCCCGGTCCTGGCCCCTGCTGCTGCGGCGCCCGCCCCCGGCCAGCGCATCCCCCTCCGCGGCATGCGCAAAACCATCGCCGACCGCATGCACCGCAGCCTCCAGGAGATGGCACAGCTCACCCTCGGCATGCGCGTCCGCATGGACGATGCCCTCCGCCTCCGCGAGCAGCTCATCGCCGAGTGGCAGCCCGAGGGCATCCGCCCCTCCATCACCGACCTCGTCATCCGCGCTGTCGCCCGGGCCCTCCGCCAGCACCCCGCCCTCAACGCCCGCGTCGAGCCGGACGCCATCGTCCTCGAGCCGGAGGTCCACATCGGCATGGCCGTCGCCCTCGACGCCGGCCTCGTCGTTCCCGTCATCCGCAACGCCGACACCCTCCACCTGCGCGACCTCGCCCGCGAAACCGCCCGCCTCGCCGAGGCTGCCCGCGCCGGCACCCTCGGCCTCGATGACTATGCCGGCCAGACCTTCTCCATCACCTCCCTCGGCATGGCCGGCGTCGAGTTCTTCACGCCGATCATCAATCCGCCCAACGTCGCCATCCTCGGCATCGGGCAAATCGTCGACGACATCCGCTGGGACGGCGACCGCCCCCTCCGCGCCCGCACCCTCACCCTCTCGCTCACCATCGACCACCGCGCGGTCGATGGCGCCCCCGGGGCGGCCTTCCTCGGCACCGTCCGCGACCTCCTCGAAGCCCCCTACCGGCTCCTGCTGCCATGAGCACGGCCCGCCGCTTCGATGTCGCCGTCATCGGCGGGGGCGCCGCCGGGGTCGCCGCCGCCCTCGAAGCCACCCGCCTCGGCGCCTCGGTCGCCCTCGTCGAGGCCGAAAACCCCGGCGGCTCCTGCGTCCACTTCACCTGCATCCCCACCTCCATCCTCCTCGATGCTGCCGAAGGGTTCGTCCGCGCCCGGGAGCTCGCCGTTGCCGGGGTCCTTGCCGCCGGCGACACCTTCCAGCTCGGCCGCGCCAACGATCGCGCCCGCGCCCTCGTCCGCTCCCTCGCGGCCGGGCTCGAGACGTCCCTCCGCCGCGCCCGCGTGGAGGTCGTCGCCGGCCACGCCAGCTTCCGCGAACCCGGGCTGCTGACCATCACCGGCGCCGGCGAACTCGCCGCCGATGCGGTCGTCATCGCCAGCGGCGCCCGCTGGGAGCCGCCCGCCATCCCCGGCCTCCCGGCCGACCGCCTCGTCACCCCCGATGTCGTCCAGTCATGGCGCGAGCCGCCGCCCTCCTGCCTCGTCCTCGGCGGCGGGCCGTCCGGGGGGATCTTCGCCCTCGAATACGCAACGCTGCTCGCCCTTGCCGGCTCCGCGGTCACCCTCGCCGCGCCTGGCCCCTCCCTCCTCGCAGGGTTCGACGACGACCTCCAGCCGCTCCTCGCCGACCTCCTCCAGCCGCTCGGCATCGCCGTCGCCACCGGCGCCTCGCCCCTCCGCGCCGAAGGCGAAGCGGTCATCCTCGCAACCGCCGCCGGCGAGCGCCCGGTCGCAGCGGCCTGCGTGCTCGCCGCCGACCCGCGCGTTCCCTCGGCCCGCGGCCTCGCCCTCGACCACGCCGGGCTCGCCCCCGGTGCCGACGGCGCCATCCCGGTCGACGAGGGCTGCGCGACCGCCGTGCCCGGCATCTTCGCCGCCGGCGATATCACCGGCCGGGGCATGCTCTCGTCAACGGCCGCCGTGCAGGGCCGGGTCGCCGGGGCGAATGCCGCCGGGGACCGCCGCCGTGCCCGCATATCGGCCGTCCCTATCCTCGTCCACACCGTCCCGCCCGTCGCCGCCGTCGGGCGCACGGCCTCCGACGCGCAGGAGGCCGGCATCCCCCTCGCGACCGCCACGCTCGGCTTCGAAGGCACCGCCGCGTCCGTCGCCCGCGGCGGCCACCCCGGCCTCCTCCGCCTCCACGCCGACCGGCGCACCGGCGAAATCGTGGGCGCCCAGGCCGCCGGCCCCGGTGCGCACGAACTCGTCAGCGCCGCCGCCGCGCTCATGCAGGCCGAGGCGACGGCCGACCAGGCCGCCGCCCTCGTCGCCTGGCACCCGTCGCCCTTGGAGCTCCTCGCCGAAGCGGCCCGCCGCCTGGCCGGCTGACCTTACGCCCGGAGCGCATACACCTCGTAGGTCACGCCGTTCGGCCCCGTGCTCCCGACGCCAATCGCCTGCACGGTGTTCAGCCAGGCGTACTTCGCCGCGCCCGTCTCAAACAGCGGCGTCGAGTACACCTTCATGCTGCCGTCGGCGTTCCGCATGCCGATCCCGTTGTAGGTGATCAGGATGTGCGCCCCATCATCTGTCTGCAGGGTCAGGCGCACGTCCAGCTTCATACTCCCGTCCGGCCGCAGCGTCACCCAGTCCCCGCCCGAATGCGGCACAATCGTGCCCTTCAGCTTCGGGCCTTCGAACGTCCCGCCCGGCACGCTCGCAATCAGCCGCGACCCCTGCGGGCCGCCCTGGATCATCGTCGGCGCCCCAACGTTCGCCGTCATCGTAAAGAGGAACTCAACCGGCAGACTCTCCAGCGGCATCTCGACCTACCTTCCTTTCCCTTCGATGTGCGTCCACGGCCGCGGAGTCGGGCGTACCCGTCCGCAGCGCGGCCGATCCTACCCGCCCGCCGCGGGCTGTGCGCTCTCGTGCATCACCACGCTCACCTCTCCGGCGAGCGCGTCATCACGAATCAGCCGCACCACCTCGTCGGCGATCCGCTCCGGCTGGAGCAGCACCGCCCCCTCCAGCGACGGCTCCAGCCACTTCGCCGGCCGCGTCCCGTCGCCCGTCTTGGCGATGATCGGCGTATCGACCATCCCCGGCGCCACGGCGTTCACCCGCACGTTCTCCAGCTCCTTGAGGATCGCGCACGACTTCGTGAAGTGGATGACCGCCGCCTTCGAGGCCGCGTACACGGGGTCGAACGGCAGCGGCCCGAGCCCCGCGATGCTCGCCGTGTTCACCACCACGCCGCCCTCGCCGTGCTCCCGGAACGCCTCCACGGCCGCCCGCGTCCCCATGATCACGCCCGACGTATTCACCGAAATCACCCGGTGCACCTTCTCCAGCGGCGCATCCGGCCAGCCCGGCGTGTCGCCCGTCATGATTCCCGCGTTGTTGTGCACGATGTCGAGCCGCCCGAAGACCCGCTTCGCCGCCCGGAACGTCTCCGCGATGCCCTCCGGCGACCCCACGTCGCCCTGCACGAACGCCGCCTCGCCGCCCGCCGCGGCAATCCGCCGCACCGTCTCCTCCCCGCCCGCTGCGTCGATGTCGACGACGATGACCTTCGCCCCTTCCCGCGCCAGCCGCTCCGCGCACGCCCGGCCGATGCCCGACCCTGCGCCGGTGACCAGCGCAACCTTGCCCGCGATCTCCATGCAACCCTCCCGAAATCGAGTCGCCGGGAGTTTATCCTGCTGGACAAAGCTTTGGCCAATAGTCCAGTATTCCCGCATGCCGCAGTCCGTCATCCCCGGGCCCCTCGCCGGCCGCCTCGCGCCCATTCCCGCCCTCCGCGACGGCTTCGAACAGTTCCTCGCCGCCTGCTTCGATACGGCCGCCGTGCCCGCCGCCACCCTCGAGCGCTGCCGGCGCCTCGTCGCCGCGCTCCACGGCGCCGACCCCGCCGATTGCGGCCCCGCCCTCGCCGAGCTCCCGCCGGCCGAGGCTGAAGCGCTCGCCCGCGCCGAACTCCCGCCGGGCCTCCCCCGCGCCGATGCCCTCGCGCTCGATATCGCCCGCTACATCCCCTGGAGCCACCACGACCTCCCCGATGCACCCGTCCTCGCCTTCCGCGGCGAGGGCGGCGACCGCGCGACCGTCACGCTCCTCGCCGCCCTCGCCATGTTCGATGCCGTCTGCCGGATGACCCTCGTCGCCCGCCGCCTCGAAGGAGCCTGACCCGTGTCCACCGTCCCCCGCGTCCCCTCCGCCGTCCCCGGGCAGCCGCCCGCCTTCCACACCGTCCTCGCGCACGCGCCCGCCATCCAGCAGCGGTTCGCGGACCTCTACGGCGCGTTCTGGATGGACTCGGCCCTCTCCCAGCGCGACAAGGAGATCACCCGCATCCGCAACGCCCGCGTCACCGCCTGCGGCTTCTGCCGCCAGGTCCGCTTCTCCCTCGCCCGCGAGGAAGGGCTCGACGAGGCCACGCTCGACCTCGTCACCGACGCCTACCTCGATGCCCCGCTCAGCCCGCGCGAGAAGCGCATCCTCCAGTACACCGACGCCATCATCGGCGACCCCTCCCGCGCCGACCCTGCCCTCGGCGCCGCCCTCCGCGACGAACTCGGCGACGCCGGCCTCGCCGAACTCACCCTCGGGGTTGGGCTCTTTCTCGGCCTCGCGAAGGTGCTCATCACCCTCGGCCTCGAACCGGAGGAGATGCCCGTCACCATCCTCCCCACGCCGGGTTCGTCAGCCTACCGGCCGCAGGCCGCCCCTGCCGGCTAACCCCGCAGGACCTTCGGGGGCGCACCCAGCCCGAAGAGCGTCCCCTTCCCCGTCACGGCGTCGAAGCTCTCCACCATCACTTCCAGCTCGTCGCCGGTGTCGAGCGTTACCACGCCCCGGCCGATCGCCGGCACCACCAGCGGCTCCGCCCGGAACGCACCGCCCCAGCCCTGCACCTTCCCGGGCGGCGTCGGCTTCGTGAACAGCTCGAGCCGCACCCGCCGCCGGTAGCCTGCCCGCAGCACCTCCAGCTCGGCCTCGCCCTCCCAGCGTCGCATCGTTCCCTCCTGCGATTTCCCCCGTCGATAGCCGGGAGAAACCGTTGCAATCGAACTCCGCGCACAGTATAGTCGCGGCACTGGCCAATCAGCCAAAAATCTGGCAGGGACGATAGCCATGGCCGACGCACCAGCCGAGTCCGCACCCGCCCTCAACCGCCCGCCCCGCAAGAAGCGCCACCCCCTCTCCGGCGCCATTTACGAAGAGCTGCCCGGCAACCGCGTGCGCGTCACCAAAGGCGAAAGCTGGGGCATCTTCGACGGCTTCACCACCCGCCACATCGAAGGCCCGCTCACCTACGCCGACCCCCACATGATCATCTGGGTCGGCGGGAAACCGGTCGAAGGCCTCGGTCACCGCGCTGAGCGCGCCCGCGGCCTCGAAATCGTCCACGACTGACCCTTCCACGGAGGCACCCACCATGGCACTGAAAACCGTCGGCGACCAGGGCCGCCTCACCGAAGCCGGCTACCGCTCCGCCGGAACCCTCTACCAGGAGCTCCTCGACCAGGATTCCCGCCCGGTCCCCGAAGTCCTCCGCCTCGAATCCCCCATCCAGCCCGGCGTCACCCGCGTCCCCGCCGAACAGTACTACAGCAAGGCCATCCACGACCGCGAGGTCGAGAAGATCTGGAAGCGCGTCTGGCAGATGGCCTGCCGCGAGGAAGACATCCCCGAAGTCGGCGACTACATCGTCTACGACATCGCCCACCTCTCCTTCCTCGTCGTCCGCAGCGCCCCCGACCGCATCCAGGCCTTCCATAACGCCTGCCTCCACCGCGGCCGCCAGCTGCGCGAGTTCGACGGCCGCGGCGCCCAGGAGTTCCGCTGCCCCTTCCACGGCTGGTGCTGGGAGATCGACGGCTCCCTTAAAGAGGTCGTCTGCCAGTGGGACTTCCCCGAGGTCAACGAGCGCGACTACCACCTTCCCGAAGTGAAGGTCGGCACCTGGGGCGGCTTCGTCTTCATCAACCCCGACCCCAACGCCGAGCCCCTTGAGCAGTTCCTCGGCGACCTCCCCCGCCACTTCGAACGGTGGGACCTCGCCAACCGCTTCAAGCAGGCCCACGTCGCCAAGATCCTCCGCTGCAACTGGAAGGTCGCCCAGGAAGCCTTCATGGAGGCCTACCACGTCGTCGCCACCCACCCCCAGCTCCTCAACGGCATCGGCGACTCCAACTCCCAGTACGACGTCTTCGGCAACTTCTCCCGCGCCATCACCCCGAACGGCACCCCGAGCCCCCACCTGCGCGAGACCCCCAGCCAGCAGGACATGCTCGACGCCATGTTCGACCGCAACCTCGATACCCCGCCGCTCGCCGAGGTGCCGCCCGGCATGGGCGCCCGCCAGTTCGCCGCCATGCTCAGCCGCGAAGGCATGCGCGCCGTCATCGGCGACGAGGCCGATACCTACTGCGACGCCGAATACCTCGACTCCATCTACTACACCGTCTTCCCCAACTTCCACCCCTGGGGCGCCTTCAACCGCATCACCTACCGCTTCCGGCCCCACGGCGACAACCCCGACGAGTGCATCATGGAGTGCATGTTCCTGGCGCCCTGGCCGAAGGGTGAGCCGAAGCCCCCGGCCGCGCCCATCCACTGGCTCGGCCCCGATGACGACTGGGCCGACGCCCCCGAACTCGGCATGCTTGCCCGCGTCTTCAACCAGGACACCTTCAACATCCCGAAGGTCCAGCTCGGCCTCAAGACCATGAAGCGGCCGGAAGTCGTCTTCGCCAGCTACAACGAAACGAAGATCCGCCACTTCCACCAGCTCTACGACCGCTGGATGGAGCTCGAATAGCTGCCATGCCCGCGCCCTGCGCGCTCGCCTGGCTCGATGAACCGCCCGCTCCGGCCGACCTGGCCGGGGCGCTCGCCCTCGCCGGCGCCGCCACCCCCGCCGACGTCGACGCCCTGCTCGACGCGCTGGAGGCCGCCCGCGCCGCCCTCGAGGCGCTCGCCAGGGAGGCCTTCGCCCGCGCGCCCATTAGCCGCTCCACCGCGGCGTTCCACAGCGCCCTGCCCGACCTCCGCCCCTTCGTCCTCTACCGCCTGCCCGGCCTCCTCCGCGAAGCCGGCCTCTACACCGCCGCGGAGCTCCGCGCCCTCGCCGCCGACGCACCGCCCGCCTGGCTCGCCCGCGAGGCCACCCGCCAGCTCGCCATCCTCGCCGCCGTCCGCGCCGCCGTCCGCCGCCTGGAATCCGGCGACCTCGCCCCGGCCGACTTCCCCGCCGCCATCCGCCGCGCCGCCCGCGATGCCGCGGCCGTCCAGCCGGCGCCGCAGCCAGCACACCTCCCGGAGGACCTCGAATGACCGCACCCGCAACCCGCCGCTACGCCGACTGGCGCGACGAGTTCGAGTCGCGCAAAAAGAGCCCCGCCGAAGCCCTCGAGGTTGTGCAGAACGGCCACCTCGTCGGCCTCGGCATCCTCTGTCCCGGCGTGCTCAGCCAGGCGCTCCTCGAACGCGCCCGCCAGCTCGAGCGCGTCGATATCCGCTGCCTCGCCCCCCGCGAAGTGCCGCTCTTCTCCCCCGATGGCCCGAAAGGCGAAAAGGAGATTGAGCTCTTCATCGGCGATGCCCTCCGCCCGGCCCACGACCAGCGCATCGCCACTTATCTGCCGAACACGTTCATGCTCGGCTTCAAAGCCTTCGATGCCGGCCGGCCCGAGGCCCGCATCCCCGACGTTTTCCTCGTGGCCGTCTCCCCGCCCAACGAAAAGGGCTACGTCAACTTCGGCCCCCACATGTGGCACAAGAAGGCCTACGTCCGCCGCTGCCGCCACACCATCGCCGCCATCGACCCGAACATCGTGCCCGTCTTCGGCGACACCTGGATCCACGTCTCCGAGATCGACACCTTCGTCGATGGCTACATCAAGCCCGTCGATATCCCCGCCGTCCGCCAGCGCGTCGAAACCCAGGCCCCGCCCGAGCACCGCGACGCCCTCCTGAAGATCCTCAACCAGGCCTCTCCCGACCAGATCGCCCTCGTTGAGGACATGTTCCACCTCATGCCGCCGGGCATCCTCGAGCAGGCGTTCGGCCTCTCCGAGGTCGACCCGGCCGCGCAGGCGATTGCCGACCACCTCAAGACGCTCATCCGCGACGGCGACACCATCCAGGTCGGCGTCGGCCAGCCCAGCTCCCTCATGTTCAAGGCCGGCGCCTTCGACCACGCCCACGACCTCGGCCTCCACACCGAGCTCGGCTCCCCCGGCCTCGCCCGCCTCTGGGAGAAGGGCGTCCTCACCGGCGCACGCAAATCCATCCACAAAGGCCGCGCCGTCGCCACTGCCTGGACCGGCTGCGACGGAACGGACCTCCGCATCATCGCCGGGAACCCAGCCTTCGAACTCTACGACTCGAACTACCTCCTCAACCCGCTCCTCATGGCCCAGAACCGCCAGATGACCTCCATCAACAGCGCCGTCGCCGTCGACCTCCTCGGGCAGGTCGCCGCCGAGGACCGCTTCGGCGGCCACATGGTCAACGGCACCGGCGGCCAGCCCGATGCCCACCTCTCCGCCGCACTCTGCCCCGATGGCCGCGCCATCACCGTCCTCCGCTCCACCGCGCTCGAAGGCACGGTTTCGAAAATCGTCGCCCAGCACCCCGAGGGCACCCTCGTCACCGTGCCGCGCTACCTCGCCGATACCGTCATCACCGAGTACGGCATCGCCCGCCTGCTCGATAAGAACCACCGCCAGCGCGCCGAGGAGCTCATCGCCATCGCCCACCCCGATTTCCGCGCCGAGCTCCGCGCCCAGGCGAAGCAGCTCTGGGGCAAGCTCGAATGACCGCCGAACCGACCCCGCAGCCGGCACCCCCGGAGGCGCCCGCGGGCCGGCTCGCCGGCAAGGTCGCCGTCGTCCTCGGCGCCTCCTCAGGCATCGGCCGCGCCGCCGCCCTCCGCTTCGCCTGCGAAGGGGCGAAGGTCATCGCCGCAGCCCGGCGCGTGCCCGAACTCGAAGCCCTCGGCCGCGAGTGCGGCGCCATCCCCGTCCCCTGCGACATCACCCGCGACGACCAGGTCGAAGCCCTTGCCCGCGTCGCCCTGGACCGCTTCGGCACGCTCGATGTCGCCCTCAACTGCGCCGGCTTCGAACAGAGCACCCCCATCCGTGACCTCACCCCCGAGCGGCTCTACGCCATGGCGAGCGTCCAGTTCCTCGGCGCCGTCTCCTTCATCCGCCACATGGCGAACGCCATGGCCGCCACCGGCGGAGGCTCGCTCATCACCATCTCCTCCATCACCGCCCGGCTCGTCGGCGAAGGGCTCGCCGCCTACGGCGGCTCCAAGGCCGCCATCAACCACATCACCCGCATCGCCGCCCTTGAGTACGGCCCCCAGGGCGTCCGCGTCAACGTCGTCTCCCCCGGCCTCATCGAAACCCCAATGACGGCCCACATGTTCATCCCGCCCGTCGTCCGCGCCTTCGTGCGCGAAACCCCCCTCCGCCGCATGGGCACCGTCGACGACGTCGTCGAGGCGATCCTCTGGCTCGCCTCCGATGCCTCCAGCTTCATCACCGGCCACGACCTCCCCGTTGACGGCGGCCAGCTCACCCGCCGCCTCCCCGGCCGTGACGACTTCCTCGCTCCGGCCTGATTGTTGACTCGATCACTCGACTTAGTGCACTGCCTGCGCTACACTGCAGCCAGCGGCATCGCCGCAATCCTCCCCCACAACGAACGGAGCACCCCCATGTCCGACCCCGAAATCGCTGCACGCGGGTACGCCCATCCCGAAGTCCTGGTCACCACCGAATGGGTCGCCCAGCATCTCAACGACCCCTCCGTCCGCATCATCGAATCGAACGAAGACCCCCTCCTCTACCCCTCCGGCCACATCCCCGGCGCCGTCCAGGTCGACTGGGCCGCTGACCTCAACGACCCCCTCCGCCGCGACTACCTCGACCGCGCCGGCTTCGAAAAGCTCATGAGCCGCATCGGCGTCACCCCCGAAACCACCGTCGTCTTCTACGGCGACAAGAACAACTGGTGGGCCTGCTACGCCTTCTGGGTCTTCCAGCTCTTCGGCCACACCAACGCAAAGGTGATGGACGGCGGCCGCCTCAAGTGGGAGAAGGAAGGACGGCCGCTCGTCAAGGAAGTCCCCACCTACCCGCCCACCGAGTACCGCGCGCCCGAGCGCGACGATACCAAAATCCGCATCTTCCGCGACGAAGTGCTGAAAAAGCTCGGCACCGGCGTCAAGCTCGTCGACGTGCGCAGCCCCCAGGAGTACACCGGCGAGCGCACCCACATGCCCGAGTACCCGCAGGAGGGCGTCCTCCGCGGCGGCCACATCCCCGGCGCGAAGAACGTCCCCTGGGCCCGCGCGGCCAACCCCGAAGACGGCACCTTCAAGTCCGCCGCCGAGCTCAAGGCGATCTACGAGCAGGAAGCCGGCCTCACCCCCAACGACGAAGTCATCGCCTACTGCCGCATCGGCGAACGCAGCTCCCACACCTGGTTCGTCCTGAAGTACCTCCTCGGCTACCCCAACGTCCGCAACTACGACGGCTCCTGGACGGAATGGGGCAACTCCGTCGGCGTCCCCATCGAACGCTGAACTTCGCTACGCTGGATCCCGAATCCCCCGCGCGGCGGGCGGCGCAGCTGCCCGCCGCGCGCCTTCCCGGAGCACGCCCATGGCCCAGCCGCCAAAAGCCTTCCAGCAGGTCATCGAAGATTTCGCCTTCGCTGACCGCCAGGAGCGGATCGACATGCTCATCGAGTACGCCGACCGCTTCAAGGAGGTCCCGGAGCGGATCGCCACCCGCCCCTTCCCCGAAGAACACCACGTCCAGAAGTGCGAATCCGATGCCTACGTCTGGGCCGAAGACCTGCCCGACGGCACTCTGAAGTTCTACTTCGCCGTCGAAAACCCGCAGGGTCTCTCCGCCAAAGCCTGGGCCGTCATCCTCGATGAGACCCTCTCCGGCCAGCCGCTCGAAGAGGTCGCCGCCGTCCCCTGCGACAGCGTCTTCACCGTCTTCGGCAAGGAGGTCTCCATGGGCAAAGGCATGGGCCTCATGGGCATCGCCGATATGGTGACCGCCTTCGCCCGCCAGCGCCTCGCCGCCCGGGCCGCACAGTCAGGCTCGGCGTGACGTAACACAAATGTTCGTTGACCGCGCTCACCCCGCACCGTAGCATCGAACGAGCACCGCGGGACGCAGGAGGCCATGCCGAAGTACATATTCGTCACCGGCGGCGTCGTCAGCTCAGTCGGCAAAGGCATCACCACCGCCAGCCTCGGCCGTATCCTCAAATCCCGCGGCATCAAAGTCTCCATCCAGAAGCTCGACCCCTACCTCAACGTCGACCCCGGCACCATGTCCCCCTACCAGCACGGGGAGGTGTTCGTCACCGTCGACGGCGCCGAGACCGACCTCGACCTCGGCCACTACGAGCGGTTCATCGACCAGGACCTCACCGCCGCCTCCTCCGTCACGTCCGGCCAAATCTACCTCGCCGTCCTCGAACGCGAACGCCGCGGCGACTACCTCGGCGGCACCATCCAGCAGGTCCCCCACCTCACAAACGAAATCAAGGCCCGCATCTACGGCGTCGCCGAGCAGACCGGCTGCGACATCCTCATCTGCGAAGTCGGCGGCACCGTCGGCGACATCGAAGGCGAAACCTTCATCGAAGCGATCCGCCAGATCCGCCACGAACAGCCCCGCGATGCGACCCTCAGCGTCCACGTCTGCTTCCTCCCCTGGGTCGGCGCCACCGGTGAACTGAAGACCAAGCCCACCCAGCACTCCGTCCGCGAACTTCGCTCCAAGGGCATCCAGCCCGACGCCATCGTCCTCCGCAGCGACCACCCCGTCCCCCGCGACATCACCGACAA
>Ga0308392_1000157_pt1 | contig 27027 bp, 26 predicted proteins | sample Hotspr20Samplem2_FD_202361 | JGI IMG/M metagenome (GOLD analysis project Ga0308392, IMG submission 202361) | Hot spring phototrophic mat microbial communities from Octopus Spring, Yellowstone National Park, Wyoming, United States - 20050624_m2 ... | reverse complement strand
CGGAATGTCGATGCGCATCAGAACTCCACTCCTGGTTGAGCTTTGATCCCCTGCTCGCGGTAGGGGTGCTTGATGAGTGTCATCTCAGTCACCAGGTCCGCCGCCTCCACCAGCTCCGCCGGCGCATGGCGGCCCGTCACCACGACGTGGAGCATCTGCCGCCGCGCCCTCAGGGACGCAACCACCTCCGCCGGGTCAAGCCACCCGTAGTGCATCGGATAGGTGAACTCGTCCAGCACCAGCATGGCGAGGTCCGGGTCCGTCAGCCGGGTCCGCGCCCGCTCCCACTGCTGGAGGGCCAGCGCCTTTGTCCGCTCCGGGTCCTTCGACTTCCACGTAAATCCGTCCCCCAGCGGGTGCACGGGGATGCCGAGCCGCTTCGCCGCCCTGTGCTCCCCAAAGTTCGCCGTCGGCGGCTTGATGAACTGGTACACCTCCACCGGCATCCCCCGTCCCCACGCACGCAGCACCATGCCCAGCGCAGCAGTCGTTTTCCCTTTGCCGTTCCCGGTGTTGACGATCAGCAGCCCTTTCCGCTTCCGCGGTCCCTTGACCGGCTGGTGCTCGGATTCCGTCATCCCCTGCCTCCCCTGGCTCCTGCCGCTTCCAACCCCGGCAGCTCGAAGTCGATGCGGCACCCGGCCTCCTGCCAGTCGACCCGTGCCGCCAGCCCATATACCTGCTCGAGCAGCTCCGGCCGGAGCACCTCCCGCGGCGGCCCGGCCGCGGCCACTTCTCCCCGGTCCAGCAGCAGCAGCCGGTCGCACCAGCGCGCCGCCATCTCAAGGTCGTGAAGGACCACCACAAACCCCATCCCCTCGCCGGCCAGCAGGCGCAGGCGAGCCATCAGTTCGAGCTGGTGCCGTACATCCAGCGACGCGGTCGGCTCGTCGAGAATGACCGCGCAGCGCGCCTGCGCGAACGCCCGCGCGATCAGCACCCGCTGACGCTCGCCGCCCGAAAGCGAATCAAACCGTCGCCCGGCCAGGTCGAGCACGCCCGTCCAGGCCATCGCCCGCGCCGCCGCCGCGCGGTCCTCCGCCCCTTCGGGCTCGAAGGGGCCGCGGTGCGGGTACCGGCCCATCAGCACAAGCGCCCCGGCAGTGAAGCCGGGCGCCTCCGGGATGGACTGCTGCACATACGCCAGCTCACGCGCCCGCTGCCCGCCATCAACGCGACGGCCCTCGACAAGCAGGCAGACCGAGCCGCTGGCCGGGCGGAGCAGCCCGGCCAGCAGCCTCGCCAGCGTTGATTTCCCCGCCCCGTTCGGGCCGACCAGGCCGACAACCTGGCCCGGCCCCAGCGTCAGGGTCGCGTCCCGCACGAGCCACCGCCCGCCGGCGCGGTAGCCGGCCTGCTCGGCGACCAGCTCGAAACGGGTTGCCACCGGTTCTCCCCCGCTACCTGCCCTGGCCTGCGAGCGAGAACTGGGGCGGGTCGGCCACCGGGAACTCGCTCGGCCAGAGGATATGGGCCAGGTGCTCCACCGCGCGGACGTTCGCGAACGAGTTCGTCGTGTACAGCGCTGGCGGAACAACGTACACCCGCCCATTCTTGATGGCCGGTACACCCGCGAGCGTCGGCTCAGCCATGAGCTCCGCCTTGAACTTCTCGCCGGCCTCCCCCGGCATCGGGATGATGATGAGGTCGGGGTTCGCCGCGAGAATCGCTTCGAGGCCGATCTGCTGGTTGCCTTTGATCCCGCTGAGCGTCCCCGCATTTCGCCCACCGGCCGCCGTGATGATCCCCTCCCCTGTCGTCCCGGAACCCGCCATGTAGAGCGAGGTGTACTTCGTGAGGTGGGCGACCACCGGCTTCTCGGTGTCCGGCTTCTTGCCGGTCACGTCGACGACCTTCCGGTACCGTGCCTCCACTTCATCCGCGAGCGCTATCGCCCGCTCCTCCTCCCCGTAGATGTAGCCAAGCAGCAGGATTGCGTTGAGGCGGCCCGCCGGCGTCGGGTCGAGATTCAGCTGCACGACCGTCACTCCCGCGCTCTCGATCGCCGCCACGACGTCCGCCTTCTGCGTCGGCGTCGCAATCACCAGGTTCGCCCCGCTTGCAATCACTGCTTCCGGTTCACGTGCGACCGTCGGCAGATTCTTGACCAGCGATGCAAAGCTCGAGGTGTCCGGGTTCTTGGTCGCCGAGCCAACCCCGACGACCCGCTCGATCGGGACCAGCGAGAGCGTAATCTCGTCGATCCCCGCCGACATGGTGTGAATCTTCAGCGGTTTCTCTTTGATCGTCCGCCTGCCGTTCAGCCCCTCCACTTCCCGCGGCCACGAAAGGTTCGCCGGGTTCACAATGCCCGGCACGCCCGTCAGCCGCGCTTCGATGCGCTTTGCTGGCGATTCGGTCGGAGTTGCGTCCGTGACTGCCGTCGCGGCCGTGGTCGGCGGCGGGGCCGACGCCTCATCACCGTCGTCGCCGCCGCAGGCCGGTGCGAATGCGGTAATTGCCAGCGCCGCCAGCAGTGCCGGCGCCAACCGCCGCAGGACTCGTCGTTTCGAAAACATGCTCCCTCCTCTGGAGTTCAAAGTTGGATTGCCAGCCGCGACCGTTGCCGCAGCAGGATCACCGCGAACACCGGCGCCCCGATGAGCGCCGTCACCATGCCGACCTGCAGCTCTGCCGGGCGCACAACCGTGCGCGCCACCGTATCGGCGCCGACCAGCACCGCGGCGCCCGCGACCATCGAGGCCGGCAGCAGGTACCGGTAATCAGGGCCGAGGACGAGCCGCAGCACGTGCGGCACCACCAGCCCGACAAACCCGATCGTCCCGCTCACGCTCACCGAAGCAGCAGTCACGAGCGTCGCGGCTCCGAGCAGCAGCGCCCGCGTCCGCCCGAGGTGCACCCCGCTCGACGCCGCAACCTCGTCCGAAATGCAGAGCAGGTTCAGCTGCCGCCCGGCCAGCCCGAGGACGAGCAGCCCGGCCGCAATCGGCCAGGCGACTACCCGCGCGTACGCCCACGATGCGCCGCTGAATCCCCCGGCCAGCCAGAACAGGATGCCGCGCAGCGCCTCGTCAGGCGGCACCAGCGCGATGACCACCGCCGTGACCGAGCCGAGAAACGCGCTCACCGCCACGCCGGCGAGCAGCAGGCTCCCCGGGTGGGGACGTCCCCCCGGCGCTCCGAGCAGGTATACCAGTCCCACGGCTCCGAGCGCCCCGGTAAAAGCGGCCCCGCTCACCAGCCAGATCGAGGCCGCGCCAAGGCCCGCCGCAATCGCCGCCACAGCCCCGGTCGCCGCCCCCGATGACACCCCGAGGAGGCCCGGGTCGGCCAGCGGGTTGCGAAAGAGCGCCTGCATGGTCGCCCCGGCAGCCGCCAGCGAAGCGCCGGCCAGTGTCGCCAGCACGACCCGCGGCAGCCGAAGCCGCTCGATCACGAGCCGCTCCCGCTCGGCGAATGTGCCGACATCGACGCCCGCCCGCGCCGCCAGCACGGACACGACGTGCGATGGCGGAATGCGCACCGGACCGTTCGCAACCGCTGCAACCGACGCAGCGGCCCAGGCAGCGCCGAGCAGCACCATCGCCGCTGCAAATCGCGCCGCCGGGCGTATCCCGCGCAGCGCGGCGGCTTCAACCGGGGCCGCCGGGGCCGTGGCTGTGTCGTCCATCCCTCTCCCTCAGCCCGGGGCAGGGAGCAGCCACGCCGCCGGCAGGCTCCGGAATGACGGGCGGGTGCCCCCGGTTCGAAACCGGTCGGGCACCCGCGAGGTTCGTCGCCGGTTAGTCCCGGGCAACGAAAAGCCCCTCTCGCTGGAGGGGCAGTGGGCTCGTCACATGGAAGGCAGCCTGCCAAACCACGTGTCCACTACCCGTTTCCCCGCGGGCTAGACACCGACGCCGCTGGCGACCTGGCTTACCGCCCTGTCGGGCGGATCACAGTTGCGGGACAGCCCCGGATTTGCACCGGGTTCGCAAACGGACGTCGCGCCGGACTCTAGCACAGCCGCTTCGCTCGCCGCAAATTGCTCCCGCCTCGCCGGCCCCGGGCGGCGGCCGTCCCGTAATCCGGGCGCCCAGCCCTCGAATCTCCACCAGCGGCGCCGCCTACCCTTCCGTCGCCCCTTCCGCCGCATCTGAACCAACGAGACTGCTCGCTCAGGTACGATGGCCGCATGCCCTCCCCCCTCGCCGAAGAACCCCTGCCCGGCGTCTGGTGGCTGACCGGCACCCGCGGCTCCAACGTCTTCGTCGTCGCCATCCCCTCCGGCGGCGTCGCCCTCGTCGATACCGGCTTCGCCGATAGCTCGCCCGCCATCCTCCGCGCCCTCGAATCCATCGGCCGCCCGCTCGAAGGCATCCTCCTCACACATCGTCACCGCGACCACACCGGCGCCGCCGCCGCAGTCGCTTCCGCGACGGGCGCCCCGGTCATCGCCGGCGCCGGCGACTGCCGCCTGCGCGATGGCCGGCTCGTCCTTCGCTCCGGCATCGGCCGCAGCCACCCCCTCCGGCTGGCGGCCGCGTTCGTCCGCCGCCGTCCCGCGCCTGTGCCCGTGGCCCTCGCGGTCGAAGCGCCGCAGGAGGTCCTCCCCGGGATCCGCGCCATCCCCACGCCGGGCCATACCCCCGGCTCGCTCTGCTTCATCGCCGACCACCTCGGTGCGGCCTTCGTCGGCGACCTCGTCATCAGCCACGGCGGCGAACTCACGCGATCCCTCCGCTGGGCAAACCACGATGATGCCCGGTACCTCCAGTCCATCGCCGAATTCGCCCGGCTGGCGCCGCCTGCAGGCTTCCCCGGCCACGGCGTCCCGCTCCTCACCGGGTTCGATACCGCCCTCGCCGCACTCGCAGCCCTCCCCCGGCGCCCGCTCACCCCGCGCACCGCGCTCGAACGCGCCCGCCGGCTTGCCGCGTTCGCGTCCGCCTTCGCGGCCCGCCGCCGCCCGGCGCGAAAGGTCAAGGAATCCGAAAGCCCGTAGCACCCCCGCGCGCTTCCAGCTACCCGTCCCCGCAGGTAAAGTTCGGGCCGATGCAAAAACCCTACGTGCTCGTCATCGGCCACGCCGGCGCCGCCGGCGAAGCCCCCGCCAACACCCTTGCGGGAGTCCGCGCCTGCCTCGATGCCCGCGCCGAGGCGATGGAGATCGACGTCCAGCTCTGCGCCGACGGCGTCCCTGTCCTCATGCACGACGAGACGGTTGACCGCACGACCAACCTCAAAGGCCGCGTCCGCGACCTCCCCCTCGCCGCCCTCCAGTCCGCCGATGCCGGCAATGGCGAGCCCGTCCCTACCCTCGCGCAGGTCCTCGACCTCGTCGATGGCCGCCTCACCATCATGTGCGAACTCAAACCGACAGCCGGCGACCCCGGGCAGGACGCCCGCAACGTCGAAGCGGTCATCGACACCATCCGGCGCCGCGGCGCGGAGTCGTGGACCGCGATTCACTCCTTCTCGCCCGACATCGTGGCCCGCGCCCGCGAACTCGAGCCCCGCATCTCGGCAGCCATCATCTCCCCGCCCGTCGCCGGCGATGGGATCGAACGCCTGCTCGGCGGCCTCCTGAAGCGGAACGGCCAGGCCATCTCGGTCGAGCACCATGCCGTCACCCGCGACCTCGTCGTGCGGGCGCGGCGCCGCCAGGTCACCGTCTGGTGCTGGACTGCCGACAGCCCGGCCGACTGGGAGCGGCTCGTCGATGCCGGGGTCGCCGGCATCATTACCAACGTCCCCCACCGGCTCCGGGCCTGGCTCGACTCCGGTTAGCCCGCCACCGGGCCCGGGTACACGAGCTCGAAGAGCAGCCGGTCGACTGCCCCAACCCTCACCACGAGCCGCCGCCGCCTCCGCCTCCGCCGCCGCCCGCACCGCCGCCACCGCCGAACCCGCTCCCGCTGCTCGACCGGGTCGCCGCCAGCGTCGACCCCACCGAGCTGTTGAACCCCTGGAGCCCCTGCGAGAATGCAGCCACCTGGAACATCCCCGCGCCCGTGTACCAGCCGGACGTCGACGCCTGCACCTGGTCGTCCAGGCCGGAGAACGCCTTCGCCCACTTCCCCACGCACCCAAAAACGATGGCGTACGGCAGGTACCGCGCGAAGATGTTCGCCTGCTCGTTGAACTCCTGCCGGTGTGTCTCCGCCGTCTCGATGTACATCCGGAACCCCAGCACCCGCCGCAGCGCCTCGCTCCCCTTCGCCGTCCGCCGCGCCATCGACGGCGTCAGCACCAGCAGCGCCAGGCCGCCCGCGCCGAATCCCAGCGGCAGCAGCCCCCGCCCGAGCAGCGTCGCGCTCAGCAGCGCAAGGCCGACCGCCCCCAGCAGCCATCCCACCGCCGCCACGCCGGCCGCCGATTTCGAGGCTCCGGGCCGCACCGCAAACCACCCCCGCTGCATCGCATCGTCGTAAATCAGCTTCTGCACCTTCTGCAGGTCGTCGGCGAACTCGTACTTCAGCTCCGAGACCTTCACCCGGTCCCCGGAAGCGAACAGCGCGTCGAGCAGCGCCTTCTCGTAGGGGAGCAGGTCGCTGCCGTCCTTTCGCCGCTCCAGCTCCCAGTCCGTCTTCCCGAGCAGGCCCTTCTTCGGGATTTCCGTGATGTGGAGGTAGCCCCGCACCGCGAGGTCGACGATCGTCGCGGTCACGTCCAGCGTGTCCGCCCGCTCGTCGAGCAGCACGCCCATCTGCGCCAGCCGCAGCTCGTCCGGGGGCAGGTACTCGACTACCAGTGGCGGTGCCCCGAAGAGCGGCTTCGTCTCCTCCGAGGCATCCTCGGTCAGGTAGTAGATCGTCCGGTACTGGCGGTCGCGCCCGTGCCGCCACCAGAGCGCCAGCGCCCCGGCCACGCCGATGAGCGCGGTGACCGCGAACCCGCCCCATTCCAGCGCATCGAGCTCGAAGTAGTCGCCCGGCCGCGCGGGGTCAATGACCTTCGGCGGCGGGACGGTCACGATGCCCGGCTGCCATCCCACCACGATGGTCAGCTGCTCACCGTACTCCAGCCGGCGCGAAACGAACTCCGCCGTGCTCCCCGCGACCGACGCGGCACAGCTCTCCCGCGAGCCGGCGGCACCTGCGAAGCATGCCGTCGCCGGTTGCGCGCCCTCCGGCAGAACCACCCGCACCGAGGCCCGCTCGACCGGGACCTGCCATTGCCCGGTCACGTTCCAGTACAGCTCGTCGTGGCTGGCGTAGGCGTCGAGCGCGCCCGCCAGCCGGTAGCTGACCACGTACACCTGTCGCCCCGAGACCGTCACGTCCGGGTCGCCGATGCGAAGCCGAATCGTCCCCGGCGCCGATTCCCGCTTGAACGTCCATGCCTTGCCGTCCGCGTCCACCACCGCGAAATCGCTGTACACCCACTTCCGCACCTGCCCCTCCGGGCACGGGTGCAGCGGCTGCTCTGCGCCGGGGTCAGGCGGTCCGCAGCGGGCCGTCTCGAACAGGTCCCGGTAGATGCCGTGCCACTGCAGTTTGCCGAAATCGACCGTAATTCGTTCTTCCACCAGCACGTCGCCGTTCGGCTGCACCCGGTACGTCGCGGAGAACTCCGTCACCGACCAGCCGGTCTCCTGCCCGAGCGCTGGCGCGCCCCCTGCCAGCGCGGCAGCCAGCGCGACCGCGAAGACCGCAAGCAGGCCCGGCAACACGGCGACCTTCGCCATCCGCGCCATTCTAGAGGAGCGGCCGTTGCCGGGAATTGCGCCCCGTTACCACGGCATCGCCCCGCCGGCGTATGATCGCGAGTTACCACGCGGCCTCAGCCGCTTCATCCTCCTCCGGGAAGGTCCATGCACGCATTTGATTACGCCCGGCCGGGCTCCCTCGCCGAAGCCCTGGCCCTTGCCAGTAACGGCCGCCGCGCCCTCTTCCTCGCCGGCGGCACCGACGTCATCGTTCAGCTCCGGGAAGGCCGCCGCTCGTGCGACCTGCTCATCGACCTGAAGCACGTGCCCGAGCTCACCTCGATCACCGTCGGGCCCTCAGGCGCGCTTGAAATCGGCGCCGCCGTCCCCCTCGCCGAAATCTACGAGCACCCGGTCGTCCGGCGCGACTTCCCCGCCCTTGTCGACGCCGCCTCGATCATCGGTGGTATCGCCATCCAGTCGCGGGCCAGCATCGGCGGCAACCTCTGCAACGCCAGCCCGGCCGCCGACTCCTCTCCTGCCCTGATGGCGCTCGGCGCGACGCTCCGCATCGCAGGGCCCGCCGGCGAACGCACCCTGCCCGTGGCCGACTTCTTCACCGGCCCCGGCCAGAACGCCCTCCAGCCCGGCGAAATTCTGGTCTCGGTCCGTATCCCGCCGCTGCCGCCGCGAAGCGCCGCGTTCTACCACCGCTTCATCCCGCGGAACGAGATGGACATCGCCGTTGCCTCCGCCGGCGTCTATCTCGCCCTCGACGATGCCGGCCGCATCGCCGATGCCCGGGTCGCCCTCGGCGCCGTCGCTCCGACGCCCATCCTCGTGCCAGCCGCGCGCGACGCCCTGCTCGGCCGTGAGCCCGGCGCCGAATCCTTCGCCGCCGCCGGCGAAGCCGCCCGGGCCGCAGCCAGGCCCATCGACGACATGCGCGGGAGCGTGGCCCAGCGCCGGCACCTCGCCCGCGTCCTCACCGTCCGCGCCCTCGAAAGCACCCTCCGCCGCATCCGCGGCGCCCAGTAGCATCCGGAGCACGACCACACCCATGAAACGCACCTACGTCCAGGCCCGCATCAACGGCGAAGAGCGCGATTTCCTCTGCGAGCCGCGCCAGAGCCTGCTCGAAGTCCTCCGCGAAGAACTCGGCCTTACGGGCAGCAAAGAAGGCTGCAACAACGGCAACTGCGGCGCCTGCTCCGTCATCATGAACGGCCGGGTCGTCAACTCCTGCTGCGTCCTCGGGGTCGAAGCCGACGGCGCCGAGATCACCACCATCGAAGGCATCGCCCGCGGCGACCGGCTCCACCCGCTCCAGCAGGCTTTTCTCGAAGAAGCCGCCCTCCAGTGCGGCATCTGCACCCCCGGGTTCATCATCGCCGCAAAGGCCCTGCTCGACCGCGAGCCTGACGCAGACGAACACCGCATCCGCTTCTGGCTCGCGGGCAACCTCTGCCGCTGCACCGGCTACGACAAGATCATCCGCGCCGTCCAGCGCGCCGCCAGCCAGCTCCAGGAGGCCAGCTCGTGACCACTGTCGAAAAACCCCAGTACCGCGTCATCGGCACCCGCCCCATCCGCCCTGACGGCGTCGAAAAAGTCACCGGAAAAGCGCTCTACGGCGCTGATATCCGCCTCCTGGGCATGATCTACGGCAAGGTCCTCCGCAGCCCGCACGCGCACGCCTGCATCCTCCGCATCGACACTTCCGAAGCTGAGCGCGCCCCCGGCGTCCTCGCTGTTGTCACCCACGCCGACCTCCCCGTCGCCGCCGACCGCGTCGAAGAGCTCGGCGAAAGCGCCGTCAACGTCAGGGAAGTCGCCGAGAACATCCTCGCTTCGCAGAAGGTCCTCTACCGCGGCCATGCGGTCGCAGCCGTCGCTGCCACCAGCCCCCACCTCGCCGAAGAAGCGCTCCAGCTCATCAAGGTCGAGTACGAGGTGCTCCCGCACGTCCTCGATGTTCTCGACGCCATGCGCGACGATGCCCCCCTGCTCGATGAGAACCGCCGCACCAAGACTCTGATGACCGGCGAGCTGAGCGAAAAGCCGTCCAACGTCGCGAGCTACAACCGGTTCCAGGGCGGCGATGTCGAGGCTGCCTTCGCCGAAGCGGACGTCGTCGTCGAGCGCGAGTTCCGCACAAAGATGGTCCACCAGGGCTACATCGAGCCGCAGAACTCCACCGCGAACTGGAACGCCGACGGCACCCTCACCATCTGGACGAGCACCCAGGGCGCCTTCGCCGTCCGCAACCTCGTCGCCGAGGTCCTCCGCAAGCCGATCGCCCAGGTCAAGGTCGTGCCCATGGAAATCGGCGGCGGCTTCGGCGGCAAGCTCCCCATCTACCTCGACCCGGTCGCTGCCCTCCTGTCGAAGAAGAGCGGGCGGCCCGTCAAAATCGTGATGTCCCGCACCGAGGTCTTCGAAGCCACCGGCCCGACCTCCGGGACGGTCATCCGGGTGAAAGCCGCCGCCAAAGGCGACCGCCTGACCGCCGTCAAGGCCAGCCTCTTCTACGAAGCGGGCGCCTTCCCCGGCTCTTCCGTCGGTGCCGGCTCGATGACGATGCTCGCCCCCTACAACGTCGAGAATTTCGTCATCGACGCCTACGACGTTGTCGTCAACAAGCCGAAGACCGCCGCCTACCGCGCCCCCGGCGCCCCCGCAGCCGCCTTCGCCATCGAAAGCGTCATCGATGAGCTCGCCCGCCATCAGAAGGTCGACCCGCTCGTCTTCCGCAAGGTCAACTCGGCCCGCAAGGGCACGAAGATGGTGAACGGCATCGCCTTCCCCCGCATCGGCCACGAGGAGTGCGTCGAAGCAGCCCTCAACTCCGACCACTACCGCTCGCCCATCGAAGGCCCCTACCGCGGCCGCGGCGTCGCCTCCGGCTACTGGTTCAATGGCGGTATGCAGTCCAGCGTCGTCGTCGCCGTCAACACCGACGGCACCGTCAACCTCATCGAAGGCTCCACCGACATCGGAGGCACCCGCGCGTCGCTCGCCATGCAGCTCGCCGAAACCCTCGGCATCCCCTACGAGAGCATCCGCCCCTCCGTCGTCGATACCGACTCCATCGGCCACAACGACGTCACCGGCGGCAGCCGCACCACCTTCGCGACCGGCATGGCCGTCTACGAAGCCGGGATGGCCATCCGCCGCGAAATGGTCGCCCGAGCCGCTAAGCTCTGGGGCCTCCCCGAAGACGACGTCGAATACGACGCCGGCATCATCCGCAGCAAGAAGGACGGCCGCCAGTTCACCTTCAAGGAGCTCGCTGCCCAGTCCGCCCGCACCGGCGGCCCGATCACCGGCAAGGCATCCCTCGTCGCCCGCGGCGTCGGCGGCGCCTACGGCACCCACATCGTCGACGTCGAGGTCGACCCCGATACCGGCAAGGTCACCATCCTCCGCTACACCGCCGTCCAGGATGTCGGCACCGCAATCCACCCGTCGTACGTCGAAGGCCAAATCCAGGGCGGCGTCGTCCAGGGGATTGGCTGGGCCCTCAACGAGGAGTACGTCTTCGACGAGCAGGGCCGCATGGTCAACGCCAGCTTCCTCGACTACCGGATGCCGACTGCCCTCGACGTCCCCATGATCGACACCATCCTCGTCGAGGTGCCGAACCCCGGCCACCCCTACGGCGTCCGCGGCGTCGGTGAAGTGCCGATCGTCCCGCCCCTCGCGGCGATCGCCAACGCCATCTACGACGCCACTGGCTACCGCTTCACCGAACTGCCGATGTCGCCCCGGCGAATCGTCGAGGCGCTCAACGGCCTCTCCGGCTGATGGCTCGCGTCACCATCCCGGCGACCCTCCGCAGCCTTTGCGGGGGGTCGCCGGAGCTTGAGGTCGTCGCCGCCACCATCGACGAGCTCCTCCGCGCCATCGACGCCCGCTGTCCCGGCTTCTACGCCCGCGTCGTCGAAGACGGCCGCCTCCGGCCCGAGCTCGCTTTCGCCATCGACGGCGAAATCCTGCCGCTCGGCCTCCACGACGCCATCGCCCCCGGCGCCGAGGTGACCATCGTCCCTGCCCTCGGTGGCGGCTGAGGGCCGCCTCGCCGGGGGACGCCTGTTGCAATCTCGTTACGAGCGCATCCGGCGGCCTGCCCTGAAACACGTCCGAAACTGCCCGGCCCTACCGTCTCCTCTATCCCAGCCGTGCAGGAGCCACGATGCGACTCACCGAGCGAGAAGTCGACAAACTCCTCATCACCCTAGCCGCCATGCTCGCCCGCGAACGCCGCGCCCGCGGCCTTCGCCTCAACTACCCTGAAGCGGTCGCCGTCATCGCTTCGGGCCTCCTCGAAGCCGCCCGTGACGGCCGCTCCGTCGCCGAGCTGATGGCCATGCAGGGCGCCTTCCTCACCCGCGACGACGTCATGGAGGGCGTCCCGGAGATGATCGACGCCGTCCAGGTCGAAGCCACCTTCCCCGACGGCACCAAGCTCGTCACCCTCCACAACCCGATCCCATGAGCAGCACGGGTCAGCACACCGACGCCGCCGTCCCCGGCGCCATCCGCTTCGGCGAAGGCGAGATTGTCATCAACGCCGGCCGCGATGTCGTCGAACTCGAAGTCACCAACACCGGCGACCGCGCCGTACAGGTCGGCTCCCACTTCCACTTCTTCGAGGTCAACGCCGCGCTCCGTTTCGACCGAGCCCGCGCCTTCGGCCGCCGCCTCGATATCCCCGCCGGCACCGCCGTCCGTTTCGAAGCAGGGCAGACGCATACCGTCCGGCTCATCCCCTTCGGCGGCGCCCGCCGCATCCTCGGGTTCAACGGCCTTGCTGCAGACCGGTCCCTCGACGAAGCGCTCGCCGCCGCCCGCGAACGGGGGTTCATCCCGTGAGCCAGTCCCTCTCCCGCAGCCGGTACGCCCACCTTTACGGCCCCACGGTCGGCGACCGCATCCGCCTCGCCGACACCGACCTCTGGGTGCTGGTCGAACGCGACTACCACGTCCCCGGCGACGAGCCCTGCTTCGGCGGCGGCAAGACGATCCGCGACGGCATGGCCCAGACCGCCAGCCCGGCCGAGGCCCTCGACGTCGTCATCACCAACGCCGTCATCATCGACCACTGGGGCATCGTCAAAGCCGACATCGGCATCCGCGACGGCCTCATCGTCGGCGTCGGCGCCGCCGGCAATCCCGACACCATGGACGGCATCACCCCGGGCCTCGTCATCGGCCCACGCACCGAAGTCATCGCCGGCGAGCACCTCATCGCAACCCCCGGCGGCATCGATGCCCACATCCACTTCATCTGCCCCCAGCAGGTGGAAGAGGCCCTCACGAACGGCATCACGACCATGTTCGGGGGCGGCACCGGCCCGGCCACCGGCACCAACGCCACCACCTGCACGCCGGGCCCCTGGAACATCGCCCGCATGCTCGAAGCCGCCGACACTTACCCCGTCAACATCGGCTTCCTCGGGAAAGGGAATACGTCCGACGTCACCGCCCTCTGGGCACAGGTTGAAGCCGGGGTCTGCGGCCTGAAGCTCCATGAGGACTGGGGTTCCACGCCCGCTGCCATCGACACCGCCCTCCGCGTCGCCGACGCCTTCGATATCCAGGTCGCCATCCACACCGACACCCTCAACGAGGCCGGCTTCGTCGAATCGACCATCGCCGCATTCGCCGGGCGCACCATTCACACCTTCCACACCGAGGGTGCGGGCGGCGGCCACGCCCCCGATATCATCCGGGTCGCGGGCCTGCCCAACGTCCTCCCCTCCTCCACGAACCCGACCCGCCCGTACACCGTCAACACCATCCAGGAACACCTGGACATGCTGATGGTCTGCCACCACCTCAACCCGGCCGTGCCCGAGGATGTGGCCTTCGCCGAGTCGCGCATCCGTCCTACCACGATCGCCGCAGAGGACATCCTCCACGACCTCGGCGCCATCTCCATGATGTCCTCCGACAGCCAGGCCATGGGCCGCGCCGGGGAGGTCGTCCTCCGCACCTGGCAGACCGCCGACAAGATGAAGCGCCAGCGCGGCCCCCTCCCCGGCGACCCGCCCGGCGCGGACAATGCCCGGGTCAAGCGCTACATCGCCAAGTACACCATCAACCCCGCCATCGCCCAGGGCGTCGCCCACGTCATCGGCTCGATCGAGCCCGGCCGCCTCGCCGACATCGTCCTCTGGAATCCGGCGTTCTTCGGCGTGAAGCCCGAGCTCGTCATCAAGGGCGGCATGATCGCCTGGGCGGCGATGGGCGACCCCGGCGCGAGCATCCCAACGCCCGAGCCGGTCCGCTACCGGCCGATGTTCGGCTCGCGCGTCCCCGCTACCCGCCGCCTCTTCCTTTCGAAAGCCGCCCTCGATGCCGGAGTCCCGGCCCGCCTCGGCCTCCGCACGCCCGCCGTCGCCGTCGCCAACACGCGCGGCATCGGCAAGCGCGACATGGTTCACAACGACGCCCTCCCCGACATCCGCGTCGACCCTGAGACGTTCGCCGTCACCGTCGACGGCGAGCCCGCCGTCTGCGAGCCCGCCGCGTCCCTGCCGATGACCACCCGGTACTTCCTCTTTTGACCCGGAGGTATCCCGTGCTCGACATGGCGCAGCCGCCGGTCCTCCCGCTCCTCCGCCTCCTCCAGGCGGCCGACTCGGCTTTTCCGGTCGGCGGCTTCGCCTACAGCCACGGCCTCGAAACCCTCGTGGCGACTGGTGCCGTCGCTTCCGAAGACGGCCTCGCCGACATCCTCCGCCGCTACGTGCAGCAGCCCCTCCGTCGCCAGGTCCTCCCTGCCGCCCGTGCCGCCCATGCCGCCCCCTCCCCGCCCCGGCTCCTGGCCGTCGACGGCGCGTTCGACCGCTCGCTGACCCTCCCGGGCGAGCGAACCGCCAGCCGGGCGATGGGCCGCCGCCTGCTCGACCTCGCCCCCGAGATCGACCCGCAGTTCGCCGACCACCCCTACCGCCGCGCGGTCCGCAACGACGAGGCGCCCGGGCACTACCCGGTCGCCCTGGCTGCCCTTTGCCGCTCCTTCGCCATCCCCGCCCCCGAGACCCTTGCTGCGGTCGGCATCCGCGCGCTCGACGCCCTGGTCAGCGCCGCGACCCGGCTCGGCGTGATCGGTCCCTCGGCCGGTGCCCGGCTGGTCGCCGGAGCCGCCCCCGCGCTGGCCGCAGCCATCGACGAGGTTCTTGCCGAACCCGTCCGGCTCCGCTTCGGCAGCTGGTTCCCCGCGCTCGAAATCGCTGCCGCCCGTCACCCCGCACTCCCGTTCAGGATGTTCGCCACATGACCGCCGGCCACCCCCACCCCTTCGTTCCCCCTTCCCCCCGTTCGCGCCCCATCGACCCCCGCGGAATCGTTCGCATCGGCGTCGCCGGGCCCGTCGGTTCCGGGAAAACCTCGACGCTGCTCGCGCTCTGCCGGAAGCTCTACCCCCTGCTCGACCTCGCCGTCGTCACCAACGACATCTACACCGAAGAGGACGCCCGCATCCTCCGGGCGCACGCCGCCCTGCCCGACGACCGCATCATCGGCGTCGCCACCGGGGCCTGCCCGCACAGCGCCATCCGCGAAGACCCCTCGCTCAATCTCGCGGCGATCGAGACGCTCGCGGCCCGCCATCCCAACCTCGAGCTCATCCTCATCGAAAGCGGCGGCGACAACCTTTCTGCTACCTTCGGCCCCGAACTCGTCGACCGCGTCATCTACGTGATCGACGTTGCCGGCGGCGACAAAATCCCGCGCAAAGGCGGGCCGGGCACAACCTGGTCCGACCTCCTCGTCATCAACAAGAAGGACCTCGCCCCGTACGTCGGCGCCAGCCTGGAGGTGATGGAGCGCGATGCCCGCGCCGCCCGCGGAGACCGGCCGATTCTCGTGACCAGCATGAACGACCCCAATGACCAGGCGCGCGTGGCGGCCTGGGTAACCGCGCAGGTCGCGGCGCTCCGGGGATGACATCCCGCGCCCGCATCGCGCTCTCCCGCGCTGCCGGTCGGACGCGCGTCGTCACCGCGTTCGCACAGGCCCCCCAGCGCTGGACCGTCGGGTCCGCCGCCGACGGCTGGCTCACCGTCTACCACCAGTTCGTCGGCGATGGCTACTTCCCCGGCGAACGGTCCATCACCCGCTGCGAAGTTGGGCCCGGCGCCTGCGCCCGTATCGAGGGGCCCGCCGCCACACCGCTCCGCCCCGGGACGGCCTCGCTGGCCGCCACGAAGCTCCGGGTAGCGGCCGGCGGGGCGCTGGTGTACCGGCCCGGCCCCCTGCTGCCGCACGCCGGCTCCTCCCACGCCGCGCTCCTCGATGCGACGGTCGCCGCCGGGGGCTGCCTCGCCGTACTGCAGCTCTGGACGCCCGGACGCACCGCCCACGAGCCCGGACGCTTCGACCGCCTCGTCCTCCGCACGCGGCTCGCCGTCGAGGACGCGGCCATCCTCGAGGAGCAGCTCGACATCCGCCCGCCCGACTGGCCCGCGGGCGAAGCCGTCGTGGTGATGGCAGTCGCGCTTGGTCCCTGGCCGCCCGCCGAAACAGCATGGTGGGATGACATTCTCGGCCGCGCCGACGGCGCCGCCTCCCCGCTGTCCGGCTGCGGGGCGATCGTCCGCGCGCTCTTCCCGTCGCTCGGCGCTGCGGCGCGCTGCGTCGACGTCGCGGTCGGTCGCATCGCTGCCGCCCCGCAGATGAAGATTTGTTCATCTCCTCGAAAAGCGCTGGAAACAGAGTCGAAAGCGCACTGAAACAGTCGACACCTACCTTGCTGGCATGCCCGCCTACTCCAGGGGGAACTGCTCGAACAGGAGCGCGGGCAACTACGGAGAGGTGAACGACTGCATGACCAAGGACCCTCGAACCAACTACTGGCTCCGCAAGCGCTTCGACCGGCGGACCATCGTGAAGGCCGGCGCGGCGCTCGCCGTGACCCCGGCCATCGCCTCCATCGCCGCAGCCTGCGGCGGCGACGATGACGATGCGCCCGCCACCGCCACCGGCGGCTCCTCCGGCAGTGGCGGCTCCTCCGGCGACACCATCAAGGTCGGCATCCTGCACTCGCTCAGCGGCACCATGGCCGTGAGCGAAGTCGCCGTCAAAGATGCCGACCTCATGGCCATCGAGGAGATCAACGCCTCCGGCGGCGTTCTCGGCAAGAAGCTCGAGCCCAAGGTCGAGGACGGCGCCTCCGACTGGCCCACGTTCGCCGAGAAGGCGAAGAAACTCATCCAGAGCGATAAAGTCGCCGTCACGTTCGGCTGCTGGACCTCCGCCTCGCGCAAAGCCGTCCTGCCCGTCTTCGAATCGAACAAGGCCCTCCTCTACTACCCGGTCCAGTACGAGGGCCTCGAATCCTCCCCCTACATCTTCTACACCGGGGCCACCACCAACCAGCAGATCGTCCCCTCGGTCGAGTATCTCCTCGAGCAGGGGAAGAAAAACTTCTTCCTCGTCGGCTCCGACTACGTCTTCCCGCGGACCGCGAACAAGATTATCAAGGCGCAGCTCGCTGCGTCCGGCGGCAAGGTCATCGCCGAGGAGTACACCCCGCTCGGCCACACCGAGTACGCGACCCTCATCGCCAAGATCAAATCCTCCAACGCCGACGTCATCTACAACACCCTCAATGGCGACTCCAACGTCGCGTTCTTCAAGCAGCTCCGCGACGCGGGCATTAAAGCCTCTGACCTCACCACGATGTCCGTCTCCATCGCCGAAGAAGAGGCCGCTGCCATCGGTGGTGACGTTATGGAAGGTCACCTCGTCGCCTGGAACTACTTCCAGACCGTCGACACGCCCGAAAACAAAAAGTTCGTCTCGGCCTACCACGCCTTCACCGAAAAGTCTGGAAAGAAACGCCCCACGTCCGACCCGGTCGAGGCGGCCTACATCTCCGTCCACCTCTGGGCCATGGCTGTCGCGAAGGCCGGCACGACCGACGTCGAAAAGGTGAAACAGGCCATGGCCGGGCTCGAGTTCGCCGCGCCGGGCGGACCGGTCAAAGTGCACCCCACCAACCACCACATCTCCAAGACCGTCCGCATCGGCAAAATCCGGCGGGATGCCCTGATCGACGAAATCTGGGCCACCAAAGGCCCCGTCGAACCTGACCCCTACCTCGAAACCTACCCCTGGGGCAAAGAGTTCGCGAAGGAAAAGAAGTCCTGAGCGCCGTCGCCGGCGCTGGCGTAGCGGGGAGGGCGAACCGCCCTCCCCGCCGTCGGCATTCCATCACGGGGAACACGGAGGGACGCCTGTGGATATCTGGCTGCAGCAGCTCTTCAACGGCATCAGCCTTGGCTCCATCCTCCTGCTGGTCGCGATCGGCCTCGCCTTCTCGTTTGGGTTGATGAATGTAATCAACATGGCCCACGGCGAGATGATCATGATCGGCGCCTACTGCGCCTACCTCGCCGAACGCACCCTCGGGTCAGGCGCCATCGATTACGCGTTTCTCCTCGCCCTGCCGTTCGCGTTCGCCATCGCGGGCCTCATCGGCATGGGGCTCGAGGTCACCCTCATCCGTCGCCTCTACGGCCGGCCACTCGACACGCTCCTTGCCACCTGGGGCGTCAGTCTGGTCCTCCAGCAGGCCGCCCGTTCGGTCTTCGGCGCCCCGAACGTTCAGGTGACTACCCCGCCATGGCTCCAGGGCGGCATCGCTGTCACCGGCAGTTTCACCATGCCGTACATTCGCCTCTTCATTATCGGCATGGTGCTCGTCGCCATCCTCCTCGTCTGGCTCTACCTTGTGCGGACCGCTGCCGGCCGGCGCACCCGCGCCACCATGCAGAACCGCGAAATCGCCGCCGCGCTCGGCGTCCGCACCCCGCGCGTCGACATGCTCACCTTCGGGCTCGGGTCCGGCCTCGCCGGCCTCGCCGGCTGCGCCCTCGCCCTCATCGGCCCGATTGGGCCGTCCCTCGGCACCTACTACATCGTCGATTCCTTCCTGGTCGTCATCCTCGGCGGCATCGGCCAGGTCGTCGGCACGGCCATCGCGGCCGTCGCAATCGGCGGCGCCAATGCCCTGCTCGAATTCCCGCTCAGCGCCTCCGTCGCGAAGGTGCTCGTCTTCGTCCTCGTCATCGCCTTCCTGCAGTGGCGCCCGGCCGGCATCATCGCCCGGCGGGCTGCCCGGTGAAGGAGCCGCCCATGGCTGCATCCGCATCCCTGACCCGCCCGCGCACCCACCCCGCCCTCGGCGCCGCAGTCGGCGTGATCCGGCCGCTCCTCCCGGTCGTCATCATCGGGGTGATCCTCTTCCTCGCTCCGGCCTTCCTCTCCGATTTCCGCCAGAACCTCCTCGCCAAGTTTCTCTGCTTCGCGATCCTCGCCGTCGGCATCGACCTCATGTGGGGCTACACCGGCATGCTCAGCCTCGGCCACGGCGTCTGGTTCGGCCTCGGCGGCTATGCCATGGGCATGTACCTCAAGCTCGAAGATGCTGACGGCCGCCTTCCGGACTTCATGAACTGGAGTGGCCTCACCGCCGTCCCCTGGTTCTGGAAGCCGTTCGAACATCCGTGGTTCGCGCTCCCGGCGGCGGTCATCGGCCCCGGCATCCTCGCCTTCCTGGTCGGCTACCTCGTCTTCCGCTCCAGGGTCAAAGGCGCCTACTTCTCCATCATCACCCAGGCGCTCGCCCTCATCCTTTCGATCTTTTTCGTCGGCCAGCAGCAGTACACCGGCGGCACCAACGGCCTCACCAACTTCAGCACCCTCTTCGGCTTCTCCCTCGCCGACCGCTCAACCCAGGATGTCCTCTACCTCCTGACAGTCGCCGTCCTGATCCTGACCATGCTGTTCGCGACCTGGCTCACCCGGGCGCCGCTCGGCAGCCTCCTCGTCGCCATCCGCGACGCCGAAGACCGCGTCCGCTTCTCCGGCCACAACGTCACGCTCGTCAAGGCGGGTGTCTTCGCTGTCTCGGCGGCGCTGGCCGGCATCGCCGGAGCGCTCTACGTGCCCCAGGTCGGCATTATCTCTCCCGCCAACATGGGCATCGTGCCCTCCATTGAGTTCGTCCTCCTTGTCGCGGTCGGCGGACGGGGCACCATAACCGGTGCGGTCATCGGCGCGATTCTCGTCAGCTGGGCGCGCAGCACACTCAGCGAGAACTACCCCGATACCTGGCTCTACTTCTTCGGCGCCCTCTTCATCGGGGCAGTCCTCCTCTTCCCGGCCGGCATCGTCGGAACCTGGCGCGCCCTCCTGCGCCGTCGCCCTGCCCCTCTCCGCTGGCCGCGAAGCCCGGCCGCCGCACGCCTCGACCCCAGGGGAGCCGCACATGAGTGACGCCATCCTCAAAATCGAACAGCTCTGCGTCAGCTTCGACGGGTTCCCCGTCCTCGATAACCTCGACCTCGTCGTTGCCCGGGGCGAACTGCGGTTCCTCATCGGCCCGAACGGCGCCGGCAAAACCACGCTGATGGACGTCATCTCCGGCAAGGTCCGCGCCCGCTCTGGCCGCGTCCTCTTCGACCCGACCGTCCCCGCATCCGGCGACCCCTATCCCCCATCCGTCGAAATCCACGGCGAAATCCGCTTCGAAGGGCTCGAACTCAGCCGCATGCGCGAAGACGCCATCGTCCGGGCCGGCATCGCCCGCAAGTTCCAGACGCCCTCCGTGTTCAACTCACTCTCGGTCGCCGAAAACGTCGCCGTCGCCGCAAGCTACCGCGACCGGTTCTTCCGCCAGCTCATGCCGCCGTCGGCAGGCCGCCGCGAACGCGTCCGCGACGCCTTGGCGCAGGTCGGCCTCCTCGAGCGCGCCGGTGTGCCTGCCGGGGCCCTCTCCCACGGCGAGCGCCAGTGGCTCGAAATCGCCATGCTGCTCGTCCAGTCGCCCCGCATCATGCTCCTCGACGAGCCCATCGCCGGCATGACGAAACAGGAGCGGGAACGCACGGGCGAGCTCCTGCACCGGCTCGCCGGCGCCCACACCATCATCATCACGGAGCACGACATGGACTTCGTCCGCCAGTACGCCCGCACCGTCACTGTGCTGCACATGGGACAGGTCCTGCGCGAAGGCCCCATCGACGAGATCCAGCAGGACCCCGTCGTCCGCGAGGTGTACCTCGGCCGCCAGAAGGTCCACGCAGGAGACGCTGCATGAAGCTGCCCGCCGCCCTTCCAGTCCTCCGCGGCGCCGCGCCTCCCGCCGATACGGCCGGCGCGCTCCTCTCCGTCCAGCAGCTTTCCGTCGCCTACGGGCAGAGCGAGGTTCTCCACGGGGTCTCCATCCGCGTCGAACCCGGCCAGGTTGTCTGCGTCATGGGCCGCAACGGCGCCGGCAAGACCACCCTTCTGAAGGGCATCATCGGCATACTCCGCGCCCGCTCGGGCCGCGTCCTCTTCGATGGCCGCGACCTCACCGCCGAGCCCGCGTACAGCCGCGCACGCGCCGGCATCGGCTACGTCCCCCAGGGGCGGGGCATCTTCCCCCAGCTCAGCGTCCTCGAAAACCTGCTCATCGGCCTGGAGCCCGCCGGCGGCCGGGACGACGGGCAGCTCGAGGAGGTCTTTACGCTCTTCCCCGTGCTCAAGCAGATGGCTCGCCGCACTGCCGGCGTCCTCTCCGGCGGCCAGCAGCAGCAGCTCGCCATCGGCCGGGCGCTCATGGGGCGGCCGCGGCTCCTCCTGCTCGACGAGCCGACCGAGGGGATCCAGCCCAGCATCGTCGAACAGATCGAGGGCGTCATCGCCTCGCTCAAAGGGAGGCTCGCCGTCCTCCTCGTCGAGCAGTTTCTCGACTTCGCCCTCGCAAATGCCGAGTACTGCTACGTCCTCGAAAGCGGTTCGGTCACCATGGAGGGCCCGCCCGCAGTCCTTGACGCGGAGCGGCTGCGTGAGGCGCTGGCTATCTAGGCTGCGCCGCCCCGGTTTCGTAGGCCTCCGCCTCGGCGCACGCGGCCAGCAGCGCTTCGGCCAGCTCCCGCGCCGATGCCACCGTGAGCTCCACCCCAATGCGCGCCTCCAGCCCGCCGGCCTCGTCGACGAAATCGACCGTGACCGCGTGCTCGAGGTCCAGGTGCAGGGGATGGTCGTAGGTCACGTTCGCCCGCGTGACCGGGAACCATCCCTTCCGGCCGAACCCGGCACCCTCCAGCCGCGCATGGATGAGAATGTTCGTGCACATCGCTGCCTCCCCGTCTTCAGCCCAGGTGGCGGTGGAAGAAATCGAGCACCTTCCGCCAGCCGTCGACCGCCGCCTCGGCGCGGTAGGCCGCCGGCCGGTCGTGGTAGAAGAACCCGTGCCCGGCCCCGGCGTACATGTGGAACTCGTACGTCTTCCCGTACTTCTTCAGCTCCTCCTCATGCTCCCGCACCTGCTCGGGCGAAGGTGCCCGGTCCTCCTCGCCGAAGAGCCCCAAAAGTGGACACGAGAGGTCCTTCGTGTAGTCAATCGGCGCAACCGGCCGCTTCTCCGTCAGGTCCTCCGGCCGCATCACCACGCCGCCGCCCCAGAGGTCGACGCAGGCATCGAACCGCTCCCTGCAGGCCGCCAGGTACGCATGCCGCCCGCCGGAGCAGGTGCCTGTCACGCCCACCTTCCCGTTCGATTGCGGCAGCGCCCGGAGGAAGTCCCGGCAGGCCGCGGCATCGCCCACCACCTGGTCGTCAGGCACCCCGCCCTCGGCCCGCACCTTCGCCGCGACGTCTTCAGGGGCGCCTGTCCCCGCCCGGCAGTACAGGTCCGGCGCCGCAACCATGAACCCGTGGTAGGCGAGCTTCCGCGCCGCCTCCTTGGTCCACTCGTCCCAGCCCGGCATGTGGTGGAGCCAGACCACCCCCGGGAACGGCCCGGGCCCCAGCGGCCGCACGAAGTACACCGAAATCCAGTGCCCGCCGTGCCCGGGGATCTTCGTCACCTCGGCGAGCATGCCGTCGTACGCGCCAGTATCAGCCATCGCCAGCACTCCTGAGGTTCAACCGGTGTCGTGCCGCGCAGTATAGGCCCGCTACTCCATCTCGCCCCAGTTGCGGCCCTGCTTCAGGTCCACCTTGAGCGGCACTTTCAGCTCGATGCTTGCCGGCATCACCCTCGCCGCCAGCTCCCGCACTGCCTCCACCTCTTCGGCCGGGCACTCGAAAATCAGCTCGTCGTGGATTTGCAGGATCATCCGGCTCCGGAGCCCCCGCTCCCGCAGCTCCTGGTCCACGCGGATCATCGCCACCTTGATGATGTCGGCGGCCGTCCCCTGGATCGGCATGTTGATCGCTTCCCGTTCGGCGGCTGCCCGCACCTGGTAGTTGTTGCTCAAGATCGCCGGCAGGTACCGCCGCCGCCCGAAGAGCGTCTCCGCGTACCCGTGCTCCCGCGTAAACCGGAGCGTCTCCTCCTGCCACCGCGCGATGCCCGGGTAGTTCTGGTAGTACGTTGCGATGAACCGCTCCGCCTCGTCCCTGGTCATGCCGGTCCGGCTGGCCAGCCCGAATTCGCCCATGCCGTAGGCGATGCCGAAATTCACCATTTTCGCCGTGTCGCGCATCTCCCGCGTCACTTCGGAGGGGTCGACGCCGTACACCGTCGCCGCCGTCGCCCGGTGGATGTCCTGGTCCTCTAGGAACGCCCGGATCAGGCTCTCGTCTTCCGAAAAATGGGCCAGGATCCGCAGCTCGATCTGCGAGTAGTCCGCGCCCACCAGCCACGGGTCATCGAAGTACGAGGCGACGAACGCCCTCCGGATGGCACGGCCCGTCTCGGTCCGCACCGGGATGTTCTGCAGGTTCGGGTTGATGCTGCTCAGCCGCCCCGTGGCCGCAACGGTCTGCTGGAAATCCGTATGTATCCGCCCGTCCTCCGCCACGGTCGCCGGCAGGGCGTCGGCATAGGTCGACTTCAGCTTCGTCAGCTCCCGGTACTGGAAGATCAGGTCGATAATCGGCGTCAGGTGCCGAAGCCCCTCGAGCGCCCGCTGGTCAGTGCTGTACCCCTGGGTCGTCCTCCGCGTTTTCGGCAGGCCCAGTTCGCCGAAGAGCACGTCGCTCAGCTGCTTCGGGCTCCCGATGTTGAACTCGTGCCCGACGATCGCATAAATCTCCCGCTCCACCCGGGCCGCCTCCTCGCCCAGCTGCCGCGAGGCCTCCCGCAGCACCGCAAGGTCGACCGCCACGCCCACCTTCTCCATCCGGTAGAGCACCTCGACGAGCGGCATCTCCATCTCGGCGAACAGCTTCCACTGACCCCGCTCGCGGAGCTCCGCGGCCAGCGGCTCACGCATCCGCAGCGCGAAATCCGCCTGCTGGCACGCGTACGGCATCACCGTCTCGATGCTCGCCTGCGACAGCGCTGTCGCATTACGCCCGGTCCCGGTCAGCGATTGCAGCGAAACCAGCTCAATGCCCATCCGCTCATTGACCAGCGCGTTCAGCGACGACGACGTCTCCCCGAGCAGGAACGCTGCAATGCTGACATCGAACCGCCCGCCCGCGAGTTCCATCCCGTTCCGGTCGAGCATGTGCAGCAGGTACTTGGCGCCGTACGCCGTCTTCTCCAGTCCCTCGTCCGCGAGGACCGGTCCGAGCACCTCCCTCACATCGTCGAGCTTCACCTGCCGCGTCTCGCCATCCATCCGCGGTGCATGCCCGACCGGCACATACCACGCCTGCCCCGGGCGGGTCGCGAACGCCAGCCCGAGGAGGAGCGGGTGGCTGCTGTCGCCCGTCGTGGAGATGCCTGCCGCAGCGAAGCTCCCCGCAGCCCGCAGGGTCGCCGCCAGCTCCTCCAGTTCGGCCCGGCTCCCGACTGCCCGGTAGGCTGCCTCAGCGGCCGCCGCGGCGGCCGTCGTCCGCGTCCCGAGCACATCATCGAGCCGCTGCGCCAGCACCCGGAACTCCAGCTCCCGGAAGAGCGCCGTAATCCGCTCGCGGTCGAAGCCCCCGACCCTGCACTGCTCGAGGTCGAACTCGATCGGCAGGTCGGTGTGGATCGTCACCAGCTCCTTGTTCCGAAAGGCGAGCTCCTTCCCCTCGAGCAGCTTCTGCTTAAGCGCCGGCCGGACGAGCTCGATGTTCTCGTAAATCGCCTCGATCGGCCCGAACTGCCGGATGAGCTCGGCAGCCGTCTTCTCCCCAATCCCGTAAATGCCCTGGATGTTGTCGCTGGCGTCGCCCTTCAGCGCCTTGAAGTCGACCATGTACTTCGGGATGAAGCCCCATCGCTCGGCCGCCTTCGCTTCGTCGTACTCCACGGTGTCCCGCTGGAACGGCCGGAACAGGAACAGCTTGATGTTCGGCCCGAGAAGCTGCACGAGGTCGGTATCGAGCGTCGCAATGTAGGTCTCGATCCCCTGCGCCGCGGCCTTCGTCGCAATCGTCCCCGCAATATCGTCCGCCTCGTAGCCCGGCACCTCGTAAATCGGGATGCCGAACGCATCCAGCATCTCCCGCACCCGGCCCATCTGCCGAAGCAGTTCATCCGGGGCCGGGCGCCGTGTCGCCTTGTACGCCTCGTTCGCTTCGTGCCGAAACGTCCTGCCGCCGGCATCCCACGCCGCGCAGATGTGCGTCGGGCGGAGCTGGTCCAGCACGCGAATCAGTGTCTCGGCATAGCCGTGGACGGCGAACGTCAGCTCGCCCTTCGAGGTCATCAGCGGCCGGTCTGAATTCGCAAACGCGAAGAACGCCCGGTACAGGATCCCGTGCGAATCCAGCACCACGAGCCGTGGCTTCCCGTCGCTTCCGGTGGGCACCCGCCAAGTATAGGTCACGGCCGCCCGGTTCCGGCGGGATGCCGGGGCTGATCTCCCGAGCCAAGGCCCACCCGGTACACTATCCGCCGACAGCACGTCCAGCACTTCCGCCCGGAGCCCCGACCCATGGATTTCCGCCTCACTCCCGAACAGCGCGCCTTCCAGGCCGAGGTCATCGACTTCATCGAGCACGGCCTGCCCCCCGGCTGGGACCAGGAGTTCGAATCCCTCGAAGACCGCCTCGCCGTCGAACGCGACATCATGAAGCGCCTGGCCGCAAAACGCTGGCTTGCCCTCCCCTGGCCGAAGGAGTACGGCGGCCTCGGCGCCTCGCCGATGCAGCAGATGCTCTTCAACGAGCAGATGGCCTACCACGGCCTCCCCGGTACCGTGAACATGGGCGTCGCCTGGGTCGGGCCCGTCGTCATGCTCTACGGCACCGAAGAGCAGAAGGCCCGCTTCCTCACGCGCATCGCCGACGGAACTGACCTCTGGTGCACGCTCTACTCCGAACCCGGCGCCGGCTCTGACCTCGCTGCCATGCAGACCCGTGCGGTCCGCGACGGCGACGACTACATCATCAACGGCCAGAAAATCTGGACCACCTTCGGCCACTACGCCGACTGGGGCTGGCTCGCCGCCCGCACCGACCCCAACGCCCCCAAGCACAAGGGCATCTCCACCTTCGCCGTCAAGATGGACAGCCCCGGCATCACCGTCCGGCCGCTCGTCAACATGGCCGGCACCCACGAGTTCAACGAGGTCTACTTCGAGGACGTCCGTGTCCCCGCCAGCAACCTCGTCGGCGAAGAGAACCGCGGCTGGTACAACGTCGCCGTCGGCCTCGATTTCGAACGCTCCTCCATCGGCGCGACCTCCAACGCCCGCCGCACCGTCGATGACCTCGTGGCCCTCCTCAAAGAGCGCCGCGGCCGGACGCACGACCCCATCCGCCACCGCATGGCCGAGCACGCCATCGGCGTCCAGATCCTGCGCAACCTGGCCTACTACATCGCCTCCCAGCAGGAGAAGACCGGCATCGCGCCCACGCGCGAAGCCCAGATGGCGAAACTCTTCGGCGCCGAACTCCAGCAGCGCATCGCCGCCACCGCCGTGCAAATCTTCGGCATGGGAGGGCAGGCTGCCCGTCCCGGCTCGCGCGCCCTCCGCTACCAGTACCTCTACCTCCGCAGCGTCGCCAACACGATCGAAGGCGGCACCTCCGAGATCCAGCGCACCGTCATCGCAACCCGCGGCCTGGGGCTCCCGCGCGAATGACGGCCCGCCCGCGCCCCGCGGTCCGCCATGCCTGACCCGGCGATCGAAACCCGGGGCCTCACAAAGCGATTCGGCAGCCTGGTCGCCGTCGACCGCCTCGACCTCGCCGTCCACCGCGGCGAGGTCTTCGGCTTCCTCGGCCCAAACGGCGCCGGCAAAACAACGACAATCCGACTCCTCCTCGGCTTTATCAACCCCACCGCCGGCAGCTCGCTCGTCCTCGGACGTCCCGGCGCCGACCCCGCGGCCCGCCGCCGCATCGGCTACCTCCCCGCTGACCTCGCCTTCGACCCGCGGTACACCGCGCGCGACATCATCGAGTTCTTCGGCAGCCTCCGCGGCGGCTACGACCGTCCATTTACCGCGGATCTGCTCGATCGGTTCGCGCTTGACCCCTCCCGTCCAATCGGCGAACTCAGCACCGGCAACCGGCGCAAGGTCGGCATTGTGCAGGCCTTCATGCAC
>Ga0308392_1000155_pt1 | contig 27335 bp, 27 predicted proteins | sample Hotspr20Samplem2_FD_202361 | JGI IMG/M metagenome (GOLD analysis project Ga0308392, IMG submission 202361) | Hot spring phototrophic mat microbial communities from Octopus Spring, Yellowstone National Park, Wyoming, United States - 20050624_m2 ... | reverse complement strand
ATGATACTCGATTGGCCGGCGCGCCGCGGCGCTACACGGTGCTGCCGGCCCGCTCCCGCGACGACCGGTCGCCTCTCTCCGGCGTCTTGTCATAGACGGCGTGCACGCGCTCGTCGTAGCGGCCGAAGATCATCTTTCCGGCGGTGGTCTGGAGCACGCTGGTCACCGAGATGTCGATGGTTTTCGAGATCATCTTCTTGGCGTTGTCCACCACAACCATCGTGCCGTCGTCCAGATAGGCCACGCCCTGATTGTACTCCTTGCCCTCCTTGAGAATGAAGACGCGCATCGTTTCGCCGGGCAGCACCACCGGCTTGAGCGCGTTGGCCAGCTCGTTGATGTTGAGCACCTCCACGCCGTGGAGGTTCGCCACCTTGTTCAGATTGAAGTCGTTGGTGACGATTTTGCAGTTGTAGAGCTTGCCGAGCTCGACGAGCTTCATGTCCACGTCGCGGATGTGCGGGAAATCCTCCTCGACGATCTGAACGTTCAGATGCGGGATCTTTTGCAGCCGCTGGAGAATGTCCAGCCCGCGCCGCCCCCGGTTGCGCTTGGTCGCTTCGGCCGAATCGGCCACCAGTTGGAGCTCGCGCAGCACGAACTGGGGGATCACCAGCGAGCCTTCCAGGAAGCCGGTCTCGGCGACATCAGCAATTCGGCCGTCGATAATGACGCTGGTATCCAGGATCTTGAATGTCTGCCGAGCGGCCTTTTCCCCGCCGAAGAGCCCCCCTAACGCCGCCAGGTTCAACATGTCGCCTTTGTTGGCTCCCACCACCAACCCGACATAAGTCATCAGCAGCAGGATGGTGAGTTGCAGAAACGGGACTGTCGTCGTGTTTTCCGGCAAGGATTCGGCCAGGACCTTCGACATCAGGAAAGCGCCGGCGATGCCGAGCACGGAGCCGATGGCGGCTCCGATCAGCCTCTTCAGGCTGATCTGTCGGATCCGGATCTCGAAGAGGACAATCGCCAGCCCGGTGGCCAATCCGATCAGCTCAGCCCAGGGGAAGCCCAGACCGCCCGGCCGGAGGAAGTGCGCGGCTACGATGACGGCGACGATGAAAAGAACACGGATGACAAGCAGATCACTCCACATTGCACCCTCCGCGCCCGAGCCGGGCGGACCGAGCGGCGCATTGAAGGCACCGCCATGAGTATAACACCGGCACTCTAAGACCGCAGCCACGGCAGCCGAAGCGGTCCTTACTGGACGGTCAAAGCGAAGAGTTCGTCAGAAGAGAAGGCGGGCAGCGGGGGGGCGGCGCCGCTCAGCGATAATGCGGCGCGCACGATCGACCAGCAATCCGAGAGGACCTCAAAGAACCTTCGCCAGCTCCTGAGCAAAGGCGCTTCGCGGGGCGTTCTGCTTGGCCTGGCGCTTCTGCTTCTTGCCCCCTCGGCGCGGTCGCTCCACCGCCTTCGCCTGACCTTTGGGCCGGGGCGGCTGTGCGGGGTTGGCCCGCAGCATCCGATCTTCCAGAGGCGCGCGGTCAAACCGGCGGATGATCGCGTTCATCTCTTCGGCGTTCGGCGCCTCGATGAAGGCAAAACCCTTGGATTCCTGAGTCTCCGGATTCCGGATCACTTTAACCGAATCGGCGACGAGGTTCTCGGCGTGCAGCCACGACATGATGTCGTCGGCGGTCACCCAAGCGGGAAGATTGCCAAGGAACACGGTATAACTCACGTTAGCTGCTGATCACTCCGTGGGGAATTTGCGGGACCCGTGCGGTCGGGACGGTCCATGCGAGCTCTTCCATATTATCATAGTCGGCCACAGTCGGGCAAACTTCAGGTTCGGTTTAAGTCCGCAAGTTGTTCTATTTAAAAGTTTTCCGCCGGCTCTGTTCTCCGCAAGACCGGCGGTTGATCCCGGCCGGCCCGGAGTAGTCGCTCGAGCACGCGCCCCGCGGCAGCGACTGTCGCCTCGATGTCCCGCTCGGTATGGGCCGCCGAGATCGACCACTGCTTGGTAGCCAGAGGAAAGACATAGATGCCCTCCTCGATCAGCGCCCGGCGCATCGCTTCATCGAGGCGGAAGTCGTGGTGGGCGGCGAGGTCGTGCCAGTCCACCGGGGGATGATCCATGAAATAGAGGCAGAAGGCCGAGCCCTGACGGGCGACGCAGGCCGGAATTCCCAAGCGAGCGACGAGTCCCGTCAACCCTTCCTCAATCAGGCGTCCGAGCGCCTCCAGACGGCGGTAGACTTCCCCGCCCCCTTCTTGCAGGCGCTCGATCGTGGCGATGGCGGCCGCTACGGGAACCGGATGCGCATTATAGGTGCCCGCCAGCAAGACCCGCCGCGCCGGATCCGGGTGGATGAAATAGTCCATCAGCTCGCGCCGCCCGCCCAGAATGGCGATCGGATAGCCGTTGGCGACCGCCTTGCCGTAAACTGCCAGGTCCGGCCGCACGCCGGCGATGGCTGCATAGCCGCCGAGCGCGTGTCGGAATCCCGTCTTGACTTCGTCGAAGATCAGCAGAAAGCCGTAGCGATCGGCGAGCTCCCGCAGGCCCGCCAGATACCCGGGGCGGGGATGAATCACGCCGACGTTTTGAAGCACCGGCTCCGTGATCAGGCAGGCCACCGGGAATCGCTCCGCCACCCAGGCGACCGAATCGAGATCGTTGAAGTTGACCGGATGGACCAGCTCCTGATGGACGCGCGGGATGCCCGCGCTGATGGGGATGAAAGGGTACTCGCCGGGCGAGCGCCTCGGCCCGAGCACCGCGAGCGGCGTCATCAGATTGCAGGCGACATCGTTGTGCCAGCCGTTGTAGCCGCCCTGCATGACGATGATGTGGTCCCGGCCGGTGGCCGCGCGGGCGAGACGAATCGCCTCGGCCGTCGCTTCGCTGCCGGTGTTGAGCATCTGGATCGAGTCGATGAAATCGATATTCCGGCAGATCAATTCCGCCAGCCGCCCCTCGAGCTCCGTCGTGCCCGCGCCGAACAGGCTCGCTCCCTCTTCGAGCACCCGACGGACGGCGGCGTTGACATGCGGGTCGTTGTGGCCGAGCAGGTGGGGTGCAAACGCGGCGTGATAATCCAGATAGCGGTTGCCCTCGGCATCCCAGATCCAGGCGCCTTCCCCACGGACAAAGACGATCTCCGGTGTCACCGCCCGGTTCACCGAGACGACGCCGCCGGGAATGAATCGGCGGTTGTGTTCGAGGATCGCGGCAGATCGAGGATAGCTCGCCATGACCATCTCGAAGTATAGTCCAGCGGCGGCGCCCCGCCGGCCGGCGCCTCAAGCGCGGTAGCGGCGAACGGCGTCTTCGTCGAGTTCGACGCCCAGACCCGGCGCCTGGGGCACAAGGGCGAAACTGTCGCGGATCTCGATCGGGCGCACCACCAGGTCATCCACGCGCTGGTAGCTCAGGATGTCGCTTGCGAGCGTGCAGTTGGCCGCCGCGGCGCAGGCGTGCACCATGGCCGCATCCAGAATCCCCAGCTCGTGGCCGGAGCCGTGCCAGACGGGAATGCCGACGGCCCCGGCCAGGTAGGCGTTGGCGATGAAGCTCTCCATCGACGGCGCCGGACCGGTGTTGAAGACCGAGCAGGCGCTGGCGCCGATGGCCTCGATCATCGCCTTCGGACTCGCCAGATGCAAGGCGATCGGAGTCTTCAGCCGGCGGCACAGTTCGGCGTAGCCGGCCAGATCCGACTTCGTGATCGGGTCTTCGATCACTTCGACGTTGCCGATCGCATCGAGCGCCCGGCCGATGGGAAGAAACTCGGCCACATCGTGGTAGCCGTTGAAGTCGACGGTCACCTTGAGGGCAGGCGAGACGGCGGCGATCGCCTCTACCGCCTTGACCACCGGATCTCCCGGCCGACCCTTGATCTTGATGCCCCGAAAGTTGCCGGCCACGGCGCGCTCGGCCACGCGCCGCATGTCCTGCGGGTTTTTGCGCCCGCACCAGTAGTTCACCAGGACCCGCTCCTGGGCCAGACCCCCGAGCAGGCGCCAGACCGGCCAGCCCACCGCCTTGCCCAAGGCGTCGTACAGCGCCGACTCGAAGCCGGAATAGGCGCCCGGGTAGGGAAGCTCGAGGCGACTGAGATTCAGATCCAGAATGTTCTTGCCTACGAGGAACTCGACGTTGCGGCGAACACCCTCTTCGGCGAGTCCGCGCGCGGTCTCGCCGATGCCGACGATTCCGGAGTCGGTATGGAGTTTGAGGATGAACTTCGGTATGGCGGGAAATTCGGTCAGCGGATCGGGACTGAATTCCGGGCTGTTGATGATGTCCTCTTGCATCGGCACCGCCACCCGGAACAGCTCGATGCGCGTGATCTTCAGCCGCTCGGCCTTGCCCGCCAGGCGACCGGGCAGGGCAGCAAGCCCGGCCAAGGTTGCGCCCCCGAGCAAACCGCGGCGGCTGACAGCAAATCGGGCGAGGACATCCTGGAACATAAGGTCACTATATGGCAACTGGAGGCACGGCGGAATCCGCTCGTCCGGCATATCATGGTGGATGCTCGCCGTCAAGAACTGCCATGATCGTTGACTGCCATACGCATATCTGGCGCAAGCAAGACTGGTCCGAGGAGATGATCCGCGACGCCTGGCTGGCTACGAACTCCCCGCCGAAGATCGACATCAGCGAGGAGGAGCATTGGGAGGCCATGGCGCCGGTGGACCGGGCCATTGTGGTGGGCTTCCGCGTCTCCCATCTCGGCCTGCAAGTGCCCAACGATGTCGTGGCTCGCTACGTGGCGCGGCATCCGGACAAGCTCATCGGATTTGCCTCCGTCGATCCCTGGGAAGCCGGTTTCCTGGACGAGCTCCGGCGCGCCATTGAGGATTTGAAGCTGCGCGGCTTGAAGCTCGGGCCGATCTACCAGAACTACCATCCGATGGACTGGCGGATGCGCCCGGTCTACGCCTACTGCGAAAAGCACGGGGTGCCCATTCTGTTCCACCAAGGCACCACGTTCGCCCGGCGCGCCCCGCTCAAATACTCCTTCCCGGCTCAGCTCGAGGACATTGCGCTCGAATACCCGGACCTGAAGTTCTACATCGCCCATCTGGGCCACCCCCACATGGAGGACACCGTGGTTCTGATCCGCAAGCAGCCCAACGTGTATGCCGACGTCTCGGCGCTCTATTATCGGCCTTGGCAGTTCTACAACGGGCTGATGCTCGCCGTCGAGTACCGGTGCATGCACAAGCTGCTGTTCGGCTCCGATTACCCGTTCACGACGCCCGGCGAAACGATTGCGCGCCTGCGCCGGGTTAACGAGGTGATCGGAAACTCCGGTTTGCCGCGGATTCCCGAACAGGTGATCGAGGAGTTGATCGAGCGCGATGCGCTCAAGCTGCTGGGGCTCGCTTGAATCAGTCGGCCGGCCGGGGCCGCGGCGTGGCGTCGCCCTCGGTGAGGCCCATCGCCCACTTGATGCCTTCCAGCCACATCTTCTGAATGTCAGGGCGGTCCCAGGTGGCCTCGACGTGGCCGAAGCTCGAATAGAAGACGCGGCCCTTGCCGTAGCGGCGCACCCAAGTGACCGCGAAATCCCTGTCCTCGCGTTTGATGCCCTTCACCGAGTAGTCCAGCTTGGTTTCATCCAGGCGCATGAGCACCCTCACCCGTTCGCGCGAGAAGTTCCTCACCTGATAGATCTCGTCCCGGACGGTAAGCGTCCGCGGAAGGTGGCGCGTGGCCGGGTGATCGCGATCTTCGACGATGATCGGCGCCTCGAAAACGTTCCACGGGTGCCCGTCGAAATAGCCGCCGATCAGCTCGCCGTACTCCGGCCACTGATAGAAGGTGTCCGGGGCGCTGTGCACGCCGATGAAGCCTTTGCCGTCGTCCCGAATGAAACTCAGCAAATCCGCCTTCTGCTCGGCGTCCATGTCCAGCTCGCCGGTGGTGTAGAAGAGAACGGCGTCAAAATAGTCCAAATTCTTGGCGTTGCGGGGGAGCTTCTTCTTGGTGATGAGCTCGGTGTCGGTGCGCAGGAACGTGTCGTAAACGCCGGACTCCTGCCCGATCTTCCAGATCGTTCCGAGAGCATACGAGATGGCGTCGTGCTGGAAGCCTTTAGACTGGGCGATCGCCAGCAGGCGCTTCTTTTGAGCGGCAGGTGGTTGGGCCAGCGCCGCCAGGCCGGCCGCAAGCGTCAAGGCGGCAATCAGTAGCAAGCGCAAGAGACTCATCGGGACCTCCAGATCGCTCCCATCATCTCACCTGCCACAGCGGCTCGCAACCGGCCGCTCGCCTCAGACTTTGCGCACCCGCCGGAGTGTGAGGAGCTCCGGGTGAATGCCGCCGCTCGTCAGGCGTCGCCAGTCGTCGGAGACGTGAATCAGCTTGCCGTTGACGTGGTTGGAGCGCTCCGAGGCGAGAAACAGCGCCAACTCGATCTGCTGCTCGGGCGGGGTGCCGCCGGTCAGCCGCGCGCGCCTGGCCTCCTCGATCTCGCGCCAGCCGGCCCGCTCTCCGGCGCTCAAGATCTCATCGGTGAGGTGCGTGTAGGTCGGACCAGGGTCCAGGCAGTTGGCCTGGACGTTGAACTCACCCGCCTCGGCGGCGATCGTCTCCACCAAGCGCACCAGGGCCGTCTTAGAGGCCGCATAGGCGCTGAAGTTCGGCCGGGCTTGCATCGTGCCCCCTCCGACGAGCACGATGATCTTGCCCGAGCGGCGCGAGACCATTCGCGGCAGGACCGCCCGGCAGGCGTGGAACACGCCTATCAGATTCACCTCGACCGTCTCTCGCCATGCCCTCGGCTCCGACTCCGCCAGCGGCCCGGTCGGACCGAGGATCGCGGCCGCGCAGATGAGCACATCCACCGGCCCGAAATGCGCTTCGGCTTGCTCCACCGCCCACTGCACCTGCGCAAACTCCCGCACGTCGGCCTGAATCGGAAGTACGCTCCCGCCGGCCTGTTCGATCTCCAGTCGCGTCAGCTCAAGCTCCGGTTTGCTCCGCGCCACCAGCACCAGCCGCGCTCCCTGGGCGGAAAAGCCCAGCGCCAGCCGTTTGCCGATGCCGCGGCTGCCGCCGGTTACCAAAACCACTTTTCCCTCGAACTCCCCCACGAGCCCCTCCACGGGTGAGGCCGCCCCGTTACGACCGGACGCCGCAGAACCCTCAGGCCGGCACCGCCCGCTCGCGGGCGCGGTCCCAGGCCATGTACTTGCGGCGGCGGTAGGACAGCGTGCCGAGTTCGCAAGCGACCACGCCGTAGTAACCCAACAGGCAGTCGCACTTGAGCGGCGCGCCCTCCCGAATGGCCTCCATCAGGTTGCGGTGATGCAGATCGATCTGCTCGCCGCCCGACTTTTTGTGGACCGCCGCCTTCACCTCGGCTTTGTACAGCTCCTGCGGCCGGATCTCGAAGCCCTCTGCGGTGAACACCAGCGTCGCCTTTTGGCCCCGCAGCATGTGCTCGACCTTGGTGTCGTTGGCCATCGAAGAGATCAACTGGACGGTCAATCCCTCCGGGTAGTCCAGCAAGATGTTCATCGTATCGGGGATCTCGGCCTTGCTCGAGGGGAAGGCGAACTTGCCGCCGGTCCCCACCCCATAGGCGGGAAAGCTGAGACCGAGCGACTTGATGATCCGTGTCACCCGGTGGATGAACAGATCGCTGGCGATGCCGCTCGAATAATCCCAGTAGCGGCGCCAGCGGGCGAAACGATCGGCGTCGAAGGGCCGCTTCGGCGCCGGCCCGAGCCAGGCTTTCCAGTCCAGGTTGACGCCCGGCCGGAGGTCCTCGTCGATCGGATAGGCCCAGAAATCGTCCCGGTAGTTGCGCGAGTAATCGATCTGGGCCAGCACAACCTTGCCGAGCGCCCCTTGCCGAACATACTGGTAGGCGGTCTCATAGGAGTCATCCGACATGCCCTGCACGCCCACCTGCATCTTCACGCCGGTACGCCGGATCTGCTCCACAAGCTTCCTGGCCTGCTCGGAGGTCTGCGTCATGGGCTTTTCGCAGTAGATGTGCTTGCCGGCCGCGGCGGCGTCCATGCTCATCTGGAAATGCCAGTGTTCGGGCGTCGCGATCAGCACGTAATCGACATCGCGATCTTCGAGCAGCCGGCGGTAGTCCTTAGAAGGGCGCGCGCCCGTCAGCGCAGCGGCCTGCTCCAGGCGCTTCTCAAAGACGTCGCAGACGGCGACAACCTCGACGTTGTCGGACTCGCGCAGGGCGAGGAGCGCGCGCAGGTGAGCCATGCCCATCCCTCCGCAGCCGATCGCGCCGACCCGCAGGCGGTCATTGGCGCCGCGAATCCGGCCGTAGCTCGCTGAGGCGGCCAGCGCGGCCCCGGCCGTGCCGAGAAAGCTTCGTCGAGAATGTGAGGCCATCCCCCTGATTCTATCCCGGAGGGCGGCACGCGCCCGGCGGCTCGGCGCAGCGCTGCGGCCTCCTTGAAAGTCGCGCCGGCAAGTGGGACGGTAGGGGCAGGGGATGCCTCAGGCCCGGGGCGCACCGGTCTCGGCAGGCCGCTGAAACATCGAGATTCCCGCCACCCCCGCCGCGCCCGCCTCCAGACACCGGGGCGCGTTCTCCCAAGTGATGCCCCCCAGGGCGAAGACGGGGATCCGCAGCGCGCGCGTAACCACCCGGAGGGCTCCAAGCCCTTTCCCCGGACTCGAGCCGGGCTTCGATAGCGGCGTGAAGATGGGACTGAAAACGATGAAGTCGGCGCCTTCGGCCTCGGCGCGGAGCGCCTCCTCCAACTCGTGACAAGAGACGCCGATGAGAAAACCGGGCGGCGTGATGGCGCGCAACCGCGAGGGCGCTATCGAGTCGGCGGCCAGATGCACGCCGTCGGCCCCCGCCGCCAGGGCGACGTCCGCCCGGCTATTGATCAGGATCTTGGTCCCCGCCGGCCGCTCGAGCGCCAGAACACGCCCCAGGAACTCGACGAGCGCCTTGCCCCCGAGATCCTTCTCGCGGATCTGAATCAGCTCGATGCCCTCGGCCAGGCGCCGCTCGATGACCTTCAGCAGGCCTTCCAAGCCTCCAAGCTGGCGCCGATCCGTGATGTAGTAGCGCTTCACGGCTCCAGAGGCTCGTAGTAGCGCTCGCCCGCACAGGCCCGGCAAAGCAGGCGCCCGTCGCGGCGAACCTCGCGCCGAAAGTTGATCCCCTCGCCGCAGGCCTCGCAGACCACGCGGGGGCCGCGGTAGCCGGGCAGATCCTCCGGGCCGATCGTCACCCGGACCCACTCGGCAGCGAACAGCTCCTCGTCGGCCAACTCGCGGTAGGCCTTCATTTCGCGGAAGTTCTTGTCGGCAATCTCGGGGTAAAGCTGGCGGGCACGCTCGCGCGCGGACTCGCGCGCCACCAGCCGTACCGCGCGCCCGGTCTCGAGATCACAGAAGGTGGCCGCCACTTTGCCAAAATCGACGAACTTGAGCGCGCGCTTGCCCAATCGACATCCGGTGACCACGCCGATGGCGTCGGTGGCGCAGCGGTCGATCTCGACGAAGGTGATCAGGCGTTTGCGATCCTTGCCGTCGGGATCCTCCAGCCCCAACAGCCTGAGCCCGTACATGGCCATGCGCAGCCCGAGAATCTGGCCGGCGCAGAGATGGCCGTGCGCCTTCTCGGCTAGTGCCGCATACTCCTCAAGCGATCTCATCGGCGCCGTCCCCCGCCTCTCCCTCATTATGCGCCTCTTGCGAGGCGCCGCCTTCAAAGCCGCGGCGGTGTGGTGACGATGAGCGCCCGGGTCGGCTTTTTCGTCATGCCCCGATAGGCGTGCGGTTCGGCGCCGTCGAAGTAGGCGCTGTCGCCGGCCCTGAGCAGATGCTCCTCGTCGGCAAAGCGGATCGCGAGCGTCCCCTCGAGCACATGGATGAACTCGGCGCCCTCGTGGAAATGCTCTCGTATATGCTCCTCGGCCAGCTTCGGGAAGTCGGCCAGATAGGCTTGGAGGCTCTTGTTCTGAACGGAGAAAGCCAGGCACTCGAAGTAATAGTTCGGCGTCGCCGCATCGGGGCGCTCGGGGAAGCGGATGCGCTCTGGGGCGCGGACGATGGAGAAGACGGGTCGGGGATGGCGGCCGGCGAAGAAGTGGTCCAGACCGACGTCGAAGACCATGGCGATGCGGGCGAGCGTGGGCAGCGTGGGGATGATGCGGCCGTTTTCCAGTTGCGAGAGCATCGAGGCGGAAAGCCCCGTGTGCTTGCCGAGGTCGACGAGGGCGATCTTCTTGAGCAGCCGGAGGCGGCGAAGCTTGGGTCCGATCTCGTAGGAGGAGAGGACTCTTCGGATGGTCGCGTCGCTGTCTTCCGTCATTTCGAAATTAATTTTATCAGAGTTGAATTCTTGGCGGAGAATTTCAATAATAGTGAACTATATTTCGAAGATGCCAAAATAAGCGCCATGTTCCCTGCTAGACTTAAAGCATGGGCAACCACCCTGCTACCCCTTACCCGCGCCGCACAGCCGAATTCCGGCCTGCGCCGCCGACTGCCCTGGCCGATAACGAACTCGTTCAGCTGGCCCAGGCGGGCGACGATACCGCCTTCGCCGAACTGGTCCGCCGGCATAGGCCCGCCTGCCTGAAGCTCGCCCTGTCGATCCTCCGCAACAAGGAGGATGCCGAGGACGAAACGCAGAACGCCATCTGGAAGGCGTACGAGCATCTTGGCCAGTTCCAGCAGGAGGCGCAGTTCTCCACCTGGCTGACCCGGATCCTGGTCAACCAGTGCCTGATGCGCATTCGTCGGCAGAAGCGGGCGAAGCTGTTGCACCTGGAGGATGTGCTCATCGGCGATGAGATCGGCACGCTCGAGTTGCCGGACCGCCGCAAGACGCCGGAAGAGGAGCTGGGCGAGCGCGAAGTCGCCGAGCGGCTCCAAACTGAAATTCGCCGCATTCCTCCCCTGCTTCGCCACGTCTTCCTGCTGCGCGACGTACAACAGAAGCCGATGCCTGAGGTGGCGCGCGAGCTCAACATCTCCGTCGCCGCCGCCAAGTCCCGGCTGATTCGCGCCCGGCGGGAGCTGCGCAGCCGACTGGAGAAGCATACCGGCCGCCTCGGCCCCGCCACCTTGTTCGCACGCGCCTGAGGCAGGCCCGGCCGATTGCTATGATGAGGCAATCGGCCGATGCACGATTCCATCTTCGCGCTGCTGGCCTGTCGAGCGGCCCAAGCGCCCGACTCGGACGCGATTCTCGGATTGGGTAAGTCTCCGCTCCGCTACGGAGATCTTTTCGAACTGGTTCGTCGAACAGCGCGAAAGCTCCGGTCGGCCGGCATCGGTCGGGGCGAACGGGTCGCGCTGGTGCTCCCGAACGGTCCCGAGATGGCCACAGCCTTTCTGGCCGTCACGTGCGCCGCCGTCTCGGCTCCGCTCAATCCCGCCTATCGAGCCGAAGAGTTTGACTTTTACCTCTCGGATTTGAAGGCGAAAGCGGTCATCCTGGCGCGCGGCGCCCACTCGCCCGTCCGGGAGGTGGCCGCGGCGCGAAACATTCGCGTTGTTGAGCTCATCTCGGAACCGGCACGCCCGGCCGGCTGGTTTGAGCTGGCTGTGGAGGCGTCCCCCGCCGCCGAGCCCGACTTTTCCTCACCTTCCGAAATCGCGCTCCTTCTGCATACTTCCGGCACTACGGCTCGCCCGAAGCTTGTCCCGCTCACCCATCGGAATCTCGTCATCTCGGCCGGCAACATCCGGCGGACGCTGGCGCTCAGCGGAGAGGACCGCTGCCTGAACGTCATGCCGCTGTTTCACATCCACGGACTCGTCGGGGTGCTGCTGGCCTCGATCGCCGCCGGAGCCTCGGTCGCCTGCGCCCCCGGCTTTCAGGCGCCCCGGTTTTTCGCCTGGCTCGACGAATTCGCCCCGACTTGGTACTCGGCCGTGCCGAGCATTCACCAAGCCATCCTCGAACGCGCCCCGCAGAATGCCGAGAGCCTGCGCCACAGCCGCCTGCGTTTCATTCGCTCCTCCTCGGCGGCTTTGCCGCCGCGCTTGATGGCTCAACTGGAAGAGGTGTTTCGGGTCCCAGTGATCGAGGCCTATGGCATGACGGAGGCGTCGCACCAGATGGCGAGCAACCCGCTTCCCCCCGGCACTCGCAAGCCGGGTTCGGTGGGACGAGCCACCGGCATCGAGCTAGCCGTGGCCGACGACGAGGGCCGGCTGCTCGGTGCGGGCGTCCCGGGCGAAGTGGTCATCCGCGGCCCCAGCATCATGTCCGGTTACGAGAACAACCCCGAGGCCAACGCCAAGGCCTTCTTCAACGGCTGGTTCCGTACGGGAGACCAGGGCTATCTGGACGCCGACGGCTATCTGTTCCTCACCGGCCGCCTGAAGGAGATCATCAATCGCGGAGGCGAAAAGATCTCTCCGCGAGAAATCGACGAAGTCTTGCTCGAGCACCCGGCCGTCGCTGAAGCCTTGGCCTTCGCCTTCCCGGATGAGAAACTGGGCGAGGAGGTGGCGGCCGCCGTCGTTCTCAAATCCGGCGCCGAGGCATCTGAACTCGAGCTGCGGGAGTTTGCCGCGCGCCGCCTGGTTGACTTCAAGGTGCCGCGCAAGCTCTTGATCGTCGAGGAGATCCCGAAGGGTCCGACGGGAAAGCTGCAACGGATCGGCCTGGCGGCCAGGCTGGGCCTCACCGGTACCGGGCTCCGGCCGAGCGAGCCGCGCCGGTTCCGAGCCCCGGAAACCGAAATCGAAGTGAAGCTCTGCCGAATCTGGCAGGATATCCTCGGCGTCGAAGCCGTGAGCGCCGAGGACGACTTCTTCCGTCTGGGAGGCGACTCCATCCTGGCGGCCGAGTTCCTCAAACGATTGCGCGAGGAGACAGGGCTGGAGCTGAGCATGGTGCGTTTCTTCGAAGAGCCCACCGTCAGCGCGGTAGCGAAGCGGCTTGCCGGCGGGGCGACCACGAGCGGAGCGCCAAGCCGATGATCGAACGCTACAGGCGGCCTGAGATGGGCCGCATCTGGGAGCTGGAAAACAAGTACCGGCAGTGGCTTGAGGTGGAGCTGGCGGCGGCCGAGGCGCTGGCCGAGCTCGGAGAGGTGCCCGAGGAAGCGGCGCGGCTGCTCCGCCGACACGCAGATTTCGACGTCGCCCGCATCGACGAGATCGAGCGCGAAGTCCGGCACGATGTGATCGCTTTCACCACCGCCGTCGCCGAAAAGATCGCGGCAGCCGGCGCTGCCGACGCCTCGCGGTGGCTGCACTACGGGCTGACCTCCTACGACGTCGTGGACACGGCTCTGGCCCTGCAATTGCGTCAGGCCTCCCGGCTGATTCTGGACGGCATCGACGAGCTCCTCGACGTTCTGCGCCGGCGGGCCTTTGAATTTCGCCACACCGTGCAGGTCGGCCGCACGCACGGCGTGCATGCCGAGCCGATCACCTTCGGCTTGAAGCTGGCGCTGTGGTACGACGAGATGCGGCGCAACCGCGAGCGGGTGGCTTCGGCCGCCGAGGCGGTCGCCGTGGGGAAGATCTCGGGCGCCGTCGGCACCTTCGCTCACATCGGCCCCGAGGCCGAAGAGCGCATCTGCCGCAAGCTCGGCCTACGTCCGGCGCCCATTTCGAGCCAGATCGTCTCGCGCGACCTGCATGCCTGGTACCTGGCTGCGCTAGCCCTGACCTGCGCCACGCTCGAGAAGATCGCGCTCGAGATTCGTCACCTCCAGCGCACCGAGGTACGCGAGGCCGAGGAGCCGTTCGGCGCCGGCCAAAAGGGCAGCTCGGCGATGCCGCACAAGCGCAATCCGGTCACCGCCGAGCAGATCTGCGGCCTGGCTCGGCTGGTGCGGTCGAATCTCCAGGCGGCGCTCGAAAACATCGCGCTCTGGCATGAGCGCGATATCTCGCACTCCTCGGTCGAGCGGGTGATCCTGCCGGATTCGACGATCCTGACCGATTACCTTCTTGCGAAGACGGTCTGGTTGGTGCGGGGCATGCGGGTCTCGCCCGAGCGCATGCGGCGGAACCTCGATTCGACCAAAGGCTTGATCTTTTCCGGGCAGCTATTGCTCGACCTGGCGGCCGCAGGGATGTTGCGGGAGACGGCCTACCGGATCGTGCAGAAACATGCGATGGCGGCCTGGGAGGACGACGGCGATTTCCGTTCGGCAATCGAGAACGATCCGGAGATCCGGGCGATCCTTTCGCCCGAACAGATTGCGCAGAGCTTTTCGCTCGAGCGCCAGCTTCGCCACGTGGATGCAATCTTCCGGCGGGTGTTCGGTGATTCTGAATCCTGAGATCGACAGCTATATCCGCAAGCTCCACCCGGCCTCGGATGCGGTGCTGGCCGAGATGGAGGCTGAGGCCGCTCGGCGCGGCATACCGATCGTGGGCCCGGTGGTCGGCCGCTTGCTGGCCCAGCTCGTGATGCTCTCCGGCTCCCGGCGCATCTTCGAGCTCGGTTCGGCGATCGGCTACTCAACCATCTGGCTGGCGCGAGCCGCCGGCCCGGGCGCCGAAGTGCACTATACGGACTCAAGCGAGGCCAATGCCCGGGAGGCCCGCACCTGGTTCGAGCGTGCAGGCGTGGCGGAGCGAGTCCGCATCCACGTCGGCGAGGCCCTGCAGGCGCTTGCCTCCGTCAACGGGGAGTTCGACCTGATTTTCAACGACGTGGACAAGGAATCCTACCTCGAGGTGCTCGAATTGGCGCCGACGCGGCTCCGGTGCGGCGGCCTGCTCGTGAGCGACAACGCGCTTTGGCACGGCAAGGTGCTCGCTCCGGGGGACGCTGCCTCGCAAGCGGTGGCGGAGTTCAACCGCCGTTTGTTTGCCTCCGAACACCTGTTTACGACACTGGTTCCCCTGCGCGACGGCGTCCTGATTTCGATGAAACGTTAAAGCTTGGCGGTGGGCGTGGCTGAGACCATGATCTCCGACGTCGAACGCCTGCTATGGACTGCCCGGACCGCCTGGTGGGCCCTGCCGGAGAAGTCCCTTGCCTGGTGGCCCTACGAGGCGATCGAGAGGCTTCAGGCGCGACGCCTTTGCGCGCTCATGCGGCACGCCGCGGCGCGGATTGCCCTCTACCGCAACTGGTTGCGCGCCGCCGGCGCCGAGCCGGACGATATCCGTAGCGTGGATGACCTCCGCCGCTTGTCGCTCATCGGCAAGCAGTACTACGACGCCCAACCGGAGCGGTTCACCGATACAAGCTTCTCCGACGGGCTTACCATCGAGAAGTGATCCGTGGCTACGGGCCCCATCTCGGCGCCTTTTTCCACTGGGTCGCGGCTGAGGCACGGCGCCCGGAGAAGCCGCGCGCCATTGTCTACGGCGCCGATGCAATGAGCCCCGCCGAGCGACGCTTGATCGAGACGGTGCTCGGCGTTACGGTCCTGAGCACCGAGGAAAGCGCGGATGCCATGGAGGCTGAGGCGAGCGGCAAGATGAAGACGGTGATCTGTCGGATGGGTGGTTCATGATCGGAGACGGCTTCGCGCTCGCCCGCCTGCTCGGACTCTACCGGCTGACGGTGGTTCCATGGACGCTTCCGGCGGAGGAACAGCTCGCGCGGCTTGAGGCCTCCGCGCCGGACGTGCTCTGGTTCTATCCGACGACCTTGAAATCCCTAATGGCGTTTGCGCCGGGCATCTTGCGCCGGATCGAAAGGCCGCGCCTCCTCATCAGCTCCTCGTCGGTACTCGATTCGGCGACGCGAGCCGAGATTGAACGGGATCTGCCCGGTGTGCCGATCCGGGAGGCGTATGCGGCCAATGAATGCGGCCGGATCGCCGCCGAATGCCGGTTCGGGCACGGCCTGCATCTAGAGGATGACACACTGATCGTCGAGCTGCTCGACGGCGGCAAGCCGGCAGAGGCAGGTACGCCGGGAAGTATCGTGATCACCTGTCTTGACCAGTTGGCGATACCCTTCATCCGATACGAGTTGGGCGACCTGGTCCGGCTCACCGGCGCCGCCTGCCCCTGCGGCCGGCAAAGCCCGCTGATCGACCGCCCCCTCGGCAGAGACTGGGAGGTCTTCCGGCTGCGCGACGGCGGCTTGATCGATCCGGAAATATGGACCGTTCTGCTCCGTGTTTTTCCGGGGCTTGTTCAGTTCCGCTTCATTCAGCGCCGCTACAAGCTGATCGAGGGGCAGCTCGTCTTCGAGGCGCCTCCGCCGGCGGAGAAACTGGAAGAGCTGCGGCGTCTTCTCGAAGCTCGGGTGGGGCACGGCGTACGCTTCGAGTTGCGCCTTGCCGATCGCATCGACGACGAGGGATTGAAGTTCCGTGCCTTCGTCCGCCGCCTCGAGGAAGACGAGGAACGACCAAGGCTTCGATCGATTCCGCACGAGCCAACGCCGTGAGACCCTAAGCGAGTTAATCCGGCAAAGCGCGGTCCCGGCCGACCGAGTTGCCCTGCTTGCCCAGGGTCGCCAGCCGCTGAGCTACGGCCAGCTGCTAGAGCTCATCGAGCGCACTGGAAGGCGACTCCGGGCGCTCGGGCTGACAGCTCGGGCGCGCATCGCGGTCGCCTTGCCAAACGGCCCCGAAGCGGCCTCTGCCTTCCTCGCGCTAGCCTCGTGCTCGGCCTGCGCCCCGCTCAATCCGGCGCTGCGCAAGAGCGATTTCGAGGCGGCGTTTCGCAGCCTGCGGGCTGAGGCCCTGCTCGTTGAAAGCGGGGTCGAGGGGCTGGCGGCGACCTTGCTGGCCACGCTCGCCTCCGGCGGCGGCGTGGTCCTCACCGACGGCGTTTATGCGGCGGGCTTCTTCGAGTGGCTCGAACAGTTCCAGCCCACTTGGTACACCGCCGTCCCGACCATGCATCAGGGCATTCTGGCAGGCGCCTCGAGGCATCGCGCCGTGCTGGAGGCCGCCCGTTTGCGTTTCGTTCGCTCCTCCTCGGCGCCGCTGCCCAAATCGGTCGCCGCCGCGCTGGAAGACGCCTTCCGGGCGCCGCTGATCGAGGCGTACGGAATGACGGAAGCCGCGCACCAGATCGCGAGCAACCCGCTTCCGCCCGCTCAACGAAAGTTCGGCTCCGTCGGCCTTCCCGCAGGCCCGGAAGTGGCCATTCTTTCCCCGGCCGGCAGAATTTTGCCTAGCGGCGAAGCCGGCGGGGTCGGCGAAGTTGTCATCCGCGGTCGGAATGTCACCGCCGGGTACGAGGACAATGAGCAAGCCAACGCCGAGGCGTTTGTGGACGGCTGGTTCCGCACGGGGGATCTGGGACGCTTCGACGAGGATGGCTACCTGCACCTGACCGGGCGGCTCAAAGAGCTCATCAACCGCGGCGGCCAAAAGATTTCGCCTCGGGAAATCGATGAAGTGCTTCTCGAACACCCGGCAGTGCGACAGGCGGTAGCTTTCCCTGTGCCTCATGCTCGACTCGGCGAGGAGGTGGCCGCAGCCGTCGAGCTGCACCCGGGCACGCAAATCGAGCAGAGAGCGCTCCAAGAGTGGGCGGCCGCGCGGCTGCCGGCTTACAAGGTGCCGCGTTGGATTCGCTTCGTCGAAGAAATCCCGAAAGGGCCGACGGGCAAGCTCCAGCGCAACGGGCTGGCGGCGCAACTCGGTCTTGACTCCTTAGCGGCGGCCCCGGCACCGGCGGAGCACCTGGCTCCTCGCACCCCGCTTGAAGAGCGAATCGCCCGCTTATGGGAGGAATTGTTGCCGGGGCGGCCGGTGGGGGTGCGGACGCCGTTTGAGGCCTTGGGAGGCGATTCGCTTCTGGCCACCCGGATGCTCGCAATCCTGGCCTCGCGCGAGCAGAAGCCGGTTTCGGAAACCTGGCTTCTTGGCGAGCGGACCATCGAATCGCTGGCGGCGGCGCTCGAGGCGCCGGCCACCGACCTGCTCGTCGGGCTGCAACCGCGCGGCAGCCGCCCGCCGCTGTACGCCTTTCCCGGCCACGAGGGCGTCCTGACGGGTCTAGCCAACCTGGCTCGGGAGCTCGGCGCCGAGCAACCCGTTTGGGCGTTTGACCTGAGGCGGATCGAGGCGCCGGACATCGCTACGCTGGCCACCCGTTGCGCCGACCTGCTGCTCGAGCATGATCCGCGGGGCGCTTACCGCTTGCTAGGGGTTTGCTTCGGGAGCTATGTCGCCTTCAAGGTCGCTGAGGAGTTGATCGACCGGGGCAAGACCGTGGAATTTTTCGCTCTGGTCGACGCCCTCAATCCTCAATGGCGCCGCGGCTTGGACCCGAAAAGGCTGGTTGCGGCCTATCTGGGGCAGTTGCGGGAGAAGCTGCGCGGCCATGCGTCGCTGGTGCGGAACCGTCCGCCCGCGGCAGTCCTGTCCCACCTGGGGCAGCGTTGCCTGGCATTCGTGAGAAATCACGGAACGAATCTGCTGGCGCGGCTGCCCGAGCCGGCTGGCGCTGCGATCCGGCATCGCCGGATGGTTCTCGGCTTTGAACCACGGCCGCTGGCTTTGAACGCGGTGCTCTTCTCCCTGCCTGGGCGGCGACCGTCGGCGCCTGCCCTGGGTTGGAACGGAGTGTTCGCGAGCGTCGAAGTAGTCAACTTGGAGTTCGATCCGCGCGGCGCCCTGACGGCTCGAAATCTGCCCAGACTGGCCGCCGAGCTGGCGCGCCGCCTCGGGTGAGCAGCTATGGGCGACGGGCCGTGGGTCCGACTTGGCAACCGGGGACGCCCATCTTGGTATTTGCTTCCCGAAGTGGCGCGCCAAAAGCGGGAGCTCCACCTCGCGCTAATTCGCCGTTGTACGGATGGAGCGCCGCAACGGATTCTAAAAACCGACCTGTTTGAGGAAGCATTCGGCGAAGACCAGCTCTTGGGCAGCCTGTTTCCCCCGGCTCGGCGAGTGTACGGCTGCGACGTCGCGCACAGCACCGCCAGCCGAGCGGCTCTGCGCTTCCCCGAGTTCGCCGGGAACCTGCTCGTCATGGATGTTCGAAGGCCGGCCCTTCAAGAGGCGTCGCTCGACTTGATCATCTCAACGTCGACGATCGATCATTTTGCGACCCGCGAGGAGTTCCGAAGGTCGCTCGCGGCGCTGGCGGGCCTGCTCCGTCCCGGCGGTAGACTCATTTTGACGCTGGATAACCCCTGGAACCCGCTTCTGGCTCCGCTCCGCTGGTATATCCGCTGGCGGAACGGCCCCTTTCCTCTCGGTTATACCCCCTTCTTCTCAACGCTTTGCAAGGACCTGGAGGCCTTGGGCTTGACAGTCGAAGATCATGACTGGCTGATTCACAATCCGCGGGGTCTGTCGACGGCGCTTTTTCTTCTTATGCGGCGGCTGCTCGGCCGGCGGGCAACGGCTCCAATCTCGTGGTTGCTGGCGATCTTCAATTGTCTTGACCGCCTCCCGACAAGGCGTTTTACTGCTTGTTTTCAAGCAGTTAGCGCCATAAAAGCTCCTAGTGGCGGCGTGGCGTCTTAAGCGCGGCGGGCGTCGGGCGCCTCGGGTCCCAGTGCGGCGTGGGGAAATTTACGGTCGTTCTTCAGCAGGTTTGGGTTAGACTGAAAGGTGGTGGGGTTTATGGCGGTTTCGGGGCGGTGAACCGAGAGTCGCAATGGCAACGTGTGTGACTGACCTCAGGCGGGTGACGCTGACGCTTGCTAGGGTGCTTCTGGTGGACGATGACCCGACATCTCGCCTGGCGCTGCAAACGGTGCTTCAGGCAGGCGGCTACAGCGTGGATGTGGCGGCCTCTGCTGCCGAAGCCATTGGAAAGCTTGAGGATAACGAGTACGAACTGGTCCTGAGCGAAGCGGCCTTGGAGTCGCCGCAGGCCGGCGTGCGCTTGCTGGCTCATGCCCGCAACATGCGGTATCGCCCAGCGACAGCCGTCATTACCACCTATCCGGTGGAATCCGAACGGCGCCCGGTGCGGCGCGACCAACCGATGCTCATCGCTTGGGAAGATCTTCCCGAGCTGCTCACACAGGTAGCCGATCTCATAAGCAAGCGCGCTGCCAAACGCGCAGCCCGTGCGCTGCGCAGCCGCGCACGTTGATCCCGCCTCTCGGCGCCTCGGCTACTTGAATTGACTGTAAGGGCCCGCCTCCTGCCAGTCCTCGGCGTCGAGACCGTCGTAATCCCAGACCACCTTGCCCGCCCGGACGGTGAGCGCGCCGCGGAGGCGGACTCCTCCGGTGAGCTTCGCCCGTCCTGAATCGAGGAAAGCGAACTGGCCGCGCTCGAGCGCCAGGACGGCAATGTCCGCTTCGGCGCCTTCGCCGAGCGTGCCAAGCTCCGGCCTTCGAATCGCCCGCGCGGCGTTCACGGTCGTCCGCTCGATGACCTGCTCGAGCGTCATGCCGAGATTGAGCAACTTCGACATGACGTTGGCAAGCGTCGCTCCGGGCAGCATGACGCTCTCGCGGTCGAGTCCGCTCGAGACCGTATCGGCAAGGAAGCCCCGCTCGAGCGCCGGCGCGGCGACGCGAAACCAGAAGCCGGCCGAGCCGTGCGCAACGTCGAAGAAGACGCCGCGGCGACGGGCGTCGAACAAGTATGCCGGCAGGGCGTCGGGGAACCCGGCCCACGGATTGAGTCGACCGTAGATCGGGCCGACAATGTCACCAGGCCGCAGCCTTTCGACCACCAGTTCTCGGTACCGGTCCTCGCTTGCGCCTTGCCAGTCCGCCAGCACCACGCCTCCGCTTTGCACTGCCGCCTGAATGGCCCGCTCGAGCGGCTGCCACCCTACGGAGTCTGAGACCACGGCTTTGAAGCCCACGACGTGCTGCCGGTGCCTCTTTGCCGTCTCGACAGCAGCGCCGATGTCGGGCTCGCCCACTGAGGCGGGGGATGGGCCGCCCGCCGGAGCCGAACCGGTGACGTCGAGAAAAGCCAGAAGCCGCACGACGGCCCGGTCGATCACCCTCCGCTTGAACGACTCGAAGGTGCCGCCATCGGCGCTTCCGGCATCGACGGCTGTGGTGACCCCGTGGCGCAACATGTTGTGGTCCGGGTTGAGGCCCCGGCCGGCGCCGCCAGGGTCCAGGCTGGCGTGGATGTCAATGAGACCGGGCGTGACATAGTAGCCGCCGGCGTCAATCACGTTCCGCGCGCGAGCGGCGGGAAGGTCCCGGCCGACTCTGGCGATCTGCGAGCCGATGACGGCGACGTCCAGCCGCTCATTGCGCCCATTCTTCGGGTCGATGACGTGGCCGTTCTTGATCAGGAGATCGTAAATCTCTTGCGCGTCGGCAACGAGCGCGCTGAAGGCGAGCAGCAGGCCCAGAGGCCTCATGGAAGAACCTCGTAGGCTCCCGCCGTTCGCCAGTCCGGAAAGGCGAGCCCTTTGGCGTCGAAGGCGATCTGGCCGGCGCGGATCGTCATGACGCACTCCAGGCGCTCCCGGCCCAGCATCTTCTTCTTCCATGCGTCCTTGTAGGCGAAGACGCCCCGGCGAAGCTCGAACAGGGCGATGTCAGCCTCCCGACCCTCGCTGAGCGTTCCGAGCTCCGGGTACCGCCCGATGACCTGGGCCGGCCGCACCGTGGAGCGCTCGATCGCCTCGCGGAGGCTCATGCCGAGCAGCATCATTTTCGAGATCGCGTTCGCCATGTCGGACTCGGTGGAGAGGATGCTCGTGGCGTGAAGGTCCGTGCTGATCGTATCGGGATAGAAGCCCTGCGCCGTCGCCCGCCTCGCCACAGGCCAGAGGAAGCTTCCGGCGCCGTGGCCGAGATCGAAGATAACGCCGCGCCGGCGCGCCTCCCAGGCATACGGCTGCACTTTGCCGTCGAAGCGGCTGATGATCTCCACCTGCCGGTCGTTGAAGACGTGCGTATGGATATCGCCGGGACGCATGATCTCAAGCAGCTTCTCTCGACTGCTGCGGCCCGTATTGGTAAAGATCTTGTCGTCGATCATCACCGGCACGCCCGCCAGCTTGCCCGCCTCGATCGCTCGGCGGATGGCGGTCCAGCCGGTTCCCGAGAAATGCGCCGTCTTGATCCCGACGATGACGTCCCGGTTCTTCCGGACGGCCTCGGCGGTCTTCCTCGGGTCCATATCGCCGACGTCGTCCTCGTAGTTGGGGCCGAGCATCCCCCAGCCGACGATGTTGATCAGCGCGAGCACGCGCGTGCGCGATCGCTCGATCACGCTGCGGCGAAACTCGTCGAACGTGCGCCAGCCGGCGCCGCCGGCATCGACGATCGTGGTGGCTCCGGTTAGCAGCGCCGTGTCGTCGGGCAGGAGCGACCCCGCGTAACCGAAAACGTGGGCATGGATGTCGACAAGGCCCGGCGTGACGTAGAGGCCGCGCGCGTCGATGACCTTCCGGGATTGCGCGGCGTCGATGGACGGCGCGACGCGAGCGATCCGGCCGGCGGCGACCGCCACGTCCCGCACGCCGTCGATGCCGTTAGCCGGATCGATGACGTGTCCGCCTCGGAGCAGAAGCTCATAGGGCTGGCCCCAGAGCGCGGCGCAAACCACGAGGGGCATGAAAAGGCGTTTCATCGGAGCTCAGCCCGCCCTCATGCTCTTGGGATCCCACCGCACGATGCGCTCTTCAAAATAGCTCGTGTTGCACAGAAGGGAGGGCCCGGCGGCGCGGAAGCCGAAGGTCGCATCCTGGAGCACCGGCTTGCGGCTGCGCACCGCCTCGAAGAAGAGGTTGATGTGCTCCTGGTGGGCGTTGTAGCCGGACGGGGGTGAGAAAACGGTCTCCTCCTCCGGCTGCATCGTCTCCGGGCTTACCGGGCGCGGAGGGTACTTCTTGCGGTACTCGCGCAGGAAGTCCTCCTGCACCGCTTTCGCGAAGGTGCCGATCGTGTAGCCCGGCTCGGTCTCCGGCGCCGTTTTGCTCAGCTTCACGGTCGAGCCGGCCGCAAGCGTGCCTTCGCTGCCCACGAAGCGGAAGCCGAGCTGCTCGCGCGCCATGCCGCATTTAAAGTTGACGCGCAGGGCGAGGTTGAAGGCCGGATGCTCACGCGTTTCGGGGTAGTCGAGCAGGGCCAGCATCACGTCGGGCACGTCCCGGCCGTCCTTCCAGTAGCGCAGGCCGCCGGTGGCGTAGACGCGCGTGGGTCCAATGGAGTCCGTGACGAGATGGAGGGCCGAGACCAGGTGCACGAACAGGTCTCCGGCCACCCCGGTGCCGTAGTCGCGGTAGTTGCGCCACCGAAACAGCCGGATCGGCTCGAAAGGCCGTTTCGGCGCTTCGCCCAGGAACCGGTCCCAGTCGATGTTCTCCGGGGAGGCGTCCGGAGGGATCGAATACTGCCAGGCGCCGAGCGCCGTGTTGCGGTCCAGCCAGGCTTCCACCATATTGAGCTGCCCGATGGCGCCGGCGCGGATGAGCTCTCGCGTCTTGTGGTAAATCACCGAACTCACATACTGGCTGCCTATCAGCAGAATGCGGCCGGACTTCTTTTCCGCCTCGATCACCGGCAGGCCCTGCTCGACTTTCTGGACCATCGGCTTTTCGCAGTAGACGTCCTTGCCCGCCGCCAGGGCGTCGATCGTCATGCGTGCGTGCCAATGGTCCGGCGTGGCGATGATGACGGCGTCGACATCGCGGCGAGCGAGGATTTCGCGGTAGTCGCGCGTGGTGAAGATGTGGTCGCCCCACACCTCCCGGGCGCGCCGCAGCCGCCCGTCATAGACGTCGGCGACAGCCACCAGTTCGACGCCCGGAACCGTGAGCGCCATGCGAGTGTTCCCAAAACCCATGCCCCCGACGCCCAAGGTGGCGATCTGAATCCGGTCGTTGGCTGAGTACGACTTGGCCGGCGCGGCCGCCGCGGCCGTAGCCGTAGCTTGCAGAAAACGGCGCCTGGTAGGTTGCATCATGGCTTTCAGTAGTGTAACTCCGGCGGAATTGTAAGGCTGGCCGAGCGCCACCCCTCAGGCGCTTCGCAACGAGGTGGCGGAGGAAGAGGGATTCGAACCCCCGGTGGCCTTTCGACCACTGCGGTTTTCAAGACCGCTGCCTTCGACCACTCGGCCATTCCTCCACTTCTAAGCTAACGGAAGCTTTGGCCCGTCTGCAATGCGGCCGCCTGGCGGAGTTACACTAAGGCCATGAAACCGCTCGTTGTAACGATTGCCGCAGCCGGGGCGCTCCTCGCCCAAGTATCGCCGCCCGCCCCCCCACGCCGGCGCCGGCGGTTCCTTCCACGCTCGTCCAGTTCCTGCAATTGACCCCCGATCAGGTCCGGCTGATCACCCAAAAGAACAACGAGTTCAACCGCTTCGTTGCGGAGAAGAACCGCCGGGCGGCGCAGGTGCGCTCGGAACTCGCTGCAGAGCTGCGCAAACCGACGCTCGACCCGATGGCGCTCGGTCTTCGCCAGATGGAGCTCGAGCTCATCCGGCGCGAGATCGTCGCCGCCGAAGACAGTCTCCGCGCCGAGCTTCGCCGGGCGCTGAGTGCCGAGCAGAGGAGCCGGCTCGAGGCCCTTGAGAAGGCCATGGAGCTGGTGCCGTTGTACCACCAAGCCGGTGCGGTGCGACTGGTGCCACCCATGCCGGCGAGCCGGCCGGTGACCGCGATTTTGGTTCCTGCCGGGCCGGCCGAGGGCGAACCCATCGAGGATCCGAACCAGTAACCGGCTTGCTGCCCCGCGTCGGCGAAGGGTCAAGGAGGCGGTAATCGCACAGACAGGCCGTAGCGAGGCCTCAACACCCGAGCCTTTGGGGACGTCAAAGCTTAATGTGAAGGGTATTGCGCTCGCGCTCTGCCTGGGGATTGCCCCCTGGCTGTGGGCGGCCGACGTGAGCAAGATCCTCGACGGAATCGAGGCGCGCTACAACCGGCCTCAGACGTTGCAGCTTCTCTTCGAGCAGACGTATGCGGCCCAGGGACGGCCGCCGCGCACCGAACAGGGCGTGCTCTATCTGCGCAAGCCCGGCCGGATGCGCTGGGAGTACCACGTGCCGGCGGGCAAGCTCTTCCTTACTGACGGCGAGTTCGCGTATTTCTATTCACCCACGGCCAATCGGGTCGAGAAGATGCCGATGAGGGACAGCGGAGACCTGCGCACGCCGCTCGCCTTTTTGATCGGCCGGGTCGATCTGCGTCGCGATTTCCGCGAGTTTCGCAGCCGCCCCGAGGGCGGCCTCCTGCGCATCACCGCCCTGCCCCGCAACGAGCGCGCCCCCTTCCGCTCGGTGACCTTCCTGGTCGGGGAGAACTTCGAGATCCTGCGCCTGGAGGTCGAGGGCGAGGACGCCTCGACCATGAGCTTTCGCTTTTCCGAGGAACGCCTGAACCCGCCGCTGGCGCGCGACCTCTTCCGGTTCGAGCCGCCACCGGGCGCGGAACTGGTCGAGGTGCGGGGCCAGCTGGCGCTGGAGTGAGCCGCCGATGGCGCAGTATGTTCTCCAGTACGCCGACGCGCGAGGCCAGATCCACCAGCAGGTGGCGGAAGCGGCTTCCGAGAAAGAGCTGCGCGAGCGGTTCACCGAGCAGGGATTCCTGATCTATTCGATCCGCCCGCGCAGCGAAGCGCGCACTCTCGCCCGGCGGCTGCCCGGGCGCGCCAGGAAGCTCGATCCGGAGAAGTTCCTGATCTTCAACCAGCAGTTCGTCACCCTGGTGCGGGCCGGTCTGCCGATCTTGAAATCGCTCGAGCTACTGGCCGAGCGGCTCACCGAACCGAAACTGGCGCGCTACATCCGCGCGGTGCGCGATGAGGTCAAGACCGGCGCCTCGCTTTCGGAGGCCTTCGCCGCCCAGGGCGTGTTTCCGTCCATCTACGTGACCTCGGTGATGGCGGGAGAAAAGAGCGGGGCGCTGGCCGAGGTGCTCGAGCGCTACATCAGCTACCAGCGGCTGGCCCTGGCCGTACGCAAGAAGATCCTGCTTTCGCTTCTGTACCCGTCGCTGCTGATCGTGCTGGTGATCGCGCTGATCGTCTTCCTGGTCACCTACGTGGTGCCCAACTTCGCGCAGCTTTACTCGTCCATGGAGACCGAGCTGCCGATGGCGACGCAGGTGTTGATCGCCGTCGGGACGACCGCGCGCAACTACATTCTGGCGGGCGTGGCGGCGCTGGCCGGCGCCGGGCTCGCCTTCCGCTGGTGGAGCTCGACCGAGCGCGGGCGCGAGGCGGTCGACCGGTGGAAGCTCCGCACGCCGCTCGTCGGAGATATCTGGATCAAGTATCAAGTGGCGCAACTGGGGCGCGTGCTCAGCACGCTGCTTCTGGGAGGCATCCCGCTGGTGGCGGCGCTCGAGACGGCCGGCCAGTCGCTTGGTTCCAGCCTGCTGCGCGGCGCGCTCGAGAAGGTTCGCCGCCTGGTCAAGGAAGGCCAGTCGCTTTCCTCCGCGCTCCAGTCGACCGGGCTGATCCCGCCCCTGGCCATCGACATGGTCGAGGTCGGCGAATCGACGGGAGCGCTGGCGTCGATGCTGGCGAGCGTGGCGGAGTTCTTTGAAGACGACGTCACGACGCGGATGCAGGCGGCCCTGTCGCTGATTGAGCCGGTGATCATGATCTTCATGGGAGGCTTTGTCGCCTTCGTGCTGATTTCCCTTTATCTGCCGATCTTTTCCCTGGCCGACACGTTGAGGTGAGTCATGGCGACCAATTACGCCCCTCCGAAGGAGACCGAACAGGAGACCGAGCAGGCGCGGGCGCTGGCGGCGCGCTACCGGCTCGAGTTCGTCGATCTGCGGCAGGTGCACATCGATCACGAGCTGTTCACCGCCGTTCCGGTCGACCTCATGTTCCGCTACAACTTCGTACCGCTGCGGGCCGCCGGGCCGACGCTGGAGATCGCTCTGGCCGATCCGCGCAATCTGAATCTGATCGACGAGCTGTCGATTCTGCTGGGCAAGCGGCTGAAGGTCAAGGTCGCCACGCTGTCGCAGATCGCCGACCTGCTCAAGAAGACCGAACAGTCGCAGCGGGTGCTTGAGGAGGTGACCGAAGGCTTCACGCTCGACGTGGTGGCCGACGAGGAAAGCCAGGAGGAGACGCTCTCGATCGAGCGCCTCACCACCGACAGCGACATCGCTCCGGTGATCAAGCTGGTGGACACCACCATCTTCAATGCGCTCGAGCGGCGCGCCAGCGACATCCACATCGAGACGCGCGACCAGGAAGTGGCCATCAAGTACCGCATCGACGGCGTGCTGCACTACGCCATGCCTCCGATCGCCAAGGACTGGCACTCGGCCATCATCTCGCGCATCAAGGTCATGAGCGAGCTCGACATCGCCGAGCGCCGCGTTCCGCAGGACGGCCGCTTCCGCGTGCGGTACAAGAACCGCCTGATCGACTTTCGCGTCTCGATCATGCCGACCATCTACGGCGAGGACGCGGTGCTGCGCGTGCTGGACAAGGAGGCCATGAGCGAGAAGTTCAAGAAGCTCTCGCTCGACGTGGTCGGTTTCTCCGACGAAGACCTGGTGAAATTTCGCCGCTACATCAAGGAGCCCTACGGGATGGTGCTGGTCACCGGGCCCACCG
>Ga0308392_1000154_pt1 | contig 27369 bp, 37 predicted proteins | sample Hotspr20Samplem2_FD_202361 | JGI IMG/M metagenome (GOLD analysis project Ga0308392, IMG submission 202361) | Hot spring phototrophic mat microbial communities from Octopus Spring, Yellowstone National Park, Wyoming, United States - 20050624_m2 ... | reverse complement strand
GCAACTCCACTGAGCGAGGTGTTGACTACACGCGCTCTGTGCTTTGCTTCTACACCTATGATGACGTGATCAACGAGGTCTACGACAACGCAGCGGAAGTCATTGAGAAGATTCTGGCTAAGCGATTCCTTGCGTACATCACGCCGAACTTCTCGCTTCGCCCGCGCGACCCCGTCGTAGTGCATATGTGGCAGGTGTACCGCTCAAGGTGGGTTGGTCGGTATCTGCAATCGCTTGGCCAACTCGTTGTGCCGGATATTGACTGGGTAGATGAAGGCTCGTTTGAGTTCAACCTTCTTGGCATTCCAGACCGACCGCGCTGCGTTGCGATACAGCTACAGTCGCGTATCGCTGACAAGGAAGACATACAGCGCAGAGAATCTGCGCTGAGATTGATTGCAGAAAGGCTGAGTCCCCAAAAAGTCATCTGTTACGGCGGGGACGCATACTGGCGCGAGCGCGCGAGTGCGTACTTTAGCCGTGTAGTATTCTGTGAGACGGTTGCTTTGGCGCGCAAAGCCTGGCGCGCGAAACTTAAAGTGAGGTGACAAGATGAAGGAGATACTCGCCAAAACCAAAGGCTCTAGTACAAGCAAAGGTGGTAAGCGTGGCGGAAAAGGCAAGGGCGGAAAAGGACGCGCAGGCCGGCGGCGGTAGCACGAACCGCGGACGGTTCGTCAAAGGCGATCCGCGCATAAACCGCAAAGGTCGCCCGCGCACCTTCGACCAGTTGCGCAGACTTGCGTTGTCTTTGCTCAACGAGCCAGCGAAAGGCCCGGACGGGCGACCGCTTGTCATTGACGGCCATGTAGCGACAAACGTCGAGATCATCTTGCGCAGTGCAATGCGCAACCCGCGCTTCGCGCAGTGGATACTTGAGGTCGCTTACGGCAAAGTGCCCGACAAAGTAGAAGTGAGTGGGCGCGACGGTGCGCCGATTGAGGTTCGCGCGTATGACTACTACGCTGCTGCTGCCGCGATTGCGGCGAGACCAGACGGCGATAGCCCTGAGTCCAGCGTGGACTAAGGTTGTTTGCACCGGCCGGAGATGGGGCAAAACCGTCATGACCGGCAGCCTTGCGCTGTCATGCGCAGCTCATGGCGGCGCAGTCGCGTGGGTTGCGCCGACCTATCGTAACTCGCGCCCGTTGTGGCGACTTGCGGAGCGAATGACCGCACCGGTCGCAGACCGCTTGCGCATCCGACGTGCTGAGCGAACCATCGAGTTTCCAAGCGGTGGTTCGCTGAGCGTTTATTCTGCTGACTCACCAGACTCAATCCGCGGCGAAGCGTTCGACTTGGTCGTTGTTGACGAGGCTGCGCTGATGGATGAGCGCGTCTGGTACGACGTGCTCATGCCGACGCTGGCTGACCGCCGAGGGCGCGCGATGCTCATCAGCACGCCGCGAGGCCGCAACTGGTTCTGGCACGAGTACGAGCGCTGTAAGCAAGAGAATGCAGCGTGGCGCGCGCCGAGCACTGATAACCCATTGCCGAGCATTCACGAGGCAGCGGAGCGAGCGCGCCAGCTCGTGAGCGAGCGCACCTACCGTCAAGAGTGGCTTGCTGAGTTCGTGGACGAGGCCGGCGGCGTGTTCAGGGGCGTTCGCGCGTGTGTGCGCGCCGTCGAACCGCGCGGCCCGTTCGCCTTAGGAGTGGACATCGGGCGCGACGAGGACTACACCGCCGTTGCTGTGTTTGACATCAGCCAGTCAGCTGTCTTGAAGGTCGAGCGCTGGCGACACGAGGATTACACGCGCACCGTTCAGCGCATCGCGCAGATCGCGCGCGAGTGCCAAGCCATCGAGGTTGTCGTGGAGCAGAATGCTGCCGGCGCGCCGGTCGTTGATTACCTGGCGTCGCAGAACATTCCTGTGCTTGGCGTGACAACCACGGCCAGCACAAAGCGTGCAATCATTGAGCAGTTGGCATGGGCGATTGAGCGCGGTGAGATTGCGCTGCCAGATGACGATTACGTTCTCACAGAGCTTGAGCAGTTCTCGCAGCGACGACGAAAGGACGGGACGTACGAGTACTCCGCGCCAGCCGGAATGCACGATGACTGCGTGATGTCCATCGCGTGGGTGTATTCGCGCGCCGCCAGCAGAAGCAGCGCGATTGCCGAAGCGATATGGTGACCATCAAGACGGCATACGGGGCAACGAAGGCGATTGACGCTTTGGGCTACGTGACACGCCCACATGCGCAGCCGCTCCATGCCTACGTCATGCGTTGCATCACTTTGCGCGCGAATGCCGTCGCGTCTCTTTCTTTCCTGCGTGGTGAAGAGCAAGCGCCGTTCCCTGCGCGCTTGTACTACCTTTGCGAAGCGTCACTGTGCGTTGCCGGCGCGTTCTGGGTTGAACGTTCAACCATGCGCGTGCTCAACCCGACCGCGATGCGCGTGGAAGGGGATGCTGCCAGAGGAATTACTGCACACGTATGGCAGAGCGGCCAGTTCTCGCGCCGCTACCAGCCTGATCAGTTGATCTACGCGCACACCTGGTCGCCGACGAGCGATATCGGGCCAGGCCTTGCACCGCTGAAGATAGCTGAGACCAGCGCAGCTACCGCGCTGGCCGCCGAGCAGTTCACGCGCGCCTTTTTTGAACAGGGTGCGTTGCCGCCATTGGTCATCACGCCAGAGGAAGGCGCGCTTACGGACGCAGACGCCGAAGCTGTGCGCACGACGTGGCAGCGTCTCACATCTGGCGTGCGCAATGCATGGCGCGCGCTGGTGCTCAGGCGAAACATGCAAATTCAACCGCTAGATATCCCGGCGCTGGACAAGCTCGCAATGGAACGAGTAGACGAAATGGCACTCAGGCGCATCAGCGCAGCGTTTGGCGTGCCGGTTACTATGCTGACCGACGCCGCAAACTACGCCACCGCCGCTGAGCATCGAATCTCGTTCTGGCGCGACACTGTCCTGCCGGATGCCGAACTCATCGCAGAAGCCCTGGGCTTGACAGTCAACTACGACGACATTGAGGCACTGGCCGAGGACGTAGGCGCGCAGCGCAAGAGCGTGATTGACCTGTATCAGGCCGGCCTGGTGACGCGCGAAGAAGCGCGCCAGATGCTGGGCTTCGAGGTCGAGCAACCTGTTGATGTTGCTACGCAATCTGCGTTGCGCGAACTCGACCAGTGGAGACGCAAGAGCGAGGCGCGCAAGACGTTACTTGCCGACTTCTCCCCCCGTGACCTGCCGGATTCGTGGGTTCGCGCGATTAGGTCACTTGCTGACCTTGGTCATTCTCCATTTGCCTTCGCGCGCTTTGTCGAAGCGAAGGCGCGTCGCGTTGACCCGCCGCTCGACCGAGAGCGCGAACAACTGGCCGCCCAAATGCTTCAGGTGCTCGAAGACTCAATCTCGCTGGACGACCTGAGCTACGATGAGCAAGGCTTCGAGAAGCAAGCGCGCGCCTATGCTGAGTCTTTGCTGCTCGCTGTTGCCATCGATCAAGCCACCGCTGCAATGCTGTCGTCTGCTGCTTTTGCCGACGTGGAGAAGGCGTACGACTTCGCAAGCCAGTGGGCCAAAGACTACAGCTACGAGCTTGTTCGCGGAATCAACGAGACCACGCGGAAGCGACTGCAAGAGCTATTCACCCGCTCGCGCGCCGAGGGCTGGACGCGCAATATGCTTGTTGACCGAATTGCGCGCGTGTTCGGCCCGCAGCGCGCGGAGATGATCGCCACAACTGAAATCACGCGCGCTTACTCGCAGGGAACTGACATCGCGCGGCAGATACTCGACGAGTCCGGCGTGTCGCTCGTGCACGTGTGGCGCACCGCCGCTGACGAGCGCGTGTGCCCAATCTGTGCGCCGCGCGATGGGCGCGAGCAAGGCGATGGCTGGGACGATCTGCCGCCTGCTCATGTCAGATGCCGATGCTGGACGACGCTTGAGCAGCCGAGGAGACGCCGCAGATGAGTAACACCATTGTTCGCTTAAAACTGCCGCGTGTATTTCGCGGTCAGTTGGACATCACGCCAGCACTACTGTTTTTGGGTTACAAGCTGCGTGATACCGTGAACATTTATCCGCCTCGTAAGCCTGGGATGCGCATTCGCTGGAAGACCGAGCGTCAGCGCAGATACGTGCTGGCCAACGTCAAGCTGCCCTACCGCAGAACCGGTTGGCTGGCGAAACAATGGTTCGTCACGCCGACCAGCAACGCGCAGGTGGTCGTGCGAAACAAGGCGCGCTACGCCGCGTTCGTATTCGGCAAGGCGCAACAACCGTTCCATAAGGACCGCGGCTGGAGGCGCGCTGACGAGGAAGCGCGTAAACTGGTTTACAATCGAGCCGTGATGCGCGAGTTTGCTCGCATCATCGAACGGGAGCTGAAACGATGAGATTCACGCTTGACACAGACCTTCCTGTAATTGAGCGCGGCGAGTGGGACGGCGACGCCGCGCGCGAACGCATCCTATCGTGGGCCGGATACGAGACCGACGCCGAAGAGGACATGCGCAATGAGGCGCTCGACCGCGCCGCGCGCTTGTTTCTCTTCCGCCGTGACGAGTCTGCGACCAAAGGCGACCTGGTTGCGCCATGTGGCGACATCGTGGACGGCAATCCGCGGCTGGTCACATCCGGCATGCAGTTTGCGCTGGCTGCCGTGAATGGCGCGCGCGGGGGAATTGACGCGCCAGAAGAGCTACTCGCCCAGGCGCGCAAGGTGCTCGAAGAACTGCTGAGTAAGCAGGAGCAGGAGATGGAGACGCGCTCGTTCGCTGTGAAGGTGTATGAACAGGAAGGCAAGTTATACGCTGAAGGCTACGCGGTCGTGTTCGGCGGGCGCGACTTGCACGGCGAGCATTTCACGCGCAAGACCGACTTTGGCGCAGAGCTGCTCGGTCTGAGCAACCCACCGCTCCTGTACGAACATGGCATCCATCCTGAGATTGGGCTACGGGTGATAGGGCGCGTAGAGCAGATGGATGCCGACGATATAGGCGTGTTGGTCAAAGCGGAACTCGACCGGCACAGCAAATACATCGAGCTTGTGCGCCAGCTGGCAGAACAAGGCGCGCTCGGCATGAGCACTGGCGCGCCTGGCCACCTGGTCTCGCGCAAGAGCAGCGGAGAGATTGAACGCTGGCCTATTGTTGAAGTGTCGCTGACGCCGACGCCGGCTGAACCGCGCACGCTCGGCATCGAGATTGTCGAAGCTATCCGCTCGATTGCGCGTCCAGAGGTCAAGCCTGCGGCGGTCGTCACCGCCGAGGAAGGCAAGGCGGATGCACGAAAGAGCGTAGCGGAGGAGATTCACATGTATGTAACTGAGACCAAGACCGCAACCTTGCGCGACTTCATGGGCGCCGTAGCGCGCAAGGATTACGATGCGATTAAGGCGCTAGGCACGGGACAGGGCCCGTCGGGGGGCTATCTCGTGCCGGAAACGCTACTCCCCGACTTGCTAACCGCTGTGAGCGAGCAGTCCATCGTTCTACCGCGCGCGTTCGTGACCGATGCGCCCGGAACTGTTCGCCAGCCGGTCATTGACCTGGGCAAGGGTGCTTCTGGTGTGTTCGCCTGGTATGGTGGCGTAAAGTTCACGTGGGCGAACGAGAACAGCGCGATTGCCGAGACCGAGCCGGCCTTCAAGCAGTACACCTTGCGTGCTTTGACGATGGCCGGCATCGTGCGCGTGAGCAATCGCATGTTGGCCAGCACCACGTTCGACGCGCAAATCAGGCGCATCTTGGCTGAAAGCGCTTCGGACTACCTTGATTACTACTTCATCCGTGGCAATGGCGCAGGCGAACCGCTCGGCGTGTTGAGCGCCCAGGCGCTGGTCAGCGTGACGCGCGACACGGCAAACCAGTTCAAGCCGGTTGACGCAGCGCGAATGCTGGAGCGGCTGATGCCAGGCTCACTTGGTCGCGCGGTGTGGTTGATCCATCCGACCGTGCTGCCGCAACTCGTCCAGTTCTCGGTTGGCAACACCCCCGTTTGGCAACCAAACTGGCAGGAAGGCATCGCGGGAACGCTCATGGGCATTCCGGTCATCTTGACCGAGAAGGTCAATGCGCTTGGCACTGCTGGTGACGTGTTGCTGGCTGACTTCTCGATGTACGCCGTGCAGCTGGTGCGCGACATCGAGATAGCAGCAAGCACAGATGCCTACTTCGAGTTCGATCAGACGGCGTATCGGCTGACGGTTTACGCCGACGGCACGCCGCGCGTGGTGGACAAGGCGAAGTACATCAACACAAACGTGGAAGTGAGTCCTTTTGTGAGACTACAGTAGCAGGAGGTTGACATGAAGCCGACTGACTTTCTGAACATCGCCGGTCGCCTGCCGGCGCAGGCGATCACCGGCGCGACGGAAACAACTAGTGTGGACATGCAGTTGCTGCGTGGCGTGGCTGCTGTGTGCATCGTAGGCACAGCGTCCACGCCGCCGTCGTTCAAGATTCAGTCCAGCGCCGACAACTCGACGTTCGCCGACCTGACCGGCAAGAGCATCACCAGCGTTGCCGCCAACAGCGAGGGCATCATCAACGTCCGCGACGAGGATTTGCCGGACGGTCACCGCTGGATTCGCGCGGCGGTGAACGGGAACGCGACGGTCGCCGTGGTCTTCATCGGCACTTCGGCGCGCAACAACCCGCCTGCGAAGCTGGCTAGCACGACCATCGTTGACTGATGAGCTACGCGACGCTCGCTCAGGTCAAGCAGTATCTGGGCATCACTGCGACGAGCGAAGATGCGCTGCTGACGCGGCTAAGAGACGCCGCGTCAGCGGCCATTGACCGCTACACCGGCAGGCGATTCACCGCATCAACCGCGACGAAGAAGATTCTTCGAGAACACATCGTCAGAGACGTGTTCTTCCTGCCGGATGACCTGCGCGCGCTGACGCAGGTCGTGACCGACGAAGGCGATACCCTGTTGCCATCCGACTTTGTGCCGTTTGACCCGCCGACCAGGTTGCTGCGCATCAAATCCGACGCACCATCTTGGAGCATTGAATACACCGCAGACGTCACGGGCCAATGGGGATTTACCGCAGCCCCACCAGATGACATCGTGCAAATCTGCATTCGATTGGCGGGTTGGATGTATCGCTCAAAGGATGCACAGGTGTTTGATGTGGCGGGGCAGGAAGGGTTAAATGCGCTGAGCACGCGCATGCCGCGCGACATCGCGCAGATGCTTGATCCGTACGTGGTGCTCGAGGTGATGCCGTGCTGAGCGCTGTAAACGCCGTACACGCTGTTGTTGCCACGGTGACGGGAATCACCGCAGCCTACACAACCGTGCCGATGAGCGCGAACACGCCTGCGCTGCCTATGGCGCTGGTGACGCCACTTAGCGAGAACCGCCGGCAGCACGCGCATGAGCTGGTGCGCATCGAGACGCTGGTTCGCGTGCGCATCGTGCACTCGCCGATAGCGCAGGGCATCACGGCGTCTCAGCAATCCGCGCTGTACACACTGGCCGATGACGTGATGACGAAGATCACAGACGACATCACGCTAGGCGGTCAGGTGGATCACGTTGCAAGCGTGGACGCTGACGAGCCGAGCATCTACACGCTAGCGGGCACGGATTACCTGAGCATCAGCATCGCAGTAAGGGTGGTGGAGAAGATATGAGCAAAGTAATCTACGAGCCTAAGGTTGAGAGGTGGTATGGGGTTTATTACCCTGGCTTGCCCTGCGGCCTGATAACTGATGAAGAGCTTGATCAACTCGCACAAGCTCATAACTACGACATCGAGTTTGTTCGCGGCCTGTACGTGAGCCGAAAGGAGAAGATGAAGGATGCCAGCAACGCATCTGCGTAGAGTTCAGCTAGGTCAACAGACAACTTTCTCAACGCCTGTTGCTGCCACGTCTATCTTGCGGGGCGTGACAGACGGGAGCGTCACCGTCAACCACAATGACGCGGTGGTTGAGGAGCTGGGCCGCTCGGTGAGCGATCTTGTCGTCGTCTCGCAACGCCATGCCGAAGGCGAGATCGAGCTTCAGACTACGTACGAGGACATCCTCTACGGTCTATTCGGCCTGTTCGGGCCGGTTGCACCAAGCGGTGGTGCACGCACGTTCAACGCGCCGGTTGTTAACTACGCTGCGCCTCAGATTTACACGATGGAGTATGGCACGACAGGTGCGGAGTACAGGGTAGTCGGCAGCATCATAAGAGAGTGGACGCTGCGTTACGAGGCGAACGCCGGCGTGACCGAGAGTTGGTCGTTCATCGGTCGCAGCGTGCAAGCGAACGCCCTAACCGGCTCGCTGCCGACGCGCGTCGTGACGCCCGTTCTATCGCGTCATGCGTCGTGGTTTGTGGACCCCACCGGAACAGCGCACGGCACGACGCCTGTGCCCGGTACGGTGATTGAAGCAGAGCTAAGCATCAACACCAACCGTCACCTCAAGATGTTCGAGGGCGCACAGCCGCTCGACTGGGGCGAAGGGCGATGGGAAGCGCAGTTGACCATCACCGCGGAGTTCAACACGACCGCCAAGGCTTGGGTGGATGCACTGATAACGAACCGCGTAGCGCGCAACATCCGCGCCGAGTTTGTCGAGACAGCCAACACGCGCGAGCTGCGCGTTGATTTTGTTGGCCTACTTGCCGAGCCGGTCGAGCTATTCGGTGACCGCGACGGCAACATGACCGTCGAGCTGACTTTCAAGGCGCTTGTGGCTGGCCCGTTAAACAACTGGCTGCAAATCCGAACCATAAACGGTATCGCTACGCTGCCATGATTGACCTAAGCAAAGTTCGCCGGATTGACCGCAACGCGCCAGGTAGCTTTATGGAATACGCGCGCCTGCAAACCATCATCACTGAAGGCGACCTGATGGCCATCGCGCGTGCGCTGGAGAGCTACGGCGTTAACTTGCAGGAGCTTTCGTTCAATGAGCTGACGGATGTCATCAAGCACATCGCGGGAGAGCCAACCCCTTTAGGGGACACGAGCGCGACCGCGTGACCTTGTTGCTGCATCTCGCGGAGACGTGGGGCGTGCCGCCGTGGGTGTTGGAGCGAGAGTTATCGCTGTTCTGGGCCGAAGCTGTGTGCGAGCACGAGCGCGAGAAGGCGCGCCAGGTAAAGCGCGCGATGAGGAAGCATGGCGGACGGTGAGATTCGCATCGAGATTACCGGCGACGCGCGAGACTTTCGGCGCGCGCTGGCCGGTGTATCTGACGACATCGGCAGGCTCAAAAAGCAAAGCTTTGGCCTGGGCGATGCGCTCAAGACCGCGTTCGCTTCAGCCGCCGGCTTCCTGGCTGCCAATGTGATTCAGGACGGATTGCGGGCGCTCTCCGGCGCGGTCGGCGGAGCAATCAGTAAGGCCGCAGAGCTTGAGAGTGAGCTTAACTTCCTGCGGGCCGTGAGTGGCGCGACTGGTGAGCAGATGCGCCAGGTGGCAACGCTTGCGAAACAGCTTGGCGCAGATGTAACCATCCCTGCTGCATCTGCGCTCGATGCGGCGAAGGCGATGACCGAGCTTGCGAAAGCTGGTCTATCGGTTGAGCAAAGCATGGCTGCGGCAAAAGGTTCACTGCAACTAGCTGCTGCTGGCCAACTTGACGCTGCGCGCGCGGCTGAGATTGTGGCTGGTGCGCTGAATGCCTTTGGATTGGCAGGAGATCAGGCTGTTCGGGTTGCCGACTTGTTAGCTGCCGCAGCGAACGCGAGCGCTGCGGATGTGACCGGCATGGCCGACTCGCTCAAGATGGCGAGCGCTGTCGCGGCAATGAGCAACAGGACAATTGAAGAAACCATCACTGCACTTTCAATGATGGCAAATGCTGGCATCCAGGGAAGCGATGCCGGCACGTCCTTAAAGACGATGTTGCTGCGCTTAGTCGCGCCGACGAAGGATGCGAAGGAGAAGCTAAACAGCCTTGGCATCAGCCTGACCGACGCTCAAGGCAAGATGCTTCCGTTGCGCGACCTGACCGCGCAGTTTGCCAGCAAGCTATCGGCGCTCACCGAAGAGGAGCGCAACTACATCCTCACAACTGTGTTTGGGTCAGATGCTATCCGCGCCGCGAACATCGTGCTCATGGCAGGTGCAGATGCGTACGACGAGATGTATCTAGCCGTCACCAAGGCGAATGCGGCAACCGAGTTGGCTGAAGCACGCATGCGCGGGCTGAAAGGCGCGCAAGAGGCGCTGAACAACGCTGTCGAGACGCTCGGCCTGTCGTTCGGCGAGAAGCTCTTGCCGGTTCTGTCACAGGTGGGGTTCACTATTGCCGACCTGTTGACAAACGACCGGGTTATTCAGTTCGTCGAAGACCTTGGCGAGAAGATAGGTGGCTTTCTCGCAGAAGCCTTCGCTTTGGTGAGAGACGCAATCGGGCAAATTGACTTTGCGTCTTTCATTGGCGCAGTACGCATGGCGGGCGAAGAGCTAGGCCGGGTGTTTCAGCCGTTTCTAGCTGGGCTGGCTGTACTTGGCGCGACTATTGCGCCGATATTGCAGGACATCGGCGGCCAGATACAGAAACTTGCTGAGCAGGGAGTCCGGGTTCTCGGCGAAGTGTTTGCTGACCTTAAGCCGGTGGCGCAGGACGCACTACACGCCATCGGCGAGTTGTTCGCTGTACTCGCGCCGCATGTGCAGAACATCCTGCGCGCGCTTGCGCCGCTGGTATCTCAGATTGGCAATGCGCTACTCACCTTCGCTCGCACCTTCGGCGCTGTGATCCGCGAAGCGCTGCAAACGCTCACGTCGTTCATCCGCGCCATCGCTGCGCTGTTGCGCGGCGATATAGACGGGTTCTTTCGCTATCTCGGCGACAGCGTGAAGAACCTGCGTGAATTGGTGACGACTGCTATACGAGGCGCAGTAGAAACGGTCGGCAACCTGATTGGGGTCAACCTGACCGGCGTACTCTCGTTCATTGAGAGAGTGAATAACGCGCTTCTCAGCGTGCGCAATCTTGGTCTGAACGTGGCGCAAGCAGTGGGCAGCGCTATCAGCAGCATTCGCCTTCCGTTCGGCGCGGGTGGCCAGCAGCAGCAGCAAACGACGCAGAACGTGACGAACAACTACATGCTCACTGTGAACGCTGCATCGTCGCAGGGCGTGATGAACGACTTTGAATTGATGAGGAGATTAGGATGGAGATAGAGCTTTTCCGAGGAACATCAACGCTGACTACGCTGCACTATCGCAACGTGCCAGGGCAATACTCGTGGGTGTTGCGAGACCTCCAGGGCGACCTGATGGACGAAATCGAGGTGCTCACGCGCGATGCACTAGGCGGGCGCACGTTAGCGGTAGGTCAGCAAGGGCGAGCGAGGCGCATCGCCGTCGTGCTTGACGTGCAGGGGACGAGCATGCCGAATCTGCACGCGGCCATACGAGAGCTGGAGACGCACACACGCTGGCGCAAAGGGACACCGCTTGAGTTGCGCGTCAGAGCGCAGGCTGCTAACCCGTGGAGCGCGATTGAAGTTGTGCTCGAACAGATAAGCGCGCAGTTCGAGGATGACCAGTATCGCGCCACGGTAACGATGCGCTTTGCGTGTCGAAGCGTCTACTGGCGAGAAGGGATCGGCGTGTTCCCGTCGTCCAACAGCACGCTAAACGGTCGCGTGTTCGTGGTGGACTTGAGCACGATGACTTTCGCGCCGATCACTGGAATCGCGGATGTAATCTTTAACATTGACTACCGAGAAGCCTCAAACGAGTGGATCATCTTCACAACTACGCAGGTCTGGCGCGCGCCTGCTACGGGCGGCGCGGCTGCGCTTGTCGGGTCGGTCACAGGTTCGACTCAGTTGCGCGGCTGCGTGACGCACGATGGAAACATCCTAGCAGTGGCGCAGGGTGTGAATTTTCTTGTGCGATTTACCTACCCTTCCTCAGGTCCAACTGGGTTAGGTACGTTCAACGGCGTTCCAGTTCGTGTCAGGCGATTCGGTAATTCTTATGTATCAGTAGGCGAATTCAGCCAGTTCCAAACCACAGGTGGACTGGCGGGGATGGTCACTACTGATGTCAACGGAAATATCACCAATTCGTTTTCTCCCTTCCCAACCAGCGTCATCTTCCCTGGCGGCGGGCGCATCCGCGACGTGCTGATTCAAGACAACATCGGCGTTGCAATCGCGTATCGCGCGCCATCGCCGTCGCAGAGCTGGGTTGCGGTGTGGAGCGGTCAGGTCGCACCCTACTTTGTCGCAGAGGGCGCGTCCTCGTGGGGGCCGCTCGAGATTGACCAGTCGTCGGCGATTGACGATGTGACTATCTGTGCCGAGTCATGGATTCACGCAGGGCGCACATTCAACACGCTGTGTCGTTTAAGGAATCTGGGCGGCATCGTTCCATATGCCTACCCGACGGTGACCGTCGGCGGCGTGCAAGACGGTTGCGCTGTGGAGCGCTTCACGTTCACCACTAGCGAGCCGCGAAAGGTGTTTAGGCTTGGCGTTGACGGAACGGCGATGCCGCTGTTCACAGCAAGTGCGAACAGTTTTGCTGTACGACGAGTGAACAATCTCATGTGTATAGGCTACATCGCGACAGCGAATGTGTGGACTCCTTTAACTGTTGACGTCGGCTCGATTGCAAACACCGGCGCGACGGCGGAGATCGTGCCGCGGTTGGGCGGCCTTGCTGTCCCTGTGTTCAGTTGCTACAGCAAGGTAGATACAGAGATTCTCGGCGAGGTGCTTGACCCTCAGACTCAAGCGGCTAATTATGAGCCGAAGTACCATGGCGGGGGAGTGGTCACGCCGCTGCCAGGTACGAAATATGAGCGCATGTTTAGAGGGTCAATGAACGAGGGAGTAACCCGATACTGGTTTGCCGTGGGTGGAAGCGTGGCGTCGAACAACGTCACGCTTAACCGATATAAACATGATTGGCGCTGAGGTCACTTTAGCATTAACGTCGCTAAGACAACCTGGAACGCGCACAGGCGCGATAGCGCTCAGCGGCTCGTTTGAAAGAAGGGCAATGGACGTAGCGGAGTGTGAACTGGAGATACACGCGCTTGCGCCAATCTACGACCTGAGCGCGTACGGCGACGTGCTGTTGGTGATGCTGCCTGACCGCAGAGAGTACTACTTCGTCACTGCGATTGAGCGGCGCAACACCTATTACGTCTTGCGCGGCGAGACGTTCCTTCGCTACCTGCGCGACTACTACCCTGAGAGATACGCGGGCACAAGTGATGCGCAGTGGAACGGCGATGCTGCTGCTGGGGTGTTGCGCTCGCTCAGGCCGATAGAGTACGTGCCAGTGCATTCGTTTGCGCTCAGCTTCCGCGATCTCTGGATCATCACGCCGGACAACGTGCCACCAAGCGTGAACGTCAGCACGTCGTTTGCGTGGGCATCGCGGCTCGAAGCTGCGCAGGAGATTACGCGGCTGGCGCATGCGCAGGGTTTCCCGCTGGTATGGTGGTTTGAGTGCGGCAGATGGTGTGCTGCTAAAGATGCGACAGGCAACTACGGTGTAGAACCATCTGTCGCTCTGGTGTTTGCTCACGGCTTACCGCGAAACGGGCTATTCCGCCCGCGCTGGGGCGGCTCTATCAAGTACGAGGCGTGGGTATATGACCGAAGCCAGCCGACCGCTGGAGTGGCTTTGGGCTACGGTCACGGAGAGGACAGGGACGTAACCAGGGCGCGCGCGGCGCGCGGGCTGTTCAACGGCTGGACGTACTGGGAAGGCCGGCTTGATGGCCGAGCAACTGGCACGTCGGCGGCAGCGCAAGCTGCGCTCATGCGTTGGCGACCGTTCGAAGCTGGGTCGGGGCAAGCTTACTCACAGGCGATGCCGCGGCTTGGAGATCAGGTGTTTCTCGTCGCGGGAGACCATCAGCGATGCGCCGGCATTGCGCACGTGGTGAGCGAGCGCTACGTAATTACGGGTGGGCAGGTTTCAAGCGCTGAAGTAGGGGTGATGCAGATATGAACAGCGAACGCATAGACCTTTTGGAGCGTGGAGATAGCTTCGCGCCTGCTACGGCCAGGGTGTCTTGGTTTGGCTCGGTTAACGTGCCATCGAACAGCAACGTCACGCTGGCGATTGCAGGGCTGAGCGAAGTGTCGGGCAACATCTTTGAGTATGTTTCGGCGGCGCAGGCACTGCGAATCAAGCAGGCGGGCGTTATCGGCTTCCTGGTCAATGTTGTCTGCAACGCGACCGGCGTAGGGAATCTCAGCGTGCTGATGCGGCAGGCATCGCCGTTGCACGAGTGGGGGTTGGCCGTGCAACCGTACTACCTGCACGCAGGTTTTTCATTTGCCACTGGCGGCGCGCGGTTGGTGAATGTTCCATCTGGCGGCGCGAGCTACCAGATATACGTTGTGAACTCCGGCGGTACAGGGAGCTTCACGTTGCAGACGGTGGACGTTCGTCTTGTCTATCTGGGTAGGCGATAGCGAGGCTGCTAGCAAAACAAAACGCGCCCGGTACTGTAGCAGTACCGGGCGCGCGTCTTTTCAATGGGGCCACGCTTTTGTGAGCGTGGAAACATCGTGTCTAGCTCGAGCGTGCCGTTGGCGCAAACGCTTCAAAGGGGCCACGCTTACAGAAGCGTGGAACTTGACTTCTCAGAATCCCTCAAGCGGGATAGTCGTTTGTTCTCTTAGACCCTCAAGCGGGATAAAGTGCGTTTCGGGGTTTCACCCCTCATCAGACTAAGTAGACCTGATAGTCTATCTGACTTTTGAAAGCAACAGGTCGTCTTAGTGACGCACTCCCAATTGTAGCATCATCTCCATCGCTGTCAAGCAGCTCTCTGGGTCACCGCATCCATCAGCGTACATTACTCGCTGTCGAATATCGTCTGGCCAGTCTGCCAGTACCTTTGCCGTGTCGCGGATGCGCGGGCGCTCCATCTGGTTGCAGCCGAATGGAGACAACCAGTAGACCTTCGGCACAAGATGAGCAAGGCGCAGGAACGTAAGTTCTCCGTCGTGGTCTGCTGCAATCACTATCGCGCGCACGTTGTGCTTCCTTATAATCTCCTCGTAGTCCATGCCTGATAGTTTGTCAGGGATGTACTCAAAAGGAATACCATCAGAGTGCGTAATGCACACCACGTCGCCGTCGCTGCGCGTGCCGTAGCAAGCGACGGCAAAGGCAACGACGTTGCGAGCGAGTCTGCCCATGCTGCCTGACACGTCAGGCAATATGAGCAGGGCCGGTCGGCCCGACTCCAGCCTGCGGTCATCCACTGTCCACGACCGCAGGTAGCCTGCCGTCTTGGTTGAGACGGCGCGTGCGTTCCATCGCGGCCCCGGCTTCGTCTCGCCGTCCAGGAGCATGCGCCGAAACGCGCGGCGCGCGCGAGCGATCATCGCGCGGTCAAGCTGGACTTCGGAAACCCACGCAAAGACGCCTCCGAAAGACGGGTGGGGGGTATGCGACAGGTCGGCCTTCGATAGGAAGGAGCGCCGGATGTTTTCCGACGCCGGCGCGCCGTCGCCAGCGGCCGGAACGGATTCGCACCGTTGCTGGACAGCATCGCTGTCCAGCGCCCCGCTGGTGGCTTCCTCTGTCGCGTGCGACGCCGCGGCAGAAGCTGCATGCTCAGCTTGGCCATCCGGCACGCTCTCCTCGCCATCGTCGTCGCCCGACGGTGAGGCGCTACCCGGATGTTGTTCGGCGTTCTCAGAGTCCCGGCTTATGCCGTTCGAGGACAAATCCTCGCCCTGAACTTCAGGTGACTCACTGAGATCGCCAGCAGAATCACAGGGTGATTCTGCTTGGGGTTCGCCGTCCCCAACAGCCGAAGGGTAAGCATCCTCACTAGCATCAGCTAGAGGAGCCGACTCCCTCGACTCGAGCGCATCCGCGCTCGCCTTTGCCGACGACGAGGACTCGTCATCAGCATAGGCCAGAGGAATGCGCGACAAAAAACTTTGAACCGCAGGAGTAACTACGTCGACATCAGCCCATAGCTCGCCGAGAATTGAGACGTATATCTCCACCTTATGACCGTCTACAATCTCGACGAGACTCCCGCTCATACGCGCCCACGCCGTCTTCACGACGTAATCTCGACGCTTGGGATTGAGTCTAATGAGCTTCTTTCCCATTTCCTCTCTTCCACTCTCCCCAGAGCGAGACTGCAACATCACCCAGCGACTTCAGCGCGCCCTCGTCTTGAGAGTCCTTCACCAAGTACCCACGGACGAGCAGGCGTACATCGTCCACATTGGACGCCAGCGCCATCCCCCGCAGCAGCATCGCGCCTTCCTGTAAAGACGGGGACGAGCGACCATTCGCGCGAATCAGGTTCATGGCCTTGACCACTAGCCTGAGCGCGCCGACGGGCGCACCAGTGGTCTTGCGCAACACATCAGACTCGATCTCCGGCGACAGGTACGGCATCTCATACCTGAAGCACCGCCGCTGGAGCGGCTCGATCAACTCGCGCAGGCCGTTGCTGGTGATGATCACGGTGAGTTGTCGCGTGCTCGCGCGCCAGCGCTCGCCGTGACGACCGTGCACCGTGCCGGACTGCAAGAACTCCAGCAGCAGCGCGTCGCAATGCTCTGGCGACTTGTCCCACTCGTCGAGGAGCAGGACAACCGGCATGCGCCGCGACAACAGCGTAGCACGCAGCAGCGCACCGCGCCGGTATGTCTTGGCCAGCGGCATGTCGTGGCCGCCGGCAATCGCGGCAACGCGCGCCGGATCCACAGCAACGAATAAATCCTCGTCGTTGCTCCAGTGGTGGGCATAGTACTCGACGAGTCGCCCACTCATGCCCTCAGCGAGGGCACGGGCAAACGACGTTTTGCCGACGCCGGGCGCGCCTGTGATGATGCACGCGCGCACGCCATCATCTGTTCGCTCAGTCAGCAGACGTGCCACAAGGCGGTCTGATGGTCGGGCGGTGTACCAGCTTGCAAACATAACTACTCCTTATCCAGATACAAAATGATCGATACCACAAGCTCAACTAATATCTCATCGTGTTTGGCGAAGTACGCAAGGTCTGCGAGTGACATCTCGACGCGGTAACCGGCCTGATCGAACAGAAAGGTGGCATACTGCTCCGGCAGGCTTTCGAGCAGCATCCGGCGGAGAACGTCGGGCGAGAGTTTGAAGGCCCTTGCCTCAGGCATGTCAGCAAGGGCCTTCAGCGCTTGTGCTATTGGTAAGTCCGCCAGCCGGGCAGATTTGACGGCTGCACGCAATGTTTTAAGCTCACGACTCATCTTCGTAGATTCTCCAGCGCGAACTGTTGCGGTCGTAAGTGGCAACGAAGTACTCATAATCTTCGTCGCCGGGGCGAAACTGGCCCTTGATGGTCGGGTCGCTGACCCGGTACTTGAGCTTGCAAACAGCCAGCAACGCTTGGTCCGGCAACTGCGTGGCCGCCCGGTTTACCGGAATCGGCACGCCGGAGATTTTCTCGATGTGCTGAGCAGTCTCGGGGTATCCGATGTAGCTTTGAAGATTGCTGCGCCTGTGAGCGTCAGCTACCAGTTCTGCAAAGAACTCACGGCTCACTCGTCTCAAAATATAGAGACCTTCGTCAGGCATCATCGCAGAGTTCAAAAGAATTGTGACCGTCATTTGTTCCTCCTTCTTCTTTCAGCCGGTGGCGCGTTCAGCGCCACCGGCTGCGATTGAACTAATCGGCAAGTGGTTCGGGATAATCGGGTTCGTCGCCAAGACCTGCTGCATAAAGCAGGTTGGCGATGAACGCTGCGCGCGCCACCTTCATTGCCTCCGGCGCGCGCTCGCCCCAGAACTCCCAAGCAGGACCAAACCTGAACCCCTCGCGGTCAAAGTCCATGTCCAGGAGAAGCTCCTGTGGGTTTGGGTGCTCGCCGCAGCGCGCTTGCGCGCACTCCGTAGCAAACCCAAACGACATATAGGCATCGTGGGGCAGCAGATCGACAATCTCCCATAAACCGGCGATTGCATCCGATGATTGACCCTCTCGAAGCTCAGCTAAGCGACGCTGAAGTTTCATCGCAATTACGCCTTCGCCGATCTCATAGAGAACGTCGATCAACTGTTCGGCGTCTTTGATCACGTCCTCTGGAGCGCGTCGCTCAACGAGATACAAAGCACGTTGAACAGTCTCGCCGCTGCCCATCGCTGTAAGGGCAGCTATAAACATCGAGAGGCTATTCACTGGCGGGCGAATCGTGGACTCGATCTGGTTGAACGAACGGAGCATCTGAACTTTCTGGCTATTCATCTTTCTTCCCTCCTTCTATGGAGCTAAGAACTTCTCTCATCACATCAGCATCGCCTGACCGCCACGCCTCGCGTGCCTGAGCGCGCAAAGGTGAGTCTTCGGGAAGCTCCTTCGCGCGCTCTGCCAGCTGCTGGCGCAGCGCGTGGACTTCATCCGGCAGTGCTGTCACTGGCTGCGGCTCAGAAACGCGCTGAGCGCCTGGGATGGACTCGGTCTCGGTCTCGTCCAGCCAACCAAGGCCAGCGAGACTCAAAGTTAGCCTGCGCTTGGCCTTGGTTAAAGCCTTCATTTGAGCGTTGGCTAAGGCTTCTCCTCGCAGGCCTGCAACCGAGACCACGCCGACTTCCACATCTTCGCGCCCATCACGAGTGCGACCGCGAACGGTCACGGTGATCAAGTCGTCTTGGCGCTCAATCTTCGCATCCAAGATGCTGATGCTGTGGATGGCACGCAACTGGTCGGCAGCCGCGCGCGTGGCGTAGAGCACCAGGCGACCGTTCAACCTGAGATACTCGAACGGGCGCGTCAGGGGATTGAGGCCAAGCGACTCGCAGACTGCCTTGTAGTACTCGATGCGCTGCGACTCGTTTAAGCCGGCCAGGTCGCCGGCGACCAGGACGCGCTCTAGTGCGCTGGCGTTCACGGGATTGGTAGCGGGTAACTCACTCATGGCTAAATCTCCAAAGCTCCTGAGGCATAGGCTACTGCTTCTTCAAGCGTTGGAAGCGAAAGATAATAGCCGCTCGGGTTGGTCGCCTCGTATCCGCATAGCGCCCATTGACCCGACCTATCCTTTGCCGCATAAATCTTTACGCTTCCTGCTCTGGGAAAGATTTGCCTGACATGCACGTAAGCGTGCTGCCAACTCAACACATCTATTTGCGCGTACTCAGCAAGCGAGGATGGCAGCAGATCGCGGATCATGCGTGCATCCTTGTCGCGCCCAATCTCGCGTGCTTTCTCTTCGGCGAGCAGGCGCGCGCGCTCCTCGGCGATCCGCTTCTCGCGGATTTCAACGCCACGTCGAATCAGGTCGTCTAGGGTCATGGTTTCGTTCATCTTCTCGTTCATCTCATCCTCCTTTTGTCCCGGCGCTCGACGAGCGCCGGGACGATAACTCAAACACTGCTATTCACGCTTCCAGGCGCGCACTGCATCAGCGAACACGCTAAGCTCCTCTTGGCTGGGGGACAGCCCATAGGCTGCGAATGCGGCCTTTGCTAGCCGATCTGGGTCCACTTTGCCATACGCAGAAGCCGCACACTCCTCGGCCCAGGCAGCAATAGCTTCTGGCGACGGGGAAAGCGCCGCCGGCGGCGGGGGAACAACCATCTCGATTAATCCCCGTATGCTTGTTGCCCTGTACTTGGGGGATTGATTCGAAAGAGCGATAAACCATTGACCAAAGGAATCACGGCGGCACTGTGCCTTGAGACCAAAAACTGATAGGATTTGTCGTGTCTTCATCTGTCTCCTCCTTTCTCTAGGATACTGCGCAGTATTGTATGCGCCCGCATCTGCTTGTCAAGGGGCGCGCGGCATTCTCACGAAACTCTAAGTTTTGGTCTTCGCTTGTGGATAAAACTGTGGATAAGTCTGTGGATAAGCGCGCTTAGCGATATACAATATAGGTATGAGGAACTGGGAGCAGGAACAGATCATAAAGAAGCACCTGCTGGGGTGCTACGTCGAACCGGAGCTTAAGCAGCGCGTCAAGGCACTCGCGCGCGCGCGGCGCATCAGCATCAGCCAGCTTGCGCGAGAGCTAATCGAGTTCGGTTTGGAGCGACTCGAGACGCAAAGCGACCATGATCTCAGCGAACGCCCTTGAGCGAGCGTTTCAAACAGAACGTCCGCTCAAGGGCTTTGTCGTTCCCAGCCTAGCGCTCAGCTATCAGCCGCGGGAATACCTAGCCATCGGTCGCGCCGACCGCCCGCCGGACGACGACGACATCGCGCTGGTCATCACGCTCGCGCGCGAAGCATTCATCTTCCTGGCGAGCGAACCACAACACGAGGTCATCAAGCTGAACGGCATCACCTGGCATCTCGCGCGGTGGTCGTTGAAACGTGAATACGTGGCAGACCATCTGCCACAAATAAAGATGGAAAGGAGAGACAGATGAACCACAACCACTATCCCCAAAACCTTCTGTATTGCGCATCGTTTGATGCAGTCGTTGGTACTGAGCGACGCAGGCTTTACCTGCTCGCATCCAACGCCGAGCAGGCCGCAAAGTACATGTGGCCCACGAAGACGCAAAAGAGGACGCGATACGTTGTTTCACGCGAGCGTCTGGCTGGTTTGCAGTATGCGGACGAGATTGAGGCCACAGCGCACCGCTACGGCTTCGCAGACAACCACCCCCACATCTGCGACGTGATGGAAGCTCACAAGAGCCTTGCAAGTGTGATCATTGAGACGAACGCGCTGCGATGGGCGCTGAGCTTTCTTCCAGACGATGGCGTGAAGACAGTTGGCATCGGCGACAAAGGACTGATTATCCAAGGCGTGCCGCTTGGTGGAATCGCCCTATACAGCGCAGAAATACTCGTGAGAAGCAGGCCGCTGCGACTCGTTTTCGAGCAGATGCCGCGTGACGAGACGGCACACGTGGACATCTTGGGGCATCGCAACGCGCGTGCGCTCAAAATCTCGCTGGGCACAGAGACTCACTACGTGTTCGATTACCGCAACGGGTTCACTGCCTTCATCGGAGGTGAGCGATGATTGCAAAGCTAAAGAAGGTGCTCTACACAGTTGACGAATCGAACCCCGACGCCGTTGTAGTTGTTCGTGCAGCGGATGACGCCTCGATTCAGGCATGGGCAATCGCGCGCTCTCGTGCTGCGTGCATGATCGCGCAGGGGAAGCACGATCTAGGAAAGGTTGAACGAGTCGTCCCTGCAAACGTGCTGAGACGCGCGAAGTCTCTCGACGGTGTGATGAACGAGTCAAGTGCGCTTTCTTCAGACGACTGGCGCGCTGAAGCGCTGCGCATACTCGACGAGACCGACAAGGTGTTGGCAGCCGTTGTGCACGTGAGTGACCTCAAGCATGTCAGGGAACTGTATGAAAAGTCTCTATCGCTCAATGAGCTGTGCTGCGAACTTGTGTTTGGCGAGGAGAGGATCAAGTTTACAGGCAAGTTAGGAAAGGTCATCATCCCTGCCAGGTTGACACTGCCCGGACGCATCGTAGTAAGCGTTCGGTATCTTATAGAGGCTATCGAGCACCTGGTGACGAAGGACGAAGTCTGCTTCTCAGTTATGCAGCATAGAGAAACATATATCCTCGTGTTGACTTCTGAGCGCGAACGTCACTACATCGCGGAGAGGGAGAAGCGGTGACAGAGGGATTCGTGCCAGTGCCCAACGCATACTTTGAGCATCTCGCCGACATGTCGGGAGCAGAGCTTAAGGTTCTACTCGCCATCCTAAGAAGGACAGCGGGATGGCGTAAGGAGAGCGACGAGATAAGTTTGTCTCAGCTTGAGCAGATGACTGGCCTTGACAGGAAGAGCGTGATCAAAGGGCTGCGAGGACTACTCGAACGCGGGCTGGTTGCGCAAACACAAGCCGCGGCAGGCAGTAAGGCGGCGTCTTACGCATGTGTTATCCCGCCATCTACTGGTGGAAAAAATCCACCACTAGCTAGTGGAAAAATTCCACTAGTAGAGGAGGCAGAAGAAAGGGAGCGGTGGAAAAATTCCACCAGTAGTGGTGGAAAAACTCCACCGCTACTGGTGGAAAAATTCCACCCACAACATACATATACAGACAACAAACAAGAGAGTGCGCGCGAATCGCGCGCACTCTCGCTCTCGCGCGAAAGCGCGAACGGAAAGACCCGCGACTATCTCGACCACGCGCTTGACCGGCTGGATGGCCGCGACCCAGCAGAGCGCATCATCCGCGCGTGGTCACTGCCGCCTCACCTAGAAGCCCAGTGCCTCGCCTTTGCCCGTGTCTTCGAGGTCTCTCCGACCAGGGGCGAGAAAAAGCGCTGGGCGAAGGCTGCTGAGACGCTGCACGAGTTGCGCTGCGATGAGGCGCGGCTCAAAGCCGCGCGCGACGAAGCGCGCAAGGCCGGATTGATTTGCACCTGGCCGGGTGCTGTGATCAACCTACAGGCCATACGCTCAACTCAGCAGGAATACGAGCTTGTCTACGATGAGGAGAGGAATGTCTATGTACGCAAGCCGAAACGGAACTAAGCCACATTCTATCGACATCACCCCCATCTACAGCGAGGAAGCCGAACAATCAGCGCTAGGCTCAGCCATCATTGACCCTGAAGCTCTGGCAGTTCTGGCCGACTTGCTCAGGCCCGAACACTTCTACGAATTGCGCCATCAGCACATCTTTGAAGCGCTACTCTCGTTGTTTGCGCGCGGCGCTCCAGTTGACCTGCTCTCGCTCTCCGATGAGCTGCGCACGCAAGGTCACTTAGACGACATAGGCGGCGAGCCTTACATCGCTGAATTGTGCTGCGTCGTGCCAACTGCGCTTCACGTTCGTCACTACGCGGAGATCGTGTACCGCGATTGGCAACGCAGAACGGCGATGCGCGTTGCTCAAGAGATCGCCGAGGCTGCCCATCAAGGACGCGACGATTTACCGACGTATGCCGCCGACCGGCTATCTGCTCTCACGACCGGTACACGGCAGGTTGTGTCGCTCTCTGATGCGCTGCTTTGCTGCATCGCCGACTACGACGACTCTGGTGAGCGACTGCCGGGCATACCCACCGGGTTGAGCGCACTCGACCGCATCCTGGGTGGCCTATGTCCTGGTAGGCTGACCGTGATCGCCGGCAAGCCGGGCGCTGGAAAGACAACGCTGATGTTGCAGATGGCGCTGTCTGCCGCACGAGCCGGCCATTCCGTCGTCATCGTCTCGTGCGAGATGAGCGAGCCGGAAGTTTGCCGTGTGATTCTCAGCCGTCACGCCGGCATCAGCCTTTCACCGGCTGACGTGCTAGCGCTGGACGAACGCACGCGCGCAGAACAGCGCCGCCGGTTGATGGACGCTGCTGACCAGGTTTCCAGGATGCCGATCGCGATTGAATACCGGCCTGGTATTTCCGTTAGCCAACTGCGCCACCTTCTGCGCCATCATGCACTTTGTGGCGCGAAGCTCGCAATCGTGGACTACATCCAGCTCGTGGATGGTCGTACGCGCCGAGACCAGAATCGCGAGCAGGAAGTCGCAGAAGTCGCGCTCGCGCTGAAGACGCTGGCCGGTCAGCTCGGCACGTCCATCGTCGCCGGATCACAGGTCAACGACGCTGGCGAAGTGCGTGAATCGCGCGCGATTGAGCAGCATGCTGATGCGCTCATTGTGCTTGAGCGCGCTGATGTTGGCGACGTGCTAAACCCGCTGCCCGTGCGCATGGTCGAAGTGCAAATCCGCAAGAATCGCCACGGAGCTGTTGGTAAGCTGCAGCTCGGCTTTCACGCTGCTAAGGCTTCATTCGCGGAGGTGCTTGATGCCAGTTAGTTTCCCCGGTTACCGACAAGACATCCCTGTTGTTCATGGCCGCCCGCTTCTCTTTGTGCGCTGCCGGCGGTGTGGCTACACGACCGTCGCGCGCTCACCTGGCGCAGCAACCCTGCGTGGTTGGCAGCTGCCGGAGCGTTGGCCATATCATGTGCCGCAGCTGGGCGCGACGGTCGAGGGCGTGTGCTATTCGTGCGTCAGCAAGGCACGCCGACTCCCGGGTAGACGTGGCCTATAACGCATCCAGAGCGTGTTTTTCGGCCTCGTTTGGCCGCCACGGGTATCCCACATACCACTGGCCGCCAAAACGCGGCTCTACGGGCCTTCTGTGCGTTCTAAGTTATGTTGGCTGGGCTGGGTCTGATTATCACCCTTGAGCAAACCTTGCTCTTGCAGGTAGCGCGTGATAATCAGCCCGCCCTCGTGCTTCGGATGTCGGCGGTTAGCCTGCGCTAACCTAACCAGCGCCTCGATAGCCTCTGGGTCGAGAGCAACATATACCAGTCGCATGCCTAAATATTACGCCGCCGTGGGCGCAGAATCAAGACCAAAAAGTTTAGACTTTTGATACTTTTACGCTCTCTCTGCTGGGAATTTGCTGCCCCGGCTGCCGCGCCTGCCCCAAAAGTCACGGCAGCCGGGGGTTGCTTTACACGGAGCGACTAGCCATGCCCAGCTTCCTGCTTTTGTGAGCTCGAACGGATGCAATCCATAGGTTCATCTTGCAGCACGCCTAACTCGATAAGCTTCGTGCGAATCAGTAATGCGGCCTGGTCGCGGGGGTTGCGCCGCTCGCGCCGGGCAAGGTGGGCGAGTGCCAGCTTCTCGGCAGGTTCAAGGTAAATCGTTATCGGTCTCATGCCTTCATTTTGCATCACCTTTCCCCTTTTTTGGGGTGTTATCTTGTGTTATCTTGATAACACCGGTTATCCCCAAACGGGTTTATAAGGTCCGGTTTTTGAAGCCGGTGTCTCCAGCTGGTGGCATCCAGCCGGGGACATCCGGCCGTCTGCTCCGCCGTCTGTCCTGCCGGCCGCCGGGAGTGTCCAGGAAGTCTCCCGCCTGCCTTGTGCAAAAGAGGCCGCTGACCGCGGCCTCTTTTGCTTTCCCCGCTGATATACTGCCCGCAATCAGTGTCCTTCCCCAAGGTCTCTTCCATTGCCCGCAAGCTCGGCCTGCCCGCGCCCGAACGCGAGTACCGCTTCGACCCCGAGCGCCGCTGGCGCTTCGATTTCTCATGGCCAGCCCTGAAGATTGCCGTCGAGATTGAAGGCGGCGTGTGGATTCGCGGTCGCCATGTGCGACCAGTTGGCTATCTCGCAGACCTGGAGAAGTACAACCGCGCTGTCGTGCTCGGCTGGCGAGTGCTGCGCTACGCGCCGCATCAGCTTGGCCAGTTGGAGCATGATCTACATGCCTTGCTTGACGCAAGCGAGCAAACCGAGTAGCATTACGCCCGTTCATCTCTTTTCTCCCGATCAGCCGCCTGTAATCCTACGGGCGGCTGACCGTTTCCGGTAGATATAATCCTCGCGTGCACTGGTCCTTACGCCGGCGTGCACCAGACGTACTTCTGATTGACGTGACCCTGCGTCGGGACGAAGAGATTTATCTGCTGCTCTCTTCTGACCGCCACCACGACCACCCTGCCCAGCGGTCCGCGCTTGAGACGCGCCACCTTGAGCTTGCGCGTGAGCGAAACGCCATCATCCTGGATTTCGGTGACCTATTCGATGCAATGCAAGGCAAAGGCGACCCACGCGCGTCTTACTCCGGCCTCGCTGACCAATACAAGCGCGATGAGTACTTCGATTCGCTCGTTAACCGCGCCGTTGAGCGCTACGCGCCCTACGCTGGCCACTTTGCGATGCTGGCGACGGGCAACCACGAGCAAAGCGTGCTGCGTCACCACGGCACGTCGCTCACTGACCGCATGGCTGCTGCGTTACGCGAGCGCGGTTCGCAGTGCGTTGCGATGCCGTACGCCGGCTGGGTTCGCTTGACGGTGCATACCAGCACCCCGCGCGTTGGCACGCTCACGATTCGCTACTCGCACGGCAGCGGTTCAGGCGCGATGATGAGTTTTGGCACGCTCGACACTCGTCGTATGCAGAGCTACATCTCCGCTGATGTCGTTGTGCAGGGACACACGCATGATTGCTACGTCCTGCCGGTCGCGCGCGAAGAACTATCTGGAAGCGGCATTCCGCGCCGCTCGCACACATGGCACATCCGCTGCCCTTCGTATCTCGACGACTACGCCGACCGTGGTTACTCCGCGCGCACTGGCAAGCCGCCTCGAATGTACGGCTGCGTGTGGGGGCGCTTGACCGTCACGCGCACCCCACGCCGGCTCGTAGCCGAGTTTTCGCTTGACGTTGAGCCATAGTCCACCTGTAATACAGGTACAATCAGGGCATGGACATCGTACAGGTTCAGACCTTTCTCAGATACATTGCCGAACTGCCTGAGGTGCAGTTCATCGCCGCGTCAGTCTTGGTCAACACCGCTCTCGCTGTGGCCGCGAGTATTCGCAATGACGATTTCCACCTGCCAGCGCTGGCCAACTTCCTATGGCGTCATCTGCTGCCTTACGTTGTCGCGTATGTCAGCATACGCATCGCCGCGGACGAGCTTGGATTGCAGGCCGTGGCCACCGCAACATGGCTCATCATCGAAGCGTCGCTTCTCGGTCGCATCGCTGCGAGCTTGCATGAGCTAGGCATTCCGATGCCTGATAGCTTGGCCAAGCTCTTGCGCAAAGACCATTGATGCGCATGGATGCCTTCTCTGCGCTGTTCGCCGTCTCTGCTGTGCTGTTGGCCGCGGTGACGGCCAAGCAGGCTGCGGAGATTCGAGCGCTGCGCAACGAGATTCAGCAGCTTAAGCGAGAGCTGGAGCGCCACCAGCGCGCGTTTGAGCTGCTAGAAGAGGCGATGGAGTCCTTCAGGGCGAGGTAGCATGTCGCTGACGTGGACGAACGAGCGCGTCAAGCTGCGCGACCTTAAGCCGTGGGAACGTAACCCACGTCAGATCAGCAAGCGCGCTGCGCAACGACTGTTGGACTCGTGGCGCGATTACGGGCAGGTGCATATGATCGTCGTTGGACCTGACAACGAGGTCTATGACGGTCACCAGCGGTTGAGCGCGCTCAAATTTGTCTACGGCGATGACTACGAAGTGGAAGTGAGACGCGCGTCGCGCGCGTTAACCGACGAAGAGCGCCAGCGGCTTACCATTTTGCTTCACGCTAGCGCAACTGGTCAGTGGAACTGGGATGCTCTAGCCGGCTGGGACGACAGCCAGCTTGTGGCGTGGGGACTCGACGAGGAAATGCTGAAAAGCTGGAAGGCGGATGTAACCGCTCTTCGCGCGTTACTCAATGCATCGCAGGTGGACGCTCTGCCAGCGAACGCGATCGGCGGCGCAAGCAATCCGCTGATGCTCAAAGCCGATACCGTGTTCTCATCGAGCAATCATCTGGGTATTCCTGACCTTGACCCAGACAAGATCGCTGACATTGACGACGGCATCACAACGTGGTTTGGGCCCGGTACTCCTGCTGCCAACTCGTATCTCCTCGTCTACCGCAACTCCACTGAGCGAGGTGTTGACTACACGCGCTCTGTGCTTTGCTTCTACACCTATGATGACGTGATCAACGAGGTCTACGACAACGCAGCGGAAGTCATCGAGAAGATT
>Ga0308392_1000150_pt1 | contig 27578 bp, 23 predicted proteins | sample Hotspr20Samplem2_FD_202361 | JGI IMG/M metagenome (GOLD analysis project Ga0308392, IMG submission 202361) | Hot spring phototrophic mat microbial communities from Octopus Spring, Yellowstone National Park, Wyoming, United States - 20050624_m2 ... | reverse complement strand
GCTCCAGGCTCAGATGCCCGGTGTAGAGAGCCATACCCAGGGCGGCATGAATGCCCAAGCGATCGAGCTCACGAATCTCCTCGAGAGTCGTGATGCCGCCCGCGGCCGTGATCTCCAGATCGGTCAGCGCGCGGAGGCGCCGGAACCAGTCCAGATCGGTGCCCTGCATCATGCCCTCTTTGTCGACATGGGTGCACAGGAAGCCCGAACAGTATGGCTCCAGTTGCGGAATCACCTCTTCCGCCCGCAGGTTGGTCGACTCCTGCCAGCCCTTGATCACGATGCGGCCTCCCTTGGAGTCCAGAGCGAGAATGATGCGCTCGCGGCCGATGGCGCCACCAAGCATCTCGAGAAATCCCCGGTTAGGCCCCTGGTCGGTGAAGGCCGCCGTGCCGACGATCACCTTGCGCGCCCCTTGCTCAACCAGCCGGCGCGCCCGCTCGACGGTGCGTACGCCTCCGCCGACGCGGCAATTGGCGCGCGCCGCCAGGTACTCGACCAGCGCGTCATTGGCGCCCCGCCCCATGGCCGCATCAAGATCGATCACCTGGATTTCGGCAAACGGGGCGAACTTGCGCAGCATCTGGTCGGGCGAGTCGCCCTCGAGCACCTTTTCCCTGCCCTGGACGAGCTGAACGACCTTGCCCTCCATCAGGTCAATGCAGGGGATGATCATCCGAGCAACCTCACCGGAACGTGGTGCTGGTGGAGAAACTCCTTGAGTTGGGCTACGGTGTAGCGGCCATAGTGGAAGATCGACGCTGCCAGAGCCGCGTCGGCCTCTCCCTCGGTGAGCAGTTCGAGGAAGTCCTCGGGCTTGCCCGCACCGCCGGAGGCGATCACCGGGATCTTGGTGGCGCGCGAGACCGCTCGGGTGAGCTCGCAGTCGAAACCGCCCTGGACGCCGTCGGTATCCATGGACGTAAGCAGGATCTCGCCGGCGCCCAGCGCCTCGCCTCGCGCGGCCCACTCGAGCGCGTCGATGCCCTCATCCACTCGCCCGCCGCGCGTATAGACGGTCCAGGCGCCCGGCGCGCGCCGTTTGGCGTCGATCGCCAGCACGACGGCCTGGGAGCCAAACTCCTCGGCGAGTTCGCGAATGAGCTCGGGCCGCCGCACCGCCGCGGTGTTGACGCTCACCTTGTCCGCCCCGGCCAGCAGGATCCGGCGCGCGTCCTCAACCGAGCGGATACCGCCGCCCACCGTCAGCGGGATGAAGACCCGGCGCGCGGTGCGAGCCACCACGTCCACCATCGTCTCGCGCTCGTCGCTTGAGGCCGTGATATCCAGAAATACGAGCTCGTCGGCGCCCTGCTCGTTGTAACGGCCGGCGAGCTCCACCGGATCGCCGGCGTCGCGCAGGTTCAGGAAGTTCACGCCTTTCACTACGCGGCCCCCGGTGACATCCAGGCAAGGAATGATTCGTTTGGTCAGCATCCGTCCAACTCGACGAAATTCCTCATCACCGCCAGGCCGACCGGGCCGGACTTTTCGGGATGGAATTGCACGCCGAAGATATTATCCCGCTCGAGGAGCGACGTGTAGGGAACCGAATAGTGCGTCACGGCCGCCGTCGCCTCGATGACAGGAACGTAGTAGCTATGGGCGAAGTAGACGAACGGCTTCTCGGGAAGACCCTCGAGGAGGCGGCAGGGGCGCACCGGCTCGAGCGCATTCCAGCCCATATGGGGCACGCGCGTGGCGGCGCTGAAGCGTTTGACGGTCTGCTCGAACAGGTGGAGCCCGGCCAGCTCGGGGGCTTCTTCGCTGGCGCGAAACAGCACCTGAAGCCCAAGACAGATGCCGAGATAGGGCACCCCGGCGCGAATGCGCTCGACGAGCACGGAACGCACGCCGCCGGCATCGAGCGCGCGCATGATCTGGCCGAAATGGCCGACGCCGGGCAGGACGATCTTGGCGGCGCGCCGCAGCCCGGCCGCGTCGCGCACGATTTCGAACCGTGCGTCGATCTCCTCCAGCGTGTTCGCCACCGAGCGAAGGTTGCCGGCGCCGTAATCGAAGATGGCGATCATAGCAGGCCCTTGGTGGAGGGGAGCTCGCCACGCAGCCGCCGGTCGCGCGAACAGGCATACTTCATCGCCCGCGCAAAGCATTTGAAGATGGCCTCGATCTTGTGGTGGCTGGAGCGCCCGTAGAGCACCTTGGCGTGAAGGTTGGCGCCGGCGTGGATGACGAAGCCGCCGAAGAAGTCCTCCAGCAGTTCGGTCTCGAGATCGCCTACTCGCCGGGCGCGCACCAGGTCCCGGTACACCAGCGCCGGCCGCCCGCCGAGGTCGACGGCCACCACCGCCAGCGTCTCGTCCATGGGCTGCACGAAGTAGCCGGCGCGGTTGATCCCCCGCCGGTCGCCGAGCGCCCGGGCGAAGAGCTGGCCGAGAACGATGCCCACGTCCTCGACCGTGTGGTGCTGATCGACATCGAGATCGCCCCGCGCCTCAAGCTCGAGGTCGAAGCCGCCGTGACGCGCAAACAGCTCGAGCATGTGATCGAGGAAGCGGATGCCGGTCGAGATTTTGTAGCGGCCGCGGCCTTCCAGCTTCAGCCGCCCGCGGATCTCGGTCTCTTTGGTGACGCGCTCGACGACTGCCGTTCGCATCCAGACCTCACCAGACCTCATCGAGGGCGCGGAAGAATCTTTCGATCTGCTCGCGGGTGCCCGCGGTGACACGAACGCAACCGGGCAGCTCATAGCTGCGATCCCGAACGAGCACCCCGCGAGCCCGCAAGGCGTCGCGGACGGCCGTAGCACGCGGGCCGGCGTCAAACAGAACGAAGTTCGCCTGACTGCGCCAGTAGCGGATCCCGCGGCGCTCGAAGCCCTCATAGAGCAACTCGCGCGCGGCGAGCGCCTCGGCGACATAGGCGCGGATGTAGTCGGTGTCGGTTATGGCCACTTCGGCCGCCAGCGCCGCCAGTGCGTTGACGCTGTACGGCGATTGCGCCTTGTGAAGAAAAGCGACGTTTGAGGCATGGGAGAGCAGGCAGCCCAGCCGCATCGCGGCCATTCCGTACACCTTGGAGAAGGTTCGGCTGATGAAAAGATTCGGAAATTCGGCAAGCAGAGGCACCGCGGTGACGCCGCTAAACTCGTAATAGGCCTCGTCGAGGAGAACCGCCGCATGGGGCGCCGCTTCGAGGATCCGCCGAATCCCTTCCACCGCCACCCCGGTGCCCGTCGGGTTGTTCGGATTGGCGATCAAGACGGCACGGGTTTGCGGTCCGAGCGCAGCCAGAAGCTCCTCTAACGGAAAGCCCAGATCGCCGGGCCGGTACGGGATTTCGCGAATGGCGGCGCCGGCCACCTCGGCGTAGAAGCGGTACATCGCATAGGAGGGCTTAAGCAGCACGATCTCCTGGCCGGCATCGACGTAAGTGCTCACCAGGACCTGAATGGCCTCGTCGGTGCCGTTGGTCAGCAGCAATTGGTTTTCTTCGACGCCAAAGAACGCCGCAAGCTTCGGCCGGATGCGATCGTATTCGGGGTAAACGGCGAGCGCTTCGGCCGAGAGCCGTTCCCGCAAAAACTCCGCCACACGCGGTGACGCCCCGACAGTGTTCTCGTTGAAATCCAGCCGCAGCTTGCCTGCGCGCCCCGAGGTCGGCGGGGTGTAGGGCGCCATTTCGAGAACCGCCTTGCGGGGCAGGGGAGGCTCAGCCATCGAGGCGCACCTCTACGCTGCGGGCGTGCGCCTCAAGCCCCTCGGCGCGCGCCAGCGTGGTGATGGCGGGCGCCAGGCGGGCAAGCGCCTGCCGGCTCAGTTGCTGCACTGAAATCACCTTGACGAAGTCCGCGGCGGAGAGGCCGCCGCGGAGCCGCGCCGCGCCTGAGGTGGGCAGCACATGATTGGGCCCGGAGGCATAGTCACCGGCCGCTTCCGTGCTATGCGGGCCGATGAAGACCGAGCCAGCGTGGCGCACGCGCTCAAGCAGGCGGCGATCGGGCAGGCTGAGGTGTTCGGGGGCAAACCGATTGGCGAGCTCGACGGCCTGCTCGAGCGATTCGACGAGGATGATCGCGGAGTTCCGCGCCAGGGCCTCGCGAGCCACGGGCGCCGTTTCGAGATCCGCCAGCAGGCGCTCGATCTCTGCGACGACGGCCTGCGCGAGTCGCCGAGAGGTCGTCACCAGGATTGCCGAAGCCTCGGCATCGTGCTCGGCCTGAGCCAGCATGTCCGCAGCGAGCCACGCCGGCTTTCCGTCCTCGGCGATGATCAGGATTTCGGTGGGGCCGGCAATGAAGTCGATGCCCACCTCGCCGGCCAGCAGTTTCTTGGCTGCCGCTACGTAAATGTTGCCCGGGCCCACTATGCGATCCGCGCGGGGAACGGTCTTGGTCCCAAAGGCGAAAGCGGCGATCGCTTGCGGCCCGCCCATCGCAAAGACTGCCGAGACTTTGAGCAGGCGCGCCGTGCCGAGGATGGCATCGACAGGCCTCGGCGTGGCGACGCACACCGTCTCCACACCGGCCACTTGCGCCGGTATCGCCGTCATCATCAGAGTGGAGGGCAGCGGATATCGGCCTGCGGGGATATAGGCCCCCACGGTCTCTAGCGGACGGATGATCTGGCCGAGCTCGAGCCCGGGCGCCGGCCTCAGCGTCTTCGGCTGCGGCAATTGCATGCGGGCATAGGCGGCGATGTTGGCGGCGGCCGTGCGCACGGCGCGGCGGAAGTCGGGACTCAGGCGCCGGTAGGCCGCCTCGAGCTCTTCGGCCGTTATGCGCACCGAGGACCGCGCCAGGTTGTCGAAGCGCCGGCAGTATTCTAGAAGCGCCCTGTCACCGTGCCGTCGGACCGCCTCGAGGATCGGCCGCACGGTCTTCTCGGCTTGACTGAACCGCCGCGCCCGGCGCCGCAGCAGGGCGTTCGCTTCATTGCCGTCAACGATTCGAACCATGGCTACATCACGATTTTGTTGAGCGGATACTCAACGATGCCCTGCGCCCCGGCCTCTTTCAGGCGCGGAATGATCCGCCGCACGGTGGATTCGTCCAGGATGGTGTTCACCGCCAGCCAGTCCGGATCGCTCAGCGGAGAGATGGTCGGCTTTTTGAGCGCCGGCAGCTTTTCGAGCACCTTGTCCAGGTTCCTGCGTTCGACGTTGAGCATCAGCCCGACCTTGCCCAAGGCATTGATGGCCCCTTCGAGCAGCATCTTGATGTCTTCGATCTTCTGCCGCTTCCAGGAGTCCCGCCAGGCCTCGCAATTTGCGATCAGCTGCGTGTTGGACTCGAGCACCGTCTCGACGATGCGGAGGTTGTTGGCGCGCAGAGAGGAGCCGGTTTCGGTCACCTCGACGATGGCGTCGGCGAGCACGGGCGGCTTGACCTCGGTGGCGCCCCAACTGAATTCGACCTTGGCGTTGACCCCGCGCTCGGCCAGGTATCGCTTGGTGGTGGCCACCAGCTCCGTGGCGATGACCTTGCCCTCCAGATCTTTGACCGAGCGGATGGGGGAGGCTTCGGGCACCGCCAGCACCCACCGCACCCTGCCAAAGGTCTGCCTGGAATAGATCAGGTCCGCAACCGTGACCACTTGCGCGTCTTGTTCGCGCACCCAGTCATAACCGGTCAGGCCGGCATCGAGCACCCCGTCTTCGACGTACCGCGCCATCTCCTGGGCGCGGATCAGCATGCACTCGATCTCCGGATCATCGATCGACGGGAAGTAGGACCGGGCGCCGACGGTGATCTGAAAGCCGGCGCGGCGGAACAGCTCGATGGTGGCCTCTTGCAAGCTCCCCTTGGGAAGACCGAGTTTCAGCGTCATTGCCCTCCTCCGTAGACGGCATCCGGGTCATAGGTACGTCCTTCGGTCACCACCCACTCGCCATGGTCGAACGTGCGGTAGAAGCAGCTTTGATACCCGTCGTGGCAGACGCCCGGCCCGAGCGCCTCGACATGGAGAAGCAGCGCGTCGGCGTCGCAGTCGACCTGGATCGACTTGACGAGCAGGCGGTGGCCTGAAGTCTCCCCCTTCACCCACAGCTTGTTCCGCGACCGGCTGAAGAAGGTGGCGTGGCCCGTCTCTAGCGTCCGTTGAAACGCCTCCGAATTCATGTACCCCACCATCAAGACTCGGCCCGTCGCGTGGTCCTGAATCACCGCCGGGATCAATCCTCCGAGCTTGTCGAAGTCGAGCTTCATCGCACTCCTTGAAAGAAGAACGCCCGCCTGAATGCGGCGGGCGCCGTTTTCGAAATCCTTCTTGAGAATCGCTCAGACAGCGGCCCGTCGCGGCAACGGATGCCGGTGATGGAGATGCCGGTGGCGCGGCGCGGACCGCAGACGCATGGCCTTTTAGTATAACAGACGCTCAGCGGTCGAGCAGCCAGGCGCAGTCCTCCAAACGACTGCCGGCGCGGTCGTTAACCGCGAAGCGCCGCGGGAGCGGGCGGCCCTCTTTGTCGCGCCCCCTCCACAGCGAGGCCGCTCCATAGGCGCCGTCCTTCCGGAGTGCATAAAACGTGATGTCGAAGGCGGCCAGCCGCGAACGGTCGTTGTTGAAGTTGCGCGCAATCCGACCGAGGCACTCCAGGCAGGCTTGGCGCGGATGCATGCCGGCGCGCATGGCCTCGACCACCGTGTGCGCGCCCGCCACCCGGATGTTCTCCTCGCCTCGGCCAGTGGAACCGGCTGCCCCGACGTCCTGGTCGACGAACAGGCCCGCGCCGATGATGGGTGAGTCGCCCACGCGGCCGGGGATCTTCCACGCCAGGCCGCTCGTGGTGGTCACGCCGGAGATCTCGCCCCTGCGGTTCAGCGCCAGGCAGTTGATGGTGCCGGTCGGCGGGTCGGTCGCCACCTCCCAGGCCCAGGCCAGCGTGGCTTCGTCGACGTCGGGAAACAGCCGGCGCAAAGCCGCGGGCGGGCTCGCGGCCGGGGCGTCCAGGCCGTCGGTCCAATTGTTGCGTCCGTTCGCATCCCGGAGCGACTGCTTCCAGACGAGCCACGCCAGACGCGCCTTCTCCGTCAGCAGGTTTTCTTCTCGAAAACCGTAGGCCCGCGCGAATCGGAGCGCCCCCTCGCCGACTAGCATGATGTGGTCGGTGCGCTCCATCACCAGGCGGGCCACCTGCGCCGGATGACGGATGCCGCGCAGCGCCGCCACGGCACCGGCGCGCCGCGTCGGTCCGTGCATGACCGAGGCATCCAGTTCGACGACGCCCTCCTCGTTAGGCAGACCGCCGTAGCCCACGGAGGTGTCTTCCGGGTCGTCCTCGTTGATCGCCACGCCCGCGATGACGGCGTCGAGCGTGTCGCCGCCGGCCTCCAAAATCTCCATCGCCTTGGCGCACGCCCGCTCGCCGTTGCCGCTCGCAATCACGATGTTGCGCGGCCCGGCCTCACCCTGCGCCGCAGCCAGGGTCACCTGTCCGACCATCCATTCCCTGCGCGTCATCATGGGGACATACCGCTCCTCGTTGCTAGACTGATTCTCAAGATGCACCGAGATTTGTCGGCGATTCTCGTCGCCCCATTGTCGGCTGCTCGGCCGAAATGGGGCAAGGGGGGCCGGTGGTCGTAGAGATTGCGCCCTCGGGGCCGCTCGAGGGTGTGGTGCGGCTCCCAGGCGACAAGTCGATCTCGCACCGATACGCGATCTTGGCCGCGCTCGCTGACGGCGCCACGCAGATCCGGAACTTTTCAAGCGGAGCAGACTGTGCTTCGACACTTGCAGCTTTAGGAAAACTCGGCATAACCGTCGAACGCGAGGCCAGCCAGGTCACTATCGCCGGAGGCGGCCTCGAGGGGCTCCGCGCGCCCGAGGAGATGATCGACGCCGGCAATTCCGGCTCGACGATCCGCATGCTGAGCGGCGTACTCGCCGCGCAGGATTTTCGCAGTCGCATCGGGGGCGACGCTTCCCTCTCCCGCCGTCCCATGGATCGCATCATCCGGCCCTTGACCGAGATGGGTGCTGTCATTCACGCCCGCGAGGGACGCTTTCCGCCGCTAGAGATCGAGGGTCGCCCGCTCCGCCCCATCACCTATTCGCTTCCGGTGGCGAGCGCCCAGGTGAAGACCTGCGTGCTTCTGGCCGGCCTGTTCGCCCGTGGCCGCACCACGGTGATCGAGCCCGTGCCGACGCGCGATCATACCGAAATTGCGCTTCGCCAGTTCGGCGCCGCCATCGAAGTCGAAGGCAGTCACATCCGCGTCGAGGGGCCGGCGCGGCTGCGACCGGGCGAGTTCTGGGTTCCGGGGGACCTCTCCTCGGCCGCGTTCTTTCTTGTGGCCGCCGCCCTGGTCCCCAAGAGCCACATCCGGCTGGAGCGGCTGGGTCTCAACCCGCGGCGCGCCGCGTTGCTCGATTTCCTGGCGGGCATGGGCGCTCGGATACGCCTGCTTGGCCTCGAGCAGGCGCACGGTGAGGTCGTCGGCGACCTCGAGGTCGAACACAGCCCGATCCGCGGGGGGCGCATCGAAGGTCCGCTCACGGCCGCCCTCATCGACGAGATCCCGGTGCTGGCGGTCTTGGGCGCCGCCAGCAGCGAAGGGCTCGAGGTCCGTGACGCGGCCGAGCTGCGCGTCAAGGAAACGGACCGGATCGCCTCCGTGGCGGAAAACCTTCGCCGGATGGGCGTCCGCATCGAAACCCGTGACGACGGCTTCTTTGTCCCGGGCGGTCAGCAGTTCAACGAAGCAGACCTGGACTCCTTCGGCGACCACCGCATCGCCATGGCATTCGCCGTAGCATCGCTTGCCGCCCGCGGTCCCTGCCGGATTCTGAACGCCGAGGCCGCCTCCGTCTCCTACCCGGAATTTTTCGATACACTTCAGTCACTGCGCAGTTAGCAGGCGGCTGGAGGAGAGCCGCAGCAATGGAGCCGGATACGCCGTCGAACCTTGCGCTCGAGGGCTTGGTTCACGACCTCAACAACGTCTTTGAAACGATTGCCGATGCGGCCGAACTGCTGGCCGCCGACCCGAACTACGCCTTTCTGGCGGCGGCGCTGCGGCGCTCGGTCCTCCGCGGCCGGCGCATCGTCGAGGATTTCAGCGCCTCCGCTCTCGGCTCTCACGATTTCGCGGCGCTGCTCGACAGCGCCATTGAATTCGCCGGCGACCTGTTTCAGGCGCTGGAGGCGCCCAGGGTCGAATTCCGCCGGCGACTGGAGCCCGGCATCCGCATCCGGGGAAGTTTCGCCGCCTGGGAGCGCGTGCTGGTGAACCTGTTCGTCAACGCAGCCCAGGCTATGAAAGAGGGAGGCACGATCGAAGTGTCCGCCCGCGAGGTGGATGACGCGGTCGAAATCGCGGTGGCCGATGGCGGCCCCGGCATCCCTGCCGAAATCCTTCCCGAGATTTTCAAGCCGCACTTTTCCACCAAATCACCCAAGGCCGGGCTCGGCCTGCACATCGTCCAGTCGATCGTGGCGCAGAACGGCGGCGTCGTCACCGCCGCCAATCGGACCGATGCATCCGGAGCGATCTTCTCGATCCGGGTGCCACGGGCGTAGCAGAGCGCCTCACGGCCGCGGCTTGCGCCGCAGGGGGTCGTCGAAGGTGGAAGGCAGCCGCTCCGGCCGCGGCGGATTGAACAGAAGCGTGACGTCGGCAGTGAGTGCGGCGTCGTTGAGCTTCACCTCGGCGCGCGCCTCGCGCAGGTTGTCGAACAGTCCCCGCTCGCGCACCTGCTCGAGAAAGAAGTTCGGATAGTCGGCCGGAAACGGCTCGCCCGGCTTCAAACCCCAGATGCGGCGGATTTCGTGTTCCCCGTGCAGGTCCAGCCCCTCGATGCGGAGCCTGCCAAAGTGATACTGTGGTCCGGGCTCGACCACGAGCACCAAGTCCACTTTGCGCCGCTCGTCATCCAGACGGCGCTCGGCGCGCGTGGCGACCTTGAGATAGCCGTCGCGTCGCATGCGCGCATTGACGCGTTCGATAGCCGCCGAGACCTCCTGGAAGTTCGCCAGATCGCCGATCTTGAGCGCTGCGGTCCGCAGAAGCTCCTGATCGAGCGAGGCGGTTCCTTCCACCTTCACGTCCCCGAGCTCGTAGGTCTGCCCCTCGTTGACTTCGACCGTGATCTTAAGACCCCGAATGTCGCCCGGCGCCCGCTCGGAGCTGATCCGGGGAAATGACACGCGAAGGCGCCCACGCGCCTCGTACAGCGGCCGGATGGAGGCTTCGAGCAGCTCGCGGAAGCGCGACTCCGTATAGCGCGAGCCGACGGCTACGCCGCGGATGGCCTCGCGGAGCACCCCGGTCGGAATCACCTCGTTGCCCGTGAAGTCGACGTCGGCCACGACCGGCATGGCGCCGGCGGGCCGGAACATCACGTACAACTCGTCGGGCCGATCGGCGGTCAGCTCGCCCGTAATTTTGACCTCTTGCCCCGTTTCTTGGAAGTAGCGCTCCAGATGAGACGCATAGCGCGTGATGACTTCCTTGGTCCCGGGAATCTTTTCCGCAAAGAGCGGCTCGGCAGCCTGTAAGTAGCGCCGCAGGTCCCGCTCGGGCGCCTCGAGAAATTCGAACCGGATCGGGTAGACCTGCTCGATCTCGACCACCTCAAAGACCACCGCGTAGCCGTCGCGTGAGGGGGCCGGCCCGTAGCGAAAGCCGACCGTTTCAAATACGCCGGTCGCGATGAGGCGATCCCGCGCGTCCTCGAATACGCGCCGGCTTGCCGGCTGACCGATCGCCAGCCCGGTGAGCGCCAGAATCTGTTCGGATGAATACATGCGGTTGCCTTCGACGGCGAGGCTGCGGATCGGCCAGGTTCCCTGTTGCGCCCAGGCGCTTATACAGGAGAGGGCAATCACCAGGAAGCGCATCACTCGCTCATTCTAGACGCGACACGCCGCCCTTGGGCTTCAACAACCTCTTCTTCGCCACGCGGCCGCACGAGGTCCCGGACGGCAACAACCAGCGCGATGGCCAAGCTGATCGTCCCAAGCGCAGAAATCAGGTGAAGCGTCTCAAAAGAATCCGGAGAGGATCCAGGCGCCCAAGGCCGGCCCGAGTAACCGGCGACGAAATCAGGAAAGAAGGTGAGATTCCAGGCGCCGAAGACGAGCGGCGCGCCGCCCTTGCCCACCCCTTGAGGGCTCGCACGGCCGGTTATGGCGCCGCGCCAATGATGAAGGCCGGCGAGTAAAGCCGTCAGAGTCGCACCCGCGAGATAGTGCACCTGCGCGGCCTCGAACGCCGTGGCCGCCAGATGGGTATTCGTCGGAACAATCACCAGCAGCAAGAACGCGCCGCCGCCGACGATGGCCAGCCCGACCGACGCCCAGGCAAAACTCAGAGCCGGCCGGCTCACCGGCGGTTGCCGAAGAGCCGTCGCCAGAAGCGCAGCCACCAGCGTCGCGGGCGGCAGGACGGCAAATGGCAGCAGTCCTAGGGCAGCGGGATCGAAATCGGTAGCAAGCAGGCGGCTGCCCCACGGCAAGAACGTCGCCGCGGCAGTTGCGCCGAGTAGCCAGGGAACCAGCTTTTCCCCGTAAAGCGCACCGCCCGAGCCGTCCCGGATCACCTCCGCCGCCACCCCCAGCGCAGGCACGATCGCAAGCGGAGCCAGCACGGCCGCCTCAGCGCCGCCGGTCGCCATTCTCACCAACCAGGCTGCCGCGGCAAAGGCGATCGACCAGGCAAACGGGGTGAGCTGCTGCCGGCGACGCAGCAACGGGAAGAAACTCAGGTAGGTCAAACCGAGCGCGAGCCAAGCCAGCAAGGCTGCCGTGGGCGCCGCCGGCGCGGCGCGCACCAGAGAGGCCAACCACGCGATACAGCCGGCCGCCCAAGCGTACCAGCTCACCAGGGCAACCCGCGGCGCGGCCGACTGCGCGAAAACGGCGTAACCCAGACCGGCCGGAATCGCCGGCATTAGCACGAGCAGGACCATCCCCGAGCCGTGCCAGACACTGAGCACCTCGAGGCCGTACGCTTCAAGAAAATCGTGTCCCGGGGCGAGCCATCCGGTTCGGATCAGCAACGCGGAGAGGAAGCCGGCGGCGCCGACAAGCGGCAGGGTCACCAGGTACAGGATCGCGACGCGCCGAGCATCCGCGCTGAGCAGCCAGGAGCGGAGCGTATCAGAGCCGCCGCTCACCGCGTGCCCCCATCCAGCGTTCTCAGATACGCCACCAGAGCGTTCAACTGGCTGTCGCTCAGTTGCCCCGCAAAGGAGGGCATCACCGGCTCGTATCCGGCCACCACCTTGGCATCCGGCTCCCTGATCGACTCGCGAAGGTAGTCCTCGTCGGCGGTCACTGTCGCACCCTGCCGCAGGTTGGTGCTCCGGCCGAACAGACCGGCTAAAGCCGGGCCCCGCCCGGCGCCGTCCGGGCGGTGGCAGGTCTCACATCCGAGGCTCACGAAAAGCCGTCGGCCGGCCTCCGCGGCCGATTCGCCCGGCACCTCACCGCGCGCCCATTGCAAGTAGCTGCGCACATCCGTGATCACCACCCTGCCCCGCATCGTCGCATTGTGCGGGCCGCAACGCGCCGCACAAAACAGGGCGAACTCCCCCGCCCGGCGTGCTGTCAGCTCGAGCGCCGTCTCACGTCCGCTGACAACCACTTTCTTGACCCGAAGTGCCGGGATGGCCAGCGCGTGGGGAACGTCCTCGGAGGTCAGCTTCAGCCGAACCGGATAGCCGAGCGGCAGATGCAGTTCGTTGAGCTCGCGCCGTCCCTCCGGATGCTGAACCTTCCAGATCCACTGCCTGGCCACGACGTCGATTTCGATGGGAGGCTCCTCCGGCGGCGCGCCCTGTCCGAGGCGGGCGCTCCAGACGGCGAGCAGCCCGAGGAAAGCCACTGCGGCGCTAGATGAGGCGATCGCCGCCGGGCGCAGGTGCGCGCGCGAGAAAGCTGTGCGGCGGCGCGCCACCAAAGGGATGAGCAGACCGAAAGCCGCTGTGGCCAGCGAGACGGCAAGTGCCAGAGCATCCACGTGAGCCGCATCGATCATCGGCCGCCCCCCTGCCCTGCCCCTGAGGGCCTCACCGGCAGGCCGCGTTCAACGAGGAGGTCGATGGCGCGATCAATCGGAATGTGCAAAATCTTCTTTTCGGGATCCACCCAACCGTACGAGTTCAGGCGCGCCCGTTGTTCGGCCTGCACCAGCGCCAGCTCCGCTACCGGATCCCGCTGAAGTCGCACCGGCGGGATCTGAGGCTCGACGGCGCGGACGGCCGGGATGCCCTCCGGGATCTTTTCGAGTCGCGCCCACTGGCTGAGCTGCAACGCTCGGACGTGGGCGACGACGGCCCAACGGTCCTCCGGTGGAATGCGGTCGGCAAAGTCCCCCATAGCGCCGATGCCGCGGCTGATGACGTCGAAGAAATGCCCCGCCGGCGCCTGGCGCAGACGCTCGATGTGATAAGACGGCGGGCGGCGGAAGCCTCGGCGCACGACTATGCCGTCGCCGTAGCCCGCCAGCCCGTGGCAGGGTGCACAGAAGATCTCGAAGCGCTCGCGTCCGCGCGAAACATGTTCGCGCGTGATGGCAAACGGAAAGGACTCAGCCAAGGGCGGTCCGGCCATTCGCGCCAGCGTCCGCTCCAGAGCCTCCTCCGTGACCGGGAACAGCTCGAGTGGCTGGCTCCGCCGTTCGGCAAAGCCGGTGTAAAGGTGGCGGTCCTCCATGAGCTGCCCGCGCGCAACCGTGCCCGGCACCTGAGGACGCATCGCGCGGCGGTCAGCGAAGAAGTCGAAGCGCTCCATCGGCTCAAGCTTTGGCTGGTCGTACATCTCTCGCCGGCAGGTCCCCGTCACCAGCGCGAGCAGGCAAACCAGGAAGCTTGCCCTACGCTTCATAGACCTCATGCACCTCGTGGGCTCCCGACCCGTGGAGAAGGTCTCGTGTGCCCACCGGATCGAATCGCTCGTCGCCGGCCTCGATCAGTAAAAAGAAGCGGTCCCGGCTGACGCGCTCGAAGCCGGGGATATCAAAAACCGGGTGGTGCGGCTGAGGGAGCCCGGTGGCGGCGGCTAGCGCCGGCAGCGCCCCAAGCGCCGCTCCGAGCACCGCGCATTCGAACGTGATCGGGACGAAGGCCTGCCAGCTTGCCGCCGGTTGGCCTCCCGCCGCAAGCGGCATCTCTACGGCGCTGGTCCAGAACTGGAGGAGGAAGCCGCCGAGGGCGCCGAGCAGGCCGCCGACAAACATCGCCGGCGAGAGACGCACGGGCTGCTGTCCAAGAGCCTCGCGCATCCCGTCCACAGGCGCCGGTGAAAAGGCGTCGAGCCTCTGGTACCCAGCGGCGTGTGCGCGGCGCACCGCCTCCATGAGCTGCTCGGGTGCGGGGAAGACGGCAGCGAGTCCGATGAGGCGCGCACGCGGAGGACCCGAGTCCGGGTCGACAGCGGCCCCGGCGGCCGGATGAAGCTCGGCGCCGAGCTCGGCGGTCGGCATCAGGGGAAAAAACCGCGCGAGCAACAGCATCAGCCAGGCGAACCAGCCGGCCGCGCCTAGCATGGTAGTCCAATCCCAGAACGTGGGCCGGTAGATTCCCCATGCAGCGGGCAGGTAGTCGCGATGAAGGCTGACCACGATGATGAGAAATCGCTCGAGCCACATGCCTCCGCTCACCGCCAGGGCGACGACGAACAGCCGCCAGGGCCTGCGTCGGACGGCGACGAACCACAGCGCCTGAATCGCAAGTACGTTGGCGGCAACCAGCAGCCAGCCGACCGGAGCGTATGGTCCGAGGAGCCGGTTCGCCAAGGTGAACTGCTCGTAGGGGCTGCCCCCGTACCAGGCAAAAAAGGCTTCGGCCAAGTAGCCGTAGGTCACCACCAGCCCGCTCGCCAGCAGCACCTTGGCCATCGCGTCCAAGTGCGACTCCGTGATGCACGCCTCTAGACCGAGCAATGCACGCAGCGGCACCGTGATAAGGAGCAGCATGGCAAGACCGGAGAAGATCGCCCCGGCAACGAAGTAGGGCGGGAAGATGGTCGAGTGCCAACCCGGCACCACCGAAACGGCGAAGTCGAAGCTCACCACTGAATGAACCGAAACCACAAGCGGGGTGGCCACGGCCGCCAGCAGCCAGCAGGCCGATTTGTGGGCTTCCCACTGGCGCGCCGACCCACGCCAACCGAGCGCCAGCAGGCACCAGGCGATGCGGCTTCGCCGGAGGCGCGCCTTGTCCCGAAGAACCGCAAGATCCGGAAGCAGTCCCAGATACCAGAAAATGAGCGAAACCAGTCCGTAGGTGAGGATGGCAAAGAAGTCCCAAACCAGCGGGCTGCGAAACTGCGGCCAGGTTCCCATCGTGTTCGGGTAAGGCAGCAGCCAGTAGAACAGCCACGGCCGACCCAGGTGCAGCAGCGGGAACAAAGCGGCGCAGCTAATGGCCACAATCGTCATCGTCTCCGCCAGGCGGTGAATCCCGGAACGCCAGCTCTGCCGGAGCAGGAGCAGAATGGCCGAGATCAGCGTGCCCGCGTGCGCGATGCCGATCCACCAGACGAAGTTGACGATGTCGAAACCCCAGCCGACCGGTGCGTTGATGCCCCAGATGCCGAGACCCCTGGTGAGCAGCGCGGCGACAGAAGCCGCAAGCAGCACCACCAGGAGCGAGGCGCCGGCAAAGGCCGCCCACCAGTACCGGCGCGCGGCAGGGGCAAACGCAAGCGCCTGTTCAGCCATCGCGCCGCTCCCGGACCAGATAGCGCGTGCGGGGCCGCGTGCCCAGGTGCTCGAGCAGCGCCGCCGTCTGACGGGCCGCCAGCAACCGCGAGACGCGGCTGTCTGGATCGTTGAGGTCGCCGAAGACGATCGCCTCGCTCGGGCAGACCCCCTGGCAGGCGGTAATAATTTCGCCGTCGCGAATGCGGCGGCCGGATCTCGCCGCAGCAATGCGCGCGGCGCTGATCCGCTGGATGCACCAGGTGCACTTTTCGATCACCCCGCGCGTGCGCACCGTGACCTCGGGGTTGTAGAGCATCCTCCGAACGACCGTGCTGTGGTCGGCGTACTGGTAAAAATTGAAACGGCGAACCTTGTAGGGGCAGTTGTTGGCGCAGTACCGGCTGCCCACGCAACGGTTGTAAATCATCTCGTTGAGGCCCTCGGCGCTGTGCACGGTGGCGCCGGTGGGACAAACCGGCTCGCACGGAGCGTTTTCACAGTGCAAGCACATCACTGGCAGATGAACGAACTCGAGCGCCTCCTCCGGCCCTTCGGCGTAGGTATCGATCCGCAGCCAATGCATTTCGCGCCCGCGCAGCACCTCGGCGCGCCCGACCGGCGGGATGTTGTTTTCGGCGACGCAGGCAATCACACAGGCATTGCAACCCGTGCACGCCGCCGGATCGATCACCATGCCCCAGGCGTAACCGTCCGCAGGCGGCCGCGCGCCTGCCGACTTGGCGCCTCCGAGCAGGGGGCGGCCTTCCATGCGGTGATGTTCTTGCGTGGTAGCCAAAGCGTGCCGGCGACCGAGCTTTCTCAGGTCCAGGCCGCCGGCCGAGAAAAAACCGGCGGCGCTGCGGATCCTGCCGGCGTCAAAACCCGTTCCTTGCCGGCCGTAGCCGAGCGTCAGCGTAACGGCGCCGTCGGCGTGGCCCGGAACGATGAGCACCGGTGCATCGACCGTACGCCCGTCGAGCCGCAACTGGACCACGTCACCGCTTGCGAGTCCGAGTCGCGCCGCGGTGGCGCCACTCAAACAGGCCGCGTTCTCCCAGGTGAGTTTCGTGATGGGCTTGGGCAGCTCTTCGAGCCAGGCGTTGCCGGCGAAACTCCCGTCCCAGATCGTGGCGTCCGGTTTGAAGCGGATCTCGAGCGGCGCCGCCCTCCGGGGCGGCTTGAGCAGTGCAGCCAGGTTCGGCCGGGGCTCAACAGCCAGCGGTTCGGCAGCCGTGCCGGCGACGAAACCGTCGTGTAAGGAGCGCCGCCAGAAAGCCTCGAACTCCTCCTCGAAGGCCAGGCTGCGGCCTGCACGCAGAAACAGCTCGTAAGCCCGGCCACGCCAGTATTCGCGGAGCAGCTCGTAGCCCGATGCGTCGGGACGGTCGCGCATTGCTGCAAGCAGCTCGTGGAACGATTTGGCCTCCCACAAGGGAGCGATGAGCGGCTGCATGATGGTCACGGTGCCGTCAAAGGAGCGGATATCGCTCCAGCTCTCGAACGGATGCGCTTCCGGGATGTGCCAGTCGGCCAGCCGCGAGGTGTGGTTGAAATAGTGGCTGACATGGACGCGGTGCTTCACGCGCTTCAGGTGAGCGGCGAAGTCGAAATCCGCCGGAGCGTCGCGAACCGGGTCGCCGCCGAGCATGACGAGCATCTCGACCCGGCCGGTCTCCATCGCACGCACCAGCTCACCAAGCGAGGCGAGCTCGATTGCCGGCAGCGCTTCGACCGGCTCGGTGAGCTGCACGGTCCGACCCAGGTTGCCCAACTTCTGGTTGCTCGCCAAGGCCAGCAGATGAACGGACGGCGGTTGCTGATCCCCGGCAACGACGACGGAGGCGCCCCGGTGACGCAGGAGCTCGCGAGCCCACTTGGCCGCGCCCTCCTCCGGCTCGGCGTCGGGCAGGAGTCCCAGGTGCCCCGCCAGGGCGAAGCTGAAGGCCTCAATCTCACGCGGGCTCGCCGCCCGGCGCTCGTCCGCTTTCGATCCCGTCGGCGATGGCATCGTCTCGATGACCATCAGTTTCGGTCGCCTTCGCATGAAGTCGCGGGCGTAGCGCACCGCAGCCGGCCCCTGGGCGAGGAAGTCTGCATCGAGCGAGACGACGCACTCGGCGCGATCGAAGCGATAGATGAGCTGAACGTCGCGGCCAAAGGCGCCCCGCGCGGCCTCGCGGGCCGGATCCTGCGATAGCGGCTCGTACTGATGCCAGCGGGCCGCCGGGAAGGCGTCCAGCAGCTCGGAGATCTGCCAGGCGAGCGTCGGCGAGGTCACGGTCTGCGTCAGAATGTGCAGCCCCTCGCCGTAACGCGCCCTCCGCTCCTTCAGCGCGCCTCGTAACCACTCGGTGAAGGCCGCCCACGCGTGGGGCCGCCCCCTCTGCGTAAGGGTTTGCGCCCGCGCCGGATCGTAAAGCGACCACAGCCAGCTCTGTGCGAACGCATCGGTGGCGCCGAGACTGGCCGGGTGTTCGGGATTGCCCTCGACCTTCACGGGCCGGCCGGCCAGGCTCTTGACCAGCACGCCGAGACCGAAGCCGCCGAGCGGAGTGGCCGTGGCGAAATAGAGCGGCTCCTCCGGCGCCCCGGCCGCGGGGGCGGCTCCCCAGGGGACGATGGGTTCACGCGGCTGGCGGGTGCAGGCGGCGGCGCCGGCCAGCGCCGAAAGAATGAACTCGCGGCGCTCGAGCAGGCGCTTCATCGATGGCAGAACGAGCAGTCTGTCGGCCGGCGTAGCCCGAGCTCGCGGGCCAGGCGCGCGCCGACAGCCGCCGGGTCGCCCTCCGGCTCCCAGCTCATGCTGAAGACCTGCTCCGGGGGACGGACGTAACGCTCGGGGTTGCGGTGGCAATCCAAGCACCAGCGCATCGTCAGGGCGACGGGTTGCTCGACCACCGGCATCTGATCGACGCGCCCGTGGCAGGTGACGCACGCAAAGCCCTTGCGCACGTGAATGCTGTGATCGAAATAGACGAAGTCCGGCAAGTCGGCCACCCGGAGCCACTCAATGGACCGGTCCTCCGCCATGGCGGCTCGCACGGGCTCTAGCAGCGCGGCGTCGGAGAAGATCTGCGCGTGGCAGTGCATGCATGTCTTCGTCGACGGCATGCCTGCCCCGGCGCCCGTCTCAACCAGCGTGTGGCAATGGCGGCAGTCCAGGCCCAAGCCGCCTACGTGGAGCTTATGACTGAACGGCACGGGTTGCGCAGGCGCCGATCCCGCCCGGGTCACCCAGCTTGATCCGGCCATCGCACCAAGCAGCCAGAGCAGGCCGGCCGCCGCCGGCAGGATCCCCACCAGAGCCAGGCGCACCGCCAGGTTCGCGCTTGGAGGCAGAATCTGCGCCATTGCGCACGCAACAGTCTATCACTCGGCGAAGCGCATCTCCTCAAGCAGGCGCTCGAGCTGCTCGGGCGGAATCGAGGCGTCGATCGCCAGGCGACTCTCCTGGCGGCTGACGGCAACCACGTCCGACAAGGCGGCGAGGCCGGGCCGGTCACGGAGCGTCAGGCGCGCCAGGCTTAAAAGGCCCCGCGAGGCCGTTTCCAGCGTCTCGGCATCTTCGGGCGAAGAGCACTCGGCGCGCGCCGCCAGCGTCACGCCGTTGGCCACCGCCGCAGCCGCGGTGATGCTGCGAATTCGCTCCAACAGGCGTGCCAAGTTGCCCCAGCCGCCTTCGAGCGCCTCCTCAGGCAAAGGCGGCATGCCGCCGATGGCGACCGCCCAGAGCTGGTTCTCCGGCTCGATCGTCTTGATGCGGTCTTCGAGAGCCCTCGGCAGGCCGGTGAATTCGTTGCGCCGATCCAGCAGCGAGCGCAACACCGCGCCCCGCGAGAGAGCCGCCGTCGAGGGATTGAGAAACGTCACGGCGAGCTGCTCGTCGCCAATGAGCATGTAATTCTTGTAAGCCATGCGCTGCGCGCCGGCCCGCTCGAGCTTGGGTTCCAGGCCCATGGCGCTGAAGCGTCCCCGCAGGAAGATGATGGCGTCTTTGCCGTCGGAAGCGATCAGCCCCTCCCACAGATCGCCGTTCGGATCAAGTCCCGCTTCGCGCAGATACCGCCCGATGCCGCCCCGTGGGCCGGCGACGAGTAGTTTTTGATAGAAGGGCGACTGCCGCAGGCGATCGAAGCGGATGCCGGCGAGCATCACTGTGTCGGGCGCGACGAGCGCCGCAAGGCCAGGGTCGATCGTGACGTGTGTCGGGCGGCGCGGACCGCAGGCAGCCAGGGCAAGCATCCCGGCTAAGGCAAGCCGCGCAACCCTCACCATCCCTCCATTATGCTGGAGCACGCGCCAGGATCTCGAAGTTCGATCCCAGACGGTGAATCAGCGGCAGCCGCACGAGCACTTCGTCGGCCGATCGAGCCAGCCGGTAAAGGCGCGGGGCTCCGGGAAACAGTCCCGCGCAAGGAGTGGACAGAAAATCGTAGAAGCGGACCTCGACTGCGAAACCCGCACGTCGGAAAAGCTCGCCTGTGGCAGCCGGTGCAAGCTCCCGTTCCCCGGGACTCCGGTACTTCCGCATCAGATTCGGCACGAGAATGCGGCCGAGGGCCCCGGTCAGCCGGTAGCGGCTGGGATCCAGGCTGTAGAAAATGCCGCCGGGCTTGAGCAGCAAGGGGAGGCGGCGGACTGTCGCCTCGAGCTCCGCCGGCGGCAAGTGGTGCAGGAAGAAGACCGCGATGACGATGTCGAAGGAGTGCGCCGGTAGTTCAAGCGAGCTTAAATCCCCGGCCAGGAACTCCACATTCCGAAGGCCCGCGTGGGCCGCGTCGGCCCGCGCCTGCCGAATGGCCGCCGCGGAAAAATCAATTCCAATGAGTTTGCCGACGTGAGGGGCGACGAGCAGCTCCGTATCGCCGATGCCACAGCCCAAGCTAAGCAGGTGCGAAGTGGGCCCCGCCCGGGTTCGCGCTAGGATCCGCGCCGCCAGATGCCGGCGGAAGGCGCGCACCGCGGGCCGAGCGAAGTGGCTCTGGGCAAAGCCCGCATAGATGGCCTCGTGATACTCCCGCTCGCCCAACAAATCGGGGACAGTATACTCAATTCCCAATTTCGAGCGGTATCTCGCTTCCGGCTGCCGCTGCCAGTGCCCGGTCCGGGTCGGCCCGCCGCCCCCGCCGCTGCGCGCGTAGAGGCCGTCCAGCCAAGTTTTCCATCCGTTCCACAAACTCGTCCGAGCCGAGAGGGCGACCCGACCGGGTGGCAGAGCGGATCCGCTCCGCCAGCGCCTCCTCGTCGAGGCCGCGCGCAAGAACCTCGCGCCAGCGTTGGCACCCATATTCGGCCTGCCACGGCCCCAGCTCGATCCAGGGCGGCGCCGGAACGAGACCGCAATGCACGGCGGCGCTCGACCAGCGGTAGGCCGCCGCCTCTTCACACAGCTTCGCCCGTACCGGATTGCGCTCGACATAAGCCATGGCGGACCACAGATGCCCCCAGTCTAGCGGACAGGAGTAAAACCGAGCTTGCCACAGATGCCCGCAGCTTCCGCGCTGAATGTTGATCAGACGCGCGAAGTCGGCATGGATGCGCCCGAGCGCGCGAGCAAGAGAGTCGGCGCGTTCGGGCACGGCGATCAAGTGAACATGGTTCGGCATCAAGCACCAAGCCCAGATGCGCAAGCCGTGCTCTCCGGCCCGCCGGCGAAGCAGCCGGAGGTAGAGCCGGTAGTGAGCCTCTTCGTAGAAGATTCGCTGCCTGGCGTTGCCGCGCTGTGTAACGTGATGGGGCACGCCGGGGATCACGACTCGGGCGATTCGTGCCATCATTCGGCATAGTGGCGGGACGGTTGGAATCGTCTCTGAAATGGGGATTGAGTATACTGTCCCCGATTTTGTTCTTTCGGGGGGTGGTGACGGGCCGGCATGTGCTCCCCTGGGACTTCCGCGACTTTCATCTGCCCATGGCCGAGCTGCAAGCCCACTGCCTGCGCACGGGCCAGTTCCCGCTTTGGGATCCTTTCTCCTACTTCGGCCGTCCGCTCGTGGCCAATATTCAGGCACAGACGTTCTACCCGCCGCGATGGTTGGCGCTCTTGCTCAATCACTTGACGGGCGGAGAACACTTGCTGTACCTGCTCGAGCTCCTCGCCATCGCTCACATCGTGCTGGCCGGGCTGTTCACTCGGCGGCTGCTCGAGAAGCTCGGCACGCCGCCGGCCGCCGCCGCGGTCGGTTCGATCGTCTACCAGCTCGGCGGGTTCTTCGCCTCGCAGGCGCAACATCTGGGCGTCGTCTGCGGCGGCGCCTGGCTGCCTCTGGCTTGGCTGGCCGTGCTGGAACTCAAGGACCAAGTTCGCCGGCGCTCGATCGCTACGCTTGCCTTCGCACTTGCCATGTCGATCCTCGCCGGGCTGCCCTCACTTGCCGCCGGCATTTTCGGCTCGACCTGGGCCCTGACGGCGGCGCTGATGCTCGGCGACGGCCACCGATGGCGGTTCGCTCTAACGGTATTCCGGGCCAGCTTGTGCGCCCCGCTCATCGCCGCCGTGCAGCTTTTGCCCACCATCGAGTTGCACTTCCACAGCATCTCGCAGTATCGGGCCGACTGGCGGCCTACGAGCGGCGGAATCCCGCTTGAGGCCTTGGTGTCACTCGTTTCGCCGAACCATTACGGGATCTTCGACCTTGCCACTTACCGCGGCAAGTGGGAGCCGACCTTCATGTATCTCTATTGCAGCCTCGGCGGACTGGCTCTGGCGTTGGCTGCCCTCGCCCGATGGCGGCGTCGGGAGGCGCGTCTGTTTGGCGCCCTGACGCTCGTCTTCTGCCTGGCGATGCTCGGCGACCAGACGCCCCTCGGACGCTGGGCCTATCAGGCGTTGCCGGCCGCCATTCGCTCCGGCGTGCAGCCCGAATTTCTGATGCCGAACTTCATTCTTGGCATGGCCGTCCTGTGCGGTTTGGGAGCAGCCTGGACTTTCAAGAGGCGCTCGCTCGCCTGGGCGGCCGTGGGCGTAGTTGCTGCCGATCTGATTTTGGTCGGCTCCGGGCGGCCGATGAATAGCGTCTCGCCCGCGGTCGAGCCCGGCGTAACGCGAACCGCGTTCGACGGCAGCCCGGAGCTGCTCGCTCGCCTTCGCCTCTTCATCCACCAGAGCGTTCCTCCGCACCGCATCGACCTCGCCGACGACACGCACCGCTGGGGCATGACGGCACCGCTTACGCGCATTCCGACGGGCACGGGCTACGATCCCATGGCGCTCGCCCGGGTGCTCCGCCTGCGACTGGCCTTTGCCCAAGGCGAGCGTTGGGGCGCCACCTATCCGGTCGAGAATCTCGGCTCCCCGGTGGTGGATCTGGCGGGCATTCGTTACGTTCTTTCGCGCGCCCCGATCGATCCGGAAACGCTCGCCGCCGCAGGCTTCCGCCATGTGGCCGACCTTCCGGGGCGGAGGCTTTACGAGAACCCAGAGGCATTCCCGCGCTTCTATCTGGTCGGCAGGACACGCCCCGCCGGCAATCTCGAGGAGGCAGCGGCGCTCGTTACCGATCCGGCGTTCGATCCGCGGAGCGAAGCCATAGTCGAGACCGGCGACCTCCCCGCCGGATCAGCGCTGGGTAGCGTTCGAGTGCTCTCCTATCGGGAAAACTCGGTCATGCTCGAAGTGAGGAGTCCGGAGCCGTCATTCCTCGTAGCCGCAGAGAGCCACTACCCCGGCTGGAGGGCGTGGATCGACGGCCGAGAGCAGCCGATCCTGTACACGAATGTGGCCTTCCGCGGGCTGGCGGTCCCGGCCGGAAGCCACCAAGTCGTGCTCGCCTTTCAGCCCAAGCTACCCGTCCTCGGGGGAGTGCTCAGCGGACTTACCCTCATTGGGTTTCTGGTTCCACGGCTCGGAAGAGTGCGCCGGCCGGGGCTTCGACGCTCAGCCTGAATCCGGCCGGGGGAGGCGGCGTCGGGTCCGAGGGCAATCGCCGCAACCAAGCCACCCAGTCCGCACTCATGGTTGAGGCCTGGCTGGTAGGACCCACAATCACTTCGTGCTGAAGCCTGCGTCCGGCCAGAGGCAGGTGAGCGCAGTGTTGCTGGCTGAATTCGTCGTCGACGATATAAAAAATCCGCTGGCGGGCGAGCTCGTACACCGGCCGATAGAGGGGCTGGTAGTGCGGCAGCCAAGCGGCTCGCCGCTGTTCGACCCGAATCGCCCCCGCGACAAGGAGCAGCCCCGCGGTGGCCACCCTCCATCGGCTCGGCAACAGGAACCACGCCCCGGCCAGCACGATCGCCACCGCCGCGACACCGGCCCAACTCAGATCGGGCTCGCGACGCACGATCTGAGCCAGGCGGCTGGCGCCATTCAGCACAAGCATTAGCACCGCCGCCACTTCAAGCTTCCGATGCCCCACCAGCAGCCGAACCAAGAAGAGCTCGCCCACAAGCAGCGCACCTTCGACATAGCGCAGGCTGTTCAACTCATTGAGCACGAAGGCCAGATCGCCAGGGTAGCCGCTGGCGCTATAGATCGATCGCACATAGACGCCCCAGGCCACAAGCTGGTAAAGCGCGCCGGCGGCCAGCAACGGCGATCCGCCCCGCCCCCGCAGCCGCAGCCCGACCTCACGCAAGCAAACCGCAATGCTCCCCAGAAGGAGGACGGCCAAGATTGCCGGAAACAGCAGCCCGGCGGGAGACCACCCTCCCGGCGGCCAAAAGAAGGCCTGCCAGAGCCGAACATCGCCAAGATTCGAGGAGATGGCGGAATAGGAAAGATCGGCCCGGCCGGGCAGCCGCAACAGAATCAGATTGATCTCGAAGGGATAAAACGGATTCTGATACGTGATTGCATTTCGAAGGTAGTAAATTCCGACCGTCGGCAGCCAGACGAGAACCGTAATTATTAGTGCCCGCAGCAGTTCGCGCCAATGCTTTCGGATCTTTCCGTATGCGGCAAGCAGCGCCGCCAGGCACCCGGCCGCCAGCAGAAACGGGCCGCTGAACTTGACCGATAGAAAGACCGCCCCGACGGCAAGAAGCGCGGTGTCAGCCCGCGCCAGCGTTCCTTTGGCCGCGCGCACGCACAGCACAGCCATCGCCACCTGGCCGGCGGCGTGAATCATGTCGTTCTTGACGGTCGCCACGCCGCTCGGGCCGTTCCACAAGTGGGGAAACGTCAGAAGCGCCGCGGGCGCCAGCACGGCGAGTCGCTCCGACATACCCAGCTCGCGCGCGAGCACGAACAGCAGCAGACCTACTAAAGCCACGGCCTTGAGCGACTCGAACCACAAGAAAACATCGCTGCGCGCAAGCACGAGGCTCGGCAAGTAAGTAAGTTCCCAAAACGGGACGTAGTTATAGGCGAACCGGAACGGTGTGAACTCGTTAGAAAACCACCCGAGAACATAGTGGAGGTTGTAGAGCGAATCGATCTCCTCGACGGGCCGGAGCACGAGGCCGAGCAGCACCCCCGCCAGCGCGGCCAGCCCCGCCCCGAGCAGACCTCCGAGCCGAACAGTGGGAAGCCCCCGGCCGCCAAGCACCCCGAGGAGCAAGCCCACTGCCGCCACTGTGCAATAGACCGCCAGCGAGTTCGCCCGCGCGAAAGTCAATAGGGCGGCCACGAGCCCCGCCGCCAGTATCTGGAAGGCGAGCCATAGCGCGATCCGATCCGCTCCCGGGCGAAGGAGTCTGAGCGGTAGAAGGCAAACCGCAGCGATGCCGACCTGCCAGAGCAGCAGCGCGGCGGCGCCCCACGCGATCGGGACGAGGACGGAGCTTGCGAGCAAACCGCGTCCATTCTACCCTGGGCCGCCTGTGGGACGATGGAGGCGATGCCGCGCGGTTACTGGCTGCGCATTCGAAGCGAGCTGAACTCGAGCGTCCGCTACCGGATCACTCGAGCGGGACTGCTCTATGTGCTCACCACGCTGCTGCTCGGGCTGGCGGCGTTTCTCTCCGGCAACAATCTCTTGTTCCTGCTACTAGCGGCGATGCTGGCCACGCTGTTGATCTCCGGCCTGGTGAGCCGCCTGAGCCTGGCAGGCCTCCAGTTGGAGTTCGATCTGCCGGAGCATATCTCTGCACGAAGGCCTGTGGCCGCTCGCATCCGGGTAGGCAATTCCAAATGGCTACTGCCGTCGTTCTCCATTCGCTTGACCGGCATCCCGCCGAGCGCCTTCGCCCGGCCCATCTACTTTCCCGTGATCCCGGCGCGTTCGCGCCTGGAAGAGACGGTGACCGTCGTTTTCGGCCGTCGCGGACGGCATCGCGAGGAGAGCTTTCAGTTCGCCACGCGGTTCCCCTTCGGCTTCTCTGAGCGGCGTGTCGTGGTGAAACTACCTCGAGAGATTCTGGTCTACCCGTGTCTCGATCCTCTTGCCGGCTTCGACGAGCTGACGGGTGAAATCCAGGGCGAGTTGGAAGCGCGTCAGCGGGGTCGCGGTCATGACTTTTACCGCATCCGCCCCTATGAGCCGCTCGAAAGCGCCCGGCATGTGGACTGGAAGGCCACTGCGCACACGGGCGAGCTTCAGGTGCGCGAGTTCGCGCGAGAGACCGAGCCGCTGGTGGAGATCGTCCTCGATCTGGACGTCGGGCCGCCGCACCGCGACTGGTTCGAAACCGCCGTGGAATGCTCGGCCTATCTGGCGTGGCGCGTGCTTCTCGGCGAGGCTCGCCTCCGGTTCCGCACGCAGGAATTCGACCTCGCCGTACCGGCCGAGGGCGATGTCTATACTATCCTGAAGTATCTGGCCTTGGTGGAACCGCGCCCGGGATGCGGCACGCTCGAACCCAGTGACGAGGAGAGCTTCCCAGTGCTTTTCACGCCGAGCCGCGAGCGTTTCGAGGACGCCGGCTGGCACGGCGCTCGGCTGTTTTCTCCTGACAGTCTTGCCCTGCCACGCGCCGGCCGAGCAGACGACTGAATCGATTCGGACCTCGATCACCGTGGTCGCCACGCTCGCGGCCGAGACGGCGTCCTTGATCACAATTCACGATCAGGAGGAGATCCGCAGGCGGCCCGGGGTCAATCTCGATGACCGGTTGCGCCTGGTGCCGGGCTTCGCGCTGCTGCGGCGGTCGTCGAGCGTGGTAGCCCACCCTACCACGCAAGGCGTCTCTCTGCGCGGCATCGGCCCGACGGGCGCCGGCCGGACGCTCGTACGCTGGGATGGCGTGCCGATGAACGACCCGTTCGGCGGCTGGGTGCAATGGAACCGGTTCGATCCGGAAGAGATCGGACGGATCGAGATCGAACGCGGCGCTTCGACGAGCGTGTTCGGCAACCGCGCCATGGGCGGAGTCATTTCCCTGTTTACCCAGGAAGCCTCCGCCAGCCGGCTGCGCGGAGCCTACGATCAAGGCAACCGAAACACTCACTCGATCTCGACGGCCGCCACGCACATGGCCCGCCGTTTGGCGCTGGCAGGGCGCGCTCGCGCTTTCACGACCGACGGCTATTTCATCGTGCCCGAGCCGACCCGCGGAGCAGTCGACCGCCCGGCATACGTGCGCTTTCTGGCCGGCAGTACGCGGCTGGACATCCTCGCACCCGATACGAGGCTGTTCCTTAAGTTCGATGCCCTGGCTGAGGAGCGCGGCAACGGCACCGCCTTGCAGTCAAACTCCACCACGCTGGGCAGCCTGGCCGGACATTACTCGCGGGAGGGGGTGCGCCACGGCATCAGCCTGCTCGGCTATCACACCCGCCAGGAGTTTCGCAGTTTGTTCTCGGCGATATCCGCGCGCCGGGACGCCGAGCAACTCACCACGATCCAGAGCGTTCCGGCGGAGGCGAGTGGCGGAGCGGGGCTGTGGCGGCACAGTCGAATGCGCTGGCATCTGCTCGCCGGCGCCGACCTCCACCGCGTGGAAGGCTTCAGCCGCGACACGACGCCCGCGACGGGGCTGCGTCGCACGAGCGGCGGCAGCCAGACCCAGCACGGTTACTTCCTCCAGACCAGCACCCCGCTCGGCCCGGCGCGCCTCTTGCTCGGGGCGCGGTACCACTTTGCCGGCG
>Ga0308392_1000149_pt1 | contig 27667 bp, 34 predicted proteins | sample Hotspr20Samplem2_FD_202361 | JGI IMG/M metagenome (GOLD analysis project Ga0308392, IMG submission 202361) | Hot spring phototrophic mat microbial communities from Octopus Spring, Yellowstone National Park, Wyoming, United States - 20050624_m2 ... | reverse complement strand
GCGATGGGACAGTCCAGGGGCCAGGGGGGATGGTGGGCGGAGGTGATCATGGCCATGACCGAGTGGCCCGCGGGGACGTTGAAGGCCTCGAGGTCCGAGAGGACCAGGGCTGGGCGGTTCTTGCTGGTGGCGCGGTCGGTGAAGGGAAAGGGGACCCGCACCACGGTGAAGCGCTCAAAGGCCACGGTAGGCCTCCTCGTCCTCGGGGCTTGCCCACTCGGTGAGGGTCTCCTCTAGGGCCTTCAGGTAGGCCAGGTCCATGGGCTCCACCCGGCGCACCAAGGCCTTGCCCTCCGCCACCTCCCAGAGGATGAGATCCCCTGGCTTAAGTCCCAGGGCCTTCCGCACCTCTTTGGGGATTGTGGTCTGGCCTTTGGAAGTGACCTTGGCGCTGAGGGGCATTTCCGCCTTACCTCCTTACCTTCCTAAGGTAAGGCAGAACCCTACCCCCGTCAACTCGGTGCGCTAATCTTTCCTCTGCAAGGTGGCCCAGGCCCTGGAAAGCGGCCTTGAGGTGAAGCTCACCAAACGGCCCCGAGAGGGAGAGGTCAGGGCAGGGGCTTAGAGGAAGCGGGCTTCCCGTAGCTCCCAATCCCTCGCGTGGTGCGGGGGTTCTGGTTTTCTCTGTAGGGATAAGGCCCAGATGTTCAGGGCCTCGGTTGAAGGCTTGCCGGTTTCGTCTTGGGGAAGCTCCCCTGGGCTCGCCAAACTGGCAGACTACGGGAGTCCGGAAGTTGCAGAGTCTGGAAGTCTGTTAGTCTGGAAGTCTGTAAGTTATAGACTCTGTAACTTCGGAAGTCTGGAAGATGGACCTTCCACCGCTACCGGGGGATGCGAGTCTGGCCAGTATCGGGGACGGGCGGTTGCGCCTATCCCCCGCGGCCCGGGCCCTGGTGGAGCCTCTCAGGGGGAGGAAGCTGAAGCGGCCAGGAGGAAGGGCCTCGAGGCGGCCAACCAGAGGAGGCGGGGCAAGGCGGAAGAGGCCCTGGTGGAAGCCCTCAGGAGGCTCCAAGCGAGGGAGGAGCGGGTTACCCCCACCGCCCTGGCCCGGGAGGCGGGGGTGCACAGGAACACCGCCTCGCGCTGGCTCAAGCAAATGCGCTCCTAGACGGCGCAAACCCCCAAAAGTGCACACGCCGTGGTGGCTATCAAGGTTATCAAGCGGGGTGGGCGGGGTAGGGGCGGGGTGCAACCCCGGGGTTGTTTTGGTCAGGTACTCAGGTACCTAGACACTTTTCACTTGGGCTTTTGGGTTTTCTCTTTAGCCAGGCACTTGGTTGGCTAACTGAGGCCCGAGCTAATGCGGCATGGGGTTTTGCGCGGCGCGGCGCACGCGAAACGGGCGTTTCCGCCCTCTAGGACGGTAAAATCCCCGATTCGCCTCCCCGAGGACCCGCTCTGAGAGGCCCGAGAAGGCGGGGGGTGAGGGGGGCAGTCTTCTCCCCCCCACCCCCCTCTTCCCGGGCCTTCTAGGCCCCCTAGAGGCGGCCGCAGGGGGTCATGCGGGGGAGGGTCAGACCCCAGACCCGGACCCCGGCTTGCCCCCACCCTTTGGCCGCATACCTTCACGAACTCCGCGTAACCGCAAGCGAGCAGGCGACCTCGAAGCTGGCGCAGCCGGAGAGCTAGCTCCTGCGGCCCCGCTGCCGCGTTGATGGTTAAGTCAGCTCGATTCGATCTTCCATAACGACCCACCACCGAGGTTACTAGCTCACAAGTTCCGATGGTATAAGAAGAGCACCAGAGTGAGAACCAGCAGTGGTACGATCTCAAAAGCCAGCCCCAGTACGATTAGGCTGTTGGGATCGAGCTTGGTGTAGCGATCTAGGAGTAGAAGGGCGATGCCCAGAACAATCATAACGATCGAGACAGCGATAGTAACTCGGCCCGCAAACCGGTTGGCCTCGTACCAGATGGACGGATCGGCCAGGGTCTTGGACGTCCTGAAGCCATATGTGCCGTTGGGAGGAACTTTCCCCTGCACCAGCGGGATGGACAGCCCGACCATCAGCGCCGCCACGAAGAAAATTGAAACGGCTATAGCTATGGTTGTCCCACGCATGCTAAGACCTCACGAAAACCATAATAGGACGTCCCCCACGACCTCCTGATAGTGCTCGCGGATGACGCGCTTGGTCTGCGGGCTTTGGTACATGAAGCGGCAGATGTCGCACTGGTGTGCGAAGCGGTTTTCCCACTCAATAGTAGGGATCCTTCTGACCGGCCCAGGCCACGATCTTCTTCGGCCCGTCCACTGCAAGCCAGATCTTAAATCATTGGAGGTCGCTTCCGGCGTGGCTCCCCGGCTCAGGCGCTCCCGGGCGTGGGCGGTGAAGCGGATGGGCTTCTCCACCCCCTTAGCCTAAGGGCCCTCCCTGCATACCCTTTCACCCCCGGGAGGCCTCCCTCCCCCCGCCTCTCCTTGCGGGGTTTATGCGGGGATCCCCGGGGATCCGCCGCAACTCCATGCAAGCCACCCCCCGCTTCAGGCCCTTCCGGGGCCTTTCCATACGCGAAGGGGAACTTTCGCGAAGGTGGGGGGGCTAGCGCCCTCTCCAGCCCTTCCCCTACCATGGAAGCGTAGTGTTATAGGAGGCGTTTCCGGTGAAGACCTTCGGGCTTTACAAAGAGGGGTTCTTGGCTACCTGCAATATCAACGGTGGAGGTACTGGGGGAGGCAGCGGAGGCGGGGGAGGTAGTGGGAGCGGGGTGGGCACTACCTGGACCTTACGCAACTCGGGGTTCGGTGCCTTTTGCGGCGTGACCTACGGCAACGGCCTCTTCGTGGCGGTGGGGAAATACGGCACCATCCTCACCTCTCGGAACGGGGTGAAATGGATACGGCGGGCCTCGGGGACGAGCAACGACCTCAACGGCGTGACCTACGGCAACGGCCTCTTCGTGGCGGTGGGGGAAGGCGGCGCCATCCTCACCTCCCCGGACGGAGTGAACTGGACGCGGCGGACCTCGGGGACGAGCGACTGGCTCTGGGACGTGACCTACGGGAACGGCCGCTTCGTGGCGGTGGGGAATGGCGGCACCATCCTCACCTCCCCGGACGGAGTGAACTGGACGCGGCGGACCTCGGGGACGATCAACAGGCTCTGGGGCGTGGCCTACGGGAACGGCCGCTTCGTGGCGGTGGGGAATGGCGGCACCATCCTCACCTCCCCGGACGGAGTGAACTGGACGCGGCGGACCTCGGGGACGAGAAGCTGGCTCGGAGGCGTAACCTACGGGAACGGCACCTTCGTGGCGGTGGGGGAAGAGGGCATCATCCTCACCTCCCCCTGAGCCAGAGACCTCCACACCCCTACCCCGCCCCATCGCCCGTGGGGCGGGGTACGCTTACCCGGGGCCCGGCGGGAGTGGGCGCGCCGGCGGACTTGGCCGGTACGCGGCCTTTGGTTGTGGGAGCGTCACCCCTGCACAAAAGCGCACTTTTGCGAAGGAGGGACCTCCAAAGCGAAACCCCCCGCCGGTGGGCGGGGGGAGTGAGGGTGGGCCCTTCGGGATAAGGGCATCCCTGAGGCCCGGAGATTCCACGGCCTGAGGGCCCGCGGGCCCTTTGGCCGCCGCCCGCCCTCCTCCCCTCGAGGAGGGAGCGGACCTCCCCGTCCTTCACCCGCCGAGGGTGGGGCAGTCCCGGGGGTTCCCGACAGACTACGTGAGTCCGGAAGTTACAGAGTCTGGAAGTCTGTAAGTTACAGACTCTGTAACTCTGTAAGTCTGGAAGTCTGTAACTTTGGAACTCCCGGACTTACAGACTCTGTAAGTCTGTTAGTCTGGAAATATGTTCGTGGGCCGGAAGGAGGAGGGGAGGGCGGTTCTCCTGTCGGTGCGGGCGGGGCGGGGGGTGGTCCTCGCCGCCCCCCCGGGCTACGGGAAGACGGCCCTCCTTAGGGAGCTCCTGCCCGCCCTCGAGGCCTGGGCCCCGGTGGTGTGGGCGGACCGGGTGGCCCCCTTCGGGACCCTCCTGAAGGACCTCTACCGGGGCCTGTGGGACGCCGGGATCCCGGTGGAAGGGGTGGGCCGGGGGCGGGACTTTGAGGCGGACTTCAAGGCCTGGCAGAGGCGGTGCCCGGGGAACGAGGAGAAGGCCAGGAGCCTGGTCAAGGCCCTGAGGCGCCCCGAGGGGGTGAACCCCATCACCCTGGTGGTGGACGACGCCACCGGGGTCACCGCCTCCATGGTCCCCTGGCTGGTGGCCCTCTCCGAGGTGGCCACCCTGGTCCTGGCCGTCCACCCGGAGACCCTCAGGAAGGCGGGCACCAAGCGGCTCTGGATGCGCCTGGAACGGGTGGACCTCCCGCCCCTCTCCCCCAGGGGGACCCGGGAGCTGGCCGAGGCCTTGGTGGCGCGCTACGGGGTGGTGGCCGAGGACCTCGAGGCCTACCTCAACCGGGTGGTGAGCCTCTCCGGGGGGATACCCGGCGAGGTGGAGCGCCTGGTGCGGTATGTGAGCGCCGAGGACATCGTGCGCAACCGGGACGTGGGCACGGGCTACGCCGAGGGCCTGGCCCGCCGGGAGGAGCGGGGGGTGGCCCTGGCCCCCCTCCTCCTGGTCCTGGGCGGGGTGGCCATCGCCACCCGGGTCCTGGGCCTGGCCCGGGGGGAGATGGACCTCTACGTCATGGGGGGCGTGGGCGTGGCCGCCTTCGTGGTCCTGGCCCCCTGGCTCAGAAAGGTGGTGGTGGCGCGGTGAGAGAGGAGATGGAGGCGTTCCTGAGGCTCTTGGAAGAGGCCTCCCTGGTGCGGGTGGACGGCACCGGGCAGTACTACCTGCTCCGGCACCCGGAGGCGGGCTGGCGGCTGTACCAGAAGGGCATTGAGTGCGCTTTCCCCAAGGTAGCTACGCTGACCCTGGCCCAGGGGGAGGAGGCCCTCTTCTGGGCCCCGGAGTTCCGGGTCCCCCTCCCGGAGGTGGCGTGAGGGCCTGGGTCCTCCTCTTCCTCGCCCTTCCCCTGGCCCTGGCCCAGGGCCTTACCCGGGAGGAGGTCCGGGTCCTGGACCGCCTGAGCGAGGAGGCCCTGAAGGCCGACCCCGCCTATCTGCGCGCCCTGGCCGACCTGGAGGCCGCCCGCCAGACCCTCGGCGTGCTCGGGGCGCTCTCCGCCGAAGCCGGGGCCTCCCTGGCCGGGGAGTACGGGCAGGTGAGCCCCAGCTACCGCCTGGCCCTCTCCCTGAACCTGGCCGAGCTCTTCCGGGACAAGGGGCCCGCCCTGCGGGCCCTCGAGGCCCAGGTGGAGGACGCCCGGCGCCAGGTCCGGGTCAGGGTGGCGGAGGCCTTCTTCCGGTGGCTCATCGCGCGGGAGGCGGCCCGGGCCGCCGCCGACGCCCTCGAGGCCCGACAGGCCGAGGCCGCCGCCGTCCAGGCTAGGGCCAAGGTGGGGGCCGCCACCCCGGCCGACGCGCTGGCCGCCGCCGAACGGGTCTCCCAGGCCCGGCTGGGGCTCTACCGGGCCAACCTGGACCTGGCCCTGGCCCTGGAAAACCTGGCCCGGGTCGTGGGCCTGCCCCTGGACGCCCTGAGAGCCCTTTTAAGGCCCCTGGAGGGGGGAGGGGGTAGTGGAGGCGCCCCCCCCGGCCCCCAAGGGGCCGTAAAAAGGCTCAGAGGAGGTCTTATGAGGTTCTTGGGAATCGCTCTTCTCGCCTTCCTCTCCGCCTGCCAGGCCCCCGTGGCCGGGGAGGAGCGGGAGGTCCCCCTCCGCCTCTACCGCTGGGACGGCCAGGCCTTCCGGGAGGCCCCCGCCGAGGGGAAGCCCCTCCAGCTCCGGGTCCACCTCTACCGCCAGGGGCGGGAGGCCTCCGCCCTCCTCCGGGCCGAGGGGGGCGAGCCCGCCCGGGGGGTCATGGCCCTCCAGCTCCTCTCCCCGGCGGGGGAGGTCCTGGGGGAGGCCTACCGGGAGGGCCCTGGGGGCGCCCTCCACGCCCGGGCCCTGGGCGAGGCCCCCCTCTGCGCCCTCTACCTGGTGAGCCTCTCCCCGGACTGGGAGGAGGAGGAGAGCCTGAGCTTCCGCTCCTACGAGGCCTCGGGCCGGGTGTGCGAGGGGGGAAGGTGAGGGTGAGCGAGCTGGACCTCCTGCGTCGGCGGGTGGCGGAGCTGGAGGCCGAGCGGCAGAAGCTCCTCGCCCGCCTCGCCTACCTCGAGGCCCTCGCCCGCCCGGGGGCCCGGGGCGGGGTCCTCTCCCGGGAGCGGGCCCTGGAGCTCCACGCCCTCCTCTCCGCCGTCTGGCTGGAGCTGAACCAGCTCCGCCCGGTCCGCGTCCCCGACCTGGACCGGGCCCTGAGGATTCTGGAGGAGGCCCTGAGGGAATGACCGCCGGGACCCACCTGGCCGGGGCCGCCCTCACCGCCAGCCTCCTCCGGGGCTTCGGGGTGGAGGTGGGCCTCCTCGAGGGCCTGGCCTTGGCCTGGGGCTCGGTGATGCCCGACATAGACACCACCACCTCCGGCCCCGGCAAGTTCCTCCGCCCCCTCTCCGCCTTCCTGGAGCGGCGCTTCGGCCACCGCACCCTCACCCACTCCCTGCCCTTCCTCCTTCTCTTGGCCCTCTTCCTCCTTCCCCTCCACGGGGCGAACCCCTCCGCCTACTGGGCCTTCCTCTCGGGCTACCTCTCCCACCTCCTCCTGGACACCCTGAACGTGAACGGGGTGCCCCTCCTCTGGCCCTGGCGGGTGCAGTTCTGGATGTTCGCCGCCCGGGAGTGGCGCGTCCGCTACGGCTCCCCCCAGGAGGCCACCCTGGCCCTCTTCCTGGCCCTCTCCGGCTTCGCCCTCTACCCCGTGAGCGGCGACGGCTTTGACACCGCCTTCCGCAGGCTGGTGGCCAGCCCCGAGACCGCCGTGGTGGACTACCTCAAGTGGCGGGAGCGCTGGGAGGTCTGGGTGGAGCTGAAGGGCTTCAACCGGGAGACCCAGGAGGCCCTCGAGGGCCGCTACCGGGTGGTGGAGGCCCTGGGCCGGGAGGGGGTCCTGGTGGAGGACGAGCTGGAGCGCCTCCTGGCGGTGAGCCGGGACGGGCAGGTGGTGGCCTACCGGGTGCGGGCGGTGAAGGGGGAGCGGGTGGCCCTCCGGGAGTACCGGGTGGACCTATCGGGCAGGCTCCTCTCCGACCTCCTCCAGGCCCTGCCCCGCTCCGCCCGGAGGGTCTGGATCACCGGGGAGGCCCGCCCCGCCACCCCGCCCCCGCCCCTGGTCCCCCCCGTGGGCACCTTCCCCCGGGTGGAGGCCTCCGAGAGCCCGCCCCGCCTCGCCTTCCACGCCGCCAGGCCCCAGGACCTGGCCCCCCTCTCGGGCCTCTACCTGCGGGCGGGGAGCGCCGTGGTGCGGGCCCAGTTCCGCCCCGGGGAGGAGGGGGAGCTCTACCTGCCCGACCTGCCCCAGGCCCCCAGGGTCCACCCCTTGGTCTTCTCCCTCCCCTCCCTCTCCGGCCTCCTGGTCCGGCCCGGGGACCGGGTGGCCGAGGGGGAGCCCATCGCCCGCAAGGTGGACGAGGCCCCCCTGGCGGACCTGAAGGACCAGGCCGAGGCCAAGCGGGGGGAGGCCCAGCGCCTGGAAGGGGAGCTGGCCCGGCTGGAGGAGCGGTGCCGGGCGGAGCGGGAGGCCCTGAGGGCGGAGCTGTCCCGCCTCGAGGACGGGGTGGGCCGCCTGCGCTACCTGGTGAGCGTGGGGGCGGAGGCCCCCATCCGCCTCGCCGAGGCCGAGGGCCGGCTGGAGGAGGCCCGGGGGCGGCTCACCCGCCTGGCCCTGGACTGCGCCGGGGATAGGGCCCGCCTCGAGGCCAGCCTGCGGGAGGCCCGCCTGGCCGAGGAGCGCCTGCGGAGGCGGCTCGCCCGGGCCGAGGAGGCCCAGCTCGTCCGCTCCCCCGTGGCGGGCCGGGTGGCCGAGGTGAAGGTCCGAGACCTGAGGCCGGGGGAGGTGGTGGTGGAGGTGGTGGTGGTGGTGCAGGACTAGGCGCTGTGCTATTGCCTGTCTGACAAGACCACGCTTTCCACCCTAAGCTCCTTGTTGTATGGTCCCCCATTTATCTCTACGAGCTTTACTTTGAAGACAGCGTGATGAACCCTTTCGGGTTCACCGCCATGCGTGTAAGCCAGGTTGAGGCGGATTTCTTTTGACTTCTCAAAGAAGGGCCACCATTCCGATTTGGGGCATATCTGCCTTATGCTGGGAAACTCCTTGACCACTTTTCTCTCCCCTGGGAGAACGGGGACGCTCTCTACGATGGACACCCTCTCAAGGTCGCTACCTGCAACCAGCTCCCCTTCGGGAGCCAGCACCGACACCTCCCAGATGATGCACCCGTGCTTTCCAAGGTTGACGGCGTAGAGCCGACCTATCCTTGAGCTCGCATAGGCTGGTACGCGGTTCACTGAGGGTTCAAACTCCAAGAATACCAGCCCTTCCAGCTCGCTCCTGGCGAGAATTTCTTGGATTTGGGATTGTTTGTGAAGAATATGGGCCTGTTGCTTGCTGACCCTCCATAGGAGTCCCGTGAAGATGGCGGTCATCAGGGTGGCTAGAGCCGATATCCACTCCATGGCTACCTCACCGACTTCCCGGGCCCGGTGTGGACCCAGGCCTCGAGGCCGGCCCCTCTCCCCACATCCCCACCCCCCTCGCCCTCGCCGGCGGCCTGGAGGTCCAGCAGGCTAGGCCTCCAGCCGCCCCTGGACCTGGAAGGCGGGCTTGCCCTTCAAGAAGGCCTGCGCGCTCCTCTGCCAGGCGACCAGGTCGTCTATGAGGAGGGAGGCCTCCAGCTTGTTGGATGGAGGAGCGCCCCGGTAGCCCAGGGCCTCCAGGTAGGCCAGCTGCCTGTCGGAGGGGGCGTCGCTGAGCATCCTGCCCTCGTCCCAGCCGGTCTTGCTGTAGCGGCGATAGACCGACTTACGCTCCCGAGGTAGCCGGAGGAGCCACAGGGCCCAGCGGGCCGCCTCCAGGAGGAGCTCCGGCTCTGCCTGGACCACCTGGAGGAGGGGGCGGACCTTGGGGTTCAGGCGGGCCTTCTCCGCGGCCCGCTCCAAGACCAGGGCCGCCACCAATTCCGGCTTAGGGTCGGATAGGGAGGAGGCCACCAACAAGAGGAGCCCCAGGGCCAGCCGGTGGCTCTCCGGGGGGAGGCGGAGGAGGAGGCCCTGGACCTTCTCCTCGTAGACCTGCCACTCGGGCTTTTCCGGTCTCTTGGCCATGCTCCCATCGTAACGCCCCCGAGGTCCGTGGGGGGCTCTACCGCCTCACCGCGCCCGGGCAGGTCGGGAGCCCGGAGGTTCCAGGGAGCGCTTAAGGCTGCCCTTGGACATCTTCCGGTCTATTGGCTAGAATGATCCTTGTGCCAACCCGTTTAGTTCGTCTGAATCGCTATCCCATAAGGCCCTTGTTGCCAGATGAAAGGACCCTTTTCATCTACGCCCTCTCCCTTGACTCGCCCCCTAATCGGGAGGACCCCCAGGAGGTTTACCGGGTCCTGAACCGAGCCGCCCGGGCGGTAGGTGGGGTTTACTTCGGGGGGCGCCTCTACGCCTTCAACGCCCTCTCCGCTACCGAGGGGGTCACCCTCACCTTCCTGGAGAGCCGCCCCCTTCGCCCGGAGGAGCCCTTGGACCGCGAGGTGGCCACCCGCCTCCTGCGGCGGAAGCTGGAGGAGGCCCTGAGGCTCCTGGCCGGGAAGAGGGGGCTCCTCCTGGAGGGCAAACAGGTCTACCGGCCTGCCCCCCGCACCTTCCAGGACGTGCGCCTCTACCAGGGGGCTTCCCTGGACGTCCAGGTGAGCAGGAAGGGGCAGGTCCTGCTGGCCGTGGACCTGGTGACCCGCATCCAGGCCAACCTGTCCCTGGAGGCGTGGCTGAGGCGAGGGTATCCCCTTCCCGGCAAGGCGGCCAACCGCTACCCCAGCCAGGGCCAGGTGCTGACCTGGACCCTCAGGGGCCTCTCGGAGGAGCCCCCGGAGGCGGTCCTTATCCAGGGCGGGCAGACCCTGCTGGACTACCACCGGAGCCGGGGCCACCTAGCCCCCGGGGACGACCCGGGCCGGGTGGTCCTGGTGTCCCGAAAGGGGGGACCGGTCCTCCCCCACCTCTCGGCCCTGCTCGTCCCCATCCTCACCCTCGAGGAGCTGGCCCAGCTGGGGGTGCCCCCCGAAGCCCTGGGCCAGACGCGGCACCTGGAGGAGCGCTTCACCAAAGGCCAGGAGTGGGCCCGGATCCTGGCCCCCCACCTGGGGGCGGAGCCGGGGCACAGCCCCGAGCCCCTGAGGGTGGAGGCCCAGGTTCTCCCCCCCGCGCGGCTGGTGGCGGCCAAGGGCAGGAAGGTGAACAAGCCCATGGAGGCTTTGACGCTGGGGGTCTACCGGCGGGGAAGTCCCCGCCTCGCCTGCCTCCTCTGGCCCGGGGAGGCGCCTCCCGAAAAGGCCCTGGCCCGGCTCCAAGCCCTGGGAGCGGAGCTGGCCGTCCGGCCCCTGCCCGAAGGGGACGGGGACCGCCGCGCCCTCTTCCGGGCCCTGGCCTCGGGTGGCATCGCCGCCGCCTTGGTGGTCCTGCCCCCGGGCGACGCGAGGCTTGGGCGCTTTCTGGAGAAAGACGACTACTACCGCCTCAAGGACCTGGCCCACCGGGCCGGCCTTCCCCTCCAGCTCCTGCGCCGGGGGGAGGACCCCTACCGGGTGGCCAACGCCCTTCTGGGCCTCCTGGTCAAGGCCGGCTGGCAGCCTGTGGCCCTCGAGGGCGACTACCCCGCCGACCTGGTCATCGGCCTGGACAGCAGCGGTGACGGAAGGGTCCACTATGGGGCGGCCTCCTTCGCCGTCCTGGCCGACGGGACCCCTTTGGGGTGGGTTCTGCCCCAAGCCCAGCCCGGGGAGTCCATGGACCGGGCCTGGCTGTGGCGGGCGGTGGAGGAGACCGTGGCCATCTTCTCTGACAAGACAGGCCGCCTCCCCAAGAGAATCCTTCTCCTACGGGACGGCCTGGCCCGGGAGCAGGAGTTCGCCGACCTATGGGAGGGCCTGGCGAAGATGCACCTAGCCCACGACCTCTTTACCGTGAGGAAGCGGCACCTCTGGCGTATGGCCCCAGGCGAAGCCAAAGATCTTATGACCTCCCTTTCCGGGACCCTTCTCCAGGTAGACAGGCGGACCTGGCTCATGGTCACCGCCGACCGGGTCTGGGGCAAGAGGCGCGACTTCCGCGTGAGCCCCCGGCCCCTCCTCCTGGTCCACGAGCGGGGGGACGGGCCCAGCCAGGCCCTTTTGCGCCAGATCTTCCACCTGAGCCAGTTCCACCCCGCCAGCGCCAGCCTCTACCCCCGGCTTCCCGTCCCCCTCCACTTCGCCCACAAGTTGGCCAAATCCGCCGGCCGGTGGGGCGCCATGGGCCTCGCCCGCCTCCCGGCGGATAGCCTCTTCTTCGTCTGACCGCGCGGGCCCTCCCGGAAGGCCCGGGGCCACCAGGCCTTCCCTCTGGCCCGCTTGGCCTTGGCCTTCTCCTCCGAAGGATTGAAGAGGCCCTCGAGGGCCGGGCTCAGGCGGTACCTGCTCCCCTCCTTCTCTATCAGGCCCCGCCGGACCAGGGGGGAGAGGGCCCGGTAGGCCCAGGCCCTCTTGAACCCCAGCTCCTCCATCACCTCTTCCAAGCCGGCCTCCCCGGCGGCGGCCAGGTAGAGGAGGGCTTGGTACTCCGAGGCCCGGAGCCCCGCCCGGGCCAGGTCCTTGAGAGGGTCGAGGTTCTTTGGGGGCATCGCTTTTCTCCTTTCCCAACGGCTTGTCTATGTATCGTAGACTCGGTTTCCTCCTTTCCCAAGGGTTTATCTACACTTCGTAGACAGGTTGTCTACGGATCGTAGACTGGAGTCTACGGTCTGTAGAGGGTCCCTTCGGGATGGGCCTTTCCGTCCAGGCCCCTCGAGGGGCCGGGGACTTCGCGCCGGGTCGCTTCGCCTTCACGCTCCTATGGTAGGGACCCCCGGGGGGAAGCTCTTCCTCCGCCGTCTTACCCAGATTCGGAGACCCCTTCGCTCTGGGGTCGCCGGAGAGGAGCGAAGAGGCCCTCGAGGGCCGGGCTCAGGCGGTACCGCCCGTTCACCTTCTCCACCAAGCCCCGCCGTGCCAAGGGAGAGACCGCCGCGTAGCCCTGGGCTTTGGACACCCCGAGGGCCTGGCAGAGTTCTTCGAGGGTCGCCTCCCCCTCCGCCAGGTAGAGGATCACCCGGTACTGCTGCCGCCCTAGGTCCAGCCGGAACAGGTCGCGCAAGGTCATGACCTCACCTCCCAATGTCAGTCGCCTCGCCCTCACGCCCCTATGGTAGGGACACGGGGGGGTAGGCCGCTCTCCCGCCGTCTTACCCAGAAAGCGAGAGGCCAAGAACCTGGGTAAGACGGGGTAGGGGCTTCCCGCGGCCTCCCGCCGTCTTACCCAGAAAAGAGGGCTTGGGCGTCTCTGGGTAAGACCGCCTTCCCCCTCGGCCTGGGTCCTTGGGGGCCGCCCCGCCGTCTTACCCAGAAAGGGGGCGGTCCTGGGTAAGACGCTCCTGACCGCCCGCCTCCAGGGCCCGAAGCAGCCCCTCGAGGGCCCCCATCTCTCCCCTGAGCCTCGCCTCCCACCGCGCGAGGGCCGCTTCGGGGGAGAGGAGAGGGCTCGTGGGCAAACCCCCTTCCGGGAAGGCCAGGTAGAGCTTCTCCTCCGCCACCTGAAGCCAGAAGGGACCGAGGAAGCGTCCCATCGCCAGGAGGGCTTGGCCTAGAGGGGTGTCCGCTTTGGGGCCCCTGCACCCCAAATGAACCGCGCCGATAGAGTCCCAAGTCCCCCAGGCCCGGAAGCGCCGGGCGAGTTCTCCCTCTAGGGCCACCTCGGGACCCGCTTCTCTCGTGGCTACCCTCCAGGCCGCGAACAGGTAGAGGAAGAGGGCGGGGAAGACCAGGAGGAGGAGAGGGCTCGTCCCGGGCTTCAGGACGGGGAGGCCCGCGAGGTGCCGGGCGAGGAGGGCGAGGAGGACCCCGGAAAGCCCCAAGAGGGCGAGAAGGAAGGGCCAGCGCTCCCCGGGGTAGGTGGGCCACCCCCTTGGAGCCAGGTGAAGAAAGGGGAGAGGCCGGGGAAGCTCCACCTCGTAGAGGACCCCGGTGAAGCGGTAGCCCACGGCCCCGAAGCGCCTGGCCCCGTAGACCTGCGCCTCAAAGCGGCGGAAGGGGTGCCCCAGGACTTCGCCCTGGATTTCCCCGTAGACCTCGGGTTCCCCTTCAGGAAAGAGGGAAGCGGTGGGAGGCTCAGGTTTTTGACCTCTAACCTCTCCATCCCCTCTTCTCACAGACTTGCTATCGCTCAAGGTAGACCCAGTACCACTTCAAGTAACCTACTTGACTGGAGTCTTCCACGATAACCAGCACCTTTATCCCCTTGCCGGGTTCATACCGGTCTCGGGGTAACAGGCGTGGGCCTGGGGTGGCCGCTACCCCATTCCCGGTTTCACAAAGGAACTCGGACCGGTACCGGTCTATGGCGGTGAGTGGAACGGGAAAAGTCTCTTGGGCAGGTTCGAACGCCGTATCCCTAGGTAGGACTTCACCAGGCTCCGGGGGCGTGGGAGGGTTGGTGGTGGGTTTGAGAAGGACGGGGGGGTAGTACCCGTCGGGGTTGACCATCTTTACGCCCCCAGGGCAAAGGCTGGGGTTCTGCGGGTAGTACAAGAGGGGCACCCAAGCGGGGGCTGGAGATGGGCAAGCCGTCAGGACCACCCCCAAGGCCACCAACAGCCCGAAACCAACCCACTTGCGCATTCTTCACCTCCTATTGGCTAATGCGCCACACTCCGTTGGAGAGGTCGTAATAGTCGCCCAAGAAGATTTCTACTGGACCCCAGATGCGAGGGATGACCCCCTCCTTGCTGTTGTCCACGGTAACGAAGTTGGAAGACCAGTCCCAAAACTCCACCAGTCGGTAGCGATAAGCGGGTGCGTAGTGGAGATAGAAAGAAGACGCGTTAGGAAACTGCAAACTATCAAAAAGCACCACAGCGGGGAGGTCCCTTTGCCCGATGGTGTCCTTAAGCAATCCGTTGGTGGTCCAAGTGTACTGGGTGTAGCTCACCCAAGCGATGGGGCCGGTGATGGGAATGTAGGGGTTCAAGAGGCTGGTGGCATCGAAGTCGCGGAGGTAAGCCCCTGTTACCCGCACCGGCAAACCGTTGTGCGCCAACCAATAGTTGGCTCCTGGAGCGTAGTCCTTAGGCAGAACCGCCTGCCCCTGTCCGGCAGTTTCCTTACCGGACATGGCCTGGGAAATCCAGGCGTTGTAGATGTTCTTCCCGTTCTGAGTGGTGAGCTTCACCGGCCAGAGGGCTAGCTGGGCCCACTTGGGAAGGCCATTACTGGTAGTGGAACCTCCCGGTACCCTGACAGAAACTCCCGAGTAGCCAAGGCTGTCGTTAGGAAGCCTCAGGGTAATGTCCCAAGGAATCCCCTGCAACCCCCGCCTGCGGTAAACTTCCAACACTCGGAGCAAGGAAACCGGACCGCAACCGATGACGTGATTCCCGCCCTTGTCCCAAGCATACGGAAAGAGCAGGTCCCAAGCCCCCCAGGTGTTTCCCGCATCGTAGCCAAGGTAGGCGTTGAGGGGATCGGTGTAGTTCTGTACGGGTCCAGAGCGCCAACCCCAACGAGCGACGGTCTCCTGTATGTTTCCGAAGTCTTCTTCAAGTCGTCCCGAAGACTGTGTATAAGAGACGTACCCTCTATTCTCGTAGACCGTGCACCACCACAGGAACCAGGAAAGGCATTGACCGGGCTCGGTGGCCTGCGGGCTCACGCCTCGGAAAACCTCCGTAGCCAGGTCCAGAGGCTTGGGCTCCTCGCTCAGGAACTGAGGGGAAAACCCCTGGGGGGAAGGGGCGGGGGGCGACTTCTCGATCAGCTGGTCCCAACGCTTTTCTAGCTCAGACAAGAAGCCGTTCTTCCGATGCATCTCCCGCATCGCCACCCGGTACGCCTTCGCCGCCTCCACCCGCTCCTGGGGCATCTCTTTGCCCGTGGCATCTAGGATTTTCCCTCCGGGAGTCCGGACAAAGAGGGCGTGCTTGTGGTACACCAGGGAGCAGTTCGGGCACTTGTCAAGAAGAACCCTGTACGCTTCCGCGGGGAAGATGTCTCCGTAAAAAGCGATGTCCTTGAGAAGCCCGGTCAGGTACACCGGGTCCTCCGGCTTAGCTACCTGAAGGGCTTTCCCAAAGCTCCCCTCCGTGCTGACCAGGTTGGCGAGGTATGCGGGGCGGCCCTCGATGTCAAAGACGACCCTTGAAACCACCTTCAGTCCTTGAACACTCAGGGGAGAAACCTCGGAAGGGCTTCCCAGGGCCAGCGGAAGGGTCAAGGCCTGGCTCACGTTGACAGGGACGCTTTCACCCGTCGTCCCAACGGCCTCATTGGGTTTTTGTGTCGTGTTGCAGGCTACGAGGGATGAACCAAGAAGAAAAAGCCCCGCCAAGAGCGAAAACCGTTTAGCCACAGGCATTTTCGCTCAACCTCCCGCTTTTATTCTATCCCTTCGTGTGCTACCTGGTCAAAATGCGATTGGGGAAGATGCTTCAGGAGCGGTATGCCCCCCGTACACAAACGCTTACACATGCCTTCGTGTGCTACTTGACCCCAACCCTTAGGGCCCTGAGTAGCCCCTCGAGGGCCCTCACCTTGGCGAGGTGGCGCTTGGCCTCTAGGGCCCTCATCCCCGCCTCCCGAAGGGCCAAAGGGAGGGTTTGAGGAGCCCCGCCCGCCTCAGGGGCTCGGCCCGGAGGACCAGGTACTCCCCCCGGTTGCCCTCGGTCCACCACCCGGGGAACTCCTTGGCGTAGGCCTTGGCGGTCTCCTCCCCCGGGGTCTTCACCCAGACCTCCTCCCCCTCGAGGCGGTAAGGGTGTTTGGAGAGGATCTTCCTCGCCATCTCCCGCACCTCGGCCAGGTAGCGAGCGCTCTCTTCCTCGGCGGTGTAGGTCCTCACCCACGGGGGCACCCGGCCCAGGAGCTCCCGGAAGGCCTCCGCCAGGACCGAGGTGGCGGCTTCCATCCAGTCTTCCTTCTCCCTCAGGGCCTCCCGAATCCTCGGGGCCACGGCCCGGAAGAAGCGGTCCCCCACGGCGAGGAGGAGGCGGTGGGCCTCGGCGTGCACCCGCTTGGCCCGGTCCTGGGGCAGGACGGCGTTGGTGTAGACCAGAAGGGCCCGCTTGCGCACCTCGTCCGGGGGCCTGTAGCTCTGGGAGGCGTTCAGGGAGAGGACCACGGGGGCCCTGGGGGGACCTAAGAACTCGTAGTCCCCCTTGATGAGCCCCTCCCCGGGGTTTCTGACCTGGAGGAGGCTCACGTCATCGTAGACCACGGGGAAGCGGGAAAGCCCCCTCAGGGCCTCCACCCTGTCCTTGGTGAAGTCCTTGCCCGGCTGCATCCCCACCTCCAGGCCCGCCATGCTCTTGAGGGCGAAGCGGAGGAAGCTGGTCTTGCCCGTGTTGCTCTTGCCGTAGACCACGGCCCAGAGGGGGTAGCCGTGGGGCGGGAGGCCCTCCAGGTGGGCCCGGTAGAGGAGGTCCGCCATGTAGGGCGAGGCGTAGAGCCAGGCCAGGAGGCGGAAGAAGGCCTCCGTCTGGCTCAAGGCGTCGTCCCGCTCCAGGAAGTGGCGCTCGTAGCCGGAGAGGAAGGCCAGGATGGCCTCGGCGTCCTCCCGCACCCCGGGCTCTTCGAGGGAGAGGAAGGGGCGGAGGTCCCCCTTGAGGACCACGCCCTCCTCGGTCAGGTCCAGGAGGGGGGCCTCTTCTTCCTCTTGGGCCAGGGGGAGGCGCTTGGCCACCTCGAGGCCCCTCTTCCCCAGGGTGAGAAGCCTCACCTCTCCCTTCTTTTTCGCCTCCGCCGCCTGGGCGATGGCCTGCGCCGCCCTCCGCTTGGGGACGGGGAGGTATTCCACCCGCATGACGGTGGGGACCTCCACCTCCCTCACGGCGAGCACCACCTCCCGCTTCGCCGCCCCCTCCAGGAGGGGAAGCTCGTGGGGCCTGGCCTCCCGGAGGAGGAGGTCGGGCCTCAAGGGGTCGCTCTCGGCCCGCACCGCCTCGTAGAGGCCCTCCAGGTGGCGGAAGGCCTCCTCGCCCTCCAGGAGGAAGGCCAACTCCAGCTGGGAGAACTGCCCGGTCTCCAGGGCCCGCTCCGAGAGGTTGGGGCTCCCCAGGAGGGCCCAGCGCCTCCCGCCCCTCTCCTCCACCAGGAAGAGCTTGGCGTGGGAGGGCCTCCGGGAGAGGAGGAACCTCAGGCCTCCCCGCCGGGCCTTCTCCAAAAGCGCCGCCTCCTCCCCCTCCCACGCCACCCGGAGGCTCCGGGCGATCTCCTCCTGGACCAAAAACTGCACCTCCAGAAGGCGCTGGAAGGCGTTCTCGGGGGGAAGGGCCCCCTCGTAGCCGAAGACCACCTCCAGCTCCTCCACCCGCCGGCTCAGGCGGGCGAGGAGCCTGGCGGAAGCGGAGTAGGTGAGGACCCTGAGCCGCCTCGCCCCCTCCAGGTCCTTCAGGGAGAAGGGGGCGGGGCCTAGGAACTCCGCCCGGAAGACCTGCAGGCCGAAAAGCTCGCCTATCAGCGGAAGCTCGCTCATGTCTCCCTCCGCGTCAAGTCGTCCCCCGAGGGGAGGCCTTCACCCGCACCCTCCCCATCTGGCTCTCAAGCTCCACCCAGTCCCTCCCCAGGGCCAGGGCATCTTCCTCGGAAGGCGAGGGAATCTCGTCCCCGTGCTCGTGGGCGGCCTCCAGCCAGAGCCTCCGGGCTTCCGCCAGGTTGGCCAGGGCCTCCTCTCGCGTCTCCCCCACGGCCACGCACCCCTTCAGGTCCGGGTGGAGGGCGGTGTACCCCCCTTCCGGCTCCGCCACCAAGAGCGCCGGGTACTCCAGGTCCAGATAGCGCTCCAAGGGCTTCCGCATCCTTCGCCTCCTTCACCTAGTCCTCAGAACCTCGCCTCGCCCCCTCTCGCCCCTATGGTAGGGGCGGCGGGCTCGGGCTCCCCGTCTTACCCAGAAAGGCCAGACCTGGGTAAGACGAACCTGGGTAAGACGGGGAAGCCTCCCTCACGCCCTACGCCGCCTTCCCGTCATCGAGCCCCATCACCCACCGCCACACCTTGCCCGCCATCTCTACTCGCTCCGCGTCCCACTCGATCCAGCCCCCCGGCGTCCGAACGGCCAGGTACAGCTCCCCGTCCCCGGGGTCCACCTCGTAGTGCCCCGCCACCAGGTCCACGGGGTCGGGCAGGTCCCCGCCGAAAAAGTCCTCCAGGTCCTCCCGCACATCGGGGGGAAGCTCCTCCAGGTGTGCCCGCACCGCCCGCTCGTGCAGGTAGGGGGTGCCGCCCCAAATCGTTTCCCTCAAAAGCTCCATCTCCACCTCCTAGGCCTTGAAGGGGGCCGCCTCGGCCGCCGGCCCGCCGAGACGGCCCCGCCTCGCTCGGCTCCTCAGGCCCTCAGTCCTTCTCCGTGATCAAGAGCACCTTCCCCTCGGCGAAGGAGAGGAGCTGGGCCTTGACCTTCTCCACCTGCTCCGGCTTCACCTGGATCTCCGCGTCTGCGTAGGGTGCGCTGCGCGTGGTGCTTATCGCCAACTGGTCCCCCAGGAGCTCCACCATGTACACCGCCTCCCGGGGGATGACCTGGACTATCTCTTTTCCGCTCTTCGTCTTGCGCTGGATGAAGATGCCGCCCATCCTTCACCTCCGCCTACTCCCTGGGCGTGAGCCCCCCTCTATTCCAGGACCGCGGCCTGGTCCCTGCCCGCCGCCAGGCCCGCCAGGACCTCCACCTCCCGGGCCCGGGCCTTGGCCACCTCCAGGCGGAACTTGGCCCGGGTAAGGGCCTCCTCGGCCTCCAGGAGGGCCTGGAAGAGCCCTGGGTAGAGGGACCGGGCCTTGGCCTCCCGCTCCTCGGCGTTCCTGCCGGCCACCTCCCCCGCCAGGATCCCCTGGGCGATGGCCGCCTCCAACGCTTCCTTGGCCCGGCGGTGGCGGAGGGAGGCCTCGAGGGCCTCTTCCAGGGCCCACCTCAGGTCGCCATAGACTTGCCGGATTTCGGCTTCCAGCACCTTCACCTTCTCCACCTCCTCAAAAGGGGCGCCCCCGGGGTCGCCCCGGGGGACTCGCCTATCAGTCGTAGCGGTACCAGTCCACCTCGTGCCCCTCCTCCTCGAAGGAGCGGGCGGGGTCCAGGGTGTCCCCGTAGGTGCCCATCTCGTCCAGGAGGGCCTCGGCCTTGCGGATGAACTCCCGAAGCCTCTCGGGGTCCACGTCTTTCCCGAGCCGCTCGGTGATCCAGTAGAACCGCCGGGCGGCGAACCAGAGGTTGTAGGTCTCCTCGTCCAGCTGGTCTATGAGGTCTTTCACGTCTACCTTTCGCATCCTCGCCTCCTCCAAGGAGGGGCCCGGTAAAGCCGGGCCCCCAGGCCTCAGGCCTCGAGCAGGGTCTCGCTAAGGGCCTCCTCCGCCGTCAGGGTGAGCCCCCGGTGGAAGGCGATGAAAGCACCGCCGTAGATGACGGCGGCCTCGAGGCCCCCCGGGCAAGGGGACAGGTCAATGAGGGAAACCTCCACCCGCTTCCCCCTGGGGACGAAGACCATCTGGCCATCGTCCCCACGGAGGAAGACGTCCCTTTCCGCTTCGAAGGCGAACCTGTGGCCTCGCCTAGCCTCGTATGGCCGCACTTCCACGAACCTGAACACGGCCGCCTCCTTCACCTAAGACCGAGGGGCGCGGGAAACCCCGCCCCCTAGCTCACTCAGGCAGTCCCTCCAGGGGCTCCGTCGCCAGAAGCTCTTCGTCCAGGACCAGGGTGTAGTGGAACTTCTCGGGCTCCCAACGGTCCCAGCCGATGCCGGAGATGACCCCCACCGGCATCTTCTTCGCCTCGTAGGGCTCACCCCGGAGGAGGATGACGGCCTCTCCGGGGCGCTCGTCAATGACCTGCTCCTCACCGAGGGGGAAGCCCTTGGCCCGCCAGGCCATGTCGGGGACGGCGTCTACCAGGTCGTCCCAAAGCTCCTCGGGGACCTCGTAGGCCACGGCCACCGCCTCATCGAGGGCCTGGGCCGCCTCCAGGACCCGGCCCTCCCGGTAGAGGGCGTAGGCCCGCCGCGCCTCCTCTTCTGACACTAGGACCAGGAAGGTGCGGCTGTCGTCCCCGTGTAGAAAACAAAGCCAGTCCTCGCGAGTCTCGCCTATCATCTTCATGGCTCACCTCCTTCACCCCACGCCCGAGGGGCGGGGAAAGCTCCCACCCCACGGGCTTCCCTTGGCGTACCCGGGGGGACTCGAACCCCCAACCTCCGGTTTTGGAGACCGGCGCTCTACCGATTGAGCTACGGGCACACGCGCCGGGGGCGGGAAGCCCCACCCCCGAAGAAGGTCCCCGCTAAAGGAGCGCTTTCAGGACCCGGTGGGCCGCCTTCAGGGCCTGGGCCTTGGCCTTCTCCGGGTCCTCGGCCACGCCCCGGGTCAGGACCACCCCCAAGGGGCCGGAGAGGTCCTGGACCACGTCCACCGCCCACGCCCTCTCCCGCGCCAGGGCCCGCACGTGCCCGCCCTCCACGCTTCCCACGTAGGCCACCTCGTGGTAGGGCAGGAAGGGGAAGAAGCGGTCGGGGTTGGCCAGCAAGAAGTTCCCGATGAGCTCCCGTCCCAGGTACTCGGCGGCGGTGATGCCCTTCGCTCGGGCCAACTCCGGGAAGATCTCCGCCACCACCAGCCGGTCCTCAAACCGGGCCGGGTCCTCGTCCTCCCGGAAGAAGTCCCAAAGCTCTACCTTCCGGGCTTCCTCCGAGGTCAGCAGGGCCAGGTGGGTGAGGGGCGTGATGGTCTCCGACTCCTCGTTGATCCCGTAGACCACAAGCATCCTTCTTTCCTCCTTTCTGGGGGTGGTTCATTTGGGGTAGGGGCCCCAAAGCAGTTCATTTGGGGTGCAGGGGCCCCAAAGAGGCCCGGCCTCCTGGGCCTCCGCCCTCCCCATGGGCGAAGCCCCCCTCTACCCGAGGGGGGCCGCCCCCTTCACTTGGCGATGGGAAGCCAGTCGGGTTTTTCCCCCTCCGTTACCAGCAGGAAGTCCCCGTCCCCCAAGCGGGCGAGCCGCCAAGGCCCGTCCTTGTACCCCCCGATGCCGGGGACGGCGCTGAAGTCCAGGAAGAGCCCCTCGCCATCGGCGGCGTAGGCGTCCAGGCCGTCCTCGTCCAAGACCACCCTGACGGGCACGCCGCGGGAAAGAAACGCCGCCAGCACCTCCGCCTGCAGTCCGCTGATGACCTTCACCTTCACCTCCTTTGGGGGCGAAAGAGGTTCATTTGGGGTAGGGGCCCCAAAGAGGAGGACGGGAGGTCCTCCTCTTGCAGCCCCCCCCCACCCCCAGGGCGAAGCCCCCCTCTATTCCCTCAACCTGGGTAAGACGGGGCTAGTCCTCCATCACCTCGAGGTCCGCCTCGTCCACCTCGTGGACGGAGCGCACCGTCCCCGTCCCCTCGCACTCCGGGCAGGTGGTCCACCCGAGGGACGGGGGCTGGCCGAAAAGCATGATGGTCGCCAGGACTTCACCCGATCCGTGGCACTCCGGGCAGTCTTCCTCGATCCTCACCTTGACCTTACGTCCCACGCCGCACCTCCTCTCTGGAAACCCGTGGACCTGGGTAAGACGGGGCGGGAAGCCGTGGCCCCCCGCTACCTGCCTACCACACGCGCTTTGGCCCACAGCGCCCACCCCCTGGGCGAAGCCCCCCTCTACTCCATAAACCTGGGTAAGACGGGACGGGAGGCCCCACCCCGGGGCCTCGCCCCCTTCCTGGGCCTCACAGCTGCTCCTTCTCCAGAGACCTTTTGCCCGCCTCCGCCCTTTCCAAGAAGGCCTTGACGGCCTCGGCGAAGCGCCGCCAGTTGTCGGGTGAGCAGTACCGGTACTCCCACCCCTTGAGGGTCTTGGGGGAGATGTGGAGGATGTCGGCCAGTTCCTCCCGCACCCGCTCCACGGGGAGGCCCAAGCGGTGGCGGAGGCCCTGGACCACGGAGCGCACCCACCAGGGAAGGGAGTCGCCATCGGTGTCCAGGCCGCACCGGGGGCAAGGTCGGGAAAAATACCAGTTCCCCGGGTCGTACTCGTGGCCGCAAGCGGGGCAGGGTAGGGTAAAGCCCGCCTCGCCGTAGTCGGGGGAGAAGACGTGGATCCGCATCTCAGTCCTCCTCTTCCTCCTCGGGGACCCGCTTCATGAGGTCCTCGAGGTCCTCTACCCATGGAGTGTAGGGGAGGCCCGGAAGGCCGGGCCTCCGCCCCCCCTCTACAGGCTCACGCCCTGCCGGTGGAGCACCTCCCCCAGGGCCAGGAGCAGGGCGTGGTGGGGGTGGTCCATGGGGACCGCCTTGTCCCCGAAGACCGCATACGCCACCCCGCCCCACCAATCCACCCGGAAGCCGGCGGCGTAGAGGGGGCTGAGGTCTATCTCGGTGGCCGGGAGCCGCCCCTCGCGCTTCAGGATCCCCACCGCCCCCGAGTGGAGGCCGTTCACGAAGAAGGCCACGCCAATAGGCCGGTAGCAGTAGGCCTCGTGGTTGCCGGGGTCGTACCGCCAGGGGGCCTCGCCGATGCGCTCCAAGACCTTCAGGAACCGCCCCCCGTTCCAGGGGAAGGAGATGACGGTGTCCGTGGCCAGGTCCAGGGTGAGGCCCTTTGCGGGGCCTTCCCGGACCCACACCTTGCGCATCCGCATGGCCTCGAGCACCTGGCGGGGGATGGCGAGGTGCAGGAGGCGGGGAAGGTCCTTCTCCTTCTTGTCCGCCCAGTCCAACATCCCCTCGGCCATGAGCGGCAGGGCCGCCGCCCGCACCAGAAGCCTCAAGGCCCCCACATCACCCTTCCTCGCCAGCTCTTCCGCCAACATCAGTACACGCTCTTGGCGCATAGCGCCACCTCCCTGGGCGTTAGCCCCCCTCTACTCCCTCATCCGGAAGGAGGCGATCCCTCCTAGATCCACCAAGAGGTCAGAGGTTCTCCTGAAGAGGGGTAGAAGGAGCCTCGAGGTCTTCTTCCTCTCCCTCCTCCTCTTTCCTTCAAGACGGCGAAGCGAGACATTGAAGGCTTCTCCTTCTCCTTGAAGAGGAAGGGCGAGGGCCTCGAGGTCCTCTTCCTCTTCCTCTTTCCCTCAAGACGGTGAAGCCCTCCTTGAAGCGGAAGAAGAAGCTCTCCTCTCTTTCCCTCTTTCCCTCTTTCCCTCCTCCCCTCCGGATGAAAGAGGGCCCCCCTCGAGGCCCCCCAGGCGGGGTGCGCGAATCTAGAACAACTGGGGGGCGAAGCCCCCCAGGCCAAAGGGCGGGCAGGGTCTTGTTCTAGATCCGCCGCGAAGCGGCGGCCCCCCTCACCGCCGCCGGTCCTCATCGAAGGGGTCGAAGGGGTGGCGGTCGAAGGGGTCCCAGGGCCAGCGGCTTTCTTCCTCGTCGGGTAACCACCACCAAGGGGGGTCCCGCCAGGGGGGCTCGACTCGCCGGTCCGGCTCCTCGGGGAAGGGGCCGAACTTCCGCTCCAGGAGGCGGCCGGCGATGTAGGCCAAGACCCCCAGGATCACGATAAAGACGAGGGTGTCTCCTCCCACGGTTCACCTCTCTTTCCGCCATCATGGCACAGGCCCCATGGGCGGCTAGCCCCCCTCTTCACCTCTCCCTTTTCCTTCAGGCGTGAACTGGCGGGGCTCGGGTGGCGGCGTTCTCCCCCACCTGGGCGCTCTGGACGGGCTTCCCTCCCTCGGGCTCGGGGGGCCTCTTCTCCCGCTCCTCTCCTCCTTCTCCCCGCCGCCCCAGCCGCTCCCGGTAGAGGGCCCGCTCCCAGGCGAAGAGGAGCCTGCGCCTGTTCCACCTGGCCCGGGCCGAGGCCTCGGCCTCCTCCAGGTCGGCCACCTTCCATCCCTCCGGTGGCCCGAAGAGGGCGGTGAGGCGCTTCAGGGCCCGCCGGACGGCGTCCCGGGAACGCCCCGTGGCCCGCGTCAGGTCCCGGGGCCTGGGGGGCACCCCCTTGGCCACGGCCTGGAACACCTGGGCCGCCGTCAGGCCCAAGCCCGAGGGGGACCAGAGCGGCCTGGCCTCGGGGCCTTCTTCTCCGCCGGGCCAGGCGGTGGGGTCCAGGGTCCAGACCGTGCCGTGCTCCGCCTGCCCGGACCACGCCCCCTCCAGGACTCCCGCCTCCTTTAAGGCCTTCACCGCCTTGAAGGCGGTCTGCAGGCTCAGGGAGGCCTCCTCGGCGATCTGGCGGTAGGACAGCTGCACCTTGGGCCTCCCGTCCTGGGCCCAGCCGTGGACCGTGTAGACCTGCCAGATGGCCCTCAGCGCCAGGTAGCGGCTCTGCCCCGCCCGCCCCCTGAAGAGGGGGTGCTTGGGGTCGGGGGGGAGGAGGCGGGGGCGGCCTTCCCCTTCCCGCCGGCCCCCCTTCTTGGCCCGCTCCCTGGCCCACTCCAGGACCCGCTCCACCTCGTCCGGGTCGGTGTCGGGTAGGCCCGCCTGGGCCGCCGCCTTCCGGAGGCCCTCGGCCACCTTCTCCTCGGGGCCCAGGGTGAAGGCCAGGGGGGCCAGGCGGGCCAGGGTGGTGTGCCTTTCCCCCTTGGGGGCCTGGGCGATCCGGCGGTAGATGCCCTCCAGCCTGAGCCGGGAAAGGGCGTTCCGGTCCGGGTCCAGGCGCTTGAGGCGGGGCAGGCGCTCCAGGGGGACGGGGGTGAGGTCGGGGTAGAGGAGGGGGTTGCCCCCGGAAGGGGTCAGGTAGCCGAAATAGGGCAAAAAGACGGCCTTGCCCCGCCCCGCCTCCGGGGAGGAAGGGAAGGCCTCCGCCTTTCCCAGGCCCGCTTCCTGGGCCAGGGCGGCCAAGCGCCGGGCGATGGCGTGGGCCCGGCGCTGGCCCGTGGGCCTCTTGAAGAAGAGGTAGAGCCGGAAGCCCCTGGTGAGCCCGGTGGAGGCGTAGGCCGGGATGCCCTTCCCCCACAGGTCCTCCAGGAAGGCCTCCAGGGGGCCGGGCTCGGCCTCGTCCAGGTCCACGGCCACCCAGGAGACCTGTCCCCGTGAGCCCACCGCCGTCCCCGGCAGGCCCCCCGTGGCCCGAAGGCCCCGGAGGTGGTCCGCCACCTCGTCCAGGCCCGGCCGGCGGGGGGTGGAGAGGACTTCTTTGGAAAGTCTTTTCCCGACGTCGGGAATGATCTTTCCAGAAATCCCCCGGCCCCGTTGGAGGGGAAAGGCGTTGTGGAGGAGGGGAATAGGGGTTGCTTGCTCTGGTTGGGCTTCCGGCGCCACGCTCTCCCCGTACATATACACGCCTATGTTAGGGAGAAGCGCCCGGATTCCTACGCGCAGGAGTTGTACTTGGTGCACAAAATATGGTGAATGGCCCCCCTGCAAGGGCCCTGAAGCTTTGGCTAAAGCCCTCCTCCGTCAAAAGGCTTTCCTCAGGCTATGGCCAGGATTGTTGACATCCTCGGTCGGTAGGAGACCTCGGGAGCAGTCGTCAAACGACCCAATCGGTGATGGCATAGGGTCCCTTCCGGGTCCGCTCCCTTCGGGGCCTCCAGCGTTGGGGCCCCCTTCCTGAGTCATAACGTTATGACGCGCCTAGCCCTTCCCATCTCTCTTCTCCCTTTTCTCCAGCTCCTCTAGCCGCTTCGCCCAGCGTTCCCACTTGGCCCCGATGACGGGCTTTTTCTCCACGGGCTCTTCCTGGGCCTCCGCCTCCTCGGCCCGCTTCACCTGGTCCTCGTGGCCCCTACGGGTCCCCCGAAGGAGGAGAGGGGTCTCCAGAAGGGCCTTCACATCGGCATCGCTGTTGGCCGCCGCCTGCTCAAACCCCCCGGCGTAGAGGATGAGGCGGATCTGGCCCACCTCCCGCTGGGTCCTCCCCAGCTCCTCCTTCAGGTGCTGGAGGAGGCCCAGGATCACGGGGATTTCGCTCACCCGAGCGGCGATCTCCTCCAGCGCCCGGTAGATGCGTTCCCGGTCCTCGGGGGAGGGCACCCGGCCCTCGAGGGCCCGGAAAGCGGCCTCAAAGGAGCGGGCCTGTCCCAGAGCCACCATGTCCCGAGCCTGGCGGAGGACCTCAAGGGCCCCCTCTGGGACCCACTTGCGCTTGCCCCGAAGAGGCAGCTTGCCGTACACACGCTCATAGGCGGCCAACAAGCGGTATACCCCCCTCTGAGACATGTTAAGGAGGCTAGCCAGCGCGTTCGCGTCAACGCCTGTCATGTTGATATGGTACCATAACGCCGCTTTCCCAGGAACATCTAGCGCCCTTGCCCTTTGTAAGCACATTTGGCTAGCGTCTTGACGCGTCTGACGCTTTTGACGGGACTTGAAGGAGGAAAAAGAAGCGCATAGAACGGGGATAAGGCCTATTGTCGTGAAACCCGGCGTCGTCTATTCAACCCCGGAACCTTCGCCTCTCACCCCCCTTGAGCTTCCCCGTCAGCCCTAGCCCCCTTCTCCCCTCCCCTTCCCGCCTTACCTCCCCGGGGTATCTCCCCGCCTCTCCAGTTTCTGGGTAAGAGTTTCTGGGTAAGACACCCCCCTCACCCCGCTTCCCTTTTCCCCTTAGCCCTCGAGGCCCGCACCTGACCTCGAGGCCAGCCCGGTGGTCCGCCCTTCCGTGGGCCTGGGGGGAGAAGCTCCTGCCCCGCCCCTCAAACCCCCCAGGCCTACCCGACCTGGATAAGACGTCCCACCTCCTTCGGAGGTGCCCCTCCGCCCCCTGTTCTGGTTGGAGAACCACCCGATCCCCTCCCCTGGCCGCCTTCTGGGTAAGATGCCTCCCTAGCCCCATCCGCCCATGAGTCCGAAGAAAAGCACCGGACCCGCTTTTTCCCCCTCTGGGCCTAGCCCCGTTCAGGGGAGAAGGCCTTGAGAGAAAACCCTTCCGCGGCGCGGCAGGAATATACCAACGGCTATACTGAGGCCATGAGAACCCGAGTCGCCCGTTGGGGTCACAGCCTGGCCATACGCATCCCCAAGCCCCTGGCCGAGGCGACAGGACTCCGGCCCGGGGAAGAGGTGATCCTGGAAGTGGGAGGGGAGGGGTTGGTCCTTCGCCCCCTCCGGTTGGATGACCTCCTGGAGGCCATCACCGAGGCGAACCGCCACGAGGAAGTGGACTGGGGGCCGGCTACGGGGCGTGAGGCATGAGCTTCGTGCCCGACCGAGGAGACCTGGTATGGCTGGACTTTGACCCCCAGGCGGGACACGAGCACGGGAGGAGGCAACCCGCCCTCACCCTCTCCCCCAGGGCCTACAACGCCAAGGCGGGCCTGGCCCTTTTCTGTCCCATCACTTCCCGAGTCAAGGGCTACCCCTTTGAGGTGTCTCTGCCCCAAGGGCTTCCCGTGGTCGGCGTGGTTCTAGCGGACCAGGTGCGGAGCCTGGACTACCAGGCCCGGCGGGCGGAGTTTATCGCCCGGGCTCCCGAAGAGGTGGTGCGGTCGGTTTTGACCCGGATCAGGCTCCTCCTGGAGTGAGCGCCAAGCACCGGGCTGACGCTGTGCCCCGCCTTATAGGCGCATCTTGGGGCAAGGGGCGGCTTGCTAGGGCTCTAGTCCAAAGTCCCTCCGGGTTTCCCTATAGTCCCTGACCCACCGCTTGAGGGCCTCCTCCGCGCCCAGATAGAGGAGAAGCTCGGCCAAGGC
>Ga0308392_1000144_pt1 | contig 27922 bp, 27 predicted proteins | sample Hotspr20Samplem2_FD_202361 | JGI IMG/M metagenome (GOLD analysis project Ga0308392, IMG submission 202361) | Hot spring phototrophic mat microbial communities from Octopus Spring, Yellowstone National Park, Wyoming, United States - 20050624_m2 ... | reverse complement strand
GCTGCGGGCGCTGACGCGCAAAGCGCGCGCGGCGGGCATCCACCTGGCGCTGGCGACGCAACGCCCGTCGGTGGATGTGCTGGCGGGGGAGATCAAGGCGAACATCCCGGCGCGCGTCGCCCTGGCGTTGCCGACGGCGACGGACAGCCAGGTGGCGCTGGGGCAGGCGGGCGCCGAAACGCTCCTCGGCGCCGGCGACCTGCTCTATCGGTCGCCGGATGGCGCCCTCGTGCGCGCGCAGGCGCCGTTGGTCGCATGGGAGGACGGCGCATGGCCGCCGCCCCCCGCCATTCCCCCGAACCCCCTCGCCTGCGTGGAGGACCGGGGGGGTTGGGAGGACGGATGGTCGCCGGATGCCCTGGCGCTCCGCTCCGGGCTGCTGGTCCACCCGGACGCCGCCGTGCGCGCGGCGCGGCTGGAGCGGCTGCTGGCGGCGGCGCGGGCGGCGGGCGCGCAGATCATCATGGCGGACCCGGCGCGCGCCGGGGATGCGCCGGGCGGCGGCGAGACGCCGCTGCAGGCGGCGCGGCAGCTGGCGACGCTGGCGCTGACGGCGCGGCAGCGGGCGACCGCCGGCGTTGGCGCCGACGCGCCGTGGGTGATTCTCGTCATCCGCGGGTTGGAGGCGCATCTCGCCGCCTGGCGCGCCCACACCGTCGCGGTCGGGTCAAAGCGGCGATCGATGGATGCGCTGGCGCAGGCGGCGCTGGTCGAGACGCTGGCGGCGCATGCGCAGCGCGTGGCGGTCTGGCTGGTGGCGTCCGCGCCGCCGGATGCGACGGACCTGGCGCCGGCGACATGGGAGGCGCTGCGGCGCCACGGGTGGACGCTGGCGCCGGGCGCGGCGTTGCCGGCGCCGGTGATCGGCGAGCGGGAATCGGATGGGCGACGACGCGGCGCGGCGGCGGCGGATGCGCCATGCATTGCGCTGCATGGCGCGGTGCATCCGGCGCCGTGGGCGGGCGTCGTGGAGCGCAAGGAGGGCGTCGATGAATCCATGGCCATGGGTGCGGCGTGATCCCGAAGCGGCGCTGACGCTGGCGCTGCAGGCGATCATCCCCCTGATCACGCTCGTCGTGAGCGTGTGGGGGTCGTTCACGTTTTGGGCGGAGATGCTGGGGTCGGCGCCGCTGGCGGTCGCCGTCATGCTGGCGCTGGAGGGCGTGGCGCTGATCGGCTTCGTGATGCACGTCGCCGATCTGGCCGCCGGGCACCCGTTTCGCATGCTGCGGCACGTGTTGCCGCTGCTGCCGGCGGCGCCGCTGGCGCACACCATGCATGGGGTGCTGCTGCGGTCGCCGGTCATCGGCGACCTGGCGGCGTGGACCGGCGCGGCGGCGGACGGCGCGGCATGGGTCGGGGCGGCGGCGCTGACGGCGGCGCTGGTCGGCGTTGCATGGTGGGCATGGGAATCCCTGGCGACGGACCTGCGGGATCGCCATGCCTGGGCGCTGCGGCGGATCGACCGTGACCGCGTGCGCGCCGAACAGGACATCCAGGTGACGCTGGCGCGCCAGCGCGCCGAGCTGGAGGTGCGCATGGCGCAGGCGGCGGCTGACCGGGAGTCGGCGCTCCGGCGGCTGGAAGCGGAGCGACGGGAGCTGTTCGATCGCATCCCGATGCTGCGGGCCGAACTCGTGGCGTCCGAAGAGCGCCTGATCGCCGTCGAGACGGCGCTGCAGGCGCTGCAGGCGCCCTTGCCCGCGCCCACGCCGGCGCCCGCGCCCTTGCCCGCGCCCGCGCCCGCGCCCGCGCCCGCGTCATTGCCTGCGTCTGACCCGGCGCCGGCGCCTGCGTCCGCGCCTGCGCCTGCGCCGGCGCCCGGGCCCTTGCCCGCGCCTGCGTCCGCGCCTGCGTCCGCGCCTGCGCCTGCGCCGGCGCCCGGGCCCTTGCCCGCGCCTGCGTCCGCGCCTGCGTCCGCGCCTGCGTCCGCGCCGGCGCCTGCGCCGGCGCCCGCGCCTGCGCCTGCGCCGGCGCCCGCGCCTGCGCCTGCGCCTGCGCCGGCGCCCTTGCCCGCGCCCGCGTCATTGCCTGCGTCTGACCCGGCGCCGGCGCCTGACCCGGCGCCCGGGCCCTTGCCCGCGCCCGGGCCCGCGCCTGCGCCCGCGCCCACGCCGGCGCCCGCGCCTGCGCCCGCGGGGGGAACCTGGGGCGATGCGCGGGCGCCCGCACAGGCGCCGGCGGTCGCGCCGCGCGGTGTCACGCCGGCGCCGGCGGTCGCGCCGCGCGGCGTCACGCCGGCGCCGGCGGTCGCGCCCCCCGCTTCCGAACCACGGACGGCGGCGCGGCCGCCGTTGCGCGTAGTGTATGCCGCGCCGTCCGATGGCGACCGACCCGCTGTCGGCGCACTGCTGGAGACGGCGTCGCGTGCGGTGCGTCTCGCCTATGCCGCCCACCTGCTGACGACGACGCAGGGGCAGGTGAGTGTGCGGCAGGCGGCGGCGCGGTGCCGCATTGCGCCGTCGACGCTCGGCGACCAGCTGCGCGCCGTGGGCGCCGATGCCGCGCAGCTCGCGCAGCGGTGGCGCGCGGCGCTGGCGGCGGATGAGCGGGCGCTGCTGGACGCGCTGATCGCGCAGGGGGAGGGCGCCGATGATGCCTCCTGATCGCGGCGCGGCGGACGCCGCGCCGCCCCGGACGATCATCATCGTCCACGCGCCGGCGCCCCCCCGGTCCCACCCGCGTGCGGGGGGGGACGTGGGGGCGCCGGGCATCCCCCGGCGCCGCCGCCCGCCCCCGGCGGCGCGCGCTGTTTGGCCGTCGTGGGGGGATGCCCTGCTCCTGGCGGCGACGGCAGCGATTCTGACGTTGGCGCTGCTGAGCCGCCCTGACCTGACGCGCGTCATCGGGGCGCGCATGGCGCCGCTGCGCAGCGTTGGTGCGCCGGATGCGGCGTTTCCGTATCGTCTGCGCCATCCGCCGACGATCACGGCGGCGACGTACCGTGCGGCGCTGGCGGAGGCGAATCACCCGATGGCGTCGGAGGCCGATGCGGTCTATGATCTGCTGGCGGCCGCCGGGATCGATCCGGCGGTGGAGTTGGCGCTGGCGCTGGTCGACGCCGCCATGGACCCCGACGGCGTGCAGCCGCCGCCGGTCGGCGGGCGCAACGTGCATGGCATGCTGCGTCCGGATGGCGCGCCGGCGACGTATGCGACCTATCGGGACGCGGCGGCGGCGTGGGTCGACTGGGTGTATGCGGCGGCGGCGCCGCCGGAATCGCCGGACGCGCCGCTGACGTTGGCGGGAGTCGTGGCGGTGCGCTGCGGTCCGCCGGACTGTCCGGCGGAGGACCTGCTGGCGGCGCTGATGCGGGCGATTGATTCCTGGCGTGCGGCGGATGCGCCGCGCCGCCGCTGAGGAGCGGAGGAGGACGGCATGCCGACGGTCCTGGTGATTGATGACGATCCGGCGACGGCGGACGCGCTCCGGCGCGTCGCGCCGTCGGATTGGACGGTGGCGACGGCGCCCGATGGGGTGGCGGGGCTGGACATGGTGCGGCGGCGGGCGCCCATGCCGGACGTCGTCGTCCTGGACGTGCAGATGCCCCATGACGGGGTGCTGACGGCGCTGCAACTGCGTCGGCAGCATCCGAATCTGCCGATCGTCCCCTGCACGGCGTTTCCGGAGTTTCTCGGCGTGTTGGCCGATCTGGGCTGCGCCCCGCCGCTGCTCAAGCCATGTGCGCCGGACGTGCTGCTGGCGGCCGTCGCGGCGGCGGCGGCGGCGGGGCCCGCGCCGCCGCGCCCGCTGGCGGTGTGGGAGTACCTGCACGCCCGCGCGGTGGACCACGAGGAGGCCCTGCGGCGCGCGCGGCGCACGACGGCGGCGCTGGCGATTCTGGCGTCGTCGGCGATGATGGCGGCAGCGCTGGCGCAGGCGGCGCAGGGCGCCGGCATGACCACGCCGCTGTGCGAGACCGATGCGGCGACGCTGGCGCTGCTGCTGCGCGGACGGGTCGGGCTGGCGGCGCTGCTGGCGGACGATGCATGCGCGGACGCGGCGATGCACCTGGCGCAGCAGCATGGCCTGGCGCCGATCATCATCGCCGTCGCGCCGCATCGCGTCGTGGTCCTTGCGCCGCGTCTGGCGGCGGCGACGCCGCCCGGCGCGGCGCTGGCGCTGCCGTTCACGGCGCCGTTGCTGCACGCTGCCGTCACGGCCGTGCAGCAGGGACAGGCGTTCTCCGATCCGCGGCCGGATGCGGCGCTGAAGGCGGCGGGCTTGTCGGCGACCCACATCGCCATCGCCCGCGCCACCCTCGCCGGCATGACGTCCGACGGCATTGCGCACGAGCTGCAGCTGCTCCCGCAGAGCGTGCGCGTCGCCCGCATGCGCATCTACGAGCGCACCTGCGGCGCCGGCGGCGATATCGCCGCCCTGCGCGACTGGGTGGACGCCCGGGTGCGCGCCATGCTCTGAGCGCCGCTCAACGCGCGTCACGCGCATCCCGCGCAGCTGTTGATTTCCCCTGCCGCCGCCGCATGGTACCCTCAAGCCATGCCGACCGGTTCGCAGGAGCCATCGTCCTCGCTCCGTCCGTTCGTGCGCCGCGCGCGCATGCGCCGCTGGCTGCGGCGCCGGCGGCGCCGGATCATCGTCGGGGCGATCATCCTGATCATCGCGCTCATTCTCGCGCTCGCGTTCATCGTCACGCATCCTGCGCCCGCGCCGGTCGGCGGACAACTCGTCGCCATGCCGGATGGGAGTCTGCCATGATTCTGCGGTGCGCACGGAGCGCGCATGCGCGTCATGCGGCGCCGGGACAGGCGCTGGCGCTGGTTGCCGCCGTGCTGGGGCTGCTGGTCGCGCTCGCCGTCGGCGGCGTCGATGTGGCGGCGCAGCGGCGGGCGGTGCGGATCGCACAGCACGCGGCCGAGCATGCGGCGCTGGTCGGGCTGCGCGCGGTGCGTCCGGAGTCGCTGGCGGCAGCGACTCCGGCGCTGGACGCCGCCCGCGCCGAAGCGACCGCCCGGCGCGCCCTGGCGATCCGTCTGGAGCCGCTGGCGCCGTGGCTGGTTGATTCACCGGAGGCGACGGCGGCGCGGGCGGAGGTGCGCGCGGCGGCGGCGGGGACGACGGTGTGCGGGCAGGTGGCGACGGGCGGACCGGCGATGTGCGTGCGCGGCGACCTCCGCGTGCGCAGCGTGCTGTGGGGGGAGCGGACGTATGCGTTTGCGACGGTTCAGGTGTATGCGCCGGACCTGTCCCGGCGCCAGTCTGATTGAGTTCGCCGTCGTCATGCCGCTGCTGACGACGCTGATCATCGGCGGCATCTGCCTGCTCATTCGCCTGACGGTGTATGCTGCGCTGGACGATGCGGCGACGCAGGCGGCGTGGGCGGCGGCGCGCGGCGGCGACGCGCCGGACGTGGCGCGGGCGATTGCGGCGTCGTTGCCGTTTGCCCGGGCGGAGGATGTCGCAGCGTGCGTCGCGAGCGGCGGGTACCACGAGGACGTCATCGCGCGCGTCGCCTACGATGGCCCGGTGATCTCCCGCCTGCCGTTCTTCAACGACCCGTTGCCGCCCGCTGTGGCGCTGACGACCAACCAGCAGGAACGGTCGTTCGCGTTCGGTCCGGCGTGTACCATTCCGGGCGCCCGCGACCTGGCGGCGCAGGAGGATGCCGCCGCGCCGTCGGCGCCGCGCCCGCGCGGTCCGGCGGCCTGGCCGCAGGGAGGACGACCATGAGGGAACCGCCGTTTGGTCCGTTCGGCCGGGTCGTGCGCGCGGCGGCGGCGCTGGCGCTGCTGGCGCTGGCGGGATTGATGCTGGCGATCATGAGCCAGGCGGCGCCGATCATCCGCGCCGTCGGCGGCGCCGGATCGCCGACGGCGGCGCCGTTGCCGACGGTTCGGGCGCCCATGGCGCCGACGGTCGGGGCGGCGCCGACGCCCCCCGCCGGACCGCCGTCGCCGCCGCCCCCCGCCGGACCGCCGTCGCCGACGTACCCCGCCGGACCGCCGTCGCCGACGCCCCCCGCCGGACCGCCGCACGACGCAGCGGCGCCGTCCACGGTTGGCGATGCCGCTGCGGTGCGGGACGCGATGATGGACGCCTGGCAGTGCGACCGCGCCCGGCGCGGCGTGCCGCTGCTCATCCGCGATCCGGCGCTGGACGCGGCGGCAGAGGACCTGCTGCGCACGGTGCAGACGGGAGGGCATGACGCCGCCGTCGCCGCCGCCGCGCGCTATCACGAGGTGATCATCGGCGCGCTGCCCGTGATGCAGGTCGCCGCCATGCGCTGCGATGCGCCGCTGCCCGCCGGTGCGCCGCCGACCGACGCCGCAACCCGCCGCATTGGGCTGGCGGTGATCGTCCCGCCGCATGGCGGCGACTCGCCCTACGTCCCGGCGTCGTTTGCGCTGATTGGAATCCGCGAGGAGGGCGCCCCATGACGACTCGCCGCGCGCTCGCGACCGGTCTGGCGGCCCTGGCGCTTTTCCTTGCGGTCACGCTTGCATCGTTCCCCCGTCCCGCGCAGGCGTCCTGGAGTGGGGGACCGAACGCTGCGAACTGGCCATGGGTGGACGATTCCGGGTGGGTCGTTCCTGCCTGCGGCGATGGCTGGTGTCACACGGAGACGATTCCGGTTGCGGGGTTGTTCGAGTACGTCCCGCACCGCGAATCGACGGGCCTCAACGCAGGACCGGCGCCGGAGCATGGCGGCGACCCGACGTTCGTTGCGCGCGTTCCATGCTCCTATCGCGGCATTGTGCGGGGATGGAGCGCCGGCGCATGGCGCCATTACGCCTTCTGGACATTTCGGGCCGCCAACGGGGTCTGGTGGTGGGAGGGGCCGACCATGCCGCACTGGTCGTTTGCACCGCACGTCATCTGCAGCGAGATAACGGGTCCGACCCGCACGCCGCCGACGCCGACGCCGCCGCCGTCCGGCGGCGGAACGGCGACCGTGCGCGTCGAGGCCATGATCGTCGGCGAGCTGCCGGCGGGACTGAGCGGCGCGCCGGCGGCGCGCGGCGGCGGGGAGTATCCGGTCGGCGCGTGGGTGGATGCGGCGGTGGAGGTTCCCGAATCGTGGACGACCCATGGGCGCTGGGGCGGCGTGACGGTCTCCGGGTGCGGCGTGGGGGCGGTCGGACGGCGCGAGGTCCGGTTTGCGGCGCCGCCGGGCGGCTGCACGCTGCGCTTCCTGATCGCCTTCAGCGCGTTTGCGCCGTCGTGCACGAGGCTGGAGACCCCGCACCTTCCGCGCCCGGTCCCCATCATCGTGCGCCCGGCGCGCGGCGCATCCGTGCTGAGCGGCGCGCCGACGATGTGGGAGGCGCCGCAGCCGATGCCCTACCTGTCGTATGACGGCAATGCCGACGCGGTGCTGGCGAACACGCGCTGGATGCTGGACGACCCGCTCGTGCAGGCGCGCCCGTTCCGCCTGAGCGGGGGGGAGTACGTGGATATCGTGCTGCCGCTGGGGTCCGTGCGGCGCAATGACGGCCGCGGCGGTCTGTACGGCGCCTTCTTCGAGGAAGGCGGCGCGGCATCGCTCACCTTCGCCATCATCGATCTGGGACCGCGGGGAGCGGGGCCGGTTCGGCTTCCGTTCTTTCTCCATGCCGGACGCGATCACGTCGTCACGGGGGAACGGAGAGATGGGACGACGATCATCGGCTACGGCACGGCGCTGGATATGCTGTACCTCGACGGGAAGGCGTGGCACGATCTGCCGGACCGCGGTCGTCCGCCGGAGGCATGCCGGAATGACGCGGCATGTGCGCCGACCTACACGCCGTTTCCCGACGCGAGCGCGTTCCTGATCGGTCCGCAGACGTTTGCGGCATGGAACAGCGGTCAGCGGCAGTGGGAACATCTCCGCGATCGCGGCGGCGCGCCGCTGCCGCCGGAGTTCATCCCCGGCATCCAGCCGAACTTTGCCGTCAATCGCGTGTGGCTGGAGCCGGCGACCGACCTGGGGGTGCGGCTGCGCCTGACGCCGGGGCATCGGTACGGCGTGGTCGTCGGGATCGAGTCCAAGACGTGCAATGAGCACTACGCCGCGCATACGGCGGCCATCATCGGCGATGAGGGGCGCCTGATCGGCGGGCAGGTGTGGGATGCGACCAGGCGCGACGCCATGGTTCCGGCGAACCGGCAGCGTCACACGGTGACGCTGGAAGCGTCGGTCGGGAATCTGACGCGCATGCTCGGACAGACCGGGACCGACGATCAGGCGCGGTTCACGTTCATGGTGACGCGCTCCGACCTCGACCGGCTGGTGATGGATGCGGGAGGGACTCCGTCGCCGGACGCGCGGGTGCAGCTGCGCCTGCGTCTGACGCCGAACACGACCCCATGGGACAACGACTGGCGCTATCTGCCGGTACAGCAGCCGGCGCGTCCGCCGGGCGGCGTCGCAGCGGATTCTGCCGAGCCGCTCGCCGTTGCGTGGACGGCGACGCGGGGGGCGCTGCTGGCGCGCGATTGGGACGGGGCGGCGTTCTTTGTGGCGCGGTACCCGCGGCTGCCCCCGATCGGACCGGATGCGCGGCTGTGTCTGCACATGCGGCATGCCGACCGGGGCGCGGCGTGGCAGACCACCTGCCGGGCGCCGGAGCCGTCGCGCGCGATGTGGCTCTACGGCGCATGGATGGAATGGCGCCCGGACCTGACGCTGGCGCTGCCGCCCGACCTGCCGCCGGAGGCGGCCGCCTACGCGGTGGCGGGGCAGGTGGAGCGCTGGACGTTCCACGGGAGTCCGCCGCTGCTGACGGCGAACGCCACGTATGCTGCGGACCGGGCGACGCGCACGCTGTGGAGCAAGCAGCCGCCGGCGGCGGACGGCGGCTGGACGGTGCGGCTGCGGTCGCTGGAGGACGGCGCGCCGGCGGCGTTGGATGTGACCGTGGCGTATACGTATTGGCTGATCACGCCCGACGGGTTGGAGAGCGTCCCGCTGGCGGCGACGCATCGGGGGACGGCGACGATCACGGTGCTGGCGCCGCAGGGAACGGCGCCGTAGGGGAAGCGCACGGGAGGGAGTATGCGACTGATGATGCTGCGGGGGGCGTTCGGCGCCATCGCGTGGCAGCGCGCGCTGGGCATCGGCATGGCGCTGTTGGCGCTGGCGGCGGCGGCGCTGGCCTGGCTCAGCGCGGCGGCGCTGAGTCTGACCGAGCCGGTGGTGGTGACGACGCGCGATATTGCGCCGGGCGCGCGCCTCACGGCGGCGATGCTGACGACGACGACCGCGCCGCGCAATTTGCCGGAGATGGTGCGCGGGTTCTCCGACCCGCGCATGCTGATCGGGATGTACGCCCGCGCGCCGCTGCGCAGCGGGCAGTTGGTGACGCCGGCGGACGTGCAGGCGACGCCGCCGGACGAGCAGGTGTTTTGGGACAAGGACCGCCCGGCGCCGCAGGTGCTGCGCGGCGTGGTGTTCGAGCTGTCGCCGGAGGGGGTCGGGGCGGCGCGTCCCGGCGGGCGGATCAATGTGGTGGCGCTGGTGGACGCCAAGCGCGGCGCCGACCCCGCCTTTTCCGTCGGCGCGTTTGATGCGCCGGGCAGCGGGGCGCGGGCGGTGCGCGTGGTGCGCAATGCGCCGGTGCTGGAGGTCGACCGGAATGCGGTGCGGATTGAGGTGACGGCGGAGCAAAGCCGGTTCCTCTGGGCGCTGGCGGCGGCGGACGTGCCGTTTGTCGGGGAAGTGACCGCCGACCCGCAGGCGCCGTTGGGACCGCTGCGCCCGCGCGATCTGACGGCGGCGGCGGCGCTGGCGACGCCGGAGACGCCCGCCGCGCCGCCGCCGGCGACGCCGACGACGCCGGAGACGCCCGCCGCGCCGCCGCCGCCGCCGGATGCATGGCCGGTTTTCGACGATCGTCGCGGAGGGCCGCAATGACGGCGTCGCTGACCCCGCCATGGCGCACCCGTGACGATCCCCGCTTCCGCGCGTCGCCGGCGGACGGCGCGGGCGCGGCGGACCCGCTCCGGCAGGGGGGGCGGGCGGCGCCGTGGGAGGAGGACGGCGGCGCGGCGCGGTCGGCGCGCATGGCGGACGCGGATCGTCCGCCGCCCCTCCCGACCCGGTCGCCGGTGCGGGCGTTGCCGGCGGCGGCGGCGGCGGACGCGGCGGACGGGAGCGCGGGGCTGCCGGCGGACGCGGATCGTCCGCCGCCCCTCCCGACCCGGTCGCCGGTGCGGGCGTTGCCGGCGGCGGCGGCGGCGGACGCGGCGGACGGGAGCGCGGGGCTGCCGGCGGACGCGGCGGACGGGAGCGCGGGGCTGCTGGACGACCTGCGCGCCATCTGGCGCGCCGGGGGGTGGGACGGTCGGCTGCCGCCGGAATCGACCTGGCTGCGGGTGCATGGCGATCGGGCGTTTCCCGGGGCGGAGGCGTGGGCGCGCATGCCGACCTTTGGCCCGGCGGACCGGTTGCTGGACGATCCGGGCATCACCGACATCCACCTCAACGGTCCCGGCATCGAGACCACGATTCGGCGCAGCGGCGATGCCATCGAAGTCGGCATCGGCGAGACCTGGCATCCGGCATGGCTCGACTGGCTGGCGACGCAGTGCGTGCGGCGCGCGGGGGTGGACGGCGCCGCCGGCATGCCGGTGGAGGGGACGGCGGATGCCACCCGACCGGGGCGGCCGCCGTGTCGGGTACGGTTTGTGATCGTGCCGCCGCCGCTCTGTCCGCATGGGCCGGCCATCACCATGCGCGTGCTGCGTCCCGGCGCGTTGACGCTGGAAACGCTGACGGCGCGGGAGATGCTGACGCCGGCGGCGGCGGAACTGCTGGCGTGCTGCGTGCGCGCCCATCTGGACGTGCTGCTGGTCGGGCTGCCGGGGGTCGGAAAGACGACCCTGGCGCAGGCGTTGATCGGCGCCGTGGCGGATCAGCGCCTGATCGTGCTGGAGGATGTGCCGGAACTGGCGCTGCCGCCCGCGCGGGTGGTGCGCATGACGACCGGACCGGACGCCGCCGATCTGTATCACCGGCTGCTGCGCCTGGCGCTGCGGATGAACCCGCAGCGGATCGTCATCGGCGAGGTGCGCGGCAGCGAGGCGTATGCGGCGCTGGCGGCGGCCAGCAACGGGTTCCCGGTGCTGACGACGGTGCATGGGGATCACGCCATGCACGGGGTGCAGACCCTGGCCGTCAAGGCGGCGCAGGCGCAGGAGGCGCGCGGCGGGCTGGAGACGGTCTACGCCATGATCAACGCCCGTCCGTCGATTGTCGTCGGGCTGGCGCAGCGCGACGGACGGCGCACGGTGGACGAAATCATCGAGCTGCAACGACAGTTCGGCGCGCAGCGTCCCGTGGGCGAAACGCTCTACGCGCGCATGGACGGAACGCTGCGGCGGCTGGCGTACCCGTCGGCGGCGGTGCGGGCGCGGCTGGAGGCGGCGGGGGCGTGGCCGACGTTGGAGGAGGACGTATGAACATCTTGGCCGGGGCGCGCCTGTCCGGGCTGGCGCGTGCGCTGGACGGCGCCGTGCAGGATGGGCGGCATCAGGTGACGATTGTCAGCGCGGTGGCGGATGTGGCGTGGCGGCTGAACGACGCCCGCCCGCTGGACGTGCTGATTCTGGACGACCGGCTCGACCCGGACGGGGATGAGCCGATTCAGGATTCGCTCTGGCGGCTGATCTACCTGGCGGGGACGCGCAGCCCGCCGACGCGTCCGCTGCTGATTCTGCGCGAGGACGCGTTTCCGTTGGATATCCGCGATGCGCTCATCGGCGCGGTGCAGGAGCGGCGCGGCAGTGCGTATCTGGCGCCGCGCTGGAGCACGCCGGCGGATGACGCGCAGGCGGTGCAGTGGGTGTTGACGCAGGTGCAGTTGGAGACGCGCCCGGCGCAGCACTGGATTATGCCGCTCTCGGCGGCGGGCGGGTGCGGGAAAACCACGCAGTTGGGCAATCTGGCGCTGGCGCTGCAGCGGCGCGGTCTGCGGACGCTGCTGATCGACGCGGATTTCGCCAACGGGTCGCTGACCAAGTGGCTCAAAGCGCCGCCGGGGTCGTTTGAGCCGTTTGTCACGTTGCCGCAGGACGAGCCGAATCCCGGCCCGTCCTATTCGCCCGACGCGGTGCGGCGGCGCATTGCGCCGCACCCGTCGGGGATCGATCTGCTGTCGTCGGGCAGCGGGCTGTCGGAGGTTGCGGACATGGCGATGCCGGCGATGCTGGCGCTGGTGGCGGCGGTGCGGCAGCTGCCCTACGATGTGGTCTGTCTGGATACCGGTCCCGACCTCAAAGCGCGTCCCTACGCGCTGCATGTGCTGCGGGACGGGAGCGTCGGGATGGTGGTGGCGCAACCGGGACGGAAGGAACGCGAGGGGGCGGCGGAGATGCTGCGCATCTTGCGCGATTTGGCGGCGCCGGACCGCAATGCGTCCTTGCTGTCGGCGGCGGCGCTGCTGGGGGTCGAGGCGGAGCGCGGCAGCATTGCGGATATCTACCAGGTCCACGCCGACCTGTTGCGGCTCTACCCGGTCGTCGACCTGGGCGTCGTGCCGCGGGATCCGCGGCTGATCAGCACGGTCGCCGAGTCGACGACCTTCCTGTCGGTCTACGACGTGGCGCCGCGCAGCGCCTATTGTCGCGCGATGGAGCGGGCGGTCGACCGGCTGCTGGCGTGGCGGCGCATTCCGACCGCGGCGACGGCGGCGGCGGGGGAGGCGCGTCCGTGGTGGCGGCGGCTGCTGGGGGCGGGGGCGTCGGTGACGCCGCAGGAGGCGCTGCCATGACGACGCGTCGTTCGTCCGCCGCGCCCCCCTGGACGCAGGGGGGCGGCGCCGGTTCGGTCGACGCCGGCGCCTATCGGCGCACGGTGCAGGCGTTGCAGGCGACGACGTCGGTTGATGCGACGCAGGTGGCGCAGGTGCTGGACCTCATCATGCAGGCGCGGGCGGACGGGCGCGATGTGCGCGCCCTGGAGCCGACCGCGCCGCCGGAGGTGCGCGAACCGGCGTTCGCGGCGCTGCTGCGCCCGGCGATTGCCGCCGGGCGCATCTCCGGCGTCACCATGGCCGACCCGGACACGCTGCGCCGCCTCTATCGCGCGTCGCTGGGATGGGGGGACGTGGTGCAACCGCTGCTCGACGATCCCGAGGTCACCGAGGTCAAGATCATCGGCTGCACCGTGGTGGCGCAGTCGGCGCGCGGACAAATCGTCCAGGAGCGGGCGTTCGCCGACGTCGCCGAACCGCTGAGCCGCGTGCAGGCGCTGGCGCAGTTGCTGGGCGTGGTGTGGGACGCCGCCAATCCGTCGGTGACGTTGCCGCTGGCGTACAAGACGCGCCTGCATGCCACCCGCCCGCCGCTGCTGCCGGAGGGGGATGTGCTGCTGGTGATGCGGCGCGGACGGCGACGCGGGTGGCGGCTGCACGATCTGGCGGAACGGGGCGCGCTGGACGCGCCGTGCGCCGAGCTGCTGACGGCGCTCATCGGCGCCGGCGCCTCGGTCGTCATCGTCGGTCCGCAGGATTCGGGCAAAACGACGCTGCTGGAGGCGCTGCTGCACGCCGTCCCCGCCGACCGCCATATTGTGCTGGTGGAGGACGCGACCGACGAGCTCACGCTCGATCATCCGCTGGTGACGCGCCTGCAGGTGCATGCGCACGCCGACCAGCCCATCGCGTTCGGGTTCACCCTCATTATGCGCGAGGCGCTGCGCATGACGCCGGACGTGCTGGCGCCGACCGAGGTGCGCGGCGCCGAGGCGAGCGCGGTGCTGCAGATCGCCGAGGCCGGTCGTCCGACGCTGACCACCATTCACGCCCGCACGCCGCAGGCCGGGATGCGCCGCCTGGCGCGGCTGGCGACGACGGATGCGCCGGGGAACACGTTTGCCGGGCGGTTCGATGTGGCGTTGCAGACGGCCGGGGAAAGCGTGCACCTCGTCGTGCAGATGGTCGATGCGGCGCGGGTCGGGCGGCGCATGCTGGCGGGGGCGTGGGCGCTCGCCGGCGTGGATGGCGCGACGGGCGAGGTGCGGTTGGCGCCGCTCATCACGTCCGACTTTGACGCCGCCGCGCCCGGCGGCGTGCGCTGGCGCGTGCATGCCCGCATGGACGGCGACCGGCTGGCGTGGGGCGATGGCCCGGACCGCACCCCGCCGCAGCTGGCGGCGCTGCTGGCGGCGAACGGCGGCGGCGGACGCATGCGGGCGGTCACGGACGCGGCGGCGCTGCAGGTCGCCCGGCTGCTGGCGGAGGCGGAGGGGGCGCTGGACCATCCCGGTCAGGCGGCGCGGGCGGTGGAGGCGCTGACGCGCGCGGTGCGGCTGGACCCGGCCAATGCGCTGATCTGGACGCTCACCGAACGGGCGTTGCTGATCGCACCCGACCTGGCGCAGCAGGCGACGGCGCAGGCGCAGCAGCTGTGCGCGCGGTTGCAGGAGGCGCTCGAGCAGCAGGATGCGGACGCGGCGCAGGCGCTGCGCGCGGCGGCGGCGCAGGGCGATGTGGCGACGCAGGCGGCGCTGGCGCGCGACGGCGTGTGGCGCGACCTGACGACCCGGCTGGACGCCATGCAGGCGGCGGATGCGGCGGCGGCGCAGGCGCTGGCGACCGCCTATACGCGCGCGACGACGCAGCGCGATCTGCGCGGTGCGCTGGAGGCGGTGCGCGCCTTTGACACCCGCACGCTGCCGCGTGCGACGGCGCTGGAGGTGGTCAAGGCGCGGATCGGGCTGCTGCAGGCGTTGCTGCGCCGGGACGACGCCGCAGCGGGGGATCGGGCGCTCCTGGAGCGCCAGCTGGCGGCGCTGGGGATGGAGCAGGAACGGTTAGCGCGCCTGGGGGCGGCGCTGTCTCCGCTCTCTCCGTCCCCCCCGTCCCCCCCGTCCCCCCCGCCGGCGGCGGGGACGGCAGGCGGGATGGAGACCGGCGGCATGGAGCGTCCGCCGCCCCAACCGGCGACCGGGTCGGGAGGGGCGGCGGCGGGAGGACTGGATCTTCCCGACACGGCGGCGTTGGTGGCCCAGGTGGCGCGCCGCGCCGTCGCCGCCGCGTCCGGCGCCGCACTGCCGGCGGCGGAACCGCCCTGCGCCGCACTGCCGGCGGCGGAACCGCCCCGCGCCGCACCGCCGGCGGCGGAACCGCCCCGCGCCGCACTGCCGGCGGCGGAACCGCCCCCGCCCCAGGGGGGGGTTCCCGCAGCGCCCGCTGCGCGGGGCGCGGCGCACGCGCCGGCGGCGCGGGATGGCGGGCGGGACGATTCGGCGTGGCCGTTCCACTGCGACTCGGCGCAGGACGTTGGCGCGTGGTCGCAGATCGTGCGGCAATTCCGGCGGAATGTGCAGGAGGAGGGATGATGGACGGAGCATGGATCGTGCCGGCGCACACGCCGGCGGCGGCGGCCATCGTCGTCGGCCTGGCGGCGCTGGACCTGGTGCGGCGGGGCGGGGAACGCGCCGCGGACGCGCCGCCGCGTCTGCTGGCGCCGGCGCTGCGGAGTGCGCTGGTGATCACGGCGGCGCTGCTGTTGGCGGCGCTCACGGCGCCGCTGGCGCCGCCGCACGCGCTGGCGGCGCTGCTCGGCGGCGCGGCGGCGGTGCAGTGGGGCGTGCAGCGCGTGGCGCTGGCGATCTACCGGCGCCGCATGCGGCAGCAGCTGCAGCCGGCGGTGACGATGCTGGCGCAGCAGTGTTCCGGCGCCACGGCGCTCTTTCCGGCGTTTCGGGCGACGGCGAACGCGCTGCCGTGGCCGTTGGGCGACGAATGGCGCTGGGCGGCGGCGCAGGTCAACCGCCCGGCGGCGGGCGGCGGGAATCGGCGGTATGTCGACCATGCCGGCGCGTTGCGGGCGCTGGCGGCGCGGACGCTGCTGGACGCGCATGCGGCGGTGCTGGACCAGATGGCCGCGTGGTACGAGCACGGCCAGGAAAGCATGGCGGGCGCCCGCCTGCGGCGGCTGGCGGAGACGCTGGAGCGCCGGGAGCGCGCCTATCGCAGCGCGGTGGCGGCGATGGGGCGCGTGCGCGGCGAAGCATGGATCATCAGCGGGGCGATGGCGCTGGTGGCGCTGTGGCTGACGCTGCGGGAGCCGGAGATGGTCATCAGCGCCTTCCAGGCGCCATGGGGCGGCGCGGCGGCGCTGTGGTTTCTGGCATGGCTGCTGGCGCCGCCGGCGGTCGCCATGCTGCTGGTGCGGCGTCCCGACGGGTGACGCGGGTGAAGGAGGAGGCGCGGGATGGACGATCTGCGCACGACGTTGCTGATCGGGGGGGTCGGGCTGCTCAGCTGCGGCGGGGCGATCCTGGCATGGGCGCTGCCGCCGCTGACCTGGGTGCGCCTGGGACGGACCATGCGCCGCATGGCGCGCACGGTCGGGCTGCTGGTCGGCGCGGCGCTGGCGCTGCCGCCGGCGGCGGCGGCGGCGCTGGGGGTGCTGCCGCCGCTGCTGGGGGGCGGGCTGGCGCTGCTGGCGCTGCTCTTCTTTGGTCTCTACCTGCCGGGGGGCGAGGCGCGCGCGGCGCAGGCGCGCGCGCGCGCGCTGCGGCGGCAGACGCCGGACCTGCTGGAGACGCTGGCGCTGCATCTCGACGACGCGACGCTGGGCGATGTGACGATGCTGCGCCTCTACCTGGCGCGTCCGCGCGCGTCCATCGCCGAGATGCAGCGCGTCATCGCTGCATCGCTGGACGCCCATGCCCGGCAGGGACGGGGCAGCGTCTGGACCTGCCTGCGGGAGGAGACGGCGCCCTATGGCGTCGCCGACCTGACCGAGGCGATCACGGTGCTGGAGCGCAGCGCCGACCATGACCGACGGCAGGCGGCGCCGGCGCTGCGGCTCATTGCCGAGCGGATGACGGCCGCCGAGCTGGATGAGTGGCGGGCGCGGCTGCAGCGGCGCGAGTGGGCGCTGCTCGGCGTGACGGCGGGGGCGTTGTTTTTGGGGATGCTGCCGTTCATTTTGTACGTCCTGACCGACGGGTTGCAGGTGCTGACCGCGCTGGCGCCGACGGGGGGCGATGCGGGAGGGACGCCATGGATGCCATGAACGCCATGAACGGACGAGCGCCGGACGGGTATCCGCCGTGGCGGGCGGCGCCGCCGGCGCCGGCGGCGCCGCCGCCGGCGCCCCCGGACCCGGACGACGCGCTGTTGGCGGCGATTGCCGCGACGGTGCGCGAAGTGCGCACCCTGGATGCGACGATTGCCGCCGCCGACGCCGACCTCGCCCGGCTGCCGACGCTGCTGACATGGCTGGTGCGCGTGCGGCATCCGGTGCTGTGGTTGATCTGCGTCCCGCGCCACGAAGCGGCGGCCGCGTTGACGACGCCGTTCCCGGCGGCGGCGGCGGCGCCGCATGGCCGGCGCCGGATGGCGCTGCGGCCGGCGCTGCCGGCGCTGGCGCTGCCGGCGCTGGCGCTGCTGGCGCTGGCGCTGCTGGGGGCGGCGCTGCTGGGGGCGGCGGGGATGGCGATGCTTGGGGAGGCGGTGCGATGAGCGCAGCGCAGACGCATGATCCGGAGCGCCGCCGGTCCTCCTTGCCCGACCGGCTGCCGCCGCGCTGCCTGGTCGGACCGGACGGCATGGAGGAGGAGACGGTGCGGATGGCGGTGGAAGCGGCGGATGACGAGGCGCTCGCCGCCTATGCCGACGGCGTGGCGATCGTGCAGGAAATCCGGCGCCTGCTGGCGCTGCAGCGCCGGCGCGCCGATCTGGTGGAGCGGCGCGCCTTTGCGCTGGCGCGGCTGCGCGCCTATGAGCAGAGTCGACCGGACCTGGTGGAGCGGGTGTTGATCCAGGAGGAGTCGGCATGACGCCATGCGTGGTCATCTCCTCCATGGGGGATGCGCCGATCGCCGGCGCAGCGCCGGCGGCGCTGCTGGCGCTGCTGGCGCTGCTGGCGCTGCTGACGGGCGCGGCGTGGGAGCGGCGCCGCGCGCGGCGCCGCGCTGCGGTCGCCGTGCAGGAGGCGGCGCGGCAGGCGGCGACGGCGGCGCGCCAGGATGTGCTGCACGAAGTGCGCATGCTGGAGCATGCGCACCTCAAGAGCGCCGTCGTCGAGGTCGAGCGGCTGCTCGCCCAGGCGCATGCGGCGCCGACGCCCGACCAGATGCGCGCATGGGTGCATGAGGCGCAGCATGCCGCGCGCCGGCTGCATCGCGTCGTGGCGTTGCTGCATCGACGCGGCGCAGCGGTTGCGGCGGACGATGATGTCTATGTGACGCCACTTGATCTGGAACGCACCCTGGTCGAGGTCTGCAAGAGCATGCGCGCGCTCGGCGTGCGCACGCTGGCGGAGCGCGTCGGCGCGCCGCGCGCCGCGATTCCGGATGACGTGCAAAGCGCGTGCGAGATCATTCTCTATAACGCGCTGCTCAATGCCCACCGCCATGGGCGGGCGACGGAGGTGCGCGTGCGCCTGACGTATGACCCGACGGCGCTGACGCTGACGGTCGCCGACAACGGTGCGGGATTCGACCCGGAAGCGACGCGCCGGCGCGCCCAGGGGCGCGGATTGCGCGACATGGAGCGGCTGGCGCAGCGGCTGAACGGTGCGCTTTCGGTCGAAAGCGCACCGGGACGGGGAACGGTCATTCAGGTGCGCTTCCCGCTGCCCGCCCCGGTCCTGGGGTGGGCGACGGCGCCAACCGGCGCCGGCGCCGCGCCGCCGTGGGAGGCGCCGCCGGGGGAGACGCCGCCGTGGGAGGCGCCGCCGTGGGAGGCGCCGCCGTGGGAGGCGCCGCCGGGGGAGACGCCGCCGGGGGAGACGCCGCCGGGGGAGGCGCCGCCGGGGGAGACGCCGCCGGGGGAGACGCCGCCGGGGGAGGCGCCGCCGTGGAAGAGCGTGACGCAGACGCAGCGGAGGAGGATATGCCGGACTGTGTGATGATCGTCGATGACGCGCCGCTGGTGCGCGACCGCATGGCCGCGCTGTGCATCGCGCAGGGGTGGGATGCGCGGTGCGCCGATTCCGGGGAAGCGGCGCTGGCGCTGGCGGCGGCGCATCCGCCGGGGTTCTTTGCGCTGGCGGTCGTGGACGTGCTGATGCCGCACGCGCAGGTGGAAGGCATTGAGGCGGCGCGGGCGCTGACGCACCGGCACCGCATCCCGTGTCTGATGCTGACGACCGTGCAGGAAGCGGCGACGCGCGCAGCGGCGGCGCTGGCGGGCGCCGTCGGCTATCTGGTGAAGGACGATGTGCGCGGCGACGCGGCCATGATCGCCACGCTTGCGGCGGCGCTGCGCGGCGATCCGCTGCCGGACCCGTTGGAGGGGTTGGATGCGGCGCAGGCGATTGCCGCGCACCAGCGGCGCATGGCGCTGCGGGAAGCGTTTGCGCGGCTGACGCCGCAGCAGCAGCGGGTGGCGCAGTTGATGCAGCAGGGCATGACCAACCAGGAGATCGCGCGCACGCTGGTCGTGTCGGTGGCGACCGTCAATTCCCACGTCCAGGAGGTGCTGGCGCGCCTGGGATTGTCCAGTCGGCGGCAATTGCTGCCGCATCTGCTGTACGACTCGGCGGCGGAGTCGCGGGATGCGGGACGTCGGTGATCGTGCGATGGATGAAGGAGGGGCGGGATGGACGATGGAGCATGGACCAACGGGCTGGCGACGACGCGCAGCGATGGTGCGCTGATCGCCAATGATCCGGCGGAGCTGGACGCGGAAATCGGCGCGGCGCGGGGACAGATCGAGCGGGGGGTCGCCGATCTGGTGGACGGGTCGCTGCGCCTGGCGCAGGCGCTCGTCCGCATGCGGGCGAGCGGCGGCTACCGGTCGCTCGGCTATCCGTCGTTCGAGCGCTACTGTCAGGAACGACACGGCATCACCGCCGAGACCGCCCGGTTCTATATGCTGCCGCTGGAGACGCTGGGGGCGGACGCCTATCGCGCCCTGCTCCACGATTACGGGCGGCGGCGCGCCTACTATCTGGCGCAGGTGTATCGCCTCGACCCGGACATGTTCGCGGTGTTGACCAATGCCGGCGACGCGTCGGCGCTGTCGGCGACGGCATTGGAGCGGTTGGTCGCCGACATGCGGCGGCAGGCGCAGGAGGCGCTGGAGCGGGCGTCCGGTCTGGAGGCGGCGCTGGCGCGGGAACAGATGCTTGGGCGCACCCTGTCCAATCGGCTGGCGCAGCTGGAAGCGCTGAACCGGGAGTTGCAGCGGGAGCGGGATTCGGCGCTGCCGGACCGCCCCGTGACGCGGGACGCGGACGCGCGCAGCGGGCGGGAGCCGGCGCATCTCCCGGCGCTGCCGGACCGCCCCGTGACGCGGGACGCGGACGCGCGCAGCGGGCGGGAGCCGGCGCATCCCCCGGCGGCGGGGGATGGCGGCGCCTGGGGCGCCGTGGTGCGCGCCTTGACGCAGCACCCGACGCCGGAGACGACGGCGGCGATCTGGACGGCGGCGGCCGTCTTGCTGGAACGGGGCGTGTGGCCGCGTCCGCCGGGCGCGCCGCCGCTGGCGACGATGGCGGCGGCGTTGCGGCGGCTGGCGCACGAGGTCATGCAGTCCGGGCGGGATGGCGCGGATCGCCGACCGGTGCGGGACGAGGCATGAGCCATGCGCGCCGCCGATCGGGAGCCGGACGCACCGACGCTGCGCCGGCTGTATGAGGAAGGATACAGTTTGCGCGCCATTGCGCAGCGGTTCGGCTGGTCGTATCGGACGACGCGCCGGAACGTGCAGGCGGCGGGCGTCGCGCTGCGGCGGCGCGGTCCGCCGCCGGCGCCGCTCCTCCTGACGTCCGACGATGTCGCCGTCCTCCGCCGGATGCACGCCGCCGTCGGCGCCCGCCGTCTGGCGCACCTGCTGCACCTGGATGCGGATATCCTGCAGGCGCTGGCGGCGCCGTCCACGCCGCCGCCGGCGCCGACGGCGGCGCTGGACCGGTTCGCGGCGGGTATGACGTTGGACGAGCTGGCCCGGCAGTTGGGATGTTCCCGCCGCACCGTGCAACGCATCCTGCGCCGGGCGCGCATCCGGCTGTCGGATGCGTCGGGATGACGATCCATCCGGCGCCGCACTCCCCCCGAGCCCCCTGCGTGCGCGTCCCCCCGAACCCCCCCGCCGGCGGGGGGACTGGGGGGTTCCCCCGCGCGGGCGGTCTCCGTTCCCCGCCGTCCCCCCGCGCGGGCGGTCTCCGTTCCCACGCCCGCGCCCATGCGCGCCCGCGCCCGGCGGCGCCGCGCGGACGGCGCCGGATCAATGCGCCGTTCATCGTACCGCGTCGGATGATGCGGCGCATTGATCCGGCGTCGCGTTGGATGGCGTCGGTCGTCAGCAATGGGTGATGGCGGCGCAGGCGTTCTGTGGCACGCTCGATGCCGGATGCCGTCGGGATGCCGACGGGATGCCGACGGGACGCCGGTGACGACGCCGACGTCGGGCATGCGACCACAGACACGAATGGAGGAGCGCATGGGCATGCGGCGGGTGCGGGATCGAGCGGTCGCATGGGCGCGCCGGGCGCCGGCGGCGACGCCCGCGCCGGATGGCGAGGCGCCCCCGGCGACGCCTGCGCCGGATGGCGGGGCGCATGCGGCGTCGTCCGCGCCGGACGGCGGCGGGCGCCCGGTTGGCAGCGTCATCATCGTCGTTGCGCTGGTCATCACCGCGGCGGCGCTGGCGTGGCGCGGCGCGGCGACGCCGCATGCGCCGCCCGGCGACGCGGCGGCGGCGCTGGCGACCATGCGCGCCTATTTGGCGGCGGAACAAGCGGCGGCGGCGGCGCTGGACGCGGCGCCGCTGGAGACGGTGACGACGGCGGACGGCGCGTGGCGGGCGCAGCGGGCGGCGGCGCTGGCGCGCCGGCGCGCCGAGGGGCGCGCGTATACGGCGTATCTGCGGGAGTGGACGGCGGATGTGCAGGTGCAGGGGATGACGGCGTGGGTGACGACGGTCGAAATCTGGGACATCCACGAGCAGGCGGCGCCGGTGCAGCGCATCGGGTCGCAGGTGCGGTATCTGCTGGTGTGGGACGCGGCGTCCGGCGCGTGGCGGATTGCATCGGCGTCCTTGCTGCGGACGATGCCGGAATCGCCGCCTGGCGCCGCCGCGCCGCATGGGGGGCGCTGATTCTGGTGACGCTGCTGGCCTGGCGGGCGGCGTCGTCCGCGCCGGACGGCGGCGGCATGGCGGACCCGGCATGTCCGGGGGCCTGTCCGGCGGCGCCGGCGGCGAATCCCTGGATCGCGCCGTGGGTGCAGGTGGTCGCCAACGGCGCCGCCTGGGTGCTGCGCGGCGTGCTGTCCGGGGTCGCGGTGCAGGCGCTCAATGCCGTCACGCTGGCGGCCGGGGCGGTCGTTGCGATCGGCGAGGTGGCGCTGTCCACCCCGGAGGAGTGGACGGTCGATCTGGTCATTCCGCCGCTGGGACGGCTGGCGGACGTGCAGGCGGCGCTGGCGGGCGCCTGCGCCGCCGTGTTGGTCGTCGTGCTCGCGGGACGGCTGGCGCTGGCGCTGACGACGCCGCACCGCCGTGCGACGGTGCGCATGATCGCGCAGCTGCTGCTGGGGGTGATCCTGCTCGCGGCGCTGCCGGATGTGACGCGGACGGCGATCCGCTTCGCCAACGCGCTCAGCGCGGCGCTGCTGGACGGCGCGTTCGGACGTCCGGTCGCGGCGGCGCTGCCGGTGCTGGCGATTCCCGACCTGGACCCGTCCGCCGGCTTTTCGCTCACCTATGCGCTGGCGTTGCTGATGCACTGGGCGGCGCTGCTGGCGCTGCTGCCGCCGGCGCTGCTGCGGATTGCGGCCGTCAATCTGCTGCTGGTGGTCAGTCCGATCATGGCGCTGTCCGTGGCGCTCGGCGGGTCGTGGCGCTATGCGCAGGTCTGGTGCTCCCGCTTCGCCGAGGCGCTGCTGCTGCCGGCGTTGTGGGGGGTCGCGCTGGCGCTGGGCGCCCACATCGCGCTGGCGCTGGGCGGCGGCGCGGCGGGCGCGTCCGACTCGGTCGCCGGGTCGGTGCGCTGGCTGCTGCTGGCGGCCTTCGCCTATCTGGTCGTTCCCGGCGTCGGCGATCTGGTCGGTCTCCGGCTCTCCCCCGGCGCCGCAGCGGCGGGTGCGACGGCGGCGGCGGCGGCGGCGATCCGCGCCGGCGCCGCCGGCGTGCGGCGCACGGTCGCGGATGCGATCCGCGAGGAGGAACGGCGGCAGGAGGAGGAACGGCGGCGGGAGGAGGAACGGCGGCGGGAGGAGGCGCGGCGGCGGGAGGAGGCGCGGCGGCGGGAGGAGAACGAGGCGCTGGTCGCCCGGCTCCAGGAGGAGCTGGGCGCCCGGGATGCGGCGCCGGCGCGGCGGCAGGAGGAGGAACGGCGGCAGGAGGAGGAACGGCGGCAGGAGGAGGAACGGCGGCAGGAGGAGGAACGGCGGCAGGAGGAGGAACGGCGGCAGGAGGAGGAACGGCGGCAGGAGGAGGAACGGCGGTGGGAGGAGGAACGGCGGCAGGAGGAGGCGCGGCGCCGGGACGCATGGGACGACGCGGCGCGGCGCGGCGGGGAACCGGACGATGGGCGCCGGCGCAGCGGATAAAGGAAGGAGGACGACCGTGCATCCATGGACGCAGAATCGCACCGGAGCGGCGGGCGCATGGCGCGGACGCATAGCAGCGCTGCTGCCGGCGCTGCTGCTGGCGCTGCTGCTGGCGCCGGCGGCGGCGCCGGCGTATGCGGCCGGGATCGTCGATGAACCGCCGGCGCCGGGCGGACGCGCGCCGGGGACGGACCCGCGCTGGGACGCGCCGCCGCCGGGCGCGGCGGCGCCGGCGGGCTTTCTGGACCCGTCCAATCCGATGAGCCCCGGCTTTTGGGCGGACGCGCGCGCCATGGGGAGCAAGTGGCTCGCCGACAATATGATCCTGGGCGCGGGGGTGACGCTGCTGAGCGCGAGCGCCGCGCTGAGCGGGCTGGCCGATGTGGTGATGGGGCTGATTTTCACCACGCCGCTGGAGCTGACGACCCGCCCGACCGTCACGGCGGGCGGACCGTTGGGGTCGCCGCAGGGATTGGCGCAGACGATGGCGCAGGCGGCGACGGCGATCATCGTCGTCGTGCTGACGTTCCGGCTGGTCGGGCTGCTGTGGGCGGACAAGCATGGCGCGGTCATCGACCTGATCGTCCAGTTTATCGCGGCGATGGCGCTGACATGGGGGTCGTGGAGTCTGTGTGACGTCATGATCCAGTTCGCCAATCTGCTGGCGCAGAACATCGTGCGCGGCGCCTTTGGCGGGGGGTGGCCGCTGTTGACCGTTCCGCCGGTCAGCCCGTCGCCGGGGGTGTCGCTGGTGTATGCGCTGGCGATCACGGCGTACTATCTGCTGCTGGCGGCGCTCTGCTTCCAGGCGTTCAAGCGGATCATCGTCATTAATATCCTGCTGGTGGCGGCGCCGCTGGCGGGGGTGGCGATCCTCACCGACGGCGCCTGGAATTATGCGCGGGTGTGGTTCTTCCGCTTCGTGGAAGCGCTGCTGACGCCGATTCTGTGGGCGACGGCGCTCGGCGTGGTGCAGGCGCTGCTGACCGCGCTGATCGTGCGGGTCCCGCCGGGCGAGGTGCTGCAGGCGGCGGTGATTGCGCTGCTGGCGGCGTTCGGGTATGCCGCCGTGTTGGATGCGCCGCGCATCACGGGGCTGGCGGCGCGGGAAGCGCTGGGGGCGGCGCGGGCGGCGTCCTGGGCGGCGGCGGCGGCGGCGTTCCTGGCGGCGCGCCGCGGGAGGGCGGCATGATGCGCGGGGGGCTGCTGCTGCTCACCGCCGTGCTGCGGATGCGCGGCGGGTCGCGCATGCTGATCGGCGCGCTGCTGCTGCTGGCGGCGGCGCCATGCCTGGCGCTGCTGACCGTGGGGACGCTGCTGCAGCGCAGCATGCTGCCCTGGCCCGCGCCGGCGCCGGTGCGGGTGGATGCCGCGCGCCCCGCCTACCCGGCGGGCGGGTGGCAGGTGGCGGTTCCCTTCGGCTGGGTTCCCGACCCGGAGCGCCCCGGATCATGGATGCTGCACGACGGGCTGCTGCTGGTCGGCCCGGTCTTTTGTCCGGGCTGCCCGGTTCCGCCCATCGCCGACATGCGCGTGACCGAGGTCGGGTGGGACCGCCCGTTCGCTCCCGACCCGCTGCGCGCCGGCGCCGGGGTGACGGCGGAGTTCGCGGTGCTGCATCCCGATGAGAGCGGGACGGTGCAGGGCGCGCCGCTCGTGGTGCGCTACGGACGCCTGCAGCCCTACCGCGTCTATGTGCGGGCGGAGGCGTGTCAGCGGGAGGTGACGTGCCCGGACTATGCGCCGTCGGATGCGGCGGCGGTGACGGTGGCGTGTCCCGGGGTGATGGTCGAGACCTACGCCGGCGTCGGCGAATGGCATTACGCCTATGCGACGCCGGGACGATGCACGGCGTCGGTGCGTTGGCCGGACGATTGGACCCCGGTCGGTCCGCAGCAGGTGTGGTTTGACCAGCGCATTGCGCCCGGCGAACGGTCGTCGGATGCCGCCATTTCATTTCGGGCGGAGGCCCCGCCGCCGCCGCCCACGCCGACGCCCGCGCCGACGCCGGCGCTGCTGCCGGAGGCGCCATGATCGCCCGGAGACGTCGCACCGGCGGCATGGGGGGTGCGCTGGCGGCGCTGCTGGCGCTGGCGGCGCTGGCGGCGGCGCCAGCGCATCCGGCGCCGGCGGCGCAGGCGACGTCCGGCGCCGGCGGCCGGGCGCCGGCGTGCCTGATTGCGGCGCAGACCGCCCTGCAGGCCCAGGGGGCGATCTACTCGCAGGGGGGCGCCCACCCGCGCGACCCGGTCGATCCGGCGACCGGCGCCTTCTATCCCCGCACCGGCCCGCGCAGTTTCGATTGCAGCGGGCTGGTCTGGCGCGCCTACGTCGCCGCCGGCGTCGCGATCGGGTGGACGACCCTCCCGCAGTCGACCCAGGGACGCGCCCTTCCGTGCACCCTGGCCGATCTGCGCGGCGCCGCCACGACCTGCTGGGCGCCCGGCGACCTGATCTTTCTGCGCAACGCGGGCGACCCGACCGCCCCCGGCGGCGGCGCCACGCACCACGTGGCGATCTATGTCGGCGACGGGCTGTTCATGGACTGCTACAACCATGCGACCGGCTGCATCCTGCACGACGTGGCGCGGAATCGCTACTATCAGCGCCATTTCTGGCAGGCGCGCCGGATCGTGAGCGGGTGCGAAACGCTGACCATGGACCCCGGCGCGCCCGCGCCGCCGCCGCCGGATGCGCCGACCGGCGACGGCGTCTGTGTCCCGGAACCGCCGGGGTATCCCGATGTCGGGGTGCGCTACCTGCGCGGCTGCGGTCCCCCCGTGCAGCCGGACCCGGGCGCCGTCGGCGGCGGCGATGTGGTGCGCCAGTTTCGCGGGCGGGTCGGGTGGATCGGGCCGACGGGGCGCCCGCCGCCGGCGCCGTGGACCGGCGGCGTGTTCCTGCAGACGCGCATTGGCGGCGAACCGGTCGACCTGTGCCGTCCGCCGTATCAGGTTCCCGACGCGCCGGACGGCGCGCCGCCGCCCGGCGCCGACGACTGCTGGAGCATCTGGATGGACCCGCTGGCGGCGCTGCCGCTGGCGATGGATGACAGCGCGCGCATGGCGGGCGATGGGCGGATGGAGCCGGTCGGGTGGGGGGAGGCGGGCGATCCGCTGCTGGCCGATCAACCGCTGCAACTGCCGCCGCCGGGCCACCCGTCCACCCTCGTCGTTCCGCCGCCGCCGGGCGATCCGGGCGGAGCGTGGTGGAGTCCGGGCAACGACGACCGGGCGCGCGGCGCGCGCTGCCCGCTGGGCGGGCCGCGGGTGACGACCTGGCTGGAGCAGGTGCTGCAGTTCCTCTTCGGCTGGCTCTTCGGCTGTTAATTCCCCACTTCTCGGTGATGTCCGGCGCGGCGGCGGCGGCTATGCTGGAACCCGGCGGGCGAGATGCGCCGCCGGGTGTGCATCATGGCAAGGAGGAGCGTATGGATCGTATGTGGGGAGGATTGCCGGCGTTGGAACGCTTTCTGGGCCCGCTGCTGGACTGGGCGCTGGCGGGCGTGGCCGTGATCGCGGCGATCATTCTGGTCTGGAACATCTACGAGTCGTGGACCAACAACCCCGACCGCTTCTCGTGGTGGGGGGCGGTGTTTAAGGCGCTGGGGGTCGGGCTGGTGGCGGTCATCGCCTTTAACGCGCGGGCGATCATCGGCTTCTTCCTCAGCGGCGGGACGCCGTGATCGCGCCGGCGCGGACGCATGGACGGATATCTGGCGATTCTGGCGCCGCTGCTGGGCTGGGTGCGCGAGGGCGCGGTGCTGGCGGCGGCGCTGGTCATTCTCGTCACCGCCGTGCTCGACCTGCTGAGCGATCCGGACGAGGTGCAGTGGTGGAGTCTGGCGGTGCGGATGGTCGGCGCCGCCATCGTGGTGCGGATCGTGCGCACCTCGGATGAGGCGGTGGCGTTCTTTACGCCCGACGTCTATGGGTCGCCGCCGCCGCTGGCCTTTTTTCTGGCGCCGCTGCTGGCGTGGCTGACGCGCGGCGTGCTGGCGGCGGCGGCGCTGGCGCTGCTCTGGGTCATCTGGCGGCGCTGGTCGGCGGAGCCGCAGCGCTTCACCGTGACGAAGGCGCTGCTGGCGGCGTGCGGGTTCGGACTGGCGGCGCTGGTGCTGAGTCAGGCGGTCGCCATCATTGTCGCCATCATTGAGGAGGCGACGGCGGCGGCCGCGCCCTGAGGAGGGAACCATGGATGCGGAACGAGCGGAACGGCCGGATCGGGCCGACCTGGTGCATGAGACGCCGGCGCTCAACGTGCGTCCGATGGTGACGCTGCGCCCGGCGCCGGGGGTGACGCTGCGGCTGCCGGCGCGGGCGGCGACGATCATGGGAGTGGGCGTCCTGGTCTGGGGCGCGCTGGCGGCGCTGACGCCGATTCCGTGGGAGGCGCTGGCGGCGGCGACGCTGGCGCCGCCGGCGCTGCTGGCGGCGCTGGCGGAGGCGCGGATTCGGGGACGGT
>Ga0308392_1000141_pt1 | contig 28446 bp, 34 predicted proteins | sample Hotspr20Samplem2_FD_202361 | JGI IMG/M metagenome (GOLD analysis project Ga0308392, IMG submission 202361) | Hot spring phototrophic mat microbial communities from Octopus Spring, Yellowstone National Park, Wyoming, United States - 20050624_m2 ... | reverse complement strand
AGCGACCGCCGGGGTGAAGTCGATGACCACGTCGTACCGGGACTCGCCGAGGACGACGCCGCCCCAGCTGTGCCGGAGCGTCTCGGCGAGCTCGTCGATATCGACCGGCTCGAAGTCGCGGTGAAGCTGCTCGACCGCGCGAATGCGATCGACCTTGAAGACGCGGACTTCGCCGTGCGTGTGGGAGTAGCCGACGAGGTAGGTGCCGCTTTCGGTGTGGTCGAGGATGTAGGGGTCGACCTCGTAGCGGCGGGCCTCCGTGGAGTGGGCGGAGCGGTACTCAATCGCAACCGACTGGCTCTTGGCCCAGGCCTCGGTGATGCTGCAGAGGATATCCGTGGCCTCGCGGTTGAAGGGGAGCTGGCGGTACTCGCGGACCGTGCGCTGCATGTGCTCGGCCATGCCTTTCGGCAGCGCGTTGGCGACCTTCTCGAGGGCCGTGAGGGCGTCCGGGTCGTGTTCGTCGGCGGAGCGGAGCATCAGCCGCATGGCGAAGTAGACGGCGCGGCCCTCCTGGAGCGTGAGGCGGACTGGGCCGAAGAGGGGCTGATGGCCCTCCATGATCCGCCAGCGGCGGTTTTCGATGACCAGCGGGACGTTGAGCTCGGATTCGAGCGCCTCGAGGTCGCGCTGGATGGTGCGCTGGGAATAGCCGGTCTCGCGGGACAGCTCCATTGTCGAGACGCCGTTTGGGCGCCGGACGAGGATGTCGCGGATGCGGATGAGCCGGGTCGAGCGACGGGTTTGTTCGGTCATACCGCTCACCTCCTGCGGTTGGCGTTGTGGAGGGGCACGTTACGTCGGGAAGGCGACACATTCTGTCGCGATGTCCCGGGGGATTCGCAGACTTTTGTGAATTTTCTGCGCGGGTCGACCCCGCGGTAAAGGACGCATGGCCGCGACGGGAGGGCCGGCCTGCCCTACGATCGGGGCGATGGCGCGCACACAGGACCTGGGCCCCCTCATTCATATCTCGGCGGAAGCGATCGGGCGGCCCGGGCAGCGGCGCTTCCGGCTTCGCGTCGTGAACGGCTCCGGGTTCGCCGCCTCGCTCTGGCTCGAAAAGGAGCAGCTGAACGCGCTCGGCGACGCGATCGAGACGGTCCTGGACGATGAGGGCTATGACTACGTTCCCCTCCCGCCGGACGATGCCCCTCCGCGGCTCGAGGCGCCGCAGTCGTTCGACCTCGACCTGCAGCTTTTTCAGCTGAGCATGGGCGTCAATGCCGAGGACCGGCGGATTGTCCTGATTGCGGCCGACGGGCCGCCTGATGCCGACGACACGATTGGCCTGACGATGGAGTTCGACTACCGGAGCGGGTACGAGCTGCGGCAGCAGATTGCCGAGGTCATCGCCGCGGGGCGGCCGCTCTGTCCGCTCTGCACAGCGCCGCTGGACCCGGGCGGGCACATGTGCGTCCGCCGGAACGGCCACCACCGGGAGTTGTGAGCGGCGCAGGGTTTCCCGGGTGCGGGGGGTTCGTATACTCCCGCACATGACGCCCCCGTACATCCTCGCCATCGACCAGGGAACGACCAGCTCCCGCGCGCTCATCGTCGACCGGACCGGCGCGATCGTGGGATTGGGGCAGCAGCCGCTGACCCAGTACTACCCGCAGCCGGGCTGGGTGGAACACGACCCTGAGGAGATCTGGACCACGACGCTCGACGCGATCGGGGTCGCGCTTGCCCAGGCCGGCCTTGCGTTCGGCGACCTCGCCTGCATCGGCCTGACCAATCAGCGCGAGACCGCGGTCGTTTGGGAGCGCGCAACGGGCGCGCCGGTCCACCGGGCGATCGTCTGGCAGGACCGGCGCACCGCCGGGATCTGCGAGGATGTGCGGTCGGCCGGCGAGGAGGAGCGAGTCCGCCAGGCGACAGGGCTCACGCTCGACCCGTACTTCACCGGCACGAAGCTCACGTGGCTCTTCCGCCACGACCCGGAGCTCCACCGGCGGGCCCGCCTCGGCGAGATTTGCGCGGGGACCGTGGACGCCTGGCTGATCTGGAAGCTGACCGGGGGCGCCAGCTTCCTGACGGACTTCACGAACGCGTCGCGAACGCTGCTCTTCAACGTGAAACGCGGGCGCTGGGACGACGGACTGCTCGACCTGTTCGAGGTGCCGCGGGCAGCGCTCCCGGCAGCGGCCCCGTCGCAGTCGCGGTTCGGGTTCACCAGCGAGGAGCGGTTCGGGAGCCGGGTGCCGATTACGGGGGCCGCCGGAGACCAGCAGGCGGCGCTCTTCGGGCAGGGCGGGTTCGCCCCGGGCGTCGCGAAGAACACCTACGGCACCGGGTGCTTCCTCCTTTCGAACGCGGGCCGGAAGGCGGCGGTGCCGGAGACCGGGCTGCTGCTCAGCCTCGGAGCTGGCGCCGGGCCCCAGGGGCCGGAGTACGTGATCGAGGGCTCGGTATTCGTGGCCGGGGCGCTGGTCCATTGGATGCGCGACGAGCTGGGGCTCATCGCCCAGTCGGCCGATATCGAGCCGCTGGCGGCCAGCGTTCCGGACACGGCGGGCGTGGTCATCGTCCCGGCGTTCACCGGCCTCGGCGCGCCCGACTGGGACCCGCACGCCCGGGGCGCCATCCTCGGCCTGACGCGCGGGGTGACGAAGGCGCACCTTGCGCGGGCGGCGCTCGAGGCGATCGCCCTCTCGAGCGCGGAGCTCATCGAGGTGATGAATGAATCGCTGCCGGAGCCGATCCGGGAGCTGCGGGTCGACGGCGGCGCTGCCGTGAACGACCTGCTGATGCAGCTGCAGGCCGACTTCGCGGGCATCCCGGTGCTCCGCCCGCAGTCCACCGAGACGACGGCGCTCGGGGCGGCGTACCTCGCAGGGCTGACCGCAGGCATCTGGTCGAGCATCGATGAGGTGGCCGAGCTGTGGCGGCCCGAGCGGGTATTCGAGCCCCGGCTGGGCAGCGCCGAACGCCACCGGAGGCTGCGCGAGTGGCGGCGCGCGGTGGAGCGGACGCTCGGATGGGCGGCATCTTGAGCGCGCGCGACCTTGCCTCCGGGGAGCCGCTCGACCTCGCCATCATCGGCGGGGGGATTAACGGGGCGGCGATCGCGCGCGCAGCGGCGGCGACCGGGCTCCGGGCAGCACTCTTCGAGGCGAGCGACTACGGGTTCGGGACGACGTGGCGGTCGACGAAGCTCATCCACGGTGGGCTCCGCTACCTCGAGCACGGGGACGTAGGGCTGGTGTTCGAATCGCTCCGGGAGCGGGCGTGGCTGCTGCAGACCCGGCCCTACCTCGTGCGGCCGCAGCGGTTTTTGCTGCCGCTCCTGCCGTGGACGCGGCGGCCGGGCTGGCAGCTGCGCATCGGCCTCGCCGCCTACGACCTGCTGGCCCTGTACCGTGCGGTGCCCCCACACCGGCCACTCAGCCGGGAGCGGCTGCGCGAACTCGCGCCCTATTTGCCTGACGAGACGCGCGGCGGGTTCTCTTTCTTCGATGCGCGGGTGATCGCGCCGGAACGGCTCACGTGGGAGCTGGTCCGGGAGGCGCGGCAGCTCGGTGCGGCCACGCTGAATCACACGCCGGTGGTCGCCATCAACGCCCCGGGCGGGACCGTCGAGGCGGTGGTGGTCGACCACGGCGGCGAGCACGTCACGATTCCCGCGCGGGCCGTGGTCAACGCGGCGGGCCCGTGGGTCGACGCCGTGAACCGGCTCGGCGACCTGCCGCCCCCGGAGCTGCTTGGCGTCACGCGCGGGTCCCACATCGTGGTCGAACTGGACGGACCGCCCGGGCACGATGCGGTCTTCAGCACGGCGAAGAGCGACGGGCGCGTGTTCTTCGCGGTGCCGCAGGACGACCTGCTCCTCATCGGCACCACCGACGAGCGGTACGACGGGGACCCCTCGGCGGTGCGGCCGACGCCGGAGGACATCGACTACCTGCTGACCGAAGGGCGGACGCTCCTGCCCGGGCTCGACATCCGGCGCGAGCGCATCCGCTACGCCTATGCCGGCCTGCGGCCGCTGCAGAAAGTTGCCGGCGGGCCGGAGGCGGCGATCTCGCGACGGCACGCCGTCATTGACCACGGCAAGGTGGGTGGGGCGAAGGGGATGTTCAGCGTGGTCGGGGGGAAGCTCAGCACGTTCCGGCCGCTTGCGGGCGACGTGATCGAAGCGGTGACCGGCCGGAAGCCGCAGGGCTGGCTCGCCGCCCCGCCTGCCGGGTGGCGGGAGCGGCTGCTCGGCCTCGGGCTCGACCATCCGGCGCGGCGGCATCTGCGGCGGTACGGCGGCGACGCGGCGGCTGTCATCGAGCTCGGCCGGGAGGTGCTCTGCCCGCACGCCCCGGGGTTCGAGGGCGAGGTGCGCTTCGCTGCCCGGCACGAACAGGCGCTCACCGTCGGCGACGTGCTCCTGCGGCGAACCGGCATCGGCTGGGCGCGGTGTCGGGGCCTCTGCTGCCACGAGCGGGTCGCCGCCATCCTCGCGGAAGAGCTCGGCTGGAGCGCAGCGGAACGCGACCGGGCGGCGGCCGCATACGCCGCCGAAGTGGCGTATCATCTTCCGGTAGAGGGGACGGCTTGACTTCCACCCGGCACGCACTTTCGGACCCGGCGGTCGAATCCGCGCTTCGGCAGGCTGCGGCGCTCTTTCGGCGCAGCCAGTACGCCGTCGCGCTCGTCGGGGCCGGGCTTTCGGCGGAGAGCGGGATACCGACGTACCGCGGGAGCGGAGGCGTCTACGAGCGGTTCGGCGAGCCGACCATCGACGGCTGGGAGCTGTTCGTCGCCGACCCGGCCGAGTGGTGGCGCCAGGCGATCGCGCACGAGACCTCTGGCTCGCCGTTCTCGCAGGCGATCGACCGTGCTGCCCCGAACCCGGGGCACTACGCCATGGCCGACCTGGAGCACATGGGGCGGCTTGCGCACGTCATCACCCAGAACATCGACAATCTGCACGCGATGGCGGGTTCGCGGCGGGTGACCGAAATCCACGGGAACCGGTACAAGGTGCGCTGCATCGAATGCGGCGCGCGCGAACGCCTGGAGACGGTGAACCTCGACCGGCTGCCGCCGTCGTGCCCGGTGTGCGGGGGGCTGTACAAGAACGACGTGGTGATGTTCGGTGAGCCGATTCCGCGGGATGCGCTCGAGGAGTGCTACCGGCAGACCCTCGCCGCCGACCTGTTCCTCACCATCGGGACCAGCGCGGTCGTCTACCCTGCCGCGGACTTCCCGGTGCTGGCGAAGCGGCGCGGCGCCCCGCTGATCGAAATCAACCCGGAGGAGACGGCGCTGAGCGAGATCGCCGACGTCATCATCCGGGCCCCTGCCGGCGTTGCGCTGCCGGCGCTGGTCGACCTGCTGCTCGTTCCCTGAGCGACCCGGTCCGTTTCCCCTGCTCGCCTTGACCGACAACGCCGGCGGGCGGGATGCTCGAATCGTGCGTTGCGCCCGGGGCGTTCTCCCGGGCTCTCTGCTCTCTCACGACGCCCCAAGGAAGGTGAACGACATGACCGCACCGGTCATCGATGAGCCGCGCTTTCTGAGCTACCCCGGCGCGCGGCGCCCCGACCGCCATCGCTGGGTGGACTCCTACGGCGTGCGGCTGCACGTGTGCGAATGGGGAGATGCCGATGGGCCGCCCCTGTTCCTCGTCCACGGGGGCTCCGACTTCGCCGGGACGTTCGATGTGTTCGCTCCGCTGCTTGCGGATGCCGGCTGGCGGGTGATCTCGTGGGACCACCGCGGCCACGGCGATTCGGACCATGCGGCCCTCTACAGCTGGGACGCCGACGTCCGGGATGCGCTGTCCGTGCTCGATTCGACCACGCCCGACGCGGTACCGGTAGTGGCGCACTCGAAGGGCGGCGGCATGATGCTCCAGCTGGCTGAGGCGCTGCCGTACCGCCTTTCGAAGCTGGTGGTCATCGACGGGCTGCCGAGCCGGGACCCGGCCCCGGATGTATCGGACCACGAGCATCGGCGGTTCACCCAGAAGACGCTGGCGGACTGGCTGGATCATCGGCGGGCGGCGCACATCACCCTGCGCAAGCCGGGGACGCTGGAGGAGCTGGCCCGCCGGCGCAAGCGGATGAACCCGCGGCTGCCGGACGACTGGCTGCGCTACCTGGTGACGATCGGGGCCCGGCGGGACCCCGACGGGTGGCGGTGGAAGCTCGACCCGGCGATCCGTTTCGGCGGCTTCGGGCCATGGAGCCCGGAGTGGTCGCTGCACCGGCTGAAGGAGCTGCGTGTGCCCCTGCTGGGCCTGACCGCAACGGTCGAGGAGGAGATGGGCTGGGGCACGAACCACCGGGCGCTCCTCCCGTACCTGCCGCCGCAGGCGGAGATTATCCCGTTCGAGAACACGGGTCATTTCATCCACATCGAGCACCCCCACCGGGTGGCCGAGCTGGTGCTGGAGTTTCTTCGATGACCGTGTTCCTGCAGCACAACCGGGTGAAGCTGGCGCTCCACACCCTGCGCGAGGGTTCCGGCCCACGGCTCCTGCTGCTGCATGCCCTGGGGGAGCGCTCACCGGCCGGGGTGCCGGGCAGCCTTTCTGCGTGGCCGGGCGCCGTGTACGCGCTGGACTTCACGGGGCATGGGGCATCGACAGTGCCCTCGGGCGGGGGCTACACCGCTGAAGTGCTGATGGGTGACGCCGATGTGGCCCTGGCTGCCATCGGGCCGGCGACCATCGTGGGCCGGGGGCTCGGCGGATACATCGGGCTCCTGCTCGCCGGCGCACGCCCGCGGGAAGTGCGCGGTGTGGCCATCCTTGACGGGCCGGGCCTTGCGGGCGGCGGCGACCGGCCTGGGCCGGCCGTCGTGCGCGGCGTCCCGGGCGCGCACGCAGCGCCCGACCCCTTCGCGCTGGTCGAACTCGGGTCGGACCTCCGGCCGCGGGAGTACGTGCGGCGGTTTGCGGAGCTCGCGACGGCCGAGTGCCCGGTACCGAACCCTGTCGCGGTGTGCGCGCGGCAGCGGCCCGCCTGGCTCCAGGCAGTGCTCGAGGTTCCGGGCGTCGTCGAGGAGGAGCTGGCGTCAGCGCTTCATCGGTTTGCCGCGGCCGGCTAGCCAGAGCAGGGCGTTCGCGGAGACACGAGTTCGGCCGGCTCCCTGGGGAGCCGGCCGTTCGGTGCGGGGCGCTGCGCGGTCCGCTAGACGGACTTGGTCATGGTCTTCAGGCAGCGCGTGCAGATGTTGACGCGGAGCGAGGCGCCGCCGAAGAAGATGCGGTGCTTGTGCACGTTGGGTCGGAACGTCCGCGACTTCTTGGTCGCCTTGCGCTCCCAGCGGCCGCCGTGGGTGTGGCGGATGTGCCGGCCGAACTGGGTGGTCTTGCCGCAGACGTCGCATGCTCCACTGGCCATGCGTGATGCTTCCTTCCGTGGCAGAATCGAACTCTCATGCTAGCACCGGGATTCGATAGCGGCCAAACCGGGCCGGGTGGCAGCGCGTGAGCGGCGGCGGGAGCCCGGTGCTCCGGGTGGATGGCGATGGGCTGCGGGCGCTCTTCGAAGCGGGGGCTGCGGCCGTTGCCGCGGCGGCACCGGCAATCAACGCCATCAACGTGTACCCGGTGCCGGACGGCGACACAGGCTCGAACATGGCGGCTACGCTCCGGGAGGCGGCGGCCGCCGCGAGGGAGGTCCCGGGCGGGAGCAGCGCAGCCGCGGTGGCCGAGGCAGCGGCGCGCGGCGCGCTGTACGGGGCACGTGGGAATTCCGGCGTCATCCTCTCACAGGCGTTGCGGGGATTCGCCCGGGGGGTCGCGGGCGCAGCAGAACTCGACGCTGCGCGGCTTGCCGCCGGACTGCTGGCCGCGGCCGAGGCCGCATATGCCGCCGTCAGCCGGCCGCAGGAGGGGACGATGCTGACGGTGCTGCGCGAAGCGGCGCAGGCGGCGCAGGCCGCCGCCGTACGGATGCCCGGCGAGGGCGCAGGGCTCCCGTGCCTCGCGGTGCTGGAAGCTGCCGTTGCTGCCGCGCGGGAGGCCGAGGAGCGGACCATCGACCAGCTGGAGTCGCTGCGGCAAGCCGGGGTGCCCGACGCCGGGGGAGAAGGCGTGTGCGTCCTGCTCGGGGGGATGCTCGCGCGGTTGAAGGGCGAGGAGCTGCAGCTGGAGGAGTTCGGCGCGGGCGGCCACGCAATGGAGTTCGCCGCCGCGCACGCGGGCGATACGTACGGCTATTGCACCGAGTTCGTGCTCGAGCCGTTGGGCGGCGTCGTACTGGACCTTGCGCGCGTCAGGGCGCTGGCCGAGGAGCTGGGACAGAGCGTGGTGGTGGTGGGCGACGAGCGGCTGGCGCGAGTGCACGTCCACACAGAGCAGCCGGAGGCCCTGCTCGCAGCGATGGCAGGGCTGGGCCGGCCCGAGCGGGTAAAGGTCGACGACATGGACGCCCAGCGCGCGCGGTTCCAAACGGCCGGGAGCGGCGCGACCCCTGCCGTGGGCCTGCTGGCCTTGAGCCGCGGGACCGGCTTCGACCGGCTGTTCGAGAGCCTCGGCGCGCGGGTGGTGGACCTTGGGGTGGTTGAAAAGCCGGCAGCGGGCAACATCGCACATGCGGCCGAGGCGATGGGTACGGCCGACGTCATCGTGCTCCCGAACCACAAGAACGTGCTGCTCGCGGCCGAGCAGGCGGCACAGCTCGCGCGGAGCACCCTCCACATCGTACCCACGACCACCCTGCCGCAGGGGGTCGCAGCGGCGCTGGTGTTCGACCCCGCAGGGCGGGCCGCGGAACTGGCTGACCGGATGGCCGACGCCGCGCAGTCCGTGCGGACGGTGGAGGTGACGCGCGCAGCAGCGTCGCGGGCGGCGGATGGCGTCCGCGTGGAGGCGGGCCAGGCGATCGCGGTGGTTGATGGCCGGCTCAAAGCGGCCCGGGCGACGCTCGAGGACGCGCTGGTCGAAGGCCTTGCGGCGGCAGGGGCCGGCGCCGGGACGCTCGTAACCGTTTACGTGGGGGAAGGCGGGGAGGCCGGGCTTGCGGGTGATGCGGTGCGCCAGCGGTTCCCCGGCGCAGAGGTGGAGGTCGTCGAGGGTGGGCAGCCGCTGTACCCGTACATCGCATCGGTGGAGTTATGAGGGTGCGGTTCGCCGTCATCGTCGTTTGCCTGGCGGTCCTGGGGAGCGCCTGCAGCGGCGGAGCGGGTGCGCCGGAGGCAACGCCAACGAAACCGGGCGCGCTTCCGGCGAACCTGACGACGATCACCGTGACCGACTTCCGCTTTCAGCCGCGCAGCCTGCAGGTGCCGGTCGGCACCCGGGTGACCTGGAGCTTCCGCGGGAAGGTGAGTCACCGGGTCACGGGCACCTTCGCCGGCGAGGCTGTTGATTCCGGTGAACTGCGGAGCGGCAACTTCGAGTTCGAGTTCGTGGAGCCCGGCGTCTTCGCGTACACCTGCGGCGTGCACGGCGCTGCGATGTCCGGGCAGGTTATCGTTCGGTAGCACGTCCCGGTACCGGTCGATTCTTTCCTCCTTGTGATAGCAGTCGCCTGCGATCTGTGGTATACCTTCCCCGGCACTCCGGGAGCGGAGCGGCCGGAGGTAAAAGATGCACCAAGGGCAACTCAGCCCGCGGGAGCGCGAAGTGACCGGGCTCGTGGCCTGCGGGATGACCAACGCGGAGATCGCACGCTCGCTCGGATTGAGCGCGTCCACCGTGAAGCACTACGTCGAGTCCGCCATGCGCAAGGCCGGCGTGACGAACCGTGTGGCACTGGCGATGTGGCTGCGCGACCGGGAGGGGGCCGGATGACCCCGGCCGATCGGCGGGGGCCGAAGAGCCGTATTGCGGGGCGAGCCTCACCTCGACTAGCATCTCCACGGCTGCTGATTTGGTGCTCACTGCAACACGACCGGACCTCGAACCGTCACGCACCGAAGACATGCACGCCCAATTTGCATGCTTAAGGATCACACGATGATGCGTCTTGCAGTTGGTAGACCAATCCTCGTTCTCGTGCCCGCGCCGTTATTCGCGCTCTTTGTTCAAGATTCAGCAGCGGCTACTGACGAATTATCCAGCACGAACGGGAAAGCCCGTGATGGCCAAGACTACGTCGTTGACGTGCTCTTTGGCACCAATGGTGAAGTCATCCGTGCAACTGCTTTCGATGCCGACGGGAAGGAAATTCCGATCCCGGAAGGTGCAGTCGTTCAGACGAAGCCGAGCCCCAGCTCGCTCGAGTTCCTCCTCATGCACGCCGAGGAAGACGGTGGCACGCATACGAACGCAACTGGCGGAGGTGGAAGCTCTGGCCCCACAGGATGCCGGTCCGTCACCGTAAGTAACGAGAAAGAGTCGATGCTCGGTTTCACGTTGTTCTGGTTCCACACCAAGACAGAATGGTGCTGGACGTCGTCAACCTACACTATCCACAACGTGATTCTCGATTGGTGGTTCACCGATGTTGACCCATTCTGGTCATTCCAAGGGCTAACAAGGAACCACTACGGATTCTACCAGTACGTCGCAGGACGAAGTCTTAGTGGCTACTTCCACGACAAGCAAGCACACTTCCAGAGTTGCATCTGGATCGTGTGCCAGAACTCCTATCCGAGGAACCAGCTGTGGTCGTTCTACAACGGCGCCTATCAGTGGCGGACTGACGACTAAGGAGCGCTGCCGGCAAATCCCCGACCGATTGACAGGGGTCGTGCGGCCGGGTACGGTTCCCGTCGATGGGACGCTGAACGCTGGAGGTTTCCGTGTCCGTCCTCTTGTTTTTTACGCGCGTTTTTCTGATCCTTGTCGTCCTAGCGGTCGGCGGGTCCGTGCTCGGAGGAGTGGGTGCCATTGAGCTTTCCGTGGCCTTGGTCTTGAGCATCATCGGCGCTTGGACTTGGACGTTTTGGGGGCGGCGGGGCCAGCGTCCGGTGGACAATCGCACTCGCGCTCGCCAATAGGCGGCAGCGAAACTGTCGGAGTCCGGGGCCCTCGCCAACCTTCGTACGTGGTGAAATGCGACGCTCGGGCGAGGCCCTCCCCCAGGGCTTGCAGCCAGTCTGACGTCCATTCTGTCCTGCCCGGGTCGCCATCAAGTGACGTGACGGCCACCCTCCGGAGTTTATGATCCTATGATGGAAGGGACGAAAACACTGGTATACCTTCCCCGGCACTCCGGGAGCGGAGCGGCCGGAGGTGAACGATGCACCAGGCGCAACTCAGTCCGCGGGAGCGGGAAGTGGCCGGGCTCGTGGCCCGCGGAATGACGAACGCGGAGATCGCCCGCTCGCTCGGATTGAGCGCATCCACCGTGAAGCACTACGTCGAGTCCGCCATGCGCAAGGCCGGTGTGACGAACCGCGTCTTGCTTGCCGTGTGGCTACGCGACCAGGAGGGGGCCGGATGACCCCGGCCGGTCGGCGGGGGCCAAAGAGCCGTGTTCCGGAGTGACCCTCAGGCGTAGCGCTGCTCTTTCCAGGGGTCGCCGTAGATGTGGTAGCCGTAGGTCTCCCAGAAGCCCGGCCGGTCGCGGTCCAGGAACTGGATGCCGCCGACCCATTTCGCGCTCTTCCAGAAGTAGAGATGGGGGACGACCAGCCGCATCGGCCAGCCGTGCTCTTTCGTCAGGGGCTGGCCGTTGTGGGAGTGGGCGAAAAGGACGCCTTCACGCAACAGGTCTTCGAGCGGCAGGTTGGTCGTGTAGCCGCCGTAGCAGTGAATCATTGCGTACTGCGCTTCGGGCTTCAGCCGGATGGCATCGTAGAGCGCGCGGAAGGGTACACCCTCCCAGGTGTTGTCGAACTTGCTCCAGGTTGTGACGCAGTGGATATCGCTCGTGTCGGTCACCTGGCCGAGGGCGTTGAACTCGTCCCAGGTGAACGATTTCTCTTCTTCGACGAGCCCCCAGACGTGGAAACGCCAGGTTTCGAGGTCGATGCGCGGGATGCTGCCGTAGTGGAGGACGGGCCACCCGGTGGTGAGGTGCTGACCGGGCGGGAGCCGGAGCTTCCCGTCGGGGCGGAGCTCTTTCGACGCCGGGGTGGACATGCGCGGTTCCTCCGCTGCGAATGAGGGGTCACCTGCCAGCGTAGCCGGTGGCGATCGAGGCCGGCAAGACACCGTGCCGACCATTCGGGTTCGGGCAGGTACACTGGTAGTGATGGAAGACGTCCGCGCACAGGGCCGCAGCGGGCCGCGCCTGCGGGTGGCCCGGCGGGATGGCTGGTTCCTCCTGCTGGCGGCAGCAATCGTGGGGGTCGACCAGCTGACCAAGTGGGTGATCCGCGCGAGTATCGAGCGGGGCGACGCGGTCGAGGTGCTGCCGTTCTTCCGCATTGTCCACGTGACCAACACCGGGGCAGCGTTCGGGATGCTCCAGGGCGCGGGCCCGCTGTTGATTGTTGCGAGTCTTGCGGGCCTCGCAGCCATCGTGGTCTACCTGTTCAACCCGGGGTTCGCGCACCCGGTGGTGCGGCTGGGGCTGGCCTGTATGCTCGGCGGCGCGGTGGGAAACCTGATCGATCGGGTCGCCGAAGGCCGCGTGGTCGACTTCCTGAAGGTGCCGCACTGGCCGGCGTTCAATGTGGCCGACTCGGCAATCAGCATCGGGGTGGTGATTCTCCTGTGGAGCATGCTGTTCCAGGACACGGAACGGGACAGGTCGTCGAGCTGACGGCGCCGCGCAGCGGCAGGCTCGACGCGGTGCTCGCGGGAGCGCTCGAAGACCTGTCGCGGTCGCGGGTTCAGCGCCTCATCGAGCGGGGCATGGTCCGCGTGAACGGGGCGGTGGCGCGGAAGTCAGCGGTCGTGGCCGAGGGGGATGCGGTGGTCGTCGTCATCGAGGCAGGCACCCGGGCGTCGGAGGCGGTGGACTTCGACCTGCCGGTGGTGTACGAGGACGAGCTGCTGGCCGCCATCGACAAGCCGGCGGGGCTGGCGGTGCACGGGGCGCCCGGCGATACCGCACCTTCGGTCGCCGCATGGTGGCTGGCACGGCTCGGGCCCGCGAGCGCGGCGTTCGAACCCGGCGTTGAGCGCCCCGGGGTGGTACACCGGCTCGACAAGGAGACCAGCGGCGTGATGGTGCTGGCGAAGACGCCCGCGGCGCAGGCGGCGCTCAGCCGGGCGTTCGAAGCGCGGAATGCGAAGAAGACCTACCTCGCGGTGGTTGACGGCGTCCCGGCGCAGCCGCGGGCCGTGATTGATGCTCCGATCGACCGCGACCCGCGCGACCGGACCCGGATGGCGGTCACCACGCGCGGCCGTTCGGCGCGCACGGAGTACATCGTCATCGCGAGCGACGGGAGGCGCAGCCTGCTCGAGGTGCACCCGGAAACCGGGCGCACGCACCAGATCCGCGTGCACCTCGCGGCGATCGGCACCCCAGTAGCGAACGATGCGGTGTACGGCACGGCGGAACCGGGGAGCCGCCAGCTGCTGCATGCGTACCGGCTGGAGCTGCCGCACCCGGCCGGGGGCCGCCTGGTGGCAGCTGCGCCGCCTCCGGCGGACCTGCTCGCGGCGATTCGCGCCATCGCGGGGGAGGCGGTAGCCTCTCGGTACGCGGCGGTACCTCCGCCGACGATCGAGCAAGGCGAAGCTTCGTGACCGACCGACCAGTCCGCACGCGCTATGCGCCAAGCCCCACCGGCAATCCGCACATCGGCAACATCCGCTCGGCACTTTTCAGCTGGGCGTACGCCCGGTCGCGCGGGGGCAAATTCCTGCTGCGGATCGAGGATACGGACCGCAACCGGTACGTCGAGGGCGCAGTCGAGGCGATCATGGAGAGCCTGCGCTGGCTCGGCATCGACTGGGACGAGGGACCCGACATCGGCGGCCCGCACGGGCCGTACTTCCAGTCGCAGCGGCTCGACCTCTACCGTCAGGCGGCAGACCGGCTGATCGAGCTGGGCCGGGCCTACCCGTGCTTCTGCACGCCCGAGCGGCTTGATGCGTTGCGGGCGGCACAGGCCGCGGCAAAACAGCCTCCCGGCTACGACGGGCTGTGCCGCGGCATCCCGAAAGCGGAGGCGGCCGAGCGGGCGGTGAAGGAGCCGCACGTGGTCCGGTTTGCGATGCGGCGGGAGGGGGTCACCGTCCTGGAGGACGTCATCCGGGGCGAGGTCGTGTTCGAGAACGCGCTCCAGGATGACTTCGTCATCCTGAAGTCGGACGGCTTTCCGACCTACCACCTCGCGGTCGTCGTCGACGACACGGCGATGGAGATCAGTCACTGCATCCGCGGGGACGAGTGGATTTCGAGCGCGCCGAAGCACATCCAGCTGTACGAAGCGCTCGGCTGGACGCCGCCGGCGTGGGCGCACCTGCCGCTCATCCTCGGCCCGGACCACAAAAAGCTGAGCAAACGCTCGGGCGACACCGCGCTGCTGGATTACCGCGACCACGGCTATCTGCCGGAGGCGATGGTCAATTTCCTCGCGCTGCTCGGCTGGTCGCTGGATGACCACACGACCATCCTGGGCATCGAGGAGCTGAAGCGGCACTTCGACCTTGCGCGGGTGGTGCCGAACCCGGCCGTGTTCGATATCGAGCGGCTGAACTACCTGAACGGGCATTACATCCGGGCGATGGACGAGGAGCGCTGGGTTGCGCTGGTGGGAGAGTGGGCCGACCGGGGCCTGCCGCCATCGATTCCGCGGCCGCTCGACCCGGAGGTGATCCGCGCAGCGGCGCCGCTGCTGCGCGAGCGGGTGACCCGGCTGGACGAGATTGCGGGCATGGTCGCCTTCCTGTTCACGTACGATGCGCCGGAGTACGACCTCGCTCTCCTCACTGACCGGGTGGGCGATGCGGCGACGGCAGTGCGGGTGCTGGACGAAGCGCTCGTCCGGCTCGATGCGATCAGCGACCACGACTGGGCAACGCCGGCGATCGAGGCGGCGCTCCGCGGGCTGGAGGAGCCGCTCGGGATGAAACTGCGGAAGTTCATCCCGGTGCTGTACGTCGCGGTGATGGGGCGGCCGACCGGCATTCCGCTGTTCGATTCGCTCGCGATCCTCGGGCGGGAGCGGGCGCTGGCGCGGCTGCGGGCGGCGCGCGCACGGCTCGGATAGGCCGAAACCTTGGCGCAGGAGCGCCCGGGTTGGTAATCTGGACTCCGCGCTGGGGATTCGTCTAAGGGTAGGACAGCAGACTCTGGATCTGTATGTGGGGGTTCGAATCCTCCATCCCCAGCCAGAACCACCATGCGGCGGCGCCCGCGCGGTGGGTGGCGGTATCGATCGGCATTTCGGATGCGAGGCCCCGGATGTCCCGGGGCCTCGCCGCTTCCTGGCGTGGACGTCAGGCGTCGCGCCAGGCGGGGTCGCGCTTTTCGAACCAGGCCTGCCGGGCCTCGCGGGCGTCCTGGGTCTGGCTGGCGAGGATCTGGTTCCGGTTTTCGAGCTTGAGCGCCGTTTGCAGGCTGATGCCGTTGACGGTTTCGTTGAGGACCTGCTTGGTGAGGCGGAGGCCGAGCGGGCTTGCGCGGCGGACAATCCCGTCGGCGATGGCGAGGGCAGCGGGGATGAGGTCGTCGGGCTCGACGATGCGGGTGATGAGGCCCATTTCGAGCGCCTCCTGGGCCTCGACGATGCGGCCGGAGTAGAGCATGTCGGCCGCGTGGGCCATGCCGACGATTTTCGGCAGGAAGTACGAGGAGCCGACATCGGCTCCCCCGAGGCCGAGGTTGAGGTAGGAGCAGGCGAACCGCGCGTTCGCGGTCCCGATGCGCATGTCGCTCGCGAGTGCGATGGAGAGGCCGCCGCCCGTGGCGGGGCCGTTGACTGCGGCGATCAGCGCCTGGGGGCAGTCGCGCATCTTGACCATGAGGTCGGCGATGTCTTCCTGAAAGGTCAGGGAATCCTGGACAGGGCCGACGCCGGGCTGCCAGGGGCCCTGCTCGGGGCCGGCCTTCAAGTCGAGGCCGGCACAGAAGCCGCGCCCGGCGCCGGTGATGATGATGACGCGCGTGCCGTAGTCGCGGTGACGCGCGTCGAAGAAGGCGCGGAGGGCGCGGAGCATGGCGTGGTCGATGGCGTTGAGGCGCTCGGGCCGGTTCAGGGTAAGAATACCGATTGGACCGCGTGAATCGAAGTGCAGGGGCGTTTCCATGACCGGGGATTCTACCGGCCGGGCGCCAGACCCGGAGCTGGAAGCGGTGTACGGCTCGGCGGTGTACGACGTCGAGCTGCCGGGCGGCCGGGTGACATTCCGCATCGGCGAGGGCATTCCGGGGGCTCCGGGGCCGTTCGCCATCATCACGGCGTGGAACCCCGGGCACGAACGGCCGCCGCTGGAGGTGAACGAGGCGCGGAATGCAGCGCTGAAGTCGGCGATTGCGCGGCGCGGATGGACCTGGAGCGCAGCCGAGGGCCGCTCGCCTGATGGTACCCACCGGGAGCCGTCGTTCGCGGTCTGGGATGCGCCGCTGGACGAGGTGCTGGCGCTGGCGCGGGAGTTCGGGCAGGCGGCCGTCGCCTGGTTCGATGGCGAGCGGGCGCGGCTCGCGTGGTGCTGACCCGGGGCAGCCACTTCCCCAATTGTTTGGTCAGCGCGAACTATGTACGCTCGGGTGAACGCTTCACGCTGACGTGAGCGTAGGAGGGAGACAGATGCCCGCACCCGCAGCCCAGCAGCCGCTGGCGGAGCGGCTCAACCCGCGGCAGAAGTGGCTCCTGCTCGGGAGTCTGATGGTCTCGCTCTTCATTGGAGCGCTGGACCAGACGGTGGTCTCGACCGCCACGCCCCGCATCCTGGCCGACCTTGGCGGGTTTACGCTCCTCTCGTGGCTGTTCACGAGCTACATGCTGACTTCGACGGTAGTAATCCCGCTTGTCGGCAAGCTGGGCGACATCTACGGGCGGAAGCTGTTCCTCATCGGCGGGGTGTTCCTGTTTATGGTTGCTTCCGCGGCCTGCGGCGCAGCCCCGAACATGCCGGTGCTGATCTGGATGCGTGCGCTGCAGGGGCTCGGCGGGGGCATGATTTTCGCCTCGGTGTTCGCGACGATGGGCGACCTGTTCGCGCCGGCAGAGCGCGGCAAGTACATCGGACTGTTCACCGGGGTGTTCAGCCTGGCGAGCGTCGTTGGGCCGACCTTCGGCGGGTTCCTGACGGACACGTTCAGCTGGCGATGGGTGTTCTACATCAACATCCCGGTCGGGCTGGTCGCTATCCCGGCGATCTGGTTGAACCTGCCGGCGAAAGTCCGCAGCGGTTCGCCGAAGCTCGATTTCCTTGGCGCGGGGCTGCTCTCGGCGGCCTCGGTCATGACGCTCCTCGCGCTGGTCTGGGCGGGCGACAAGTACGCGTGGGATTCGCCGCAGATCATCGGTCTGCTGGGCGGGTCGGCAGTGCTGCTGGTGCTGTTCGTGCTGCAGGAGCTGCGGCACCCCGAGCCGACGCTCCCGCTCCACCGGTTCCGCAACCGGGTGTTCGTGCTGTCGAACCTGGTGGTATTCACGTTCGGGTTCGGCGTGTTCGGGGCGTTCCAGTTCCTCGGTATTTATGTCCAGACCGCGCTCGGGGCATCGGCAACGGCGTCGGGGGTGATCACCACGCCGCAGAGCCTCGGGGTGCTGGTCACCAGCGTCGTTGGCGGGCAGCTGATCGCCCGGACGGGCAAGTACAAGTGGCAGACGTTCTTCGGCACGGTGCTGATCGCTGCAGCGCTCGGCCGGCTCACGCAGGTGAGCCTCGACACTCAGCTTTGGCAGATCAGCGCGACGATGGTCGTGCTCGGCCTTGGTTTCGGGCTGGTGCTGCCGACGATGTCGCTGGTGGTGCAGAACGCGGTGAGCTACCAGTACATCGGCGTGGCGAGTTCGTCGAGCCAGTTTTTCCGCCAGATTGGGAGTGTGCTCGGCATCGCGGTCTTCGGGGCGATCCTCGCGAACACGTACCACGCAGAGTTTTCGGACCGGCTGACGGCGGAGGAGAAGGCCACGCTGGGCCCGGCGCTCGTTCAGCAGCTGGATGACCCGACGATCCGCCTGAACGGGGCGGTCTACGCGCGCATCGAGCAGGCGATCCGGGCGATGCCGGACGGCGACAACCTGCTCGACCGCACGCGGACGGCACAGGGCGAAGGCGTCGTCATCGCGGTCCGGCACATCTACTGGGGGGCAGTCGCAGCGGCGATCCTCTGTGCAGTGCTGGCGTTCCTGATGCCGGAGCTGCCGCTGCGCCGGACCGTTACCGGGGGGCCTCCCGGCGAACCGGGGCGCGAGGCTGCTCCCGGCGGGCCGGTGCCGGTTCCCGGCGCATTCGGCGACTGACCCATATGCTGCCGGGCGGCGCAGCGCTACCGGCAGACACCGCGCGGCCCGGGCCATCTGGCCCGGGCCGCGTTCGCGTGCTGCTGCGGGAGGGCTAGCGCTTCTCTTTGATGCGGGCGGCTTTCCCGGTGAGGCCGCGGAGGTAGTAGAGGTTCTTGCGGCGCACCTTGCCGCGGCGCACCACTTCGATCTTGTCGACGCGCGGGCTGTAGAGGGGGAACGTACGCTCGACGCCAACCTGGCCGGCCGCGATCTTGCGGACGGTGAAGTTGGACGAGAGCCCCTTATTGCGCTTGCGGATGACCACGCCTTCGAAGACCTGGATCCGCTCCCGGTTGCCTTCGATGACCTTGGCGTGGACGCGGACAGTGTCGCCGCTGTTGAATTCAGGGCGCTCGACGGGCGCCGCGTTGGGCACGAGCGTATCGAGTTCGTAGGACATGGTGAGAGAACCCCGGTGGAGGTAACCAAATCAGGATACTTCTCCGACGGCTACGTTCCAGCCCGGCAGCGCCTCAGCCGATCGCCCGGGCGACGGCCGCCCCGGCCCAGACTGCGAGGATCCCAACCCCGAGCGAGAGACCGGCGTAGGCGGCGGCGGTCAGCGGCTCTGAGACCTTCACGAGGTCGTAGGTCTCCCAGCCGAAGGCCGAGAAGGTGGTATAGCTGCCGAGGAAGCCGGTGACAAGGAAGAGGCGCGCTTCGCGGGAGAGCGAGCCGCGCTCGGCGAAGAACTCGAGCAGGAGCCCGATGATGAAGCAGCCGGTCACGTTCACGACAAAGGTGCCGAGCGGGCAGCTTCCCCAGGGCCCGGGTTTGAACTGGCTCCCGACGAGGTAACGGAGCGGCGCCCCGATGACAGCCCCGAGGATGATGTAGAGGTAGCTCACCGGCCGGTGCTCCCGTGGCCGCCGGCGCCGCGGGCGGTCGGCGCCAGGTCATCGGCGAGTTCGAATCGGGCTGGCGCGAGCCAGGTGAAGACGAGCTGAGCGATCCGGTCGCCGGGCTGGACGACGTGCTCGATGCCGGGGGCGATGGTGTACATCGTCACCAGCAGTTCGCCGCGGTAGTCGGCATCGATGGTGCCGAAGGTGCAAAGGACGCCCTTGCGGGCGAGGCCGCTGCGCGGCCGGACCTGGGCATCGACGCCGGGCGGGATTTCGAGGGCGATACCGGTTGGCACCAGCACGGGGCGGTTGCCGATGGAAACGGGACCGGTGATGCAGGCTGAGAGATCGAACCCGGAAGCGAGTTCAGTAGCGCGGGTGGGGACGCGCGCGCCGTCGCGGAGGAGTTTGACCCGGACCGTCGCGGTCTCCACGAGCCGATAGTACCAGCGCGCGGAGGCAGCGTCAGGGGCGCTTGACTGGCACCGTTTGGGTGGCCACCATGTGGCCACGAACGGTGATGACGATTCGCACGATTGGCGTCCGGCAGCTCAAGAACGCAGCGACCCAGGTGGTCCGCGCCGTGCGGGAGGAGCGGGTCGTATACGTGATCACCGTCAACGGCAGCCCGGTGGCAACGCTGCGGCCGTTCTCGGAGCGTGATATCGCGGGCGTTGAGCGGGGCGAGGCCGAGGCTGAGATTGCGGCGATCGAGCGGCTGGCTGCCGCGGTCGGCGCCGCGTGGCTTACGATGCCGACGCTCCCCGGCTCCGGGGGCGAACGCTGATGGCAACGCTCGACGCGAGCGTCTTCGTCTCGCTCTTCAACGCACGGGACCGACAGCACGAGACGACGGTTGCGTGGCTGCGCGAGGCGCTGGCGGAGGGGGAACCGCTCCGGGCGCCGGTCATTGCACTGGCAGAGGTTTCGGCGGCGATTGCGGCCGGGACCGGGGACAAGCACCTCGCCCGGGAGGTGGAGCAGCAGCTGCGGGCCTCGCCGCTCTTCGAGTTCCTGCCGGTCGCGTTGCCGCTGGCCGACCGGGCGGCGGCGCTCGCTGCCGAACACCAGCTGCGCGGGAGCGATGCGCTCTACTTCGCGGTGGCGGAGACGCTGGGCGACCGGCTGGTCACGTTGAATCCGCGGCAGCTGCAGCGTGCAGGGCAGGTCGTAGAGACGGTTCGCCCGCGTCCGGCCGCTCTTTCTGAAACCTGATCACCCCGGCCTGCCCCCGGCACGGGGCATCAATCCCGGCGGCGAGCCCGGGCGGGCGACGGAGCGCCGCGGAGGGGTACACGGCCAGCCTCGTGGACTGTAGCCCGGCCGCCGCGGCAACGGAGGAGTCAGCGGAAGAGGTCGCGCTCGGATTCGCGGATGATGAGCTGCATGGTGGCTTCGTCGTCGCGCTCCCAGGGGAGGCCGCGCACGACGGCGGCCGGAACGCGGGAGAGGTTGCCCTTCACAAGTTCGGCTGCGCCAGCGATTTCATCGGCGGTGCAGAGCGCCTGGACGCGGAACTCGTGGCCGTGGGGGTCGACCTGGCCGATGTAGCTGGTGATGGGGTGCATGCCGGCGATGCCGATGGCGACGTCGGTCTGGCCTTCGCGCCACGGCCGCCCGAAGGTATCGGAGATGATGACGGCCACATCGATGCCCCGCTCGCGAAGGCCGCCGCGGATGCGGCGCGCGCTGGCGTCGGGGTCTTCGGGCAGGAGGACGGCCCGGCCGTGACCGCCGGAGGAGGACTGGTCGACCCCGGAATTGGCGCAGACAAATCCGTGACGCGTTTCGGTGATCAGCACGGGGCCGACCTGCCGCACCACCCGGCGGGCCTCGCGGAGGACCAGCTCCACCACAGCGGGGTCTTTCTCCCAGCGCTCGGCGTACTGCCGGGCGAAGGGTGAAACGTCAACGGTAGCGAGGTCGACGACCCGACCCTCGGCCTTGGAGACGATTTTCGACGTCACGACGAGGATATCGCCGCTGGCGAGGGGCCGGCTCGCGGCAGCGGCGGCGTCGAAAATGACGGCGGCGAGGTCGGTCCCGGGCACAATCTCCGGGAGGCCGGGGATGCCGAAGATTTCAATCGAACTCACGGTTTCACCTCCGGGCGGCAGGTCAGACGGACGCGAGGAAGTCGAGCAGCACGGCTGCCGAGCGCTCGGGGTCGTGCGCCCAGAAGTTATGGCTGTCGCCCTCGAGCCATTCAAGGCGGGCACGGGGAATCTGCCGGGCGAGAAGTTCGGCGTTGGCCGGCGGCACGAGTCGGTCGATCGTGCCGTGGAGGATGAGCACCGGAACGTCTGCAGCATCGACCGCGGGGTTCGGGTCCGGCGCAGCCTGGGCGGCCTGGAGCTGGAACTGGAAGGTCCGGGCCGGCGTCGGGTTGGCCATCGTCCGGTTGAATCGGTCGACGAGCAGCTGCTCGTTGCGGGCGATCCAGTCCGGGGGGTGGATGATCGGCCAGCTGGCGCGGGCGGACTCGATGAGCGGCCTGGCGGGGTCCCAGAAGAGCGCCGTCCGGAGGTCCTCCTCGGTTGCGGGGATGCCGTTCGGGGGGCAGAGGAGGCTGAGCGAACGGATACGCGCCGGCCCGTACTCGCGGACCACGTGGCGCACGATGATGCTGCCGAGCGAGCAGCCGAGCAGGTGGAACCGCTCCAGGCCGAGGTCATTGGCGACGGCCATGACGTCGGCGGTCATGTCGGACATGGTCCAGGGCGCGGACGGCTTCTCGGACCGGCCGGTCCCGCGATTGTCGAGGAGGACGAGGCGGTAGTGCGGTTCGAGGAGCGCCGGGAAGGCATCCCACCAGTCGCCGGAGTGGCCGCCGATACCATAGACCATGACGAGGGGGTCGCCGGAGCCGCGGGTTTCGTACCAGATGCGGGCGCCGGAGCGCTCAGTGAACGGCATGGTCAGATGCCCACGATCCGGATGCTGGTCTGGGTCTTGTGCTTCCGGTTCAGGTTAATGAGGAGCGCGGTGAGCATTTCGACGTAGCGGCTCTGGGAGGGGCCGCCGGCATCGATGCCGCGCACCCCGGCGATCTGATTGGCGAGGCCGATGATGACCTGCTTGGCCTCGGCGTCTTTGCCGCAGACGAGGACGTCGGCCTCGATCGGGTGGTCGAGGTGCTGGAGCTCCTCAGCGCTGAGGTTCTGGAACGCGCTGACGACGCGGGACTCGGGGAGCTGGGCGATCGCCTCCTGGAGGGCGCTCCCGCCGGGGACATCGAGGGCGACCGCACCGACGCCCTGCCGGAACTCGAGCGGGGCAACGACATTGCAGACGATCTTCCCGGCGAGGGCGCCGGCGAGCGCTTCGAGCGTGGCCGCCTGTCCGCTGTACGGGAAGGTGAGAAAAACGACGTCAGCATCGCGGACAACGGAGGCGTTGTCGCCGCCCGCGGCAGCAGCGCCGGGCACGGCCTCGCGGACCTTCGCGGCCGCTTCTTCGCCGCGCTCGGCAGAACGGGAGCCGATGGCGACCTCGTGCCCGGCGCGGGCGAAACGCATGGCAAGCCCGAGACCTTCAGGACCCGTGCCGCCGACGAATGCGAGCTTCATGCAGCCTCCTCAGAGCTGGAACGCGTGTGGGGATGGCGTACAGCGTAGCGACTGGAAGGACAGGGAGCGAAAGGTGCGTCCGTGAGGGCTGGGGGCGGGTGCTGCGCCAGGTGCGCAGCGGTGACGTATCCATAATGGAGGCCCCTGCGCGGGCGCCCGGAGCGTACAGCGCCGCTTACATCGGCGGCGGGCACGGCCCGGGGCACCTGCTATACTCGATTCGTGCGCAGGCCCCGACTGCGCCATCACGGAGTTCCCTATTGTATTCCCGCTGGATTCGCAACAGTTTCTTCTGGCTCCTCGTCATCGTTGCGGTCATCGCGATCTTCTTCGCGTTCTTCGCCAACGGCAGCGACCACCAGTCGGTCGAATTCGGGCAGGTGATCACGGACGCTGAACGCGGGCGCATCGAGAAGATCGAGGTTGACGGGCGCACCCTGACGGTCACGTACATCCGGCAGGCCAACCAAGAGACGGGGAAGGTCGTCACGGCGAAGGCCGGGCCGAACACGAACATCGAGGACATCCTGACGCAGCGCGGTGTGGCCCTGAGCCGGGCGCCCGGGACAGCGGAGGGCGTTCCTGCCGTCAACCTGGAGTACAAGGACAGCTCGGGGTTTGGGCCGTTCCTCGGCCTGCTGCTGAACATCCTGCCGTTCCTGCTGTTCGGGCTGTTCCTGCTGCTGATCATGCGCCAGGCCCAGGGGTCGAATTCGCAGGCGATGAGCTTCGGCAAGAGCCGGGCCCGCCTCTTCACCGGGAGCAAAGTCACCGTCACGTTCGCCGACGTCGCCGGTGTTGATGAAGCGAAAGAGGAACTCGCCGAAGTGGTCGAGTTCCTCAAGTATCCGGAGAAATTCGCGGCGCTGGGTGCGCGGATACCCAAGGGCGTGCTGCTCGTGGGGCCGCCGGGCACCGGCAAGACGCTTCTCTCGCGGGCGGTAGCGGGCGAGGCGGGCGTGCCGTTCTTCAGCATCTCCGGCTCCGAGTTCGTCGAGATGTTCGTGGGCGTGGGCGCCAGCCGGGTGCGCGACCTGTTCGACCAGGCGAAGAAGAACGCGCCGTGCATCGTGTTCATCGACGAAATCGACGCGGTGGGCAGGCAGCGCGGGGCCGGCCTGGGCGGCAGCCACGATGAGCGCGAGCAGACGCTGAACCAGATTCTCGTCGAGATGGACGGGTTCGATACCGGCACGAACGTCATCGTCATCGCCGCGACGAACCGCCCCGACATCCTTGACCCGGCGCTGCTGCGGCCGGGGCGCTTCGACCGGAAGGTCGTGCTCGACGCACCGGACATCAAGGGGCGCGAGGCGATCCTGAACGTCCACATGAAGGGCAAACCGATTGCCGACGACGTCGATGTCGCGGTGCTCGCGAAGGCGACATCCGGCTTCTCCGGGGCGGACCTTGCGAACCTCGTGAACGAAGCGGCCATCCTGGCCGCCCGGCGGAACAAGAAGATCATCACGATGAAGGAGTTCCTCGAGGCGATCGACCGGGTCATCCTCGGGCCGGAGCGGAAGAGCAAGGTAATGAGCGACCTCGAGAAGAAGGTCACGGCCTACCACGAAGGCGGGCATGTCATCGTTGCGCACTTCCTGAAGCACCACGACCCCGTGTACAAGGTGACGATCGTCTCCCGGGGGATGAGCGGCGGGCACACCCGGTTCCTCGGGGAGGACACGAGCTACCACACGCCTTCGATGTTCAAGGACCGCATGGCGAGCGCGCTCGGCGGACTCGCTGCGGAGGAGATCGTGTTCGGCGAAGCCTCGACCGGGCCGTCGAGCGATATCCAGCAGGTGACGCGCATCGCACGGTCGATGGTGACCCGCTGGGGGATGAGCAAGAAGCTCGGCCCGCGGACGTTCGGGAAGACCGAGGAGCTCATCTTCCTGGGCCGTGAGATCTCTGAGACGCGGGACTACAGCGAAAAGATCGCCGAGGAGATCGACGAGGAGGTGCGCGAGCTGATCGACGAGGCGCACGCGACAGCGACGAAGATCCTGCTCGAGCACCGGAAACTCCTCGATAAGCTGGCGAGTGTGCTCATCGAGGTCGAAACGCTGGAAGGCGAGCAGCTCGTGCGTCTGCTGAACAGCGACCCGGACGAGCCGTGGCCGCCGCCGGACCTGGCCGAACCGAAGCCGGAGGCCGCGGCGAAGCCGACCGCGGAGGAGGCGCCGCGGCGCCCGATCTTCGAGCCGAAGCCGGCGACCGGGCTTGCGTGGGAGAGCGGGAACCAGTCGCGCACCGACGGAGGCTGACGGGGAGGAGCCGGCAGCAAGGGAAGCATTCACGGGAGCCCCGGGTTCGTTGACTGGACCCGGGGCTCCGGCGACACTTGAAGAACCGCCTGGGAGTTCCCGGAGTTCGAACTATGGAAGCGATCGTTCGCGCCGATGGGCGCCAGTTGCGCCTCGTCGAGGGGCAGGAATTCGAAGTGAGCCGGATCGAAGGCGAGCCCGGCGACATTGTCGACCTCGATGTCATGATGGTCCTCGATGGGCCGAATGTGACGGTCGGGACGCCGCTGGTGGAGGGTGCGAAGGTGCGCGCCCGGATCACCCAGCACGGCCGTGCGCCGAAGCTCGTCTTCATGAAGTACAAGAACAAGGTCCGCTACCGGCGCAAGCTCGGGCACCGGCAGCCGGTGACCCGGCTCGTCGTCGAGTCGATCACGAAGGGGTAGCGAGATGGCGCACAAAAAGGGTGTCGGCAGCTCGAAGAACGGGCGTGACAGCAACAGCAAGCGGCTTGGCGTGAAGCACTTCGATGGCGAGGTGGTGAAGCCGGGCGCAATCATCATCCGCCAGAAGGGCACCCGGTTCCACCCGGGCGCGAACGTCGGGCTGGGCCGCGACTACACGATTTACTCACTCATCGATGGCCGCGTGAAGTTCGAGCCGTTCGCGAAGGGGCGGCGCAAGAAGGTCAGCGTCTACGCGCTCGAGAGCGCGTGAGGGAGATGACGATGAAGGCTGGGATTCACCCGCAGTACGTGGACGCCGTCATCCACTGCTCGTGCGGCAACGAGATCCGGACGCGGTCGACGAAGCCGACGATTCACATTGACGTTTGCAATGTGTGCCACCCGTTCTTCACGGGCGAGCAGCGCATCGTCGACACGGCCGGCCGGGTGGAGCGGTTCAACCGGCGGTACCAGCGCGGCTAGGCCGCAGGACTAACCATACGGGGGCGCCGATGGGCGCCCCTTTTCCATTTTTCGGGGTCCGCACATGGCAGCAGAGCCGGCGCAGGTGTACTACGGAGGCCAGGCGGTCATCGAAGGGGTGATGATCCGCGGCCCGGAGCACATGGCGGTTGCGGTCCGACACCCGAATGGCCACATCGTCACCCACTCCGAACGGCTGAGCGGCATCTACACCGGCCGGAGCCGCCGGATTCCGCTGCTGCGGGGCGTGGTGGTGCTGTGGGAAACGCTGGCCCTGGGCATGCGGGCACTTAATTTCTCCTCGCGGATCGCCTTCGAAGAGGAGGACGAGGACGGCCAGCCGGTCGAGTTCCCCGAGAAGGCGTTCCTCGGGACGATGCTGCTGGCGCTGATCTTCGTGGTCGCGGTGTTCTTCGCGGCCCCGATCCTCCTCGCGCACCTGCTCGAGCGGTGGGACGTGGCGCGTGCATGGGTGGTGCTGGCGGAGGGCGTGGTGCGGCTGGGGCTGTTCGTGGGGTACATCGCCGCAATCGGGCTGCTTCCGGATATCCGGCGGGTATTCCAGTACCACGGCGCCGAGCACATGACGATCCATGCGTACGAGGCGGGCCGTCCGCTGACGGTGGCCGAGGTGCGGCGGTTCCCGAAGGAGCACCAGCGGTGCGGCACGAGCTTCCTGCTGGTGGTGGTGCTGGTGGCGCTGGTGACGTTCTTCGTATTCGACCTGCTGGTCGATGAAGGGCTGCTGGTGCGGGTGGCTTCACGCATTGTGCTCATCCCGGTGGTGGCCGGTGTGAGCTACGAGCTCCTGCGGTTCGGGGCGCGCTACCGGGAGAACGGGCTGGTGCGGGCGCTGTTTGCACCGAACATCGCGCTCCAGGCGCTGACGACGAAGGTGCCGGATGACAGCCAGGTCGAAGTTGCGATTGCGGCGTTCGAGGCGACGCTGGAGGCGGCCGGGCCGGGCCGGGGGGCGCCGGCGCCGTAGGGTGCAGAATTTTCACATTCGGGGCCTTCCGGATTTAGAACACATGTTCTATTCTCGGAAGTCCGATGGACTTCGCCTGCATCCAGGTCCCCTGGTTCGCGATTGCGGTTGCGCGGCGGGAGAACCCGCAGCTTGCGGGGCGCCCGGTGGTCGTGGGGGGCGCACCGGAGGAGCATGCAGAGGTGACGGCCTGCTCGCCGGAGGCGATGGCCGCCGGCGTTGCGCCAGGGATGAGCCTGCGGCGGGCGCTGGCGCTCTGCCCGGGCGCGGTCTTCTTGCCGCTGGCGGCATCGGTGCTCCGGGCGGAGGCCGACCGGCTGGCGGCCCTGCTGCGCGAGCGCAGCCCGGTGGTGGAGGAGGCAGGCCAGGGACACCTGCACTGCGAAATCCGGGGGCTGCCCGAACTCCTGGGGCTGGGGACGGCGACGTACCTTGCGCAGCTGCGGGAGAGCCTTGCCGGGGAGACGGGACTCCCGGTGCTGGCCGGGGCAGCAACGACCGTGTTCGCAGCCCACGCTGCCTGCAGCGCGCTCGGGCTCGGTATCGGCATCGCCGGCGACCGGGGCGGGCCGCGCCAGTCGATCTCGGTGGTGCCGGGGCGGGAGCGGGAGTTCCTGGCCCACCTGCCGGTCAAGGTGCTGCCGGTGGAGCCGGCGATGCACCAGCGGCTGCGGCTGTTCGGCATCGAGCGGCTGGCGCAGGTTGCCGCGCTGCCGCTTTCGGCGATGCAGGCGCAGTTCGGACCGGCAGGCCGGCGGGCGTGGGAGCTGGCGAACGGCCGCGACAGTTCGCGGCTTCAGCCCGCGCAGGAGGAGCTGCGGGTGACGGAGGAGGTCGAGCTGCCGGCGCCGGCGGTTTCGCAGGCGGCGCTGCTTGCCGGGAGCGAGGCGGCGCTCGCGCGGGCGTTCGGGAGGGAGGAGGTCGCAGGGCGGGCCGTGCGCATCGTTACGTGGTGGGCCGGGCTGGAGGACAGCACGCGGGTGAGCCGCCGGCTTGCGTTCCGTGAGCCAACCGCCGACCCGCGGCATGCGCTGTTCGTGCTGCGGTCGAAAGTGGAGGCGCTGCGACTGCCGGCGCCGGCGCTGAGCGTGGGCGTCGAGCTCGCGGGCATCTGCAGCGAGTACGCGCACCAGCAGCTGCTGTGGAGTTCGGGCCGCGGGCGCCAGCGGGAGCTCGACGATGCGATTGCGCAGCTGCATGCGCGGGCCGGTGAGCCGCAGGTGTACCGCATCGTGGAGGTGCAGCCATGGTCACGGATTCCGGAGCGCCAGGCGGCGCTCGTGGCCTACGGTTCCTGAACCGTCCGCGGGGGCTGGCCGTCGAAGCGGATGGGGCGGGCGAACCGCACGCCATCGCCTGGCAGGGCCGGTTCCGGCGGGTGACCGTCATTCACGACCGGTGGCGGATCGACGACGAGTGGTGGCGCGAGGAGATCAGCAGGGTTTACTTCGAGGTCGAACTGGAGGGCGGACGGCGGCTGACCGTGTTTCATGACCTTGTGGCGGGGGGCTGGTTCCTGCAGCCGTACCGGCCGCCGACCACTACGGGGGAGCCGCCCGGAGGCGCCGCGCGAAGGCGGTGACGCGGGCTCCGAGCGCCCGGGCCTGCGCTTCG
>Ga0308392_1000136_pt1 | contig 28689 bp, 30 predicted proteins | sample Hotspr20Samplem2_FD_202361 | JGI IMG/M metagenome (GOLD analysis project Ga0308392, IMG submission 202361) | Hot spring phototrophic mat microbial communities from Octopus Spring, Yellowstone National Park, Wyoming, United States - 20050624_m2 ... | reverse complement strand
CGCCGATACCCGCTTGATGGCAGCGGTCGACGAAATACATGAAGTCCTGGGGCGTGCCGTAGCGGGCGGTGGGTGCGTAATAACTGATGACCTGGTAGCCCCAGGAGCCGTAATAGGGATGCTCGAGTACGGGCAGCAGCTCGATATGGGTGTAACCCATCCGCCGGACGTACTCGACGAGCGTGTCGGCCAGCTCCCGATAAGTAAACCAGCGGTTGCCCGGACCGCGCAGCCACGAGCCCAAATGAACCTCGTAGATGGAAATCGGCTCTTTCAGCCAGTTGCGGCGGGCGCGCTCCTCCATCCAGGCTTGGTCCCCCCACTGGTAGCCGTCGAGCGACCAGACGAGCGACGCCGACTTGGGCGGGCACTCCATGGCGAAGCCGTAGGGATCGGCCTTGAGCTGGCGATAGCCGTGAAAGCGCGACCGGACAAAGTATTTGTACGCCATGCCGTGCCGTACGCCCGGCAGGAAGATCTCCCAGACGCCGCCATCGCGCATCCGCATCGGATGGCGCCGCGTGTCCCAGTCGTTGAACTCGCCGACCACGCTGACCACCTCGGCGTTGGGCGCCCAGACGGCGAAGCGCACTCCCGCCACGCCTTCGGACTCCGTCAGGTGAGCGCCGAGGCTGTTGTAGGCCTCATAGTGGGTGCCCTCGCCGTGCAGATGGAGCTCGAATGAGCTCAGTTGCAGCCCGAAACGGTACGGATCCTCCTGCTCGACGGCGCCGCCGTCCCAAAGCTCGAGGCGGAGCCGGTAGGGTCGGCGCTCGCCCGAGAGCGTCGCCGTGAAGACGCCGTCGGGATGGCGCCGCCGCATCGGCACCGCCTCCCCGTCCAAGAGCACGGCCGCCGAACGGGCCTGCGGCAGAAAGGCGCGCACCTCCCAGCCGCTGCCGTCGCCATCGTTCACCAGATGCGGCCCCAGGATGCGAAACGGATCCGAATGGTAGCCGCCGACGATGGCCTCAATCTCCTGGTTTGTCATCATCGGTATTATCGCAGCATGGGGGGCTTCTACCGCCTGCTGGACAAGGCCGAACTGCACCTGCACCTGGAGGGCTCGCTCGAGCCGGAAACCCTGTGCGAGCTCGTGCCCGACTTGCGTCCGGAAGAGGTCGCCGGCCGATACTGCTATGCGGACTTTGACGGCTTTATCGCCGCCTTTAAGTGGGTAACCGCGGTGCTTCGGACCCCGGAGGCTTACGCGGTGGCCATGAAGCACCTGCTCGCCCGGCTGGAGGCGGAGAACGTACGCTACGCCGAGGTGACGCTTTCGGCCGGTGTGGCTCTCGTACGAGGCCTTGACTTCGGTCCGCTGTTTGAGGCCGTCGCCGGCGCCGCCGCGCAGTCGCGGGTCGAGGTCCGTTTCATCCTGGACGCCATCCGCCAGCTCGGCGCCGATCACGCCCGCCAAGTGGCCCGTCTGGCCGTCGAGCGCGCCGCCGAGGGCGTGGTGGCGTTTGGCATCGGCGGCATCGAAGCCCTCGGACCGGCCGAGTGGTTCGCCGGCGTGTTCGGCTTCGTCAAAGACCACGGGCTCCACGTCACAGTGCACGCCGGCGAGACGGTGGGGCCGGAGTCGGTCTGGAGCGCGCTGCGCGCCGGCGCCGAGCGAATCGGCCATGGCCTGCGCGCCGCCGAGGACCCGGCACTCGTGGCCTACCTGGCCGAGCACGACATCCCGCTTGAAATCTGCCTGTCGAGCAACTTGGCGCTGAAACTTGTACCCAGCCTGAAGGCCCATCCGGCGCGGCAGCTGTTCGAGGCCGGCGTGCCCCTCACGCTCAACACCGACGACCCGGCGATGTTCCACACCACGCTCGTGCGCGAATATGAGCTGGCGGAACGTGAGCTTGGCTTCAGCCCGGAGGAGCTCCGCCGCGTGGCCGCCAACGGATTCCGTTACAGCTTCCGCAGCCCTCGCTTCGCGGCAGCGTGACGCCTTCAGGATGCCCAAGCGGCGGCCAGAATCGCCAGGGCCGCTAGGGCCGCGGTTTCGCTGCGAAGAATGAGCGGTCCAAGCGAGGCCCGCCGCCAGCCCGCCGCCGCAGCCAGATTCCGTTCCGCATCGGTCCATCCTCCCTCCGGACCGACCAGGAGGGCGACGACGTCCGAGCTAGAGCGAAGCTCCGGGAGCTGCGCGAAGACACCCGGGGCCGTCCCTTGCTCGTCGAGGAAGAATCGGTGATCGGCCGGATTCTCCACCGCCTGCGCGAACGGCATCGGCCCGTCGAGCTCCGGCAGCCGCACCCGCCTCGCCTGCTGGCTTGCTTCGAGCAGGATACGCCGCCAGCGCTCCATGCGTTTTCGCGCCGCGCGCTCTAGCCCCGCCTCGCAACGGGCCGCCTCCACCAGCACCAGGCGCCCGACGCCGAGCTCGGTCGCTTTCTCGAACATCCACTCCAGTCGCTCGAACTTGACGAGCGCCGCAAGAAGGGTGAGCTGGACGGGAAGCGTGCGAGGCACGGCCGGCTCGATCAGACGAAAAAGGACCCGGTCCCGGCGCACCGACTCGACCTCGGCCAGCCAGAGCCGTTCATTGTCGGAGACCTCATAGCGCTCGCCCGGCTCGACCCGCAGCACTGTCCGCAGATGGTGCGCCCGCTCTCCGGCGATTTCGCATTGCGCGCCGCGGACGTGCTCGACGAAGAATAGCCGCCGCGCCATGATCCGATCTTGCCAGATCGGACGTTCCCGGGCGGACGGCGGCTCTCGGGTACAATGAAGGGCGCTGGCGATGATCGCCTACCTGCGCGGCAGGCTGCTCGAGAAACACCCCAATCAGGTCGTCATCGAGATCGGCGGTGTGGGTTACGACATCTCGATCCCTGTCTCTACGTTTTCCCTGCTGCCCGAGCTCGGCCAGGAAGTGGCCCTCCACGTCCACACCCATGTGCGCGAGGACACCCTGGCGCTGTTCGGCTTCCATTCCCGTGAGGAAAAGATGCTGTTTGAGAAACTGATCACCGTGAGCGGCATCGGCCCCCGGCTGGCCATTAGTGTACTTTCGGGGCTGCCCGTGCCCGATTTGGTGAGCGCCATCCGCCGTGGAGCGCTCGAGCATCTGGTCCGTATTCCCGGCGTCGGGCGCAAGACCGCCGAGCGCATCGTTGTCGAGCTCCGCGACAAGCTCGACGGCCTGGCCGGCGTCGAGGCTGCTCGCCCTGTGCCGGCCTCGGCCTTCGCCCCGGTCGAAGAAGAGGTGCTCTCGGCGTTGATCAACCTCGGCTGCGCCCGGCCGGTAGCGGAAAAAGCGGTGCTCAAGGCCAAGGCTCTCGGGACGGCGGCCGAGTTCGAACCGCTGTTCCGCCGCGCTATGGAGTTCATACGATAAGCTGGGGAGGAATGCGCGAGAAGGGGATCATCTCGCCGGCACTTCGCGAGGATGAGCGCCTTTTTGAAGCCGGCCTTCGCCCCAAACGCCTGAACGAGTTCACCGGGCAGACGCGCCTGAAGGAGAACCTGGCGATCGCCATCGAAGCCGCACGGCGTCGCGGCGAAGCCATGGATCACGTGCTGCTTTATGGGCCGCCGGGACTCGGCAAGACGACCCTGGCCACCATCATCGCTCAGGAGTTGGAAGTCGCCTTCGAGCAGACTTCCGGGCCGATCCTTCAAAAAAAACTGGACCTGACCGGCATCCTCAGCCAGATCCGCCCTCGCCAGGTGTTTTTCATCGACGAAATCCACCGGCTGTTGCCCGACGTCGAGGAGATGCTGTACGCCGCGCTCGAGGATTTCCGCGTCGACATCCTGGTCGGCGCCGGACCCGGCGCGCGGACGCACTCGCTGGCGATCCCCCGCTTCACCGCCATCGGGGCGACGACGCGGCAGGGGCTCCTGAGCGCGCCGCTGCGCGGCCGCTTCGGGCTGGTTCTTCGGTTAAACCACTACACCCCGGCCGAGCTCGAGCAGATCGTCGTGCGCTCGGCCGGCTTGCTCGAGGTTCCCATCGACGCCGAGGGCGCCGCCGAGATCGCCCGGCGCAGCCGCGGTACCCCGCGCATCGCCAACCGCCTGTTGCGCCGCGTCCGCGACTACGCCCAGGTCCGCGCCGGAGGCCGCATCACGCTCGAGGTGGCGCGCGAGGCGCTCAACCTGCTCGAGGTGGACCGCTTCGGCCTGGACGAGATCGACCAAAAGATCATGCTGACGATACTGGAAAAATACGGCGGCGGGCCGGTCGGCCTGACGACCATTGCGGCCTCGATCGACGAGCAGCCGGACACCATCGAGGAGGTCTACGAGCCTTACTTGCTTCAGCTCGGCTTTCTGGAACGCACGCCCCGCGGCCGCGTCGCCACCGCCGCGGCCTTCGAGTACTTCGGTGTCGAGCCGCGCCGGCTGCGCGCCGGCCTTCAGCGAGCCCTATTCGAGTGATTCGCGCCTACCTGTCGCTCGGCTCAAACCTCGGCGATCGTCGTCAGAACCTTCTCGAGGCCGTCCGCCGGCTCGCCGCGCCCGAGCTGCTCATCCGCCGACTCTCTTCAGTCTACGAGACCGAGCCGCAGGATCTGCCCGACCAGCCTTGGTTTTTGAATATGGTGCTGGAAATCGAGACCGCGCTGGATGCCTATGGCTTGCTCGAACGTGTTCTGGCGGTCGAAGCTGCGCTAGACCGAAGGCGGCTGACGCCGAAAGGCCCCCGGACGCTCGATATCGACATCCTGCTTTACGGCGAGACCGTCTCTCAGTTGCCCGGTCTTACCCTGCCTCACCCGCGGATGGCCGCGCGCCGCTTTGTCCTGGAGCCGCTGGCGGAGCTGGCTCCGGAACTGCAACACCCCACCTTGGGTCGGACCATCGGCGAGCTGCTCGAACTTCTCCGAGGACAAGAGAGCCGCCGCCTGGGGCCGCTCGAATAGTTCGGGGAAACGTCAGCCGCGTCGGCGGCGAAGCCGCCAAGCCAGAAAGATGAGGCCCGAGCCGACCAGGGCGTAGGTCGAGGGCTCGGGCTCCTGTGGCTCTTCCCCTCCAGCGGTCCAGAAACTCAGATGAGAGAGACCCGGCTGGTTGCCTCTTCCCACCATGAGACCAGCCGTTGTCCACGAACCGGAGCTCGAAGGCGGCGAAAGCTGGTAGACGGCAAACTGCGGTCCTGCCTTCACCGTCAAATAGCTGATCAGGGTGCTGCTCAGAACGCTCCAAGTGCCCGAAAACGCGCCGCCGGGCGGGTTGGGGGTAAAGGAAAACAAGCTGGGGTCGGCGTCGCTTTTGCTGTAAAGGGTGAGATTCACGGGCGCCGTTCCTGTGGCTTGCCTGATGGCGGTTGAGACCCTTGCCAAATCGTCGTTGCCGGGCGCGTAGCATCCGTTATTGACCAGGTCGATAGTCGGCCCCGTCGGACATAGCACAAAGGCCGCCTTACCGGTTTGAGCACCCACCAGCAACGCGAACAGCGCGACGCCAAAAATCGGCTCGCGTCGCAAAAAGTCAGCCAATCTCCTCATTCATCTTTCACCTGAACATCCGGCTTTGCAGTAGCCTTACGCATCCGTTTTGCAGACCTAAGGTGAAAATGTAGCGTACTTTGGGCCTAGAACCTGAGGAGAAATTCGAACAAGAGTACTAGAACTCTGTCGTAGTACCTAATGTTTCAACGCTTCGCCGGAACCTCTCACTCCCAACCCGACGTCAATCCGGCCCGCCGCGCGGAGCCGGGCTCGGAGCTCGGCCACGAAAGCCGCGACCCCAGGCGAGCCCTCCAGCTCCTCCAGGCTGTAGCGCATCTTGTGGCGCCAATTGGGGTATTGTGCCGTGGTGCCCGGCAGATTCTGTTGCTCCGGATCCCGGGTCAGGTCCTCCTGATTGATGCCGAGCAGAAGGCAGGGGGTCATCGCCAGCAGGCCCAGGATCGCCAGGTGAAGCTCCTCGGAAAGCTCGGCAATCTCGTCTGCCTGGGGCGGGACGTGAGCCGGCACAAGCTTGAGCGCCCGGACGAGATCGAGGATCTTCTGCTTTTCGATGCGCCGCTGGCGCGAGGCGTCGCGGTAGGAGTCCTCGGAGGCGAGGATGCCGGCCTGACGTCGAGCCTCGATGTCCCTGCCGGTCCAGAATCCCGCCAGTGTGGGCAGATCGTGAGTGGTGGAAGAGACGAGCGCCTGGCGAGGGTACTCCTCCGGCCGGAGGAAATCGCCGTGGGCATTCTTTTCAAAGTAAAAGACCCGATATCCTAAAATCCCGAAACGGGCCAGGGTCTGGCGCACCTCCGGCTCCACCGTCCCGAGATCCTCGCCGACCACCAGCAGCCGGCTGCGGACGCTTTCAAGCGCCAGGATTCCAAGCAGATCCTCATGCCGGTCGCGCACATAAGTGCCCTGCGCCGGCGGCGAGCCCTCGGGGATCCAGTAAAGCCGAAAAAACCGCATGACATGGTCGATGCGGAGGGCGCCGCCGCCGCGCCCCGCGCGGCGGATCATCTCCCGAAACAGCCGGTAGCCGTCCTGGTAGTGGCGTTCGGCGTCCGGCGGCGGAAACGCCCAATCCTGGCCGGCGGGGCTGAAGTCGTCCGGCGGCGCACCCACGCGGCAGCCGGAGACGAAAAACTTCCGATAGGCCCAGAGGTCGGAGCCGAACTGGTCGGTGGCGAGCGCCAGATCGTGCATCAGGCCGATGCTCATCCCGGCCGCCTGGGCGCTCTCCTGGACCCGCTCGAGCTGTCGGGCGATCTGCCATTGCACATACTTGTGAAAGAGCACATTGCGCCAGTGGCGGGCGGCAAATTGCCGCACGGCCTCCGAATCCGGGTCTTGCAACTCGGCGGGCCACTGGCGCCAGGTCCAGACGGATGGGTCGCGGCGGCGCATCCGTTCATCGAGCGCGCAGTAGACGGCGTAGCGCTCAAGCAGCTCGCCCTCGGCTTCGACAAAGCGCCGGAATTCGGCGGCTCGCGGGCTTGCCTCGCAAAAACCGCCGGAAGGCCAGCCGCAGGAAGGTCAGTTTGAGCCGCGCCACGCGCTCGTACTCGACATAGGGCGCCTGGCGCAGTGCGCGGATCTCGGCCTCGATGCGGGGGCTGGCGCGCAGGGCGCGGGCCCAGCTCGAGCCGGCGAACTCTTCGATGCGCTCCACGTCGAGATAGATGAAATTGCGGTAAAAGATCGAGTTCGGCAGGTAGGGGCTGGTGTTGAACGGCTGGCGGTTGTGAATGGCGTGCAGCGGATTGAGCAGGATGAAGGCGCCCCCGAGCCGGCCCGCCACCCAGAGAGCCAGCCGCTCCAAGTCCGTGAAATCGCCGCAGCCCCAATTCCGCTCCGAGCGCAGGCCGTACAGGCTGACGCTCAAGCCTGCACGCCGTTCCCCCTGCGCAAGGGCCTCGGGCAGCCAGGCGCGCTCCGGCGCCACAATGCAGCGGAGCCGAGCAGACGCAGGCGCTTGCCCCGCACCGCGAACGACGACGCGGATCTCGTGGTAGCCGAGCGGCAGCCGTCCGAGGGCGGCGCTCCGCTCGAGAAACCACTGTCCATCGAGATGCGCGCGGCGCACGATCGGCAACTCGGCGGCCGCCCTTTCAATTATGCGTCTCTCGCCGCCCTCGAGCGCGATCTCAAACTCGATGAGCTCCGCCTCCATCGACGCCGGCAGCCGCAGGGGGACCTCGACATTCTCCGGTCCCGTCACGATGGCCGGCGGAACCAAGCGCCTCCACTCCCCAAGCAGGCGCTCCTCGAGCGCCCGGTTCAATTCCTCCAGGGTCGCCGCCGCCACGCCGAGAGACTCGAGGATCTTCCGGAGCGCCTCCGGCGAGGCCTCGTGATACCGGCCCCAGACGTCCCAATAGCCCGGGTCTACCCGCCAAGCCGCCACGGCGCGGCGTAGGGCCTCCGCGTAGGTTTCGGCGGCAGTAAATTCGACCACAGGGACGCACATGCCCGAGCCGTAACCCTCGATTGTAGCGACTGCACGAGATCCTCGATAATCAGATAAGAAGGGGAAGGCATGGAGCGACCGTTGGAGCTTGAGCCGATCGAGGGGCTGTTTGATCGGATCGACAAAGAACCGGCCGGGGATCTCGCGGGCGGCGTGATCCTGACCACGCTGGACAAGGCCATCAACTGGGCTCGCAAGAACTCACTCTGGCCGATGACCTTCGGGCTGGCCTGCTGCGCCATCGAGATGATGGCCATGAGCGCCTCCCGCTACGACGTGGCCCGCTTTGGCGCCGAGGTCTTCCGGGGTTCGCCCCGCCAGTCCGACCTGATGATCATTGCCGGTCGAGTCTCCAACAAGATGGCGCCGGTCATCCGCCGGCTCTACCAGCAGATGCCTGAGCCCAAATGGGTGATTTCCATGGGGGCTTGCGCCACCTCCACCGGCGTATTCAGCAACTACGCCTTGCGGCCGGTCAATCAGGTCATCCCTGTCGACGTCTATGTGCCGGGCTGCCCGCCGCGCCCGGAGCAGCTCATCTACGGGCTGATGCTGCTGCAAAAGAAGATCGAGAAAGAGACCGGCAGCGCCGCCCGGGTGCTCAATCTCGCCTGAGCGCTTCGTTTTTTTCTCACACTTCTCCTGCGGCGTCCGATAAGGAGTTGCGGAAGAGCAGGACTCTTCCATCTGCGGAGACTGACCATGGAAATCAGCGGTGTCAAGCCCGACCAGCCGCTTCCGGTCTATGCTCCGGCCTCCTCGGAGACCCAGCCGGCCGAGACGCGCCAGCTCATCCAAGCGATCAAGGCGCTCGACGCCGCCGAGCTGTTCGGTGAAAACAACGAACTCACCTTCGTGCTCGACCGCGAGACGAACCGGCCCTTGGTGCGCATCATTGACAAGGAGACCAAAGAGGTGATCCGGCAGATCCCGCCCGAGTACGCTCTTGAGTTGGCCAAGACTCTGAAACTGGACGGCTGAGAAAGGAAGCCAATTGCGACCGATAAGAACCTGCGGGAGATAAGAACGGATGCCTGAAGGCGGCCGCGGCGCCTATCTGAAGAACGAGATTCTGGAAACCGACGGCTGGAGCCTCGTAGAGTTGGTCTACCAGGCGGCCATCGAGGCGATCGGCAAGGCGCGCCAGCATCTGCGCGAAGGCGCCATCCAAGCGCGTTCGCGTCAGATCACGCGCGCCTCCGAGCTGGTCGCCGAACTGGCGCTCAGCCTCGACCACAACGCCGGCGGAAGCTTGAGCCGCAACCTCGCTGAGCTGTACGACTACATTCAGCGCTTGCTCCAGGAGGCCAATTTCCGCCAGATCGAGCCGCCGCTCATCGAGGCGCAACACCTGCTGCGCACCTTGCTCGAGGCCTGGCAAGAGGCCGCGCCCGCGGCCCTAGCCTCCTCCTCCCCGGCAGCCTACAGCCAACAGAGCGAACGCGTCCCCGTAGACTGCCTGGGCTGAAGCACCCGTCCGGCCCGCCCCGACAGTGTTATAAATATCCCATGACCGAGCCACGCTCTCGACGCGCGTTTTTGGCCTCCGCTGCCGGACTGGGCGGCCTCCTTAGTTTGCAGAACCTGTCGGCGGCGGTTCAAAGCGCCAGCTCCCCCTACCGGCGGCCCAAGCTCAAGATCACCGATATCCGCACGGCTGAGGTTCGCGCCCACGGGCTTCAGACCCACGTCCGCGTCTATACCGATCAGGGACTGTTCGGGCACGGCGAGGCCACCGACGCCGCCCACGGAGCGGCCCAAATCATCCAACGCGTCTTCCGGCCGATGATGCTCGGCCAGGACCCGCTCAACGTCGATCTGTTGTGGGAGCGCGTCCGAGCCGGCGGCATCTTCGCCGGCGCCCAGGCCGGACAGTTCGTTGCCGCCCTTTCCGGCCTCGAGATCGCCCTGTGGGACCTGGCGGGCAAGGCCCTCGGCCTGCCCGTCTACCAGTTGCTCGGCGGCAAGATGCGGGACCGCATCCGGCTGTATTGCGATGCGGCGCACCATGAACCGGAAGATCCCAAGTCCCGCGAGATGCTCAGCCAGATCCGCGACATGGGCTTCACGGCAGTCAAGATCGACTGCGACGACGCCGACAACCCCTATCGCTGGGACCGCGTCGCCTGGACGGTGAACAACCGCGAGCTCGATCTCATCGTCGAGCGGGTTCGCTTCGTCCGCGAGTTTCTGCCCAAGGAGATCGAGCTCGGCGTCGACGGTCACGGCCGCTTTGACATGGGCTCGGCCAAGCGCCTGGCCAAAGCCTTCGAGCCGTTTCGTCTGCTCTGGTTCGAAGAGCCGGTTCCGGCCGAAAACGTCGCCGCCATGCGCGACGTGCGCCAGTCAACCTCGACGCCGATCGCTTGCGGTGAAAACCGCTTCCTGCGCTTCGGCTTCACCGACATCCTCGAGCAGCGCGCCGCCGACATCGTCCAGCCGGATCTGCAAAAGGCCGGCGGCCTGCTCGAAGGTCGTCGGATCGCCGATCTGGCCCATGCCTACTACGTGACCTTCGCTCCGCATTGCGTCGTCTCGCCGATCGGCACGATGGCCTCCTGCCACGTTTGCGCCGCGGTGCCGAACTTCCTGGTGCTCGAATGGCACTGGATCACCCGCCTGGACTACTGGCGCAATTTCGTTCAGGAGGGCGACATCATCAAGAACGGCTTCGTCGAGCTGACGGACCGCCCCGGGCTCGGCGTAACCATGAACGAAGAAGCGGCGCGGAGCCGCCAGGTGCCCCGCACGCGCTGGTTCGAGCCGACCCCGAGTTAAGCTTGCGCCCGAGCCCGCCTCCGAGTCCGGGGCTATTTCGGGAAACTCCAAAGCAGCTCGACGTCCACGCCGCCGAGCGAGTGCGCGTCCATGTAGGCAAAGCGGCCGGAACCGGGCTTGCCCTTCTCTCCCCAGCCGCCCGACATCGCCTCCGGAAAGCCCAGTCGAGTCCACTCGGCGATTTCCGCGTCCATGTCCGAGACGCTGAAGGCCAGGTGGTGGAAGCCCTCGCCGTGCTTCTCCAGGTGCTCGCGGTAGATGTCCGGGCCTTTGAGCGAGAGGATCCACTCGTAAGGAACCCTGCCGTGGCGCTGCCAGCCCAGACGCATCTCGAAGTCGGCGGGCCGGCCGCGATAGCGCCGGTCGTGGAGCGGGCTCTGGGTGTAGCTCATCGGGGGAAAGCCCAGTCGCGCCCAGTAGGCCGACACGGGCTCGAGTTCGCGCACCACGAAGGCATACTGCGTGACCCGGCGGCCACTGGGATTCTCCGGCGGCACGTACAGCGGACCTTCACCCGATTCGGGAAAACAGACCAGCCCCAGTGAATACTTGCCCGCAGCGACCGTGTCGAGGAACGCGTAGTAGATGTTGCCCGCCTCGGCTTCGATGAAGCCGCTCTGGAGCACGCCAACGCCCAGCTCTTTGAGCCGCGCCAGCTCCTGCTCGTAGGCCTCCTTCGTCGGCACACGGTGCATCAGACTGAAGACGCCGCCGCCCTGTTTGTCCAAGAACTCCTGAAAGGCGTTCGTGCCGCCGAGCGGCTGAAGCCAGTGCACCGCCACGTCGGCAAAGCGGCCGGAGACCAGCCGCAAGGTGCCGCTCGCCGGCCGCGCCCGGAACGCCGACCACTCCAGCTCCACCTCGCCCTGGTCGCGCAGATTCGTGAAGCCGAGTTTCTTCAACCCGGTTAGCGTGGCGTCCATGTCCGGCACCACCCAGATCAGGCGATCCACCGTTCGGTAGAAGTCCGGCAACTGGCCGAACAGGGGAGCAAACGGCAGCGTCACCAGCCAAAACCGCAGCACAGCTCGTCGCATAGGTCCCCTTCATTATCTCCGAGCACCGGCGGTGCCATAATGACCGGGAGGTAAGCCATGACCAAGCCCATGACGTTCGGAATCATCGTCGGAAACCGGGGCTTTTTCCCGGACCACTTGGCCCAAAGCGGTCGGCAGGAGATGCTGCGGGCGCTCGAGGCCGCCGGCTACCGCGCGGTGGTGCTCTCGCCGGACCAGACCAAGCACGGCGCGGTGGAAACCCGGGAGGATGCTCGCAAGTGCGCCGCCCTCTTTGACGAGCACCGCCACGCCATCGACGGCATCATCGTCACCTTGCCGAACTTCGGCGACGAGCGCGCGGTGGGGGAGACGCTCCGGTTAGCCCGTCTCCGCGTGCCGGTGCTGCTTCAAGCGACGCCCGACAGCCCGGGGCGCATGGGTGTCGCCGACCGCCGCGACAGCTTTTGCGGCAAGATGTCGGTGGCCAACAACCTCACTCAATACGGCATCCCCTATTCGCTCACCCGCCGGCACACCGAGGCGCCCGACTCGGAGGACTTCCGCGCCGATCTGGACTGGTTCGCTGCCGTCTGCCGCGTCGTCAACGGCCTGCGGCAGCTTCGCATCGGCGCCATCGGCGCGCGGCCGGCCGCCTTCAACACCGTCCGTTACAGCGAGAAGCTGCTCGAGGCGAGCGGCATCGCGGTCGAGACCGTCGATCTCTCGGAGATCCTCGGCCGCATCGGCCGCATGCGGGATGACGATCCGCAGGCCCTCGCCAAGCTCGAGGCGATCCGCGCCTACACCCCCGTCGACGGCGTTCCTGAGACCAGCCTGCTCAAGATGGCCAAGCTCGGCGCCGTCATCGAGGCTTGGATGCAACAGACGGGCGTCACCGTGAGCGCCATTCAGTGCTGGACGGCGCTTGAGGAGTACTTCGGCGTCGTTCCCTGCACCGTGATGAGCATGATGAGCAACGCGCTCATGCCGAGCGCCTGCGAGGTGGACGTCTGCGGAACCATCGCCATGCACGCCCTCGCGCTCGCTTCCGGCACGCCGAGCGCCCTGCTGGACTGGAACAACAACTACGGCGAGGAGCCGGACAAGGCCGTCTGCTTCCATTGCAGCAACCTGCCCCGCCACTTCTTTGAGACCGCTCGCATGGATTACCAGGCCATAATCGCGGGCACGGTCGGCAAGCTGAACACCTTCGGCACGCTGGTGGGCCGCATCAAGCCCGGCCCCATGACCTTCGCCCGCGTGTCGACCGACGATCGAAGAGGCGTCATCCGATGCTATGTCGGACAAGGGCGTTTCACCGAGGATCCGGTGGAAACCTTCGGCGGCGCCGGCGTGGTCGAGATTCCCCGCCTGGAGCAGTTGCTACGCTACATCTGCGAGAACGGTTTCGAGCATCACGTGGCCGCCAACCTCTCCTCGGTCGCCGGCGTCCTCGAGGAAGCCTTCCGCCGCTACCTGGGCTGGGAGGTCTACCGGCACAGTTGACGGGGCCGTAGGAGAAAAACGGGGATTGAGTATACTGTCCCCGATTTTCAGGAGCCCGTCGAGGAGTAGTTTCGCACGCCGCGATTCCAGACGAACAACGCCAGCAGGAAAAAGACCCCCGCCACGAGCGGCAGCAAATAGACATAGTGCCGGTACAGATCCTCTTTCAACAGGCTCGCCGTCGGGTAGAAGGTGGCGAATCCGAACGGCACGATCCAGCTCAAGAAAAACTTGACGAACGGATTGTAAATGTCCAGCGGATAGCGACCGAACGTGAGCATGTTATAAACCGGCGGAATGACGCCGACCCGATCCTCCATCCAGAACGACACGCAGGTAAGCATCAAAAAGACCGACAGGTAAATCACGCAACCGCACAGAGTCGCTCCGGCCAGATACAACCATTCGGCGGGACCGAGCGAAATGCCGAGCTGGCGGGCGCAGCCGGCAATCAGCACGACGCCCAACACCGCGTCGCTCAGCGACTCCAGGCGGAACTGTTCAAATACGATCTGAAACAGCGGATTGAGCGGCCGCAGCAGGACCCGATCGAACTTACCCTCCACAATGTAGGTCTCCCCGAAGTAGTACAGGTTCACGCTCAGCATATTGAAAAGCGACATCGGCAGCAGGGAGAACCCATAGAGGAAAAGGATCTCGTAGAAATTCCAGCCGGCCAGCCGCGGCACGCGGTGGAAGATCAACCACACGGTGGCCACGCCGAAGACCGTGGCGATCACCGTCGTCGCCACCGAAACGAAGAAATCGGCGCGGTAGGCCAGCCGCACCTTGGAGTACTGAAGGAAGTAGGCGCCAAGCAGCGAAAGGTGCCGCAGCATCTATCCGCCGTGGATTGTGATTCGCCGGCTCAACAAGCGCCAGAACCAGGCGCCGAACGCGAGCAGGAAGGCGATCCAGAGCCACTCCAACAGGAAGGCGCGGCCGATCTCGGCCCAGCTCAGCCGCCCCAAATAGATCATCATCGGCGTGAAGCCGATGTGCTCAAACGGCAGCCAGCCGGAGATCTCGCGAAGCGGCGAGGGAAACAGCGTCACCGGCACGAGCAGTCCGCTTAAGAGCTCCTGCATCCAGAATTTCGCCCGCAGCAGCCCCAGGATCGATTTGAGCGAAACGGCGCAACTGCCCACGATGAAGTTCAACGCACCCACGAGCAGCACGCTCGCGGCGAGCGAAACCAGGAAGGCGGCCAGATGAGCCGCGCTCGCCGGCGGCCGGACGGGGAAGACGAAGGCGATCACGAGCGCCGTCGGCGCCGTCAGCAGCAGCAGCCGGAAGGCCGACTCCCCCAGGGCGCGCGCGATGTAACTCCACTGCACGCTGACGGGCTTGAGCATCACCATGCTGATTTTGCCTTCGAGGATGTCTGCGGCCATCTGGTTGTCGATGTTGTTGAAATACATCGATCGGATGATCCAACCCACGGCCACGTAGGTCACCATTTCGGGAAAACTCAGCCCGGCGTAGCCAGGCTCCGCCGCATAAACGGCCTTCCAGATGAAGTAATAGACCGTCACGTTGAGGAAGTACGTGACGACTCCGGTGTAGTAGCGCAACCGGAAAGCGAGCATGTTGAGGAAGCCGATGCGCGAGAACTCAAGCAGCGCCGCGAGGTTCAACGCCTCGACTCCTCGAGGACTTCGCCCAGGTAAATGCGCTTGACGACCTCTTCGATGGACTGTTCCTCGATGACGATATCGCGCACCTCGACGGCGTTGACCACGCGGCGAATGACATCGGCCGCCGTCCAATCCTCGCGGGCGAAGTGCAGGCGGTAGACCAGTTCTTCCAGCTTCTCGCAGCCGATGCCGTCCAGGCCGAGCTGGACGAGCCGCTGGCCCTGCTCGCGGTCTTTGAGGTACAGCCGCACCGCCGCCTCGCGCCAGAAACGGTTCTTGAGCTCGGCCAGGCCGCCGTCGAACAGGAGCCGCCCGCGGTCGATGATCATCAGCCGCGCGCACAGCTCCTCGATGTCCGACAGATCGTGCGTCGTCAGCAGCATCGTCGTGCCGTAGTTGCGGTTGACCTCGCGCAGGAACTCGCGAATGTGCTCTTTGGCGACGATGTCCAGCCCGATCGTCGGTTCGTCCAGAAACACCAGCGGCGGATTGTGCAACAGCGCCGCCGCCACGTCGCACCGCATGCGCTCGCCCAGACTCAGCTTGCGCACCGGGGTGTGCAGATAACGGCCGAGATCGAGGATCTCGTCGAACTGTTTCATCCGCGCCCGGTAGTCGCTCTCGGAGACCCCGTAGATCTTCTTGAGCAGCTCGAAGGACTCCACCACGGCGATGTCCCACCACAGCTGGGTCCGCTGGCCAAAAACCACTCCGATGGTGCGCGTGTAGCGCGTGCGCTCCTTCCAGGGCACGAAGCCGTTGGAGAGGATCCGGCCCGAGGTCGGCACCAGGATCCCGGTGAGCATCTTGATGGTGGTCGACTTTCCGGCGCCGTTGGGCCCGATATAGCCGACCATCTCCCCCTGCCCGATGCGAAACGAAATCCGATCAACGGCCCGCAGAGTACGGTAGTCGCGGAAGAACAGGTCTTGGATGGCGCCGAGCAGCCCTTCGCGCCGTTCGAAGGTGCGGAACTCTTTGACGAGCTCCTCCACCTCGACGATGCCGCGCATCAATTCAATTCTGGCACGCGCCTGCGTCGACGGGCGGCGCCGGCTTCAGCCGGCCCGCCGGAGTTTGTCGAACAGATCGGCGAAGACGGCGTCACGCTCCACCCGCGTCGCCACGCGCACGCCGTGACGGTCCGGCGCCTGACGCCAGGTGAGCTCAGAGGTGAGGATCGGGCTCGGCACCATCGTGGTGGGCACCCATTCCGGATTGACCAGCCAGGCCACCGCGGCAATGTCCCAGATCACCTTCGACCACGGCGTGGACGGGTCTTTGTGATGCTCGCGCTCGTAGTCGACGAAGATCTCATAGAGATAGTCGCCGATGCGGCTCTTGCCGCGGATGGCCCGCTCGAGCTCCGGCCGGGTGATCGTGAGTGCATCGGAAACCGTGCGCGTGGGAATGTTCACCAGGCGGATGCCGCTGTCGTAGAGGACGCGCGAGGCGTGCGGATCTTGCTGGAGGTTGAACTCGCGGGCGCTCGGGGAATCGTAGGGCTGTCCACCCAGCCACACCACGGTGATCCGCTCCTTCAAGCGCGGCTCCATCAGGATGGCGGAGGCGACATTGGTCGGCGCGCCTACCGCCACCACGTGCAGCCGTTCTTCACCCGCCGCCATCGCCCGCCGGATAAGATCGCGCGCCGCCGGGCTGTCGACGGCTCGCCCGGCGCCGGGCAAAAATGTCTTCGAGCCCCGGAGGACGAAATCCCGCCGGGGCTCGCCCAGCGCTTCGAGCACCCGCAGGATCTCGGCGTAGCTCTTCTCCATGCCGTCGCCCGCGCTCTTGGAACGCGCATTCAAAAACGGCGCGGCATAGATCGCTTCCACCGTCATCGCCTCGCGCGAAAGCAGCGCGTAGGCCACTGCGAACTGATCGTCGATCTCGTTGTAGGTATCCGTATCAAGAACCACCCGGACGCCGGATGAGGCGCCCGGCTGCATGGCCGGCAGCGCCCTGCCGAAAGCCACTCCGGCCAGAGCAGACAAACCGAGCAGGCGCCGGCGCGAGAAGCGTTCTCCGAGCATAGCGAGCATTACCTTATCAACAGCCGTTTGCCGGCGCAACCGGGCTCAGCCGCGCCGCCGCGGCGCGGCGCCGGCGCCGCCGGCTCCCGGCTCCTGGAACCGGTGGTCGTCTTGGACCAGCTCGAGAAACGCCCGCGCGGCGTGACTCAACAGACGCCGCGCCGGATAGACCAGGCGAATCTTCCGCTCCACGCTCAGCTCCTCGACTTTCACCTCGCACAACGTCCCCTGCTCGATCTCCTGCTCGACGCACATCCGCGGTAGGAAGGCGACTCCCTCGTTGCGCTGCACCATCTTCCGGATCGTCTCCACCGTCGGCATCTCGACGTCCATGTTGAGCCTCACCTTGTGCCGCTCGAAGGCCCGCAGAACGATCTCCCGGTAGGGGCTCACCACGTTGTGCGCGATGAAGGTCTCCATGCCGAGTTCGCTAATGGAAACCGCCTCGCGGCCGGCCAGCCGGTGCTCCGGCGAAACGACGAAGGCCAGCCGATCGGTGTAGATCACGCGCGAGACGAGCTCGTCGTTTTGCGGGTCATAGCTGATCACGCCCAGCTCGAGATCCCCATCCAACAGCTGCGCCGGGATGCGGCTCGACAGGCTTCGCCGAACCTCGACCTTGACGCGAGGGTAGAGGCGCCGGTAGCGGACGATGTGCTGCAACAGATAGAGCGTCGTCGATTCGTTGGCGCCGATGGTCAGCTGGCCCGCCGAGTTGTCGCGCAGCTCGGCCAGGGCGTTGGCCAGCTCCCGCTCGAGATTTTCGAAGCGCCGCGCGTAGTCGAGCACGATCCGGCCCGCATCGGTGAGCAGCAGATCCTTGGCCGAGCGATCGATCAGCTTCTCGCCGAGTTCGCGCTCCAGGCGCTGGACGGCGAGCGAAACGGCCGGCTGCGTGCGGCGGAGCTTCTCGGCGGCGCGCGAGAAACCGCGCTGGCCGGCCACGGTCAAGAAGACCTTGAGGGCGTCGTAGTCCATGGTTTTTCTTATTCTACACGCCATATCCATAAATTTCTTTAATTGATGCCCGGGCGCGCGTCGCGGAGGCGCGTCTAGACCCACCGGGATCGCGAGATGCAGGGCTGGCTTTGCCACGATATATCCGCGACCATTCCGAAGACCGCAAGGGCGCCTCGATCCGCTCGCTCATGCCGCTCGGCGAGATGACGACGACGTTGCGCCTGGTGCCCTCGCGCAAGATTGTCGTTCTTCACCAGGCTCGCGCCATGGAGAACATCGACGAGGATCGCGCCTGCCGGACCAAACTCGCCGCTGAGGTCGGCGACGCCCGCAGGCTGATGGAGAACCGGGACTTCGGCTGGCACCGCGTCACGGTCTACGGCGATCACCGGCTCGCCGTCACCAACGTCACGCGCCTGCTCGGTTTCAAGCTCGTTGAAGAGGGTTGAGCCGGTCGCGGCCCGGGGCCTGATCTACGGCGCCGCCCAACTGACGTAGCCCGGCAGGAACGGCGTGGTCAGGTCCGGGTGGCTGGGAAGCACGCGGACCGTATAGCCGAGCAGGCCGCTGGTGCCGCAAGGACCGAAACGGCCCTCGTACTGCCAGCAGTCGTCTTCTCGTCCGGCAGGCTGCATGGGCATGCTGACAGGCTCGATGAATCGGCCTTCGGCGTCGACCCGGCCGCAGTAGAGCTCGACGACGACCTCCTCCGGCGCAAGCGAGCCGAGGAAAATGCGCGCGCGGACCCGGAGCCGATCGCCCACCTCGAAGCGGTCGGGCAGTTCGGCGGAGACCTCTTCGATGCGGACCCCGGGCCAGAACGCCTGAATTCGCTCACGCCAAGCCGCCTGAGCCCGGGCGCGTGCGGCTCCCTCGGCCACCATCAGGGCCCGCTTGGCATGGGCCATCAGGTAAAAGCTCTCCGTGTACTGGCGCACCATCCGGTGCGTGTTATAAGTATGGCAAAGATTGGCGATGGCCGACTTCATGCGCGCGATCCAGCGCTTGGGCAAACCTTGCGGCCCGCGCTCGTAAAAGGTCGGAATCACATCGCGCTCGAGAACCTCATAGAGCGCCTCGGCCTCGGCGGCATCCTGCTGTTGCTCGTTTTCGTACGTCTCGCCCCGGCCGATCGCCCAGCCGATGAAGGGGCCTTCCGGGCCGGCTTCCGCCCAAGCCTCGGCCCACCAACCATCGAGCGTGCTCAGGTTGAGCACGCCGTTGGCGGCCGCCTTCATGCCGCTGGTGCCGCAGGCCTCGTTGGGTCGGCGCGGCGTGTTCAGCCAGACGTCGGAACCCTGCACCAGGTAGCGGGCCACTTCCATGTCGTAATCTTCGATGAAGACGACGCGCCGGCGAAACTCCGGCCGGCGGATCAGACTCGCGATTTCATGAATCAGCTCTTTGCCCTCCCGGTCCCGGGGATGGGCCTTGCCGGCAAAGATGATCTGCACGGGCCGCTCTGGATCGTTCAGGATCGCCGCCAGCCGCACCGGGTCTTTCAGAAACAGCGTCGCCCGCTTGTAGGTGGCAAAGCGCCGGGCGAAGCCGATGGTCAAGGCGCGGGAGTCGAGCACGTCGCGCGCCGCCTCCAGTTCCGCCTCCGACACCCCGCGGCGTCGTAACTGCACAAGGAGCCGTTCGCGCGCGAAGGCCACCAGGCGCTCCCGGCGCCGCTCGTGCGTCCGCCACAGCTCTTCGTCGGGAATAGAAAGTGCCTTCTGCCAGAGCTTCTTGTCGCCCGGCTCCTCGCGCCACCGCGGGCCGAGATAGCGCTCGTAGAGCTGGTCCATCTCATGCGAGATCCAGCTTTGAAAGTGGATCCCGTTGGTGACATGTCCGATGGGGATCTCGGCCGGCGGGATGCCGGGCCACAACGACTGCCACATCCGCCGCGTCGTCTCACCGTGCAGGCGGCTGACGCCGTTAGAGGAGGCCGACAGTTGCAGCGCCAGCGCGGTCATGCAAAACGGCTCGTGGGCGTGCGCCGGCCGGCTATGACCGAGGCGCAAAAACTCCGTCCAAGGGATACCCAACTCCTCGGCGTAACCGTAAAAGTACTGGGCCATGAGGTCGGCGGAGAAGTAGTCATGCCCGGCCGGCACCGGCGTGTGCGTCGTGAAGACCAGGCTCACTTCGGCCAGCACCCGGGCTTCCTGAAACGACAGGCCGTAGCGCGCCCTCAGCCGTCGGATGTGCTCGAGCGCCAGAAAGGCGGAGTGGCCTTCGTTCATGTGGTAGACCGTGGGCTCCAGCCCCAGCGCCTCGAGCGCCCGGTAGCCGCCGATGCCGAGCACGATCTCCTGCTTGAGGCGCATCTCCGTGTCCCCGCCGTAAAGCTGGTCGGTCACGTCCCGGTCCGCCGGATCGGCGTTCGCCGCCACGTTGGTGTCCAGCAGGTAAAGGGGCACCCGGCCCACTTGTACCCGCCAAACCTGCGCATAGACGTCGCGACCCGGAAACCGGACGGCGACCATCAGCGGGCCGCCGTCCGGCCTCCGCTCGAGGGTCAGCGGCAGGTTGGCGAAGTCGTTGTCTTCGTAGATTTCCTGTTGCCAGCCCGACGAATTGAGCTGCTGCCGAAAATAGCCCTGTTGATACAGCAGCCCCACGCCGACGATGGGAACTCCCAGGTCGCTGGCCGATTTCAGATGATCGCCGGCGAGGATGCCCAAACCGCCGGCAAAGATCGACATCGATTCGGTGAGCCCGAACTCCGCCGAAAAGTAAGCCACCAGCGGCTGACCCGCCCGCGGGAAATTCCGCTTGAACCAGTTCGTGGCGGCGCTGAGGTATTCCTGCTCCTGAGCCGCCACCCGGTCCAGGTGAGCCAGGAAAGCGTCATCGGCCGCCGCCGCTTCCAGCCGCTGCTGGCTGATCATTCCCAGCATGCGAATCGGGTTGTGGCCCGAAGCGTCCCACAGGTCGCTGTCCAGGCGGCGAAATAGTTGAATCGTGTCGTGATTCCAGCTCCACCTCAGGTTGAGGGCGAGCTGCCGCAGCCGCTCCAAGGCGGGCGGCAGCTTGGGTCTGACCACAAAAGTGCCGATCGGCCTCATTGTCTTCTCCCAGGGGTGCTATCGACACGGCGCCGGGTTTTGCCCTAGGGCAAAGGGAGCATATCATGCTGCGCCGCCGGCGTTCGAGGGAACCACCTCGGGCTTGATGACGCCGACCTGCCTGGCCTTCATCGCCTTCACCAGACGCCGATACATGGCCTCATCCTCGTAAGTGCCGATAATGGCGCCGCCGGAGCCGGCGAAGTTGGCCGTAGCGCCGACACGCCTTGCCGTGGCTACCATGTCGAGATTGCCTCGGCTGAGCTGGTAGATTCGGGCGCGCAGGTCGAAGTTGGCGTCAATGAGGCGCTTGAGCGTCTCCACGTCCCGATCGAGCAGCGCCTGACGACCTTGCTCGGCATACGAGGCCCAGGTTTGCATGGCCTGGACCACCTCCGGGTCACCTGCAAGCCAGCGCTGCCGGACGTTATTGTGGAAAACCTCGGTACCCTCGCTCAGGCTCGTCCGGTAGGCCAGATACAGTTTGGGCAGCAAGGCCGGGTCCAGGCGTTCATAATGGCCGTAGCCTCGGCTTTCCATCAGCCGGCGGTCGAAATCCATGTAAACCAAGCCCTCGTAGACCTGAATGACGCGATCCTGCGGCCCGGCCGGCACGCCCAGCTCCCGCGTTTCCGTCTCCAGAATCAACTTGGCCTGAATCGGCGGCGGAATCTCGACCTGAAAATATTGACAGAGGGCCCGCAGCGCGGCCGTGATGATCGAGCTCGAACCGCCCAGGCCGAGCCGGAGGGGGATCGTGCTTTCGTACTCGATGGTAAAGTTTCGGTTCTCGAGCGGAATCTTGTTCTCCCGACAATAATCGATGAAGCGCACGATGAGGGCCTGGATGATGCGGATGCCGCCGTAGTAGCCGCGCCAGCGCGTCGTCTGATAGAGGTCGTCGAGGTTCTCAAAGACCGGCATGTCCGCTTTCGACGGTTTGATCTCCAAGCGGGCGCTCGGGTACAGTAGGACTCTTGCGCGGAAGTTGCGCACAATGAACGCGATCGTCTTGCCGAAGTAACCGTCGCTTGGGTTGCCGAGCAGACCGGCTCGCGCATAGGCGTAAGTCTCGATCATGGTCAGGGCGGCGACTCTGGCACAGTTATAGCACATGCGGGCGGTTGTGCAGCGAGTCTCACGGGCCACCGTCACCGTCAACGGCGCCGTCGTGGGGCGGATTGGTCCGGGGCTGCTGATCTTAGTCGGCGTCGGCAGGGACGACACCACCGCCGATGCCGATTACCTCGTGGAGAAAACCCTCGGACTGCGCCTATTCCGGGATGAACAGGGAAAAATGAACCTCGATGTGTTCCAGGCCGGCGGTAGCTTGTTGGTGGTTTCCCAGTTCACCTTATACGGGGATTGCCGTAAAGGGCGCCGGCCGAGTTTCGATCAGGCTGCCGAACCGGAGAAAGCCAGGGCGCTTTACGAATACTTTGTCGAGCAGGCGCGTCGCCGAGGCATCGCGGTCGAAACGGGAGAATTTCAGGCGATGATGGCCGTCGAACTGGTCAACGACGGCCCGGTGACGCTGCTGCTTGATTCCCGGAAGTTGTTTTGAGCCCCTCCCGCCTCGAGCCCGCCGCCGGCCGTCCTGCGCCCGCGGCCGATTGGAAAGCGCGATTTCCCGCACCGTGCCGCTGAGCCTGCGCCGAGCGCCGACTTTTTTACGCCGCCACTTGTCTTTCGGGCCTCTGTTGTTAGATACTCTAGCTTAAGTCACCATTTTCCGGTGATCGACATTGGGAGACTACATGCCAAGAACTTCTCAAAAATTCGACGACACCGCTATCCTCGAAGCTGCACTCGCCGGTCTGGAATTGCAGCGCCAGAAGATCGAGGAACAGATTAACCAGGTCAAGGCGAGGCTCAGCCGAGGGGCGACCGCTCCGGGGCCCCGCCGGGGAAGGCGACCCCTAAGCGAAGCCGCCCGGAAGAGGATCGCTGCGGCGCAGAGGCGGCGCTGGGCGGAGTATCGCAAGCAACAACAGCAGCAGAGTCAGAGTTAGCCGGGCCGGCTTGTCAGGCGGCAGCCGTCGAAGTAGACAAGCCTAACAGGTGTCGGCAAGCTCGGATGCGGCGGGCGAGATTTCTTTGAAGCCCGTATGTGCTGCGGTGCCGGCTGCCGCAGTGCTGTTGCGCAGGACGGCGTATTAACTGTCCTGGCCGGCGCTCGTTCTTCGTCGCCGGGCGACGCAAGCATCCCAGCCGAACCGCTCGATCAGTTCCTCCACCGGGCCCTCGGCAACAATCCGCCCATGCTCGAAAAACACGGCGCGGTCGGCCAGGGCGCGGGCAAGATCAGCATCGTGCGTGGCGATGACCTTGGCTTGCGGCAAACGGCCGAGCAGGGCGACGAGGTCCCGGTGAGCGGGGGGATCCAGATAGGTCGTCGGTTCATCCAAGACGAGAACCTCGGGTTCCACGACAAGAACACCGGCCAGGGCCACGCGGCGCTTCTCTCCCGCGCTCAAGTGGTAGGGCGCCCGTTCGGAGGCATGGGCCATACCCACCTGGGCCAGGGCCTCCCGGGCGCGCCGAAAAGCCTCCTCCGGCGGCACGCCGGCGCTCAAGGGGCCGAAAGCCACGTCCTCGAGCACCGACGGCATGAAGAGTTGCTCGTCCGGATCCTGAAACAATAGACCCACCTTCCGCCGGATGGTAGCCAGGCTGTTCTTGTCGACCCGCAGGCCGCAGATTCTTACTTCGCCCTCGCCGCGCAGCAGGCCGTTCAGATGAAGCGCAAAGGTCGTCTTGCCCGAACCGTTCGGCCCGAACAGCGCCACAGTCTCGGAATCGAACAGCCGGAAGTCGACGCCGTTGAGCGCCACGGTGCCGTCGTCGTAGCGGAATCGGAGGTTGACGACCTCGATCAGGGGCTCGCCGGACATCGCCGTCAGAAAGCGAAGCGAACGGCCAAAACGACCCCGGCGGCGGCGCCCCCCGCCACCAGGTCGGCGGCGCCAAGCCGAAGCGGCGTTGCGGCCTCGATCTGGCCGGTGAACCCGCGGGCCAACATGGCGTGATGGACCGCCTCCGCCCGCCGGTAGGATCTGGCGAACAGCACCGCGATGGCGCCCGCGGGAACCATGAGGCGGTACCGCCGCGGGGCGCGCTCGAGCGCACCTCGGCTTTTCGCCGCCAGACGCATGTGCTGGACCTGCTCGGAGATGACGAACAGATAGCGGTAGACGAATTGCACCACGAGCACGAGGCTTGCCGGAACGCCGAGCCGCTTCAGCCCGAGGAAAAGCCGGGCGACGGGCGTCGTGCCGACCAGGGTAAGCGCGGCGAACACGGAAAGGTAGCTCTTGAGCAGAATCGTCAGGCCGCGATGCGAATCTCCGGCAAGCCAGCTCACGGCGGCGAAGGCCCCGGCCAGGGGCAGGACGATGCCGGCCCGCAAAGCCACGCCGCCCAGCGGAAGTCCGGCCGCCAGGACCACGCCCGCCAGCAGGCCGGCGTAAGCGGCGAACTGGGCCACGCTCAACGGGGGTCCCGCGGCGATAGCGATCAAAAACAACAGCGTCACGCCCAATTTGACTCGGGGATCCAAGGCATGGACGGGACCGGTGCGCCGCGCCCACTGCTCGAGCACGACATGGTGCATTCAACCACGCCTCCGCCGCGCCAGGGCGCGGCCGATCGCCACCGACGCGGCGAAGGCCGCCGCAAGGCCCGCCAGGCCCGCGGCCGCCTGCGCCAGCCACGGCCAGGCGATAAAGCGCGCCTGGTAGTCCGCCAGTGGCGTTTCCAACAGATTGCGGGCGCGCTCGGCCAGACCGATCTCCTCGGCCAGCCACTCGAGCGAGTCGGGCGCCGTCGAGGCCACGAGCACCCCTCCCGTCACCAGCAGGACGCCCCCAATTAGAAGGATCCCCAGGGCCGGCCGGGACACCGCCTCCGGCATCTGCACCCAACGCGGATTGAGCCCCTCGAGCAACCGCAGCAGCAAGAGGGTGAGGGCTCCCTCAACCAGCCCGTTGAGCGCCAGCAAGCTGAGCGACACCCCCAGAATGGCCGTCGGAATGCGCACCCCCGACAGCCCCAGTTCCGCCAGAGCCAAGGCTCCGGCGACGAAGACCGACAGCGCGCCGCCCGCAAAGATCCCTACGCCGCGGATTCCGGAACGCGCCAGGTACTGATAGCTGAGATGGGCCGCCAGGACGCCGCCCAGGGCCATGTTGAAGATGTTGGCTCCGAGTGCGAGGATGCCGCCGTCCTGAAAGACGAGCGCTTGCAAGATTAGGACGGCGCTCATCACCAGGGCCGCCGAAGCCGGTCCCAGCGTGTAGGTGAGCAGCGCCGAGCCGACCAGGTGCCCGCTCGTGCCGGCGGCGAGCGGAAAGTTGATCATCTGGGCGGCGAAAACGAAAGCGCCCATCACGCCGAGGCGGGGCACGGCCGACTCGGCCAGCTCGCGCTGGACTCGCCGCGCCAGCACGCCCACCGCCGGCAGGGATGCGGCGCCGAGCCCCGCCCAAATCGGGGTGGAGAGGAATCCGTCGGGGATATGCATGAGGCCGCTAACAAGGTAGCACGAAAGGCGAATTTGGTGCCACGCCTCCGCCCAGAAGCCGGCGGGCCGTTGGCTTGCCCGCCGCGCGCGGCTGGGCTACTCTGGCAGTACGGATGAAAACGCTCAGCCGAATCGGCGTCGCCATCGACTCCGACCTGCTGGAGAAGTTCGACCGGCTGATCCGCCGCCGGGGTTACAGCAATCGCTCGGAGGCCTTCCGCGACCTGATCCGCGACGAGCTCGTCGAAGAACAGTGGCAGCAGCCCGACAGCCCCGTCGTCGGAACGGTCACGCTCGTCTACAACCACCATGTGCGCCTGTTGAGCGAAAAGCTCACGGACATGCAGCACGAGTTCCACCAGCACATCCTCTCCACCCTGCACGTCCACCTGGATCGCGACAACTGCCTCGAGGTGTTGGTTGTGCGCGGCGCCGCCGGCGTGGTCAAACGGATCGCCGATGCCCTGATTGCCACCAAGGGCGTCAAGCACGGTCGGCTGACCATCACCACGGCGGGAGAACACCTGTGATCGTGGGCGCCGGCATCGACTTGGTGGAGACCGAGCGCATCCGGCGCACCATCGCCCGATTTGGCCGGCGCTTCCTCGAGCGCGTCTTCACACCGGGCGAGATCGCCTACGCCGAGCGCAAGCGCGACCCGGCCGAGCGCTACGCCGCCCGCTTCGCCGCCAAGGAGGCCGCCATGAAAGCGATCGGGACCGGTTTGCGAGGCGGCGTGCGCTGGCGCGATTTCGAGGTCGCCAATCGAGCCTCAGGCAGGCCCGAGCTCACCTTCCACGGCCGCGCCGCCCAGATCGCCGCCGCGCTCCGGGTGCGCCGCTCCACCCTCTCGTTGACCCACACCAAGGGCCAGGCCCTCGCGGTGGTGATCCTGGAAGACTGAGACGGGCTCTACAGCCGGCGGATCGGTTTCTCCTCGGCCACCTCCGAGGTCAGCCCGACGCGCAACTGCGCCTCTTCGAGCCGCCGCGTCTCCTGCCAGGTGTAGATCATGCGGTGGACGACCGTCAGGTTGCCGAGAACGGCGATGACCCACAGCACCGCCGCCATGCGGTCGAACAGCGCCCCGATGATGAACAGCACGATCCGCTCGGGCCGCTCCATGAAGCCGACCTTGCATCGCGGGATGACGTTTTCCGCGCGCGCCCGGGTGTAGCTCACCATCACCGAGGCGGTCATGACGATTCCCGTCAGCACCACATAGAAGAAGCGGTTGATCGAGGCGTAATAGACGAGCAGCCCCATCAGCAAAGCCAGGTCGGAGTAGCGGTCGAGCACCGAATCGAAGAAACCGCCGAAGCGGGTTACCCGGTTGGTCAAGCGGGCCACGCGTCCGTCGACGAGGTCGAAGACGGCGGCGCCCATGATGACGAAGCCGGCCGTGCGGAACTGGCCCGTGGCGAGCAGCGCCGCCGCCACGATGTTGATGGCCAGCCCGACCAGAGTCAGCATGTTGGGATGGATCCGGGCCAGCGCAAGCATTCGCACGATCGCCACCAGGATCTTGTCGCAAAAGGTGCCGATCGCGCTGGTGATCGTCATCTCGTCCGATTGTAGCCGAATCGGCCGCCTAGGCCGGCGCCGTCAGCTTGCGTCGTGGATCGTGGTCAGCTCCAGGATCTCCAGCACGCGCACGCCGTTGGGAATTTCGACACGGACCGTGTCCCCCACCTTCTTGCCTAACAGGCTCCGGCCGATCGGCGAGGCCGTCGAGATTCGCCCGCTTTGGGCGTCGGCCTCCTCGCTCGTCACCAGCCGATAGGTAAGCTCTTCGCCCCGCGTCACATCGAGGACCACCACCGTGGAACCCAAGCCCACCCGGTCGCGAGGAATGCGGGAAAGGTCGATCATGGAAAGCTCACGCAGGCGGCTCTTGAGCTGCGCCAGGCGGGCGTCCACCAGACGCTGGCGCTCCTTGGCGGCATGGTATTCGGCGTTTTCGCTCAAATCCCCGTGCGCCCGGGCGCGGAGGATCTCCTTGGGCAGCTCATGGCGCAGTTCGTACTCGAGCGCGGCGATCTCTTCCTCCAGTCGTTTCTTCAGACTCTCCATGAAACGGCTTTGTCCCCTCGCAGACGATTATAGAGCACCGCCGAACCCGATTCGGCCGCCGGATCCGGTCGTCAAACGACCAGCCAGTCGATGCCCACCCTCTTTAGCGCGTAGCCGGTTTCGCGCAGGTAGCTCCCGTAGCAGGTCATCCAATGGAAGCCCTGCATCTCGGCGACGAGCTTTTCGGCGCTGCCCTTGATCCGCACGTCGATCTGCGAACGGCAGATGGGCAGGAAAGGACTGTCGAGGATCTCGCCCTCAAAGCCCACCCAGCGCCGGGCGCTGAAATCGGGGATCAGGTTGGTGATTACCTGCCCCTTGCGCATCTCCACCTTCGGCGCCGCCCCGTAGTCGGACTCAAAGTGCGTCAGGATGCGCACCGGCTCCAGCCGCTCGCCGTCCATCTTCCGGGGCGCGGTGCAGTGCGCCTGCGTCACCACCCCGTGATGCGGGTAGGTCGGGTTGTTGAGGAAGACCGGCTTGCCCGAGACATAATGCGGCAGCACGCCGGCGGGGATGACCACGAAATCCGACTCGCAAAAGGCCAGGTAGCCGTCATCGTTGAGCAGAGTCAACGGCAGGCAGGCCGTCGTCCGGCTGACGGGCATGATCGTGCCCATGCAATGGTGGATGGTGATGGCATCGGTGCCGGCCTGGGCCAGCAATCCGTGGAACACCTCATTCAAGACGAAGGCGTTGCGCACGAACTCGGCATCGGTCTCCAACCGCACGCCCCGCTGGCGCAGGTAGCGGTCGGCCTCGGCATGCGCCCGGCTCACCAGCGTCTCATCGCGTCGGGCCGCCTCGATGCGCGAGCCGAGCTCCTCATAGGGGACCGTCACCAGCTCGAACTTCCACACCCTTTCGGCCAGGTAGGGTGCCTGCTGGCCGCCCTTGCCCCAGCCGCCGGCGCCGCCGACGCAGACGATCCGCTTGCCGAGCGTGTTCTTCAGACCGGCCAGGCTCCGGAGCCGCCAGACCAGGTCGTCGAGCGAGTCGACCACCACGTCCTGCCAGTCCATGCCCGGCTCGCCGAACTCGTCCACAGTCTTGCGGAGGTAGCGCGGATGAGCGATCTCGTACCAGAGGTAGACCGGCCCGCTGCGATGGCGAACGAACATGAGGTTCCATTTGCCGGGGACGTTCATGGCCTCGTAGGCCTGCCCCGGGCCGCTGGCGGCATACATCAGCCCCACGTCGTAATCCCGCTTGGCGATCTCGGCCGTTTCGGAGGCCGAGGTGACC
>Ga0308392_1000131_pt1 | contig 29175 bp, 25 predicted proteins | sample Hotspr20Samplem2_FD_202361 | JGI IMG/M metagenome (GOLD analysis project Ga0308392, IMG submission 202361) | Hot spring phototrophic mat microbial communities from Octopus Spring, Yellowstone National Park, Wyoming, United States - 20050624_m2 ... | reverse complement strand
CTCAGAAAGGCGAATCCGCACGGGAAACGTGCGCGCCTGCGGCTCCGCGCGAGGAATCACGGCGCTCACCCGACCCCGGAGCACGGCGCCCGGAAACGCATCTAGCATCAGGCGCGCCGGCGCCCCGGCGCGGACGGCGCGGTAGTAACGCTCAGGCACATTCACGACGACCTCGAGCTCCTCGAGCGAGAGCAGCTCGGCCACCGGGTCGCCGACCTTCAGCCACTGGCCCACTTGGGTGTGCCGGGCGATTACCACCCCGTCAAAGGGCGCCAGGATTCGCGAGCGCTCGCGCTCGTAGCCGATTCGGTCGATCTCGGCCCGGAGCTGGTCGATCCGTCCCTGCCAGGCGCGAAACTCATAGAGCGCATCGTCAAGCTGCTGGCGACTGAAGACGCCCGAGGCCGACAGCTCGCGCGCTCGCTCGTAGTTGCGCTCCGCCAGCCGCTGGCGCGCCTCGGCCTCCTCAAGCTGCGCCCGCGCCGCTCGCAGACTGAGCTCCAAGCTCTGCTCGCTCAGCCGAGCCAGCAGGTCCCCTTTCTTGACGTGCTCGCCCTCGCGGACGGGAACTTCCGTCACCAGACCGGCGATCTCGCTCGCCACGCGGCTGATCAGGCCTGCCTCGACCGAGCCGGGCAGCGTCACGCGGCGATGGACTCGGTACTGTCTCGCCTCGGTGAAACCCACCGGACTGGCGGATGGCTGCGCTGCGCAAACGGGCAGGAGCCAAAAGATCCACAGCGAGAGGCGAACCCACATGAGAGCATCGGCCCGGGGCAGCCCCGGACAACCGGCGTCGCCGACGAGCCCGGCCTGGCGTCAGCCTCCCATCTAGCTTACACCCAACCGGCTGGGGACCGGGGTTTTCCTGATACAATCGTGTCCCAACCGCCATGCCCGTCGAGGTCCGCCCCATTACGGCCGGGGACCGCGCCCAGGTCGCCTCCCTCATCCAGGTGTCGCTCAACTTCTGGTATCGCCTGCACGGCCGGCCGCCGATCTTCTCCGGTGATCCGATGGCGGCCGACGTGTTCTTCGAGGTCTACGACGCCCTCGAGCCCGGCTGCGGCATCGTCGCGCAAGATACCCGCTCCGGCCTGCTGGCCGGCTCCTGTTTCTACCACCCCCGCCCGCATCACGTCGGCCTGGGCATCATGAACGTTCACCCGAACTACTTCGGGACGGGCGTCGCCAGCGCGCTGCTGCGCTACATTCTCGCATTGGCCGCAGAGGAAGGCAAACCGGTGCGGCTCACTTCGAGCGCCTTGAACCTGGACTCGTTTTCGCTCTACACGCGACACGGCTTCATCCCGCGCCGCCTCTTCCAGGACATGGTTCTGCCCGTTCCCGCCGGCGGGCTCGACTGCGCCCATCCCGGCGGCTCGCGCGTGCGCGACGCCACAGTCGCCGACGTGGCCGCCATGGCCCGGCTGGAGTTGGCCGTCAGCGGCATCAGCCGGGAACTGGACTACCGCTTTGCAATCGAGAACCCGCTCGGCTGCTTTCACGTCTCGGTCTACGAGGGCGAGGCCGGCTTGATCGACGGGTTTATCTTCTCCTGCACTCACCGCTCCTTCCAGATGCTTGGCCCCTGCGTGGCTCGCTCGGAAACGGAGGCCGAAGCGCTGCTTCTGGCTGAACTGGACCGCTTTCGGGGTCGGCCGGCGTTGTTTCTCCTACCGGCCGATCAGGCCGGATTGGTGGCCCGCATGTACGACCGCGGCGCGCGCAACGTCGAGCTGCATGTGTGTCAAGTGCGCGGCCCGTTCCAGCCCTTCGCCGGCATCAGCACCCCGGCGTTTTTGCCGGAAACCGGCTGAGCCGGCCTGTCGGAATTTATCTGCGCCTTTGCGCCCCCGTGAGGCCGGCGGCGTCGACAATGCCCCGGCGCAGGTTCTCAAGCGATTCGGTAATGGGGGTGGGCTCCGGAGCGACCACGCCGCTCAAGCATACCTCACGAAACACCGCCACCAGCTCCGAATCGCGCCAGCCACGGCGCGCCTCGTCCTCGAGCACGGCGAGCGCGTCGCCCTGCGGCAGCGCGGGCTTGTACGGCCGCTGCGTGGTGAGCGCGTCATAGATATCCGATAACTGAAGAATTCGCGCCAGCAGCGGAATGCTCTCGCCCCGCAGTCCATCCGGGTAACCCGAGCCGTCCCAGCGCTCGTGATGGTGCCGGATGATCGGCAGCACGGCGGCCAATGTCCTCATCGGACGGCAGATCTGCTCGCCGATGATCGGATGCTGCCGCATCTGCTCCCACTCCTCTTCGGTGAGCGGCCCGGGCTTGAACAGGATGGCGTCGGAAATGGCGATCTTGCCGATGTCGTGCAGGTAGCCGCCGCGATGCAACGCCACCAGATCCTCCAAGCCCAGCCCGAGGGCCTTTCCAACGGCGACGCTATAGGCTGCCAGGCGCTGGCAGTGCCCATGGGTGTAGCGATCCCGAGCCTCGATCGACTGCGCCAGGGCGAATAGGATCGTCTCGGCCTCCTCGAGCGTGTCAAGAGCCGCCTTCTGCCGGAGCATCGCCCGCACGCGTGTGCGGACCAGTTGCGGGTGAAGCGGCTTGATCAGCAGGTCATCGGCGCCGGAGTGGATGCACAGGATCTCGCGCTCGACGCCGGGAACGCTCGTCATCATCAGCACCGGTACGAACATCGTCCGCCGATCGGCCTTCAGCCGGGCGCACAGCTCGACGCCGTCCGTTTCCGGCAGCATCATCTCGAGAATGATCAGATCGACGCGCTCGCGTTCCAGGATGGCCAGCGCCTCGCGAGCCCCGGAGGCCTCCACGAGCGTGCAACCCTCCTGGCGGAGTATCGATCGGAGCACGTGGCGGTTGGAGGCCGCCGCATCGACGATAAGCACCCTCGGCTGCCAGGAGGAAGGTGGCGCCTCCAGACACCAGTCCAGCAGCGGTTGCGCGGCGACGGCCGTCTGTTCCAATCCCCCGCGGGGGCTTCCGCTCAGTTTTGGTGCCATTCTCTTTTGTGAGACCGGCGCTTCGTGTCTTGATGCGGCGATGATGCTCTGATAGCGGCTCCCCGCCTCTTATCGGAGGAATCCCGCGGGACTTTAATCGGGATGCCGGCCCCGTGCCGCTTTCAGTGGCCGCCGGTGTTCAGCCGCTTGAGAATGTCGGCCACATAATTGATCGTCTCCGGGATCGGCGGCAGCCCCTCGAAGCGGTCCACCCGGCCGGGCCCGGCATTATAGGCCGCCAGCGCCAGGCTGATGTCGCCTTTGTAACGCTCGAGCAACCGGCTCAGAAATCGCGCCCCGGCGGCGATGTTCTCCTTCGGGTCGAACGGATCGTTGACGCCCAGCTCGTCCGCCGTCGCCGGCATCAATTGCATCAGCCCTTGCGCGCCCTTGGGGGAGACCGCGCACGGGCGGAAGCCCGATTCCCGGTCGATAACGGCCCGCAACAAGTCCGGAGTAAACCCCTCACGCCGCGCAATCTCTTCGATATACTCCTTGAGCTCGTTGGGGGGGATGGGCGGACAGTCGTCTTCGACCGGCTGTCCCCCTTGGGCTTCCCACTCGGAGACAACCCACGGCACGGTGAACCAGCCCGAGGCCGCCTGTTCCGTCGAGGCGGCAACCTGTCGACGAACGGAATCCCTCTGCTTGGCGATCGAGGCCTCCATCATCGCTCGGGCGGCCTCATACGGATCGGGCCGGCTTTCCCCGAATGCCACGCCGGCAATCAGCCATGCAGTCCAGACGGGCAGAGCGCGCCGCACTGCCCTCTAGAATCGGACGAAGGGGCCGGGAGCTTGAGGGCCGCAAGCAGCTAGCGAGCCGCCGAGACCTGCCAAGCCTCGAGGTTCACCACGTGCTGGCCGCGGGGCAGGAACAGGATCACCCGGTCACCCTCCTCGATCATCCGCGCCTCAACCGGCTCGCCATCGATCTCGACCCGCACCGGGCGCCGCTCGAGCACGGCAATGGCGCGCGAGTCGCTCTCGTAGGCGAACTCGAGCCCGCCCGGCGTCACCGAGGCGGTGCGCAGCTCCCCGTTGAAATCTAGGAGCCGCATCGGCGGCATCTCTTCGGCCGGCTCAAGCGCGTGAGCACCCGCCGGCAGCCAGACCGTTTCCTCGTCGAGGAAAGGCCAGAGGCGCCCGTTGAGCTTTGCCGGCCCGCGCCAGGGTACGCCCACGCCGAAGCGGGACTCGACGATGAGCCGGTCCTCCCGCTGCGCCACGCGCCGGACGGCCGCCATCGCCGAAGGCAACAGCCCAAGGTCGGCCGTCAGGATGGAATGCTCGGCATAGACGGCGACGCGAGCGAAGGCCTGCGAGGCTACGTGCAGCAACTGGTAGAGCTCGATGCCCGTCTGCTGCCGCGTCGGGTAGACGTCCTGATACCGCTCGACGATGTTGATGTCGATCGCCAGCTTGTCGGCGTGCGGCGTCAGAGCCTCGTAGCGCCGCGCGATCTCCAGATAGCGCTTCGGCCCCAGGTGCCAGACCGTGGCGGGGTCCTCGATGAGAAAGGTGAAGCGGTGGCGGTCGAGCAAGGGCAGCAGCGCCGCCGCGTCGGCCCCGATCAGATCGCGCATCCGCGTATCGAAGCGGTCATCCACATGAGTCAGCACCAGATCGAGATGCGGCCTGCGCTTGCGCGCCCGCTCGATCTCGGCGATCCACTCCTCCTGCATCCGGCGCGCCAGTTGGGCCCGATACTCGAGAAACTGCCGCAAGCCCGCCGGATTGTTCGAGTGATGGCGCGGCGAGTCGGCGCGAAACAGCTCGAGCGGATCGAAGCCGTGGCCGGCTTGGAAGTCGCGCCGCACGTCCTCGTTCATCGGGGTGAAGCGCGCCGGGTTCTCATGTCCCTCGAGCGATTCAAAGTACAGCTCGGCCAGGTTCACGCCGTCCCAGTCGAACCGGTCGATGAGATTGTGGATGCCCCGGGCCACCGCGGCGTAGCAGTCGCGATTGGCGAGATTCATGAGCTTGCGCCAGTCCAGGAAAGCGTCCTGGAGCACCGCCGTCTTCTCGCGCCACGCTGGATGGGCGTTCCAGAACGCCTCGCTCACGTGAGGCAGCTCCAGCCAGGCGTAGACCAGAATCGCCTGACGGTGACAGGCTTCGATCAGAGAACGCAGCCAGGCGTCGCGTTGCGGATCCGGCTCGAAGTAGTGCCAGGCGGCCACCTGAAGAGCCTGAATCCCTGCGCGCCGCCAGCGCCGGGCGAAATAGTCCAAATCGACGCGGCTGCGGTAGGGGCCGTCGAAGAACGCCCAAAGCCGGCTGGAGCGAAACGGGGGTTCGAAGCCCAACCCGCGCAGTGTCTGAAAGAGGTAGGGGAAGCGCTCGAAGCCGTGTTCGCCGGGCGTCACCGCAACCCACAAGACGCCTCCTGCGCCGAGCCGCAACCCGGCCACGAGCGGCGAGCCGCTCCAGCGCTCCTTAGCGAAAACCTGCGCTCCTTCCGGCAGCTCGAAGACCGGTAGCTCGAGCTGGCGCTCCCAGATGATACTGAGCTTGGGATCGTGCACGTCGAGCACGTTGCGCACCGGCACGCGCCGCTCGGTCGGCCGAAATCCGAAGGCGGCCGCCAGCTCCGAGTCTCCCTCGAGCACCAGGATCGCTCCACGCTCGACTCGCTCGCGCCAGTGCGCGGCGACATCGCTCGAGGCGCTGCGTACGACAAAGACGCCGGAGTGGCCCGCCGCCTCCGGCATCATTCCGAGCGCCGAGAAGATCTCCGGCCACGGGCCGGGTTCGTCGCCCGCCACATGGTAGTGGAAGGTCGGACGCGGCGCCGGCGTGACCGCCCTGGCAGCGGCCCCGGCCAGAAGCAGAGCGGCCAGAAGGCTAGCGGCTGAACGCATACCAGACTCCTCCGCGAAGGTCGTAGTAGTTGCGCCCCTGCGGATGCCCCTCGATCAGGTAGCGCCCGCGGAGCGCATCCACAGTGAAGAACATCGACCGAGGCATCGGTTTCCACCGGAAGCGCAAGCCAGGGCCAAATTCGGCGAAGTTGGCCCAGATCTGCCGCTTGGAGTCCCCCGTGAGATTGGCGTTCCAGTAGAGTTGCGCCTCCAGGCCCCCGAGCGCGCCCGCGGCCGGCAGCGTGTAACCGAGACGGTTTCGCAGACTCGCCAGCACGGTGTTCGCAAAGCGGCTCATGAACACACCGTCGAAGAAGGCGTCAAAGAACGGCCCCGAGGACTCGCCGCCGAGAAAGTGGCCCCAGCCCCGGCCGATCGAGATGCCGCCGCGGTAGTCCGGCGCCAGGCGGCCGGGACGGTCGCGGCGGTTCAGGTAGCTGATGTCGGAGCCGGCCTCCGCCCAGGCGAATAGCCCTTTCCAAACCGCGGTGCGGATGCCTACCCCGAAGATGAACGAGCTCTCCGACAGATACTGCGGCACCACCGAGCCGACGGTCCGACGGGCGTCGCCGGCAAAGCGCACCGACACGTAGGGCAGCAGGGGAATCCGGCCCAGGCTCACCTCGGTCTTCACCTGCGCATAGGCGAACAGGTCGCGCCAGCGCGTCGAGTACAAGGGCAGCGACCAGAAGGTCGTGCGGAAGCGCGCCAGAGCCGGGCGCAAGCTCCGATAAGACCGATCGGCCTCCTGCGCCACATCCGGGTCAGGACTCCGCCGCGCCAAATCGAACCACAGTATCGCTTGATCGTCGCGACGGAGAAGGTTGTAGGTCTGCCCCAGCCGGAGCATCACCTCGAAGTCCACCGGATCGTTCAGGTGCGCGATGGTGAAATACTTCATGGCGTCCTTCAGATAACCGGCCTGGTAGCTCTTCTCGGCGAGCACCTTGGCCTCCTCCGACACCTGTTTGGGCGGCGTCTCCGGAGGCCGCTTCATGCTCTGCGGCAGGTGGAGAACCCGGCGGACCCGATCGGCCAGCTCCTCGTCGCCGGAGGCGAGCACTCGCTCAAGCAGCGGCCGGGCTTCCTCGAACTTCTTTTGCCTCAGGTAGATAAAGCCCAACTGGGCCGCGGAAAGCAGATCCGCCGGGGCCGCCTCGACGATGCGGCGGAACTCGGCCTCCGCGGCCTCGCGGTTGCCCATGGCCAGGTGCAGATAGGCCAGCTCGCGGCGCAGATCGATGTTGGTGGGGTCGAGCTCGAGGGCGCGCTCGAACTCGTAGACGAACGGATAACGCGCATCGAGCATCGCGCGTGCCTCCTCGGCCACACGCGGCTCAGCGCCGCGCGAGGCGGCAAGCAGCGCGGTGTGAGCCTCCTCGGTGCGCCCTAGCTCCTTCAGGACCCGCCCCATGTCGACCAGCAGGCGCCTTCGGTCGGGCCGCAAACGCCAGGCGTATCGATAGTGCTGGAGCGCCAGCTCGAGCTCGTCGCGGTGCTCGGCCAGGCGCGCCAGCTCCCAGTGCGCGCTGAAGTTGTTCGGGTCCATCTCCACCACCCGCTTCCACCGTGCGATGCCTTCTCTTAGCGGGCGGTCGACATTCTCGAAGGCCTGCTCGGCGGTTCGCCGGGCTTCGCCTTGGCCCGTCCGCCGGACACGGTCGAAGATCCGCCGCGCCGTCGCCTCCCGACGCGTCTCAAAACAGAGGAAGGCGTACTCGAGCGCCACATGGTGATCAGTTGGATCCAATCTCATCGCCTCGCCGAACTCGTCGCGCGCCGCCTCGTTCTCGCCAACTTTTAGGAGCGCGTAAGCCAGATCTTTCCGAATCGTAGCGCGTTCGGGCGCCGCCTCGACCGCCTGGCGAAAGGCGGAAATGGCCCCGTCATAATCTTTCACCCGCAGGGCGGCATAGGCCCGTTCCAGGTGGGAATAGGCGGGATCCTCGGCCGACAAAGACCTCGACTGAGACGGCAGCAGAGCCAAGGCAGCCAGTAAGAGTTTGGCACTACGCATCGGACTATCCCTACGAGGGATCTGTCCTAGTAGTGCCCTGAGGAAGGAAAAGTCGCAGGCCGCTTTGCTGCGCACGCGCAGCGGCGCACTTTCCGGGCGCGGCTACTCGGAGGAGCTTGTGGCTTTCTTGGCCTTCGTGCGGCGGTTCTTGGTCCGGCTCGGAGGCTGGCGATCGATCTTTTTCAGATTCGGCACGACAATCGAGGAAATGAACTTCTTTTGTCCGTGATCATCGAAGTGAATGACCACATACTCGTCATCGCAGGAGACGACGGTGCCGCAGCCGAACTTCGGATGCTCGATCTGTGCGTTTTGGGAAAATGCGGGCTTGGGAGCCATCAGACGGTGCCTCTTTATCTTTAATTTTAGCAAGTTGCCGGCGCTGATGTCTAATCGGAGCGCGCCCCTGCCCGGCGTCTGTCAATCCCGGCCGGCAGCTTTCTTGCGGCGCCGCCGATCCTTGCCCTTGCCGGGCACGATCGGCTCGCTTGGGACGGCCCACCGACCTAGATGGTAAGTCCGCCGATAGCCTGCCGTGAGGTTAGCAATTTCGACCGTGAGAACGCCGCCGGCGCTTGAGGAGTAGGCCTCCTCGATCTCCTGGCTGCCGGCCCCTTCCCAGCGCTCGATCGGCACCGACGTAAGCTCGGTGCGGTCCCGCAAGGCCGGATCGAAAGGAAACAGGATCTCGTCCCAGATGGTGATGTCCCCGAGCGGGCGTCCATCCTCGGCCCGGTGGCTGCACTCCAGGTAGCGGAAGTGACCGATGTTGTGTGCCGGCCGATATCGCCGCGATACTCGCAGGCTCGGTTCGCCCGCCGCCGGCAGGGGAGTGCCTTTGGCAAACAAGGGATCGAAGACGATCGTGCGGCCGCAGTCAGCCTCGCGCCAGACGCCGAAGTAACGGGTAAACGTGTCGCGAAGCACGTAGCCGGCCTGCTCGTCGGCCTGAATGGCCAATCCGATCGCAGTCGCCGAGTACATGTAAGTGGAACGTTTCACCCGCCGTCCGAACACCTCGCGGAGGGCGCGCGGCACCAGCGGCAACTCGCTGCCTCCCCCCGTGACATAGAGTAAGTCCGGTTCGGCTTGGTGGGCCCGTAACAGGTCTTCGACGGCGTGCACAGTCTCCTCGACCATGGGACGGCAGCGCTCATAAAAGGCGTCCACCGACAGCGTCACCGGCTCCCAGTCGGAGTCCACCGCGCCGAGATCGACGACGATGCGCCGCGTGTTGGGATGGAGCGATTCCTTCTTCTGGCGGCACTCCTCATGCAAACGAAACCACTGCGCCTGCGTCAGCGCCTCCCGCTCGGCGGCATCGATGCCGGCCTCCTCGAGCGCCATCTCGGCCAGCACACTGTCAAAGTCATCGCCGCCGAGCGTCGGGATTCCCTCGGAGGCGATCACGGAAAACTGGCGCTCTTCGGCGCACACCAGCGAGGCGTCGAAGGTGCCCCCGCCGAGATCGTAGACAAGCAGCAATCCCTTGCCTTTCGGAGGTAACTTCCCCTGGTTGGCGTGGACGAACTCGATGCTTGCCGCCGAGGGCTCGTTGAGCAACCCCAGCACGTCGAAACCGGCGCGCCGAAAGCCCTCCACCGTCAAGAACCGCTGATTGCCGTTGGCGTTGGCCGGCACGCCGAGCATGACCTCGAACGGTTCGCCGGCCGGCGCCTCGAGCGTGGAGCGTTCAACGAGCGCCGCCTTGAGCGAAGCCGCCAGCTCAACGAGCAGCTCGAGCATCAGCACTCTCTGGCCGGCGATCTCCAGCACCGTGTGCGGCCCGGCCTCTTCCAGATAGCGCTTCAGCGAGCGGATGACCGTCCAGCCGGGCTCTTGTTGGGTCTCCCAAGCCTCCCAGCCATAGCGCCGCTCGGCGCCGCGCACGGCCACCAGGGGCGGGTACCAGCTCGTGCGCTCGCCTTGCGGCGTTTCAAAACCGACGACCGGATAGTTGCCCCGGTCGACGAGCGCCACGACGATGCGCGTCGTGCCGAAGTCGATCCCCAACCTCATGGAAACGCCTTGAGATGGGCGGAGACCAGCTCACTCATGCCTCGACGAGCTCGACCAACTCCACCTCCATGGTCAGCTCTTTTCCTGCCAGCGGATGGTTGCCGTCGATGGTGACCGTCGTCTCGCTCAGCGCCGTCACGCGGACGTCGGATTCGTGACCGTCGGCGTGTCGGACGCGCAAGCTCGTTCCGATTTCGAGCTCCAGCTCGGGCGGCACCAGGCTCCGGTCCACCGTCGCCCTCATCTCTTCGTGGTACGGCCCGAAGGCTTTTTCGGGCGCGATCTTGAAGGTTTTCGATTCGCCGACCTTCATCCCGAGGACGCCCTCCTGAAGTCCAGGAATGATCTGGGACTCTCCCACGACGAACTCAAGCGGTTCGCGGTGGCGCGTGGTGGCGAAAATCGTGTCGTCCTCCAGGCGGCAGGTATAGTGAATCCGAACGGTATCCCCCGGCTTGACGGAGGGTACGGCGTCCGGTTGCAAGTTAGGTTCCATGATTCCTCATCTTCCCAGCCCTGGCGGGTCAATGTCAAAGAAGCGCCTGGCAAGCCCGAGCCCGGCTCGCGTATGCTGGTGCGAAGGTCGGAGCCGAGTTCGGATGCAAGGTTCACTCAAGGCCGCTCTCCTGTTGCTGGTTGCGACCAGCCTCGGGCCGGCCGCCGACGCCTATCTGGCCGAGGTCGAGGCCTGGCGCCGGGAGCGCGAGAGGCGGCTCACGGCCGACGACGGCTGGCTCACCGTCGCCGGGCTGTTCTGGCTCAAGGAGGGAGAAAACAGCTTCGGCACGGACCCCTCCTGCGACATCGTGCTGCCGAAAGGCTCGGCGCCGCCGCAGGCGGGCGTTTTCGAACATCGGCAGGGCCGGACGCTTTTGCGCTGGAAGGACCGGCCCGGTGAACCGCTCGAAATGCAGCCCGACACGCCGGGACCGCCCACCATCGCCACCCTGGGAGACCTAAGCTTTTTCGTCATCCGGCGGCAAGACCGCTTCGCGATCCGCCTCCGGGACCGCAACAGTGCTTTCCGGAAACAGTTCACCGGTCTGAACTGGTATCCGGTCGATGCGGCCTGGCGCGTCCGGGCTCGTTTCACTCCGTACCGCAAACCGCGCAAGTTGCGGCTGGCTTCGACCATTGGCGAGCCGCAGGAGTTCGAGGCGCCCGGTTCTCTGGAGTTCGAACTCCAAGGGCGTCGCCTCCGCCTGGAGGCCGCCTGGAGCGGCGGAGAACTTTTCCTGATTTTCAAGGACCTCACCAGCGGCAAGACCACCTACCCGGCCGGCCGCTTCCTGTACGCGAAACCCCCTAAGGACGGAGTCGTGGTGCTCGACTTCAACAAGGCCCACAATCCGCCCTGCGCGTTCACGCCCTACACGACCTGTCCGCTCCCGCCCAGACAGAACCACCTCCCCGTCGCCATTACCGCCGGGGAGCAGCTTTACCGGGGACCTTGAGCCGGCGGGGCCCGGCGAGAAGAGAATCGGCCTTAGACCTTGAATCCGGCATCGGCGCTGTGATAGCTGTCTAGGACGAGGAGGCACCATGCTTTCCGCTCTCAACCTTCCACCCCTCCGCATCCTGATCGTCCCATGCCTGACCCTCACGCTGATCTCCTGCGCAACCGGCCCGGCGCCCAACACGCCGCCGTGGTTCTGGCAGGCGGCACAGGACACCTATCGAATGGGCGATTACCTGAAGGCCATCGATCACTTAGAGCCGCTGATCGCCCCCGGCGGCGAGTTCACCGAGCGCGCGCAGCCGTTCCGGCTCGTGCTGACGGCGGGCCTCGCCCGCGGCTACATGGACCTGGCGGAGGCCTTCGAGGCGGGCGCGCGAATGAACGAGAGAGCAGCCACCGAGTTTCGTCGCCGCATGAATGTGTACCGCAGCCAGGCCAACCGCCGCGCCATGAACTTCGCCGAGAGCTTCCTGGCATTCGAAAAGGCCGGCCCCGGTGCGTCGATTCCCATCGCGTTTCCCTATCCGAGCGGCAACCCGCTGCCGGTGGCTGAACTCACGAAGGCCGGGCAAGGAATTGCCTTGTCGGAGACGGAGCTCGCGACAGCCGAGCGGCGCGCCGTCGAACGCGCCATCCTGATGACAGCCTGCACCGCCGTCGGCGCCGAGGACGACACCGCCAAAGCCCAACAGGTTTTCTCCGGCCAGAACGTCACGGTCCCTAAAGAGACCTTCCTGCTGGCCATGGCTAAACAACTCCACGCGCTCTCCCAGTTGTATACGCCGGCCAAGATGAACGAGCCGGATAAGCTCAAATTGTTGAACGAGAGGGCGCTCGAGGCGCTGCGGAGCCTGCCGGAGACCGCCGAAACGAAATCCCTGGTCGAGAAGATCGAGAAAATGCTCAAACCGAAGGCCTGAAGTGGTCTCTCGCCGGCGAGGCTCAAGGCTGCGCGGGCACCAGCTCAGCCGGTCGGCCCGGCTCCTGCCGAACGTGAAACGGCAGGTCGCGCTCCTCACAGCCGGGCAAGGGAGTGAGGGAGTAATAGTTTAGGCCGTAGCGCAAGCTCCGGTGGACGGGCTCCAGGCAGACCTGCTCGCGCCGGGGCTCGATTTCGCGCCAGAGGGCCCGCGCGGAAACCTCGCGATCGAGCGCCGCCATCGCGGTCAACTTGACGAAGAGCACACCGGCGGCGGCGCCTGCGGTGAGGGCAGCGAAAGCATAGTCGCGCTTGCCGGCGCGTTCCCACCACCAGACCAGTCCGGCCAGAAGCAGGACGGCAACCAGGGGCTCCAAGCCTGGCGCCGGCCGCTCGGCTCGTGACAGCCCCACGCGCAGGGCCTCCGGCAACACCGCCGCCGCCCAAGGGGCGAGGGCCAGCATGACGGCGCTCGCCGCCAGCAGCCCACCCAGCCGGGGCGCCTCCGCGGCCGCACGTCCCAGAACCGCACATAGGGCGGGAAACAGCGGCAGCAGGTAGCCAGGCAGTTTGTTGGTGGCCGCGGAGAAGAAGACGAAGCCGAACAGGAAGCAGGCGAGCAGCAAGCGCAGCCTGGCCTCGCTGCGGAGCTCTTGCCGAAACCCGAGAATCGACAGTGGAGTCCACGGCGCCAGGCCGGCCGCGAGCACCGGCAGGTAGAACCAGAACGGCTGCACGTGCTGGATCGTCTCGCTGGCAAAGCGCTCCACGTGGTGCCTCCAGAAAAACTCTTCGAGGAACGCGCGGCCATGTAGCGCGGCGCAGGCGAGATACCAGGGAGCGGCCGAAAGCAAGGCGGTGGCGCCAAAGGTGACCAGGGCGGCCCGCCTTCGCCGCCCGAACCAAACCAAAGGGATCGCCAATGCCAGGGGAACGAGCCCCTTAGCGAGGATCGCCAGCCCGAGCAAAAGGCCGGCGACAGCGGCCGCCTTCAGGCTGCCGGTGCGAATCCAGTCGAAGCTCACCAGCAGCGAGGCCGAGAAGGCCGCCGCCAGCGGCAGATCCATCACCGCCACTTGGCTGAAGGCGAGCCAGCCGGCGCTGGTCGCCAGCATGGCGGTGGCGTAGCAGGAGGCGCGGCGGCCGAACTCGCGCTCGAGTCGCCTCTGGAAGAAGACCAGAAACGCCACGCTGGTCAGCGCAACCGGAAGGCGAGGCGCCAGCTCGGGGCCCAGACCCGCAAGGAAGCCGATGGCCGTCATCCAATACAGCAAAGCCGGTTTCTCAAACCACGGCTCGCCCCACAACCGTGGCGTCACCCAGTCGCCGGAGAGGGCCATCTGGCGGCCGATAGCGGCATAGCGCGGCTCGTCAGGCCCCAGCAGACCAGCCCCATTCAGGCCGAAGAAGTACAGTAGATAAAGGAGCAAGCCGACGGCAGCAGCCGCCAAAACCGAGCGCCACACCCCTCCAGCGTATAATGGCCGGAAGAGGAAGGCCTCCGAGCGGGGCTGGCGGTCACCGCCGGGCGGCGGCTTGCCCAACATCGGATCCCAGCCTATGATTCCGCCATTGCTTGTCAAGCTTCCCACCTCGGCCAATGCCGTGATTCGCTTGCACGAAAACGACAACGTCGTCGTGGCGCGAGTGCCGCTATCGGCCGGCTTCGCTTTTGTCGCTGGAGACGCCTCCGTCACCGTCCGCGAGTCGGTGCCGGCGGGTCACAAGGTGGCAATCGCGCCGATCCAGGCCGGAGAGGCGGTACGCCGGTGGGGGCAGATGATCGGCCGGGCCAGCCGTCCGATTGAGCCCGGCGAGCACGTCCATCTGCACAACCTCGCCTATGAGGAACGCACGGTCGAGTATGAATTTCCGGACGTTGAGCTGCCGCTGCCGGAGGCCCCGACGACGGCGCCTACCTTCCTCGGATACTTGCGGGAGGACGGCCGCGCGGGTACGCGCAACTATGTCGCCGTGGTGGCGGCCAGTAACTGCGCCTCCTATGCCGTGACCCTGGCCGCGCGTAGCTTCGAGAACCAGACGCTGCCGCCGGGCGTTGACGGCGTGGCCGCCTTTCCCTTCGAGGGCGGCTGCGGCATTGCCGTGGGCGCCGATACCGAACAGCTCGAACGGACCCTGGCCGGGCTGATGCTCCACCCCAATGTCGCCGGGGCCGTGCTGGTCGGTCTCGGCTGCGAGGTCAACCAGGTGGAACGCTACGCGTCGCTTGCAGCGAGCCCGGACCGCTTCGCCACCCTCACCTTGCAGGCGACCGGCGGCACGCGGGCCACCGTCGAGGAGACGCGCCGCCATCTCTGGCGCATGATCGAACGCGCCGCCGCGGACCGGCGCGTCGAGCTGCCCGCCTCGAAGCTCGTCTTGGGCCTTGAGTGCGGCGGCTCGGATTCCTTCTCCGGGATCACAGCCAACCCGGCGCTCGGTCACTGCTCGGACCTGCTGGTGGCCTGTGGGGGAACCGCGGTCCTGGCGGAAACGCCCGAAACCTTCGGCGCCGAGCACTTGCTCGTCAAACGCTGCCGCAACCGCGCTGTGGCCGAACGCTATCTGGCCTTCGTCCACGACTACAAGTCCTATCTGAGGCGCTTCGACAGCACGTTCAATGACAATCCCGGTCCCGGTAACAAAGACGGCGGCTTGACCACCATCCTGGAGAAATCGCTGGGAGCGGTGGTCAAAGCGGGCACGACGCCGATGACGGATGTCGTCGGTTATGCCGAGGCGATTCGCACGCCCGGCTTCGTCTTCATGAACACGCCCGGCTACGATCCGGCTTCGCTCGCAGGCATGGCCGCCGGCGGCGCCAACATCTTCGCCTTCACCACCGGTCGCGGCAGCGCGACCGGCTTTCCCACGGTGCCGGTGATCAAAATCTGCTCGAACAGTCACACCTTCCACCGCATGCGTGAGGATATGGACGTCAACGCCGGCCGCATCGCCGACGGCGAGGCCACGGTCGCCGAGGTGGGCCGGGAGATTTTCGAGCTTCTGCTGCGCGTTGCCTCCGGGGAGCGGACGGCCTCGGAGCGTTTGGGGCACAACGAGTTCGTGCCCTGGCGCATCGGGCCGATGTTGTAACTCATCGGATAAGATGAAAGAAATGCGCCTCCTTTTCGCTTTTTTGCTCGCGAGCGTCCTCGCGCTGCCGGCTGAAGGACCAAAGTCCGCCCTCGACAAGGCGACGCTCGAGGCCTATATCCGCCACCTGTTTCTTTGGGGCCCGCAGATTCAGGTGACGATCTCCGATCCGAGACCCTCGGAGTTGCCCGGGCTGCTTGCGGTCCGCGTAAGAGCCGCGGCCGGCGGCGCCGCGCAAGAACAGGATTTTTATGTCTCCCGGGACGGTCGGAAGATCGTGCGCGCTCTCATCTACGACGTCAACCAGAGTCCGTTTGCCTCCGAGCTTGCCAAGCTCACCACCGAAGACCAGCCGGCTTTGGGCGTCCCCGGGGCGCCTGTGTCCATCGTCATTTTCAGCGACTTTCAGTGCGGCTATTGCGCTCAGGAAGGGCGCATGCTGCGTGAAAACCTGCTCAAGACCTATCCCGAGCAGGTTCGCCTCTATTTCAAGGACTTTCCGCTCGACCAGATTCACCCCTGGGCGCGCCTGGCCGCCATCGCCGGCCGCTGCGTCTACCGGGAGTCGGAGGAGGCCTTCTGGAGCTATCACGACTGGGTCTTCGCCCACCAGTCCGAGCTCGACGCGCGCAATTTCAAAAACAAGTTTCTGGAATTTGTCAGCTCCCACGGCGGGCTGGACGGCTTCAAGCTCGCCAATTGCCTGGACCGGCGCCTGACGGAATCCGAGGTGAACCGCTCCGTCGCCGAGGGCCAGGCGTTGCAGGTCAATGCGACCCCGACCCTGTTTATCAACGGGCGCCGAATCAGTGCGCAGATTCCCTGGGAGAATCTCAAACAGGTGATCGACTTCGAGCTCGAGCACTACAGAAGCGACCGAGCGGCCGAGGCCTGTTGCGCCGTCAAGCTCCCCGTGCCGGTCGAGCAAAAATAAAGGTCGCAAGGGGTATGGGGGATGACTCGAAGCAGACGTAGCATCCTTTTCACCGCGCTCGTCGCGCTCGTCTGGTTCCCGGCGGCCGCCGGCCCCCCGGCGCGGCCCGCGCTCGATCCGGATCGTTATCTCGAACACGTCAAGTTTCTGGCCTCGCCGGAGCTCAAGGGTCGGCTTACGGGCACGCCCGAGCTCGACCTGGCGGCCGACTACATCGCCCGCCAGTTCCAGTCGATCGGGTTGAAGCCGGTGGGCGCCTCCGGCTACTTCCAGCCGTTTCCGGTCACGGTCAACGCCGAGCTCGGGCCCGGCAACCGCTTCGAATACAAGCTGGGCGGAGAGCGGCGCAGCCTGAGGGCGGGCGCCGACTTCATCCCGTTTAACTTCTCCGCATCGGGCCGCTTTTCCGGGCCGGTCGTCTTCGCCGGCTACGGCATCACGGCTCGCGAGTACAACTATGACGACTACGCCGGCCTCGACGTCAAAGACAAGCTGGTTATCGTGCTGCGCCATGAGCCGCAGGAGTTCGACGAAAAAAGCGTCTTCGCCGGCAAGGTCTACACCGAACACGCTCAGCTTTTCAGCAAGGCCGTGAACGCGAAGATGCACGGGGCTCGCGGCGTCATCTTCGTCCACGACATCGGCAATCACAACAACGAAGACGGGGACTTGGAAAAGTTCCAGCGGACGGTCGGTCCGTCTAGCGTTGGGATCGCCTTCGTGCATGTCAAGGCCAAGGCGGTGGAACCGTGGTTTGAGGCGGCCGGCAAGAAGCTCATTGAACTCCAAGCGGCCATCGACAAGGACCTGACGCCGCAGAGCTTTGCCTTCCCGGCTACGCTCACCGTCGACCTCGAAGTCGACGTACGCCGCCAGAGCCGCACCGTGCGCAATGTCGCCGGCTACCTGCCGGGCCTCCAGCCGGAGTATGTGATCGTCGGCGCACACTACGACCATCTGGGCCTGGGCGAGCAGTTCTCGATGGCGCCCTCCGAGGTGGGCACTCCGCACCTCGGCGCCGACGATAACGCCTCGGGCACGGCGGGCGTCATCGAGCTCGCCCGGTGGTTCGCCGCGCAACCCAAACTGCGCCGGGGCATCCTGTTTTTAGCCTTCGCCGGCGAGGAGCTCGGCCTGCTCGGCTCAAGCTACTACGTCAACAACCCGCTGCTTCCGCTCGAGCGGGCCGTGGCCATGATCAATCTGGACATGATCGGCCGGGTGCGTGATTCCAAGGTTTACGTCGGCGGCCTGGGCACCGGTTCCACCTTCCGCCAGAGGCTCGAGCCGCTATTTGCCGAGGCCCCGCTTCAGGTGGAGTTTTCCGACACCACCGGCTACGGCTCGAGCGACCACACGTCCTTCACCGCCCGCCAGGTTCCCGTCCTGTTCTTCTTCTCCGGCCTGCACGGGGATTACCACCGTCCGAGCGACACCTGGGACAAGATCGATGCTCCGGCAACGGCGAAGCTGCTCGCCCTGGTCGCCGACGTCGTCCGGCGGCTCGGCGAAGACGACGAGCGCCCGCAGTTTGTTCGCCTGGCCGAGCCGCACCGCGGGCAGGCCGGCGCGCCGTCCGGCTCCGGCGGCTCCGGCTATGGCGCCTACTTCGGCAGCGTGCCCGACTTCGCTCAACTGGAGCGCGGCGTCCGCTTCGCCGACGTGCGCGAGGGCTCGCCCGCCGCCAAGGCGGGCCTGCGCCGGGGCGATATCCTCGTCGAGTTCGACGGCAAGCCGATCGACAACCTTTACGACTTCACCTACGCCCTGCGCAGCAAGCGGCCGGGCGAGGAGGTGACGGTGCGTGTGCTGCGCGACGGCGCGCCGGTGGAGGCCAGGGTTCGACTGGAGCAGCGGCGCTGACGACTTTTCCGCAAACGGCCGATAAAAAGAAGAGGCGATGTCCGGCGGGCTGAACCCTTCCCCGAAAACGTGGGTCCTTCCCCCGCTTATCCTCCACCCGTTCTCCGACGCCACCGGGCCAAGCCAACTGGTCGAGAGCTCCCGGGCCAGCCTGGTGCTCCACGGGCTTCTTCCCGACGGCGGCGCCACCGAGGAGGAGCTCGAGGAAAAACTCCTGGCCGGCCGCTACTGCGAGATGCGCATGCTCTTCTACATCGGAAAGGATCTGTTCCGGTGGTTCGAGCAGTGCCTGGACTTCTTCGAAAACCGGCCGGAGCTGGCCCGACAGGGGTACCGCCTGCAAAGCCTGGCCTCCTACTTGGTCTACTCGCCTCCGCAAGCCGTTCGCGACAAGCTCCGGCGCTGGGGCGTAGCCGAGTACCGAGGCATCTTTTCACGCGCCCTCGGCATCAAGTCCGCCTTCGAAGAGCTGCCCGCCCGCCAGGCGCTGGCGCGCGACTTTGTGCGCTACTACTACAAGTACGCCGACCATCTGTTCGCCGCGCTGCTGGCGCTCGTGCGCTACCCGGAGATCGACCCCGCGCGGTTCGACTTTGCCCTGTACGCTTCCGGCGAGTACGCGCGGATGCTCGAGCGGAGCTGGGAGAACGCCTGAACGCCGCCCGGCGGCTATAATTCCATCATGACGTTTCCCCGCATCCTGCTTGTCCGCCAGCACTTCCCTGACCGCAGCCTGCCTGACGTCGCCGGCGCCGTTAAAGCCGAGCTTCATCGCGCTCGGCTCGCCGAGCGCCTCCGGCCCGGTGCTTCGGTGGCGATCGGCGTGGGCAGCCGCGGCATCGCCAACATCGCCGTCATCACGCGCGCTGTTGTGGACTATTTCAAAGCCCAAGGGATGAGACCGTTCATTTTTCCCGCCATGGGCAGCCACGGCGCCGCCACCGCTGAAGGCCAGGCCCGGGTGCTTGCTCATTTCGGCATCCGCGAGGCGACGATGGAGTGTCCCATCCGCTCCCAGCTTGACGTGGTCCAGACCGGCCGGACCGAAGACGGGATCGAAACGTGCGTCGACCGGCTGGCCTGGGAAAGCGACGGCATCCTGCTGGTGGGACGGGTCAAGTGGCACACCGATTTCGAGGGGGAGATCGAAAGCGGGCTGTTCAAGATGATGGCGATCGGGCTGGGCAAGTTCAGCGGCGCCGCCGCCTATCACACCCACGCCTACAAGCTGGGCCTGGAGCGCGTGATCCTTTCCGTCGGCCGCCACCTCGTTCGGACGGGCAAGATCTTGGGCGGGCTGGCGATCCTCGAGGACGCCTATCACCAGACGGCGCTGGTGGCTGCGCTAGTGGCCGAAGAGATGGAGGCGCGCGAACGCGAGCTGCTCAAGCTGGTCAAGAGCTGGATGGGGCGCATCCCGGTGGAGGCGCTCGACATTCTCGTGGTGGATGAGATCGGCAAGAACATCAGCGGCGCCGGCATGGACACTAAGGTGGTCAACCGTTGCGACAGCGGACCGCCCAATCCCTGGCCTTACGCGCCGAAGATCCAGCGGATCTTCGTCCGCTCGCTCAGCCCGCTCTCCTACGGCAGCGCCGTGGGCATGGGCATGGCCGATGTGGTCACCACGCGATTTGTCGAGGCCATCGACTGGGAGCCGACCATCGTCAACGCCCTCACCGCCTCGAGCTTTGCCACCATGCGCATGCCGGTTCATTTTCCGACCGACCGGGAGTGCCTCGAGCGGCTCTGGCCCACCGTCGGCAAGTTCGACCCGCTCGAGGTCACTCTCGGTTGGATTCGCAACACTTTGGCTTTGGACCGCCTGGTGCTCAGCGAGAACCTCCGGGCTGAAGTGGAGCGGCGCCCGCAGCTTGAAATCCTCGGCCCGCCGCGCGAGCTCGCCTTCGACGCGGAGGGAAATCTGGTCGAGCTGCTCGAGGCCCGCCACGGCTGGGAGCAGCTAGCCGCCTCGTCCGCCTAGGCCGCCGACCGGCCGCCGCGTGCTTCCGGGTCTTGAGCCGCTGCGAGCATCAGGAACCGCCCGTGGCGGCCCGCAAGGAACTGGCGACACGCGTGAACAGGTTGTTGATCTCGGTCGCCACGTTGCCGAGCACCGCCACCGCCGCCACAGCGATGAAGCCGGCAATCAGCGCATATTCGATCAGGTCCTGGCCGCGCGTGTCCTTCCAGAAATTCTTCAACAGCGAACGCATCATAATTTTGCTCTCTCCTCTCCCTGTTTCCTCAGTTTTTCCGAGTTCTTCACTCGCTATGCTCAGTGTGAACGAACTCGCAATGCCGCGAAATTGATGAGATTACCTAGATGGCGGGAGGGGAAAACCTGCTGTCGGCCGGCGCAAGCCGGCTCGGGCAGGCGCCGGTCTCTTACTGCTTGCCGATGCCGAGCAAGACGATGCCGAGGAGGATCAGACCAAGACCGAGGAATTTATTGCGGGTGAACGGCTCCCCGAAAAACAGGCGAGACCAGAACAGAGTGAAGACATAGCCCAGGGAAACCATGGGATAAAGAATTGAAAGTTCACCGCGGCGGATCCCCATCAGGTAGAAAATCGAGGAAAACAGGAACAGCCCCACGCCGGCCGCCAGGCGCCAGTTGAGAAGCAGCGTCCGCGGATTGCGATGCAGGCGCCCGGCGCCCGACTTGAGAAACACCGCTCCGAATGAGCCGACGAACGCCGCGGTGAAGACGAGCAGGATGGAAGAAAGCGGCGTCGTCACCGGTTCGCGTTCCTGCCGAGAACGGTTACCCCGGCCACGATGGAGGCCACGCCCAGGACCTTGAAGACGTTGAGGGGCTCGTTGAACATCATCACCGACAGCGCGGTCACCCAGACGTAGGTGAGCGAGACGACGGGATAAAGCACGGAAAGCTGCCCGTCACGGAGGGCGAGAACCAGCAGCGCTGTGCTCAAACCGTAAAGGCTGTAGCCGGTCCAGAGGGTGACGCTGGTGAGGATGGCAAGCAGGTTGGGGCTCGCCAGCACGGCCGAGCCGATCTTCATGAGCACCTGCGCCGCTGCGCCGAGCAGCGTGCAGCCCGCCACCAGCGCGACGCACTGCCTGTGGCTAAAGCGAAACGATCTTCTCGTGCACTCCGTGAGCATGGCAGGCTTACCCCTCTTGCGCGGCGCGCTCTCCTCCTAGCCTAACACCCGGCGCGTCGATCTGCCGTAGCCTCCGCCACCCGGCGTCTCGATACGAAGCACGTCGCCGGCCTCGACCCGAAACTCCGCCTTGCCGGGCAGCCGGAAGGCCCGGCCCCGGCGAATCAGCACGTTGCGCCCAGGCCGACCGCGGCCTCCCCCTTCAAGGCCATACGGCCCGCGCCGGCGCCGATCGCTCACGAGCGAGACCTGGCAGGGCGCCAGGAACTCGATTTCGCGGATCAAGCCATCGCCGCCCCGGCGGCGTCCGGCGCCGCCCGAGCCGTCGCGAATTCGGTAGCGGCGAATCCGGATCGGCAACTGGTGTTCGAGCGCCTCGATGGGCGTGTTCCAACTGTTGGTCATGTGCGTGTGCACGCCGCTTGCGCCGTCGAATCGGGCGCTGGCGCCCATGCCTCCGGCAATCGTCTCGTAGTAGGCGAACGACTCGCCCGTTCGAGGATCGCGGCCACCGAAGCTTAAATTGTTCATCGTACCGGAGCTGGCAGCCGGAATTCGCCCCGGCGCCGCCTGCGCCAGGGCGCCCAACAATACATCGGTGATGCGCTGCGAAGTCTCCACATTGCCCGCCGCCATGGCTGCCGGGGGCAAGGCGTTCACCACGCTGCCGGCGGGAGCTTTGAGCTCGATCGGCCGCATCAGACCGGCGGTAAACGGCACGTCCTCGGCGATGAGGCTGCGAAAGACATAGGCCGTGGCCGCGGCGGTCACAGCGAGATTGGCGTTCACAGGCCCGTCCACCTGAGGCGCCGAGCCGGAGAAGTCCACCACGGCGCGACCGGCGCGCAGGGAAATGCGCACGGCAATCCGCACCGACCCGGGGCGGACCCCGTCGCCGTCGAGGTAGTCTTCAAAGCTGTAATCGCCGTCGGGAAGAGTCTCGAGGGTGGCGCGCATCATCGCTTCGCTATAGTCGAGCAGGGCGCGCATCTTGCGCCTCAGGCCGGCCCAGCCGTAGCGCTCGCCCAACTCGAGCAGCCGTTCGTTGCCTCGCCGGATGGCCATCCATTGCGCCAGAAGATCCCCTTCGCGCTCCACGGGCGTACGAACGTTGGCAAGCACCAGCTCGAGCACGTCCCGGTCGATGCGGCCGGCGCGCACGAGCTTGACCGGGGGGATGCGCAGGCCCTCCTGGTAGATCTCGCGCGCCAGCGGCATCGAGCCCGGACTCATGCCGCCGACGTCGGCATGATGGGCGCGGTTGGCCACATACAGGACCGGACGGCCGCTCCCGCGCGGGAACACGCCGGCCACGAAGGTGATGTCTGGCAGGTGCGTCCCTCCGCGAAACGGGTCGTTTAAGATCACCACGTCGCCGGGGGCGAGCGGGCCGGCCTCGATGGCGTGGCGCACCGCCATCGGCATCGCCCCGAGATGCACCGGCATGTGATCGCCCATGGCGATGGCATCGCCCGATTCGTCGTAGATGGCGCAAGAGAAGTCCCGCCGCTCTTTGATGTTGGCCGAGAAGGCGGTTTTGCGGAGCACGATCGCCATCTCCTCGGTGATCGAAGTCACCAGATGGCGGAACAGCTCGAGCTCGATCGGATCCGGTTTCGGCGGCCTAGGGGAGCGCAGGCGTCCTCCTTGGGGCCGGCGGTCGGCCCTCCTTCTGCGGTTTCGGACCGGCCGGGCCGGGGAGCTGGAAGACGCCGCCCGGCGCGGTCGGCAACTCCTGGGTCGGGGGCCCGACTTGGGGCTCTTCCGGCTCGGGAGACTCCTCCTCGGTCGGCTCCTCCTCGACGGGCGGCGGAGCGGGAGCGCAGAAGCCGACCTCGACCCGGAAGGAGGCTACGGCAGTCCACTCCTGCCCGCGCCGCCGCTCGAGCAGCCAGGCCGAGCCGGTGTCGGCCTCGGTGAGCCTCCAGTTCGGATCGGGCGTTACCGGATTGCGAATCCTCACCTGAATGGGGGTGGCGCTCACCTCGCGGATCATCCAGTCGGCGCCGCCGGTCATTGTCTCATAGCGCTCGTAGCGGGCCCCCGATTCGGACGCCCTCACCCGGTCGATCAACACGCCGCCGCTGCGCGCATCGTCGAACCAGAACTCCTCGATGAGCCCGATCCGGCTCTCCGGAAAGACGTCCCGCCGGCGCCAGTGCTTGCCGCCGTCGGTGGTCAGCAGGAAAAAGGGATCCCGCGGAGGCACCGTGAGAAGGTGGCCGGAGACCCAGCCCGTCCTGGCGTCGTGAAAGTAGATCGTCTCCAGGCCCGCTCCGCGGATCCGCGGATGGACCTCCCGCCAGCTTGCGCCGCCGTCCTCGCTGGCGAGCAGGATCGAGTACAGGGTCGCGGCGCGATTGTGCAGATTGCCGGCGAGGAAGACCTTGTCCTCGAGGCCGCGCACGGCCGCCAGTTCGAGGTAGACCGGGCAGGGAGCGGCGACGGTGCAGGGGGACTCAAAAGCGGCCAGATCCTCCGGCGAGCAGGTGAAGCGAAGCTGGATCGGTTCGCCCGTCCAGCGCAACACGGCCGCGTCGGGGCCGCCCTTGGAGGCATCCTCGGCCCGCGCGGCGCCCGCCGCGGCCAGGCACAAGGCGATGAAGATGATGCGCTCCATCCCGCATTTAGCATTGTATTCTCTCCGCCGGCCTCCGGCGCCGCCCGCGACGGCTCACTCGGCCGGGACCTTGCGCGCCTGCTCGAAGAGGAAATTCAGGGTCTTTTCGATGCGGATGCGCGAAGCCAGGCGCCGAAGCTGGCCCTCTTGCTCCAAGCGCTTGCGCACCGCCGGCACGGGCTCGCGGCTCTGCCGGGCGATGCGCTGAATCTCGCGATCCAGCTCCTCGTAGGTGGTCTCGATCGCTTCGCGGTCGGCGATCCGCTCGAGAATCATGGAAGCTTTCACTTCCCGCCGGGCGCGTTCCCCCTGCGCCTGCCGAAGCTTGCTCCAGTCCAGCCGAATGCTGCGCGGATCGACGCCCTGTGCCGCCAGCTCGCGCACGCGTTGTTCGATGTTGGCTTCAAGCTGGCGCTCGACGAAGACCTCCGGGACCGGAAAGTCATGCAGGTCCACCAGCTTGTCGATCAGCTCGGTCTTGGCGCGCTGCTGAGCCAGCAGTTGACGCTCGGCCGCAAGCGAGGCGCGAACCGCCTCGCGCAGCTCGGCCAGGTTCTGGTAGTCGCCGAGATCCCGGGCAAATTCGTCGTTGATCTCCGGCAGCTCCTTGCGCCGTATGGCTTTGAGCAAGGCACGGAACCGGACGCGCTTGCCCGCCAGGCGCGCCTCGCCGAAATCCTCCGGATAGGCGACGTCAAACTCCTTCTCCTCGCCCGGCTGCATGCCGCGCAGGTTTTCGGTGAAATCGGCCAGGGTATCCGGGTCGCCCACCTGGAGCATGAGGTCCTCCTGGCGGATGGGCTTGCCTTCGACTCCCGCGATGCTTTCCAGTCGGAGCAAAACGTAGTCGCCGTCGGCGGCCGGCCTGGGATCGACGTTAACGTAGTCAGCCTTCTCCTGCCGCAGCGCCTCCAGCCGCTCGTCAATGTCCTTCTCGGTCACCTCGGGCTCGCTGTAGGTGACCGTAAGGCCCCGATACTCTTTGAGCTCGAACTCGGGAATCACCTCGAATTCGGCCCGGAAGCGGAGCGGTTTGCCCGGCTCGAATTCCAGGTCGCGGATGTCGGGCTCGCCCACCAGCGGCAGATTGGCCTTCTCGACCTCCTGGCGCAGAAACTTCGGCACCAGCGCCTCGAGCACCTCCTGGCGGACCTCCGCCGCAAAGCGCGACCGAATGATGCCGTGTGGCACTTTTCCGGGCCGGAAGCCGGGCAGGCGGACCTTCTCGCGCAGCGACTCGATGACGCGCTCGGTCTCCCGCTCGACCTCGTCGACGGGAACCGTCACGTCCAAACTATAGCGGCAACCTTCGATCAGCCCCAACGCGTTCGCCTCGAAACCGGCGCCTGAGCAGGCGCCGAATCAGGTCCCCTCGCTCCAGCTCGCCAGATACCGCTCCTGTTCCGGGGTCAGCTTGTCGATGCGGACTCCCATCGACTCCAACTTCATGCGCGCCACGCGCTGATCGAGCTCGGTCGGCACCGGCAAGACGGTCTTCTCGAGCGAGGCGTGGTTTTTCACCAGATACTCGACCGAGAGGGCCTGGTTGGCAAAGCTCATGTCCATGACCGAGGCCGGATGGCCCTCGGCGGCGGCCAGATTGATCAGACGGCCCTCGCCGAGCACATAGACGCGGCGGCCGTCGCCGAAGGCGTACTCTTCGACGTAATCGCGGATCTTGCGGCGCGAGGTAGCCATCGATTCGAGCGCCTCCAGATCGATCTCCACATTGAAGTGGCCGGAGTTAGCCAGGATCGCGCCATCCTTGAGCCGTTCGAAGTGCTCGCGGCGAATCACGGCCTTGTCGCCGGTGACGGTAACGAAGATATCCCCGATTTCGGCGGCCTGCGCCATGGACATGACGCGGTAGCCGTCCATGAGAGCCTCCAGGGCGCGGATCGGATCGACCTCGGTGACGATCACGTTGGCGCCCAGGCCCCGGGCGCGCATGGCGACGCCGCGGCCGCACCAGCCGTAGCCGGCCACGACGAAGTTCAGGCCGGCAATCAAATAGTTCGTGGCGCGAAGGATGCCGTCGATCGTGCTTTGACCGGTGCCTCGTTGATGGCGATCACCGGGTATCGCAGCACGCCCTCCCGGGCCATCGCCCGCAGGCGGATGACGCCGGTAGTGGTCTCCTCGGTGCCGCCGAGCACGTTGTCGAGCAGATCCGGCCGCGAGCGGTGGAGGCTCGTCACCAGGTCGCAGCCGTCATCCATCGTGATATGAGGGGCATGCTCGAGAGCCGCCGCGATGTGCTGGTAGTAGGTGGCGTGATCCTCTCCCTTGATGGCGTAGACGGAGATGCCGTAGTCGCGCACGAGCGAGGCCGCCACATCGTCCTGCGTCGAAAGAGGATTGGAGGCGCACAGCACCACCGAGGCGCCCCCGTCGCGCAGCGTGATGGCCAGATTGGCCGTCTCCGTCGTCACATGGAGGCAAGCCGCGATGCGGATGCCCTGGAGCGGCTGGTTCTTGATAAACTCCTTGCGGATCATCTGAAGGACGCGCATCGACTGGAAGGCCCACTCGGTGCGGCGCTTGCCGGCTTCGGCCAGCGCAAGGTCCTTCACATCACAAGCTACGGTGCGTTGCATATTGGCTGACATAGGGTTAATCGAGCCGCAGGATGCACTGGGGACGCTTCAGGCGAGCGTCGCCGCCACGCCTACGCCGGCGTCCTGGCGCAGCGCCTCGGCCTTGTCGGTCGCCTCCCAGGTGAACGTCTCCTCGGTTCGCCCGAAGTGGCCGTAGACGGCCGTCTTGCGAAAAATGGGACGCCGCAGCTTCAGATGTTCGATCATGCCGCGCGGCGTCAGCGGAAAGTGAGCGCGAATCAGCTCGATGAGACGCTCCTCGCTGATGCGCCCGGTGCCGTACGTGTTGACGTTCACCGACACCGGCTCGGCCACTCCGATGGCGTAGGCGAGCTGGACCTCGCAGCGGTCGGCCAGGCCGGCGGCGACGATGTTCTTGGCCACATAGCGGGCCATGTAGCAGGCGGAGCGGTCCACTTTGGTGGGATCCTTGCCCGAAAAAGCGCCCCCGCCGTGCCGGCCCATGCCGCCGTAGGTGTCGACGATGATTTTCCGGCCGGTCAGGCCCGTGTCGCCGTGCGGGCCTCCGATGACGAACCGCCCGGTCGGGTTGATGTGATACCGGGTGCGCGCATCCACCATGCCGGGGGGCACCACGGCCTCGATGATCTGTTTCTTGATCTCGGCGCGCAGCTCCTCGGTGGAAACGTCCTCGTCATGCTGCGCTGAAACCACGACCGCATCGATCCGCTTGGGCTGACCGTCCTCGTATTCCACGCTCACCTGCGACTTGCCGTCCGGCCGGAGGAACGGCAGCAGTCCCTCGCGGCGGACTTCGGCCAGCCGCCGCACGAGCTTGTGCGCCAGCATGATCGGAAGCGGCATCAGCTCTTCGGTTTCGCGGCAGGCGTAGCCGAACATCATGCCCTGATCACCGGCGCCGCCCGTGTCCACACCCATGGCGATGTCGGGCGATTGCGCCTGGATGGCGTTGAGGATTCCGCAGGTCTTGGCGTCGAAGCCGTAAGCAGCGTCCGTATAGCCGATGCTGGCAATGACGCCGCGAGCCACCGCGGGTACGTCGACGTAGGTCTTCGTCGTGATCTCGCCCGCCACGAAACAGATGCCCGTCGTCACCAGCACCTCGCAGGCCACGCGCCCCATCGGATCGTCCTTGAGGACCGCATCCAACACGGCGTCCGAGATCTGGTCGGCGATCTTGTCCGGGTGCCCCTCGGTGACCGACTCCGAGGTGAAGATGTATTTTCGGCTCACGCTCCGCTAGCCTCCGCAGTTGGACTCGAGGGTGTCTTTCGCCTCACGTTCTGCGGCGACGCTTTCGCACCGAACCGCGGCGCAAGGACTCCCAATGAACTGCCTGACACCCGCGGGGAACTAACCCTCTAGTGTATCGGAGCGGGAAGAGGGCGTCAAACCGGCAGGATATCGGACATAGTGGAGCTCGGAGGCGGTTTTGACAGGATACGAACGCATCCGCGCCGCGATCGCCGGCGAGTGGCCCGATTCCGTTCCGATGATGCTCGACAACTTCATGATGGCGGCGCGCGAGGCCGGCATCCGGGCTGCCGAGTTTCGCCGCGATCCCCAGGCCCTGGCGCGCCCTTCATCGAGTCGGCCAAGCGCTACGGCGTCGACGGCATTGTCGTCGATCGAGAGGTAGCCACCCGGCACGCACAGCGTCTCCGCGGGCGGCGCTCAGCGCGGAACCGCGTATCGACCGAGGCGGCGGCGCATCGCGGCCGCCTGCACCGGCCGGCCGAACAGATGGCCCTGGACCCGATCGAAGCCTGCACGGCGGACCAGCTCCCACTGCTCCGCGGTTTCTACCCCTTCGGCCACGGCGATCAGCCCGAGACTGTGCGCCAGCGCCACCATGGCTTGGAGCAGCCGGGCTGAACCCTCCCCAGCCTCGCCGGGCCGCAGGAAGGAGCGGTCGACTTTCAAAGCGTCCGCGGGCAGTCGATCCAGGTAAGCCAGCGAAGAGTAGCCGGTGCCGAAGTCGTCGATCGAGATTCGGACCCCAAGGCGGCGAAGCTCGGCCATGGCGGCGATGGAAGCCGGCAGGTCGCGCATCAGCGCGCTCTCGGTGACTTCCAGCTCGAGCAGGTCCGGCGCCAGCGAGGCCTTGCGCAAGGTGGCGGCTACCAGCTCCGCGAAATCCGGCTCGGCAAAGTGGACGGCGGAGACGTTTACCGCCAGGCGCAAGGGACGGCCCAAGACCTTCTGCCAGCCGGCCGCCAGACGGCAGGCCCGCTCCAGGACGCGAGCGCCGATGGGCGCAATCAGGCCGGTGTCCTCCGCTACGCGGATGAACTGCTCGGCGGAAACGAGCTTGCCGGAACCGCGCCGCCAGGCCAGCAGCGCTTCGACGCCGTGGAGCTGGCCCGTCACGGTAAGAATCGGCTGAAACCGCAGCTCGAGCTCCTCGTTGTCCAGCGCCTTGCGCAGGGCGCCTTCAAACTCCACTAAGGCCGGCGCCAGCCGCGCTCCGCTCGTGCGAAGCTCGGCGATCCGCGCATGGAGCTCGCTTCGCTCGGCCCGGTCGAAGGCCGGCGCGGAGCGGCGCCGGCCGAAGGCAATCAACCCGGCCGGCATGCCCTGCTCGAACAGAAGATGCGTGCTCACCTCGAGCGGCACCGGACGGCCGTCGCTGGAGCGAAACTCCAACTCGAAGCTTTGCGGCCCGCTGCCCCCGAATTGAACGAGGGCCATCT